>Ga0257125_1000357_pt1 | contig 62885 bp, 37 predicted proteins | sample SI106_200metaG_FD_190183 | JGI IMG/M metagenome (GOLD analysis project Ga0257125, IMG submission 190183) | Marine microbial communities from Saanich Inlet, British Columbia, Canada - SI106_200 | ecosystem: Environmental > Aquatic > Marine > Inlet | place: Canada: British Columbia | collected... | reverse complement strand
TGGAAGAGGAGAAGGGGAAAATTACCCAGGTCGTCGAGACGCTGCATCCGGTCAACGAGAGGGTCTGGCTCCAGCGGGAGGTGGAGGAGGCGGCTCTCCGCTTCCGGCAGTTCATCGACTCGGCTCGCGATCTGATTTCCATCAAAGACCTCGGAGGGCACTACCAGGTGGCCAATGTGGCAACGGCCGATACTTTCGGCCTGAAGGTGGAAGATCTGATCGGCAAAACGGCCGACGAACTCTATCCGCCCGGAAGTGCCGATTGGATTTTAGGACACGATCAGGAGGCCATCAAACAGGGGAAGCCGATAAACTTTGAGGAGACGATCATCCTGGAAGGTCGGGAAATACATCTCGGCACCGTGCGTTTTCCGCTGCGCGACTACAAGGGAGACGTAGTGGGTGTTTGCAACATTTCCCGCGACATCACCCAGGAGCGGCGGCTGCAGCGTCAGCTGGTCCAGGCGGACAAACTCGCAGCCATAGGGAAACTGGCCGCGGGGGTGGCCCACGAAATCAACAACCCGCTCACGGGTATTCTGGCCTACGCGGAGGACCTTCTCGAAGATGTGGAAAATGACGATGAGAGGGAGGAAGATTACCAGGTGATCATCCGCGAGACTCTCCGCTGCCGCGACATCGTGAAAAATCTGCTCGACTTCGCCCGGCAGACGACCCACCGATTCGAAAAAACAGACCTCAGGGAAGTCGTTGGAAACACTTTGGCCCTGGTCCTCCGCCAGGCTATTTTCAGGGATATTACTCTCGATCAAAATCTGGCCGATCGCCTTCCCGCCGTCTCGGGCGACAAACACCAATTGGGACAGGTGATCCTGAATCTCCTGGTGAACGCGGCGGAGGGGGTGGAGGGCAAGGGGAGGATCGAGATCTCAACCTGCGTTGTCGACGCGGGTGCTAACTGTCAGGTGACCGTGGCCGACAGCGGCCCCGGCATTCCCGAGGATGTTATCGGTCGGGTATTCGAGCCTTTCTTTACGACAAAATCGACGGGTCACGGCCTGGGGCTGGCGGTGAGTTGGGGCATCGTCCAGCAACACGGTGGGCGGATCGAGGCGAAAAATCGCGAAGAAGGCGGCACGATATTCAGGATGATCCTTCCCAAATTGGAGGAAGAATCGTGAGTGAGGACACGAAAGTGTTGGTGGTGGACGACGAGCAAGTGGTGCTCGACAGCGTCCGCAAGCATCTGAGGCGCGAGGCTTATGAAATCCGCACGGTGCTGTCGGGAACCGAGGCGGTCGAGATCCTCGACTCGGGCTGGCCAGAGGTGGTGATCACCGACCTCATGATGCCGGGCATGGATGGTCTGGAGTTGCTCGAACGGGTTCGGGACTCGAGTCCCGCGATCCCGGTAATTATGATCACGGGCTATGCAACCATGCGCACCGCTTTGCAGGCGCTCAGACAGGGTGCTTTCGATTACATTGCCAAGCCGTTTACGCGAGCGGAATTGCAGGGGGTCGTCATCCGGGCTACACGCCAGATTTCGCAGGAGAATGAGCCGGAGGAAGCCGACCCGGATCCCCGGCATCATCTGGGTGGCCACTGCTGGATTCACATCGAGGCCGATACGACCGCGCGAATCGGCCTGGCGCGAAGCTTTGTCGACGTCGTAGGCGAAGTAAGCGAGGTGGAGCTGCCGGCGGTGGGAGATTATCTGGAGCAGGGGAGCGTTTGTCTCCGATTGCTGACTGCCGATGGTCGAAGTCACACGCTCTGGTCGCCATTGAGCGGCAGCGTGCTCGAACTGAATGAGGCATTGCGCGAGAACCCCGGTCTGGCGGCAAAAGATCCCTTTGGTGAGGGCTGGCTCGTCCGCCTCGATCCCGCGAATCTGGAGGAGGAGCTCAAAGACCTCGATCTATAGATTTCGAGACAGAAGCGTCCGATTGCATCGGACGCTTCTGAGAGATCATCAATGTTCCCCTTCTGAAGACCTGGAAACAGATAGAGAAATGAGGTGAGAGGGATGTCGGAGTATGTGGGTTTGAATCAGGCGGAGGAAGAGCGAGCACAGAAGCTGCACCGGGAGTCCATCATCATCGACGGGCTGTGCTATATGCGGCCCCCAACCGAGAAAAAGTATCTCCATACGCTCATCGAGGCGGGGATAACGGCGACCAACATCACGGTACCCGAGGTGAACCACAACTTCGGGCAGACGGTGCGTCAGATTGCGGATTGGTACGAGTCGGTCAACCGATTCGGCGACCTGTTTATGCGCATCGAGACGGTCCAGGATATTCACAGGGCGAAGCGGGAGGGGAAGACTGCCATCATCATGGGCTTTCAGGACAGTATGCCTCTGGAGATGGATTTGAAGCTGGTAGATATCTTTCACGCTCTCGGCGTGCGGATCATCCAGCTCACCTATCAGTACCGGAACTTTGTCGGGGGCGGCTGCGGGGAGGAGGACCCGGGACTGTCGTGCTTTGGGCGCGATATGGTGCGAAAGCTCAACGAGGCGGGGATCCTCATCGATCTGTCGCACTGCGGTCCGAGGACGGGCATGGAGGTGATCGAGCTGTCGGCGGTGCCGCCGGCCTTTACCCACGCGGGGTTGCTGGCGCTGTGCGACCACGTGCGCAACAAGAGCGATGAGTTGGTGCAGGCCATAGCCGAGAAGGGAGGACTCATCGGGCTTCCTTCCTACTCCCAGTTTCTGGACATCCGCAGAACTCACAGGCCGACGCTGGTGGAGTATCTGGATGCCATGGATCGCGTGATCGAATTGACGTCGATCGATCACGTGGGGATCGGTTTCGACTTTACGCCTACCTGGATGGAGGCGGACTACAATGCAGCGGCGGTGGTGTATCCGGAGATCTATCTGGACTACACCTTTCAGGACACGCCGATTAGGGGTCTTCTGGGGGTGTGGGATTCCATCAATATCACCCGGGGGCTGGTCGATCGGGGGTACGGTGACGAAGATATCCGCAAAGTGCTGGGGCTCAATTTTCTGAGACTGTTCGAGGCGACCTGGAAGTAGGAGGGTGCATCAGCGGGTGTAGAGAGGCAACCAGCGGCGACGTAAGTTGTGACGCTTCCGGTCTACTGATGGACAAAGGCCTCCTCCTAATTATTGGCGATGATCTGGACCCGGTTGTAAAGGAATAAAAAAAGCGCAATCCGGTTTGTTTTTTCGGAGTGCGCTTTTTCGTGCCACCGCAGTCGTCTATGCTCAGGCCTCCGGTGCCTCAGTGCCGATCTGGTCGTCGCTAAACTGCTTATGCGTGCCGTCGCAGAATGGAGTGTTGCCGGTCTTCTTGCACATGCAGAGAAAGGCATCGCCGTCCTTTTCTGCGGTGAAAGGGTGCGGGGTAAAGTCGGTGCCGGCGTGTGAGCCGTCGCAGAACGGCTGGTTGGCCGAGCGTCCACAGGCGCAGAAGAAATACTTCTTGCCCTGCTCCAGGGAAACCTTTTTCGGTTTGTTGTCGGCGATGACGGGATTGCTCATGATCGCTTCTCCTTGTGAATGGAGGAAGGGATGCTCTTGCCGGGCGTCCGGAAAGGGCGGGTTGGCGAATATCTGTGTAAAACGCTGTTGACGGAAAATATGGCGCGCCGGGCGTCCGGCAGCAAGTTTTCATCCGATCTGCCGCGAATGTACGGTCTGAACGAGAGGAAGAGGGTGGAGATTGCCGATATCCGCGCTATTCCCCCTCTTTCACCTGATCCCAGACCCGGTCCATTTCCTCCAGGGAGGCATCGGACAGCTCTTCTCCGCGCTGGCGGAAGGTCGCTTCAACGGCGCGGAAACGGCGCTCGAACTTGGACACGGCGCGGCGCAGGCTGTCCTCGGAATCGACTTTGAGGAAGCGGGCGGTGTTGACCAGGGCGAAGAGCAGGTCGCCGAATTCTTCCTCCACTTTTTCTTTATTCCCCTCCTCACATTCCCGGCGCAACTCGGCGAACTCTTCCTCCACTTTGTCGAGCGGACCGTCGATCCGATCCCAGTCGAAGCCGACGCGCGACGCCCGGCTCTGGACGCGCTGGGCGCGCAGCAGGGCGGGAAGGTGCTTGGGCACGCCATCGAGGGAGGAGTGGGGTTCCTGGCTATCTCCCTTTTCCTGGCGCTTGAGCTGTTCCCAGTTGGTGAGCACCTGATCGGGACCGTCTACTTCGACGTCGCCGAAGACGTGGGGGTGGCGGTGGACGAGCTTGTCGACGATGGCCCGGCAGACGTCGCCGCTGGTGAAGTGCCCCGCTTCGCTGGCTATCTGGGCGTGGAAGACGATTTGCAGCAGCACGTCTCCCAGTTCCTTGCAGAGCTCCGGAAAATCACCGGCGTCGATCGCCTCCAGCGCTTCGTAAGTCTCTTCCAGCAAGTAGGGTTTGAGGGACTGATGGGTCTGCTCGCGATCCCAGGGGCAACCGTCCTCGGCGCGCAGCCGCGCCATCACCTCGATTAGCTCCGCGAAATTCTTTTCTTCCGCCATTTCACTCCTGTTCATCCAGTTCGGTGTATTTGAGATTTTTACCGCGCGCCTTCTCCACCGGGTAACGAGCGGCGGAGATAGCCATTTTTTCCTCCAGCATGCCGGTGGCATCCAGGCCCAGATAGTCGCACATGATCAGCACGAAGTAGAGAACATCGGCGAGCTCGTGGCCGACTTCTTTCAGAAAGTCGGGGTCTTCAAGGCGTGCGGCGATCTCCTCGTTGCTGCGAAAGCGGAAGTGTTCCAGCAACTCGGACGCCTCGATGGTCAGGCCGATGGCCAGGTCCTTGGGGAAGTGGTACTGCTCCCAGTCCCGCTCGCGCACGAAGTGACGGATCTGGGCTTTGAGTGCGGCGACGGTGCGGGTCTGATCGTTGGCTTCTTGCATGCCTGTTTCTCACTCCAGGGTGATGGTGCGCACGAAGAGAATATAGGGGGAATCGAGTATTTGAGCGTGGGCCTGCTGGATGAGGCTGGCGGATTGGACGCTGTCGCTGGGATACTGCTCGAAGAAGGAGCGGTAGAAGTGGTCCGGGTCCACTTCGACGACGACGGTCAGTAACTGGGCGTGGGCGGGCAACTGGCTGGCGAATTCGAACAGCCATGCCCCCCCTGCGGGTATGCGGGTATCGAACAGTTCGCGGTTTTCGAAGAGCTGTATGCGGCGCTGTACGATTCGAGTCTGCAGGGTGCCGTCGATGACGCCGCCGCGCTCGTCTCCCAGGGCGACTTTGACGAAGATGGCCGGGGTGACGTAGGTGGGCACGTGATGGCCGGCGCCCCGGTTGTGGATGCGTACGGTGGCGCGCAGATGACGGGTTTCGGGAGAGAGTTTCCAGTCGATCTCCAGGTCGAGGGCACGGCTCACGGTGACCTGATCGTGGATGCCGGTCATGAAGTGTTGGCCATCGGGCATATGGCAGCTCTGGCAGGTCTCTTCCCGTGCGGAATGGGGGCTGGCAGCCCACTCGCCATGGGTGTTCTGCAGCAGTTTACCGTCAAAGGCGAGGCCGGCCAGATCAGATTGGTGGCAGGGGGCGCAGAATTCGCTTTGACGGAAGGCGGGAGTGCGCACGGCGTCCCCGTGCTGGCCTCCGGTGAAGCGGGAGGCGGTGAGCCGGCGATCCGGTTTGGCCGGCCCGAAGTAGCGGTGGGCACGCACGTGGCAGCCGGCGCAGGTGATGCCATGGTCGGGTGTGAAATCGCCGTCGGTGACGGTTCGGTACTGCTCCGAGAGGGGAGCATGACAGGTCAGGCAGTGCTGGATGAAGCCGGGATTCTCTTCGTCGACCAGCTGCCCCAGGAGACCGGGGCTCAGAGAGCGGGCGTGGCGGCTGTTCCGCCATTCCTCCCACTGGCGCACGTGACAGGAGGCGCAGGCTTCCGGCGCGAGATCTCGGTTTTCCGGCGAATAGGCTTCGGGCGTGGAGCCCTGAGGGGGAATCGGCAGTTTCCAAAAATCACTCGGAAGAGCGACCGGATTCGGGATGGAGGTGGTATCCTGCAGGGCACGGTGCATGGCCAGGCGAGCTGTTGGGAGAAAATGGAACTGGAGGATTGTCTCGCCCGTCGCTCGGTGATGATCCAGCCAGGAGTCTGCGGTCGATGCTGCAGCCGGCATGGGGAGAGAGGGGCCGCGCAGCGAGCGGACGGCGTGACACTGAAAGCAGCCGCGCTCGATGGCGATGCGCAGACCGCGGTGCGCCAGGATGGTGTCCTGTTCGGAAAAGGTGAAATCATCGGGTAACTCCGCACCGGAGGGGGCGCGGCGGACCAGGAACTCACACAGGTCCAGAGCGTCCTGATCGACCAGGTGGAAGGAATGAGAGGGGGTGCCGGGTTGGGCGATGTGCGGCGCTTTGAGGAAGGCGTAGAGCCAGCGCCGGCTGGTCTTGGTGCCGAGACGATCAAGCGCGGGACCCCGCAGGCCTCCCTCACCGCCGACGCGGTGGCACTGCTGGCAGCGAAGCGCGTCGAAAAGGTCGGAGCCGCGATACGGATCGGGAGGAAGATCTGGTCGAGAGGGCAGGCGCCAGCCGGGAGAGAGGCCGAGGAGGAAGGCGGCGATCTCCCGCCGCTCGGTCGGAGTGAGCACGACGCGGGGCATCCTACTGGCCGGCAGATAGGTAAAGGGGTCTTCCAACCAGGCGGCCAGCCAGGTCGGGGAAACTTTGTGGGCGATAGCGTCCAGCGCCGGACCCGGCGTGGGAGCGGGAGTCGATTTTCCGAATTGATGGCAGGTAGTGCATCCGTAGCGCTGTAAGAGTACTCGCCCTGCTGTCAGTTCGAGCGGGGGGAGTGGGTGGATCGGAGAGGGATGATTGGGTTGAGAAGTGCCGGGAGAGAGCACAGCGGCGGCGGGTGGCTGGATGCGCACACCTTCGATCAGGGCAAAATCGTTGACGTTGCCCCATACGGTCGGTGGAAGTGAGAGCAGGAAGGGGAAAAGGGCGCGCCGGAGGCGTTTGCGCCACTTTTGGCGTTTGAGCCGCCTCCGGCGGCTTTGGAAGAAGTAGAAGGGGGACATGATCAGGGCGAATAAGCGCTTTCCGCAGGCAAATGTCAACCGGAGCGGAGGCGGAAATTCGGGAACTAACGGCGGGGGCCGGATGTTTGAATAGGGAGGTTTCACCGCATCGGGAGCTGTTGCATGACGGCAAAAAGCAAGCAGGCAGAAAAAAGAGAGCAGCGGCGCGCACGCGAGGGGGATCCTCTGCTGGCCTCCTATCTGGACGATATCTCCGATTCCACTCCCCTGTCAGCTCGGGAGGAGGGAGAACTGGCCGCTCGCATTCGCGTCGGTGATGAGGCTGCACGGAACTCGCTGGTCGAGGCGAATCTGCGCTTTGTGGTTTCTATCGCCAAGGAATACCAGAATCGCGGCCTCAGTCTGGCCGAATTGATCAGCGCGGGCAATGTCGGTCTGATTACTGCAGCCGAGCGTTTCGACGAGACCAAGGGGTTCAAGTTCATCTCCTATGCGGTCTGGTGGGTGCGCCAGGCGATTCTCCAGGCTTTGATGGAACAGTCGACCGTGCGCATGCCGGTCAACCGAATCGATGCCCTGAGCAAGATTTCGCGCACTTATGAGGCCCTGCAGCGAGAGGGGAATGCGCCGACACGGGAGAGAGTAGCGGATAAACTGGGATTTACCGAGGAGAAGGTGGAGCAGACGCTGATAGAGAATCAGCCGGTTTGTTCTCTGGATGCGCCCTTCGAAGAGGGGGAAGAACGAAATTTGCTGGACTATCTGTGGGACAGGGAGCAGCTCTCTCCGGAGCAGCAACTGCTGGAGTACACCCTGCGCGAAGATATCGATAGCGTGCTGGGGCGGCTCAATCCGCGCGAGGCGGAGGTGCTGCGTCTCTACTACGGTCTGGAAAACGAGCCGCCGCTGACCCTGGATCAGATCGGGATGCGCTTCAGGCTCACGCGGGAACGGGTCCGCCAGATCAAAGAGGTGGCTCTCAGCAAACTGCGCCACCCCCGGTTCTGCGGGCAGTTGCGGGTGCACGCAGACGTCTGAGCAAATAGTCACCAGGTGTGAGGGGCGCGGCGGGGATTTCCCCGTCGCGCTTTTTGTTCTGGCATTATGGGCACGCAACTTGCTCATTTGAGAAAGAAGGACATCGATCCGATTCGGCCATCCACCTCGGGAGATGCCCGATAAGGCCGGCGTTCTGGCGCGAATCTGGCTTGGGAGGAGGCAAAGGCATCCGAGGGGTCCATCGTCGGAAGTGATTGGGAGGGGGAAAAAATTGCCAGGATTAAAGAAAATGGGCGGCGCTGCCGATGAAAAAATAAAAAAGTGTCGTGGATTCCAAGCAGGAGTGAACCGATGGCCACATTAGAAAAAACAGATGCAAACAGTTCGCGCTGGGGAGGACTGGGACTCTTGCTATTTGTGCTGACGGGTCTCTCCTTTGGCGCCCTGCTGGCCGTTTTATCGGCGAGTTGAGGTTAGTGTTGTTCGGATAAAGTTTATTTATAACAATATCTTATGATGTTTATAGCGCTTCTGTTACATTAACTCTTGACGAGTTCTCCACGCCTTTTTATATTGGTTTTTGAGGCGGTGATTTAGACCAATGGCACCTCTCCCCCAAGTGGTGCAGATCCAGCCGTTGTTTTCTTTTTGAGGCGGTCCGGATCGTGGTCTTTTTTCCTACGTAGAATAGAATCCGATCGTTTTTCAGCTGGATGGCTGGCGGTTGGGATTTTGTGCGAATAGGGCGATATCTTTGCTCTGTTCGTCAAATCAATTGGGTTTCTACGCATGGGCAAAATCATTGCCATCGCCAACCAGAAGGGTGGGGTGGGGAAGACCACGACGGCCGTCAATCTAGCGGCCTGTCTGGCTATCCGCGAACACCGGACTCTGCTCGTAGATCTGGACCCTCAGGCCAACGCGACCAGCGGCTGCGGCGCCGGCGCCGAGAGCCTGAGTGGGTCGAGTTACGAGATCCTGTTGGGGCAGGCCGATATTCCCTCCGTCACACATTCCGCCGAAATTCCCTTTTTGCATCTCGTTCCCTCCCATATACGCCTGGCCGGGGCCGAAGTAGAGATGGCCGTGGTCTTCGGGCGCGAAAGGAAGCTGGCCGAAGCGCTCGAAGAGGTGAGAGATGATTACGATTATATTCTGATCGACTGCCCTCCTTCTCTGAGCCTGTTGACAGTCAACGCCCTGACTGCGGCCGATTCGGTCCTCATTCCGGTTCAGTGCGAGTATTACGCTCTGGAAGGGTTGAGCAAACTCTTCTCTTCGGTGCAGCGGGTGCAGCGCTATCTCAATCCGGAACTGCAGATCGAAGGGGTGTTGTTGACCATGTACGACGAGCGTTTACAATTGTGTCGTCGGGTGGCCACCGAAGCCCGCAGTTATTTCGGCAACAAAGTTTACGGCACCCTGATCCGGCGCAACATCAGTCTGGCCGAGGCGCCCAGTTTCGGTCAGCCGGTGATCCTCTACGACCCGCTGTCGACCGGTGCCGAGAACTACACCGGTCTGGCCGCCGAGGTTTGCTGCGAGGATCAACCGGCATCGGTCTTTGCCCAGGCCCTTTGAAGCGAGATCTCGGCGCCATTCCGTCGTTTTTCGTCCCTTTCTTCCTCCTATAGCTGGCGATTCCTCTGGATGTGATGCTGCCGTTCGTGCGGTTTTTGGGATTATTTATTCATATAAGAAATTAATCTTGACATTTCTTCTTCCTGGTTGCATATTTGTATATGCATAATAGAAATCAACGAGAGGAGGATGACATGTATCAGCGCGTTGCTTCGGATTTGGCGACGGTCAAAAGCAGGGACCTGCACTTTCCCGATCGCGGTTATGCAACGATCGATCTGCAGGCCAGAGCAAAAGTGCAGGGGGTAGATACCTGCAGTCCCCGCATGCTGGAGCTTCTCGGGCAGCTCGAGCGCCTGGCCGCGGCTCAGGCCACGGTGCTGATTCAGGGAGAGAGCGGCACCGGAAAAGAGATTTTCGCCCGAACACTCCACAGTCACAGTCCCCGCAGGCACGGCCCGTTTGTGCGGCTCAACTGCGCGGCGCTGCCCGAAGGGTTGCTGGAGAGCGAGCTGTTCGGGCATGAGCGAGGCGCCTTTACGGGGGCGACGCGCCAGCGGGCCGGTCGCTTTGAATTGGCGGATGGCGGCACGCTGTTTCTGGATGAGATTGGTGCTGCCGACCGCAGCGTACAGCTACGGCTGTTGAGGGTGCTGCAAGAGCGGGAGTTCGAGCGCGTAGGGGGTACCCAGACGCTGGCGGTCGATGTGCGGGTGATCGCCGCCACCAACGCGGATCTACGGGAAGAGGTGAGGAACGGATCGTTTCGCGAGGATCTATTTTATCGGCTCAACGTAGTGCCGATGAACCTGCCAGCGCTGCGCGAGCGGTGCGAAGATATTCCGCTGCTGATCGCCCGTTTCATCCGCCAGGCAGCTCGAAAAAACGGCTGCGCAGTCGAGGGGATCGAAGACCCTGCCGTGGAGCGGCTGCAGGCGTATCCCTGGCCGGGAAATGTGCGCCAACTCGAGAATGCGATCGAACGGATGGTGATCCTGGCTGGAAGTCCGGCGCTCGCGGTCGCAGATATTCCCGCGGAGATCCTCGATTGGCGCGAGGAGGAGGAATTGGCGGGATTGCAGGGCTGCTCTTTTCACGAGGCGCGCGCCCTGTTCGAACGGCGCTTCCTGTGCGATGCTCTGCGCCGCTACAAGGGGGTGATCAGCCAGGTGGCCGATTCAATCGGTATGTCGAGGAAAAATCTGTACATGAAGCTGGCGCATCTCGAGATCGACTACGATCGCTTCAGAGGGTGAGGGCGAGTGCTCCTCCAAATAAATTTGGAGGAGTTTCTAATATTACCCAAGATCTCACTGGCATTTACGGAGAATCTATATCCTCGCGTGCCATGTGGTCCGCCTGTAGCCGAAATTTTTCCATTTGTTGCTGCAGATAGGCGAAATGCTCGCCGTCTTCGGGTTCCAATTCCAGGGCGCGACGCATAATGACCACGGCTCGATCCGGCCGCTCCTTGAGATAGTACAACTCGGCGTAGGTATCCAGATAGACGGGGCTGTCGGGGTCTCGTTTGACAGCGCGGGTGGCCAGCTGGAGCGCACGGTCCAGCTCGATTCCCTCCTCGGCATAGGTCCAGGCCAGGTTGTTGAGCACGAAGGGATTTTCTGCGTCGTATTCCAGGGCGCGTTCGTAATAGGCGATGGTCTGACGTCGCCACCCTTCTTCGTAGTAGAGCTGTGCGATGCGGGCGGCGACCAGCTGCGGTTGTTCGCTCTGCTCAAGTGCTCTGGCAAAGGTATCGGACGCCTCTTCCGGGGCTCTCTGGCGCAGTTGGGTTTCTCCCAGGACGAGCAGCAGGCGCTGGTCGTCGGGAGCGATCTCGAGGGCTCGCCGCAGGATCTGGATCGCCTCTTCCAGGCGCTGCTGCTGCAGGTAGATGCGGCTCAGCTGCACGTGGGCGAAGAGATCGGTGGTCTCTCTGGAAGTGTCGGCCACTTCCGGGGAAGTGGCTTGGAGGAGCAGTTCGATCGCTTTCTCCTCCTCCTCGAGCTGAAGGTAGGCCCAGCCCAGGCTGGCCTGCAGAGAGGCATTCCCGGGGAATTTCCGCAACAATTCTTCCAGAGTCGAACGCGCCAGGTCGAACCGTTCAGCCTGCTGACAGATGTCTCTCAGCGTCTGCTGCAGACGGTCGTCTCCAGGCGCCAGGGCGAGGCCCTGCGCCAGCATGCCGACCGCTTCTTCCACCTGCTTCTGCCCCAGGTGGGCCATCGCTGCGACGAGATAGAGCGTTGGGTCGTCGTCGCGCTGACGCAGGGCGCGCTGGATTTCTGTCAGGGCTCGATCGTAGCGGCCTGCGTCGAGGTATCCCAGGGCGAGCTGAGCGTGGTCGCTGCGATGGTCGCCACACTGAGGAGTATCGATGACGAAGGTGCCCAGCAGGAGAGCACAGGCCAGGTTGCGCAGGGATGGGGACATGGCTCAGTACTCGTGTCGGTTGGTATAGACGTGGAGCAGTAGACCGACGGCGATCAGGTTGGCCATCAGCGAGGAACCGCCGTAGCTGAGGAAAGGGAGGGGCAGGCCGGTGACCGGCATGACGCCGATGGTCATGCCGATGTTGACGAAGACGTGGAAGGTGAGCATGGAGGCCAGGCCGATGGCGATCAGGCTGTAGAAGCGGTTCTTGGCCATGGCGGCGATCTGCAGCGCCCGGACGATGATGATGATGAAGAGGGCCAGCACCACGGTAGTGCCGACGAACCCCAGTTCTTCGCCGATGACCGAGAAGATGAAGTCGGTGTGCGCCGCCGGCAGGAATTCATACTTGGTCTGCGTCCCTTCCAGGAAACCTTTGCCGGTCAGGCCGCCCGATCCGATGGCGATTTTGGACTGAATGATGTTCCAGCCGAGGCCCAGGCGGTCGCTCTCGGGATCCAGAAAGGTCATGATGCGGCCTTTCTGATAGGGACGTAGAAAGTGGTCCCACAGGTAGACGGTGATCAGCCCGGCGGAAAGGTTGACCACGACCGTGGTGATGGTGGCCCAGAGGCGGGCCAGGAGGTAGTGGATGGCGCCGGTGCTGATGATGATGAAGGCGGCGAAGATATAGGGTGCTGCTCCCTGCCAGAGTGGCTCAAAGGAAAAGATGACACTGAGCAGGGGGGAGATGACGCAGAAGATGAAGACGCGGCGCATTCCCCCCCAGAAGAGCATGGGGAACAGGGGAGCGCCAAAGGCGATAGCGGTGCCCAGGTCGGGCTGTCGCACTACCAGAGCCATGGGAATCAGCGTGATGAACAGCGCACCCAGAAAGGTGCGCACTCGATTGAACTGCTCCACGTTGCAGTCGCCCAGATAGCGGGCCAGGGCGATGATGGCGGCGATTTTGGCAAATTCGGAGGGCTGCAGGCGCAGCGGTCCGATGCCCAGCCAGCGGGCGGCGTCTTCCCCGGTGCCCCAGGCGAGGACTGCGAGCAGGGAGAGCAGACTGGCGGCGTAAAGCGGGTAGGCGATTCCGTAGATGACCTTGTTGGGTATATAGACGATGGCGACGGCGACGGCGACGGCGAAAACTGCATAGAGCGCCTGTTTTTTCCAGGCAGTGCTCACCACCTGGGCCTCACTGTGGAAGGCGGCGCTGTAGATCATGGTGACGCCCAGCAGGACGGTCAGCAGGGTGGAGCCGATGAGCAGGGGATCGATTTCGCGAATCAGGCGCACGGAGATTTCCTCTGTAGGGTCAGCGCAGGGTCCACGCATCCGCGGGGTGGGAAGCGGCAGCCGAGCGTCTCGTCGAAGGTCGACGTCGCTCTTTTTCACTGGTGAAAAAGGCCTGCAGCACCTGACGGGCTATGGGGCCGGCCACGGAACCGCCACCGCCGCCGCCTTCGACCACCACGACCACGGCGATGGTAGGGACATCGAAGGGGGCGAACGCCACGAACCAGGCATCGTCGTCATGGCGGGGGCCCTGGGCGGTGCCGCTCTTACCGGCGATCTCGATTCCTTCGATGCGCACCCGGCGACCGGTGCCTTTCTCTCCATGGATTACGCGGTGCATGGATTTTTTGACGATTTCCAGGGTAGCATCCGAGACTCCCTCAATGCGGTGCGGCGGAGCCGGGGATCCGCACAGGTAAGGGGTGACCAGGTAGCCGCCATTGCCGATGGCCGCCGTATAGCGTGCCATCTGGATGGGGGTTACGAGCATCGCGCCCTGCCCTATCACCAGATTCATCAGGTGGCCCAGCGTCCACCCCTCCCTCTCTTGGTAATAGGCGCGGGAGGGAAGGAGTCCGGCCGTCTCCTCGGGCTCCATGGCTATGCCGGTCGGCTGGCCGAAGCCGAATTTATCCGCATAGGCCTGCCAGTTATCAATGCCGAGAAAATGGGCAAGGTTGTGGAAATAGATGTTGCAGGAAACCTCCATCGCCTCTATGAGGTTGAGTTCGCCGTGTCCATCCCGTTCCAGGCAGTGGAAAAACCTGTCGCCGACCTGAAGAGAGCCGGCGCAGGCCTCGAAGGTGCTCAGGGTGTCGGTGATTCCCTCTTCCAGGGCGGCTATGGCGCTGATCATCTTCAGGGTAGAGCCGGGGGGATAGCGCCCCTGGATGGCGCGATTGAGCAGGGTTGTCTGGCTCTGCAGAACGCGCTGACGCTTTTCCTGCGCCTGGAAGGAGACGAAGATGTTGGGGTCAAAGTTCGGCTTGCTGGCCAGGGCCAGTACCGCTCCGGTGCGCGGATCGAGAGCGACGACCGATCCGGCCAGGCTGTCGGGTAGAGCGTCTTCCGCCGCCTGCTGCACGGCGAGGTCGATGGTCAAGTGGAGGTCGCCGCCCGGGTCGGCCGGTCGCTCGCGCTCGGGAAATTCGCGCCGCTGGCGGCCGTCGGCGCCCACTTCGATGAAGCGCACGCCATCCCGGCCGCGCAGGCTATCTTCGAAGACTTTCTCCAGGCCGGTCTTGCCGATGAAATCTCCGGCCACATATGTCTTACCGCCCTCCTTCTTCAGCTTTTCGTCCTGGAGTATACCCATGTAGCCGAGGAGATGAGCGGCAGTGGCGCCGTGCGGGTAGGAACGCTGCGCCTCGATTTCGATATCGAGGCGCGGCCAGTCCGCCTTCAGCCTCTCTTCGACGATGGAGACGGTGCGGAAATCGACGTCGCGGATGAGGCGGAGGGAACGGTGGCGGCGGCTGTATTTGCTGGTGATCTCAATATTGCCGATCGCCTCCTGCAGGGCGGCGGTCGCCTGATCGTACTCTTGTCGAGTGGATCGTTCGAGAGCGATGGTGTAAAAGGCTCGATTGCGGGCGAGGACCTCGCCGTCGCGGGCGTAGATGAGGCCGCGCGGTGCCTTGATGCGCTTTTGGGCGATGCGGTTCTCCTCCGACTCGCGGGCGTAGTCGGCAAAGGTGGTGATCTGCAGGTAGAACAGACGGAGGATGAGAATGAGGAAGAGGATCGAGATGAAGCCGAGGAGGCCCCGGATCTTGCCGTTCTGGTCTTCGGGTGTGATGGAAGTCATTGGACGGGACAGCTCAGGTGGGAAAAACGCGCCGACGCAAAACCAGCGCGCTGGAGACGAGGGCTCCAAAGGCACAGGTATAGAGGGCGCGGCCCAGGCCATAGCGCAACCAGAAGAAGGGGACGTCCGCCAGCCCGATACCGCTGGATCCGAGATAGTAGATCAGGTCGTGCACCAGGACGGCACCAAAGATCAGGGCGACCTGTACCTGAACGCTGTCGGCGACCACGCCCGTGCGCCCGTAGCCGACCGAGAAACCGACGAGTGATTTGGTCAGTGCGTTGAGCCCCAGATCGTTCGGCATGTGGATGTCCTGAAAAAACCCGACGCAGAATCCGAGAATAGTGGCTTCTATCTGACCGGTACGCAGGGCGATGTAGACCAGGACAAGGAGTATCAGATCCGGCTTCAGGGCGAAGAGCTCAAAGATATGCGCCCAGGTAGTCTGCAGGACGAAGACCAGGATAAGCAACAGAATATGGCGCACGACGTGCATCTAGTTTTCGCTCCGAGTGCCGATCTTCAGGGTGGTGCCCGCCAGCAGCGTCGTCGAAAGGCTGATGTTGTTCTGACGCGCTATATCCCGGACATGCAAACCGAATTTGAGGGCGATGCTGTAGAGGGTGTCCCCTTTCACCACGGTGTAGATCCCCTCATCTCTCGCTTCCAAGGGGAGGGCAACAATCAACTGCTGTCCCGGACGGATGAGTGCGTTCTGCAGCTGGTTCCACTCCTGCAGTTGGGCAACGCTGATGCCGAAGGTGCGAGACAGGCCCCACAGGGTCTCCCCCGACTGCACGGTGTGGCGCTGCAGGCCTTCCGCATCCACTTCGATTTTCGGTTTGGTGGTGGGAGTGGTTTTGGGCTTCCAGACGACCAACTGCTGCCCCGGGCGGATGAGGGTGGTAGCGAGATTATTCCACTGGAGCAGGTCGCGCAAGCGGACACCATAGCGCTGCGCAATGCCGCTCAGGGAATTTCCGGGGCGGACGGTATGGATCTGTTTCTCGTGGGCGGATGGGGCCTTAGCGCCAGCCACCGTCGGCACGTAGATTACCTGTCCTGGGAAGATGCGATTGGGGTTGGTGATGCTGTTGGCCTCGGCGATGAGTCGGCTGCCGACGCCGAAGGCGTGGGCGATGCTGGAGAGATTGTCGCGTGGCTGTATCACATATTTGTAGAGGGCCGGTTTTTCAGATTGAGGCAGACTGGCATAGCGCTTCAGGAAGAGATCTCCCTTACCCGGGGGGACGCGCAGGTGATAGCTCTTGCGTCCGCTGCGGGGGGGCGTGATGCGCTGGCGCAGTTCGGGATTGAGATCGCGGAGCGCGGCGTAGGAGACCCCCAGCGCGCTGGCGGCCACTTTCAGATCGACGTAGGGCAGAGCGGCGGGAAGCGGTATTTCGTCGAAAGTGAACGGAGTGTCGAATTCCTTCAAGGAGAAGCCGAAGAGTTCCGGATCCTTGGCGATGACGGCGGCGGCCATGAACAGCGGCACGTAGTTTTCGGTTTCGCGAGGAAGATCGAGCTGCCAGAAGTCGCGGGTACCATCGCGCGTCATGGTCCGGGAAACGCGCCCCTGGCCGCAGTTGTACGCGGCGATGGCCAGGCGCCAATCCTGAAAATAGGCGTTGAGCCCCTTCAGATGACGTGCGGCGGCGCGCGTCGATTTGAACGGATCCCGGCGTTCGTCAAGCCAGTGGGTGTGGCGCAAACCCTGGAGTTTACCGGTTCCCGCCATGAACTGCCACAGGCCGACCGCCCGGGCGCGGGAATAAGCGCGTGGATTGAAGCCACTCTCGATCATGGCGATGTAGAACAGATCCTCGGGCACGCCCTCTCGGCGCAGAATATCGAGAATCAGATCGCGGAAGCGCCCAGAGCGCCGCATCCAGGTTTCGAAGGTTGCCCGGCCTCGGGTCTGAAAGAAATGGATGCTGGCTGCGACCTTGGCATTGGCGTCGATCGGCATATCGCAGCGCTGGCTCAGCTGGTGGATGCGGACCAGCTGTGTGGCGTCGGGCGGCAGGTTCTCGATCTTTTCATCCGAAAGACCTTCGAGCAGGAGAACGAGAGAACTGTTGGGTGAAAAGTGTTCCAGGTGCGGCAGTAGCTGCAGATAGGCGCTCTCGATCGCCGCGTCCATATGCTGGACTTCAGTGGGCGAAGCCTCACTACTCTCCATAGTTGCCAGGATGCCGGCGGCGAGATCCAACTCCTGCTGCGCCTGAGTGAAGAGGGAGCAGGAGCGAGCCTCCAGAGCGCGGAGGAGATGCCAGCGCGCCACGCGCAGGTCGCTCTCCTCGCCGTTGGCGAACTCCAGATCTGCCTGGAGCGAATCCGGAGGAGCGGCAACGGCGGAGGGGGAATGGGCGCGATGCCAGGAAGAACAGGCGGCGAGCGGTAACAGCATCAGGAAGAGCAGGTTGCGCATCGACTACTCCTCCTGGGGGATGAAGATCTGCCCGCGCATGGTGAAGGCGTTCGGGTAGGCTTTTCTGTGTTTGCCCTTGAGGCGTTCGAGGGCTTCCTGCGCCGCAGATTCAGTGGTGTAGTATCCCACTGCTACATTGTAGAAAGGAGTTTTGAAGGTGATGTCAATGTCGGTGCGCCGCAGGCGTTTCACGGCGCTCTGTTTGAGCTGCTGTGCCCGTTCGTGAGATTCGACCTTATCGAGCAGGATGCGCCAGCCAAAGGCGGGAACGAGGACCGGAGGAGGTTCGTCGTTTGCCTCGACGGCAAGAGGGATGGGGGTCGCAACCGAGTCGGGCAGAGCCATAGCGGCAGGCGGGATCTCTTCGGGGGGCGGATTGCGTTCCGCACTGGTGACGACGTAGGCATCGGCGTACTCATCGCTGAGCGAGACGATGCGCGCTTTGAGCTTCTCGGCTTCCGCTCCGGTGGCAAAGGCGCCGGCGCGGACGACGAATAGCTGGCGCTCGCGGTCGATGCGGACTGGAACTCCCAGCTGGTGCTCCAGCGTTTCGCGTCGCTGTTGGGCTATGTCGCCGTTGCTGAGCGCCATGAGCTGGACGCGATATACCTGGCGAGCGGATGGGTCGGCGGGAGCAGGCATCTCGGGCACAGGGCTCAGTTCATCGGGAGGGGGCGTTTCCCCCTGGTCAGCGGTGGGCTGCATCTGGTGAGCGGCCGGGGGAGAGAAGGCAGGCTGGATCAGCAACAGATCCTCGCGCAGCACCTTGGGATCGAATTCTTCCTTGAGTGGAGCGGAGGAAGGGTCTACGCTGGAGGGGACCTGCACGGGGGCCGACCCCCGGCCGGCGCAACCGAGCCAGACGGCGAATAGGAGTGACAGGGCGATCTCTGGTTTCATTGGCAGCACAGGTTTTGAAACGAGTCAGACATCGGTCGAGTCGAGCCACTGGCGCAGCATCGGAGCAAACGGCGGACGGGCGATTCCCTTTTCCGAGATGATTGCGGCAACCAGGGAGTGAGGGGTGACATCGAAAGCCGGGTTATAGACCCGAACGCCCTCGGGAGCCGTCCGTCTGCCCATACCACAGGTGATCTCCTCGGAGCATCGCTCCTCGATGGGAATCTCATCACCGGAGGGAAGCAACTGGTCCAGGGTGGAAACGGGTGCGGCTACGTAGAATGGGACACCGTGCTCCTTGGCCAGGACGGCCAGCCCATAGGTGCCGATCTTGTTGGCAACGTCGCCGTTAGCGGCGATGCGGTCGGCACCTACGACGACGCAGTCGATGCGCTTTTGGTGCATCACCGAGGCGGCCATGTTGTCGCAGATCAGGGTGACGTCGATGCCGTTCTGCATCAGCTCCCAGGCGGTGAGTCGAGAGCCCTGGAGCAGAGGCCGGGTCTCGTCGGCGAAAACGGAGATCTTTTTCCCCTCTTCGGCGGCGGCGTAGACCAGTCCAAGGGCGGTGCCGTAGTCGGCGGTACCCAGGCCTCCGGCGTTGCAGTGGGTTATGATCTGATAGTCGTCCTGGAGTAGGGTGGCACCGTGGTGGCCTATCCGTCGGCAGATGCTCCGGTCTTCCTCGAAGATCCGATTGGCGGTGGCCAGCAACTGGGTGCAGATTTCCCGGTTTCCGTCGCTCTGCATGCGATCGGCGGTCTGGCGCATTTGCTCGAGGGCCCAGAACAGGTTGACGGCGGTGGGACGGGTGCTGGCCAGGCGCTCGATCGTCTGTTGGATCTGGTGCTGGAACTCCTCCGGCGGTGCATCGACCGCCTGTCGGGCGCCGACGACGACGCCGTAGGCGGCGGCGATGCCGATCGCCGGGGCGCCGCGAACTTTTAGCTCTTCGATCGCCCGGGCGATGGTCTCGACATCTTTGCAGGTCAGATAGACGACTTCGGTGGGCAGCAAAGTCTGGTTGAGTAAGACCAGACCGTCATCCCGCCAGTAGAGGGTCGATACGGGCATCAGGACCTTTCGAATACGAAATCGCCGTCGTCATCGGGAGTGGGACGTCCGTCGACCTCACTTTCCGAGTCTTCCCAGGTATCCTCGAAGGAGGTGCATTCGGCATCGCCCCACAGCCTTTCCAGGGCGTAGAATTCCCGCGCCTCCTGGCGGAAGATGTGGACGACGATATCGACGCAATCGATCAGCACCCAGCGGCGGGTGCTGTAGCCCTCGATGTGCCAGGGGGGATCATCTATCTCTTTGAGCTTTTCCGCCAAATCGCTGGCCAGACTCCTGACGTGCTGGTCGGATGTGCCACTGCAGAGGATGAAGTAGTCGGCGGTGTCGGTAAGCGAACGCAGGTCCATGAGCAGGATGTCGAGCGCTTTTTTCTCCTGCAGGGTTTCGATGATTTGCTGTATGCGCGCGTCTGTTGCTTGCGTCATATAGGAGTGGATGCTCCTTTCACTCGCCGTTGACTGGCGGTTGGTCGAGCAGTTTCAGTCGTTCGTAGTCGCGGCCGATGATGATCGAGACCGCGGCGAGGCGAGACGGATCGTCGCGGATCTGCTGAATGCAGTGGGGAATGCCCAGAGCGGTTGCCACCCGGCGGGCTAGATCCAGATCGCCCCGACGGTCGATCACCATGCTCTGGAGGAAGGAAAAGCTCTCCGCATTACCTTCGTCGATCACGTCCATCCCCAGGGCGCGCGCCTTCTTCGTCAGGCGCGCCGCCACCTGGGAGGCGCCGCAGCCATTGAGCACTTCGACCCAGATCGGTTCGGGCAGATGGGAAAGCGAGTCGAGAGCGGTCCGGGAGTCGGCGATGCGCTGGCCAGCAAGGGCGTCGTCACTGGGCTCGCTTCCGGTATTGCCGCCGGACTGCCGCCATAGCGCCGCGACCAGCAGGATGATTCCCGCTGCAATTGTCAGGAGCCAGACTAATCTTTCCTGCACCGTATCTTCTCTCAATGAACTGCAGGAAAGGGGCTGGCATAAAATTGATCCATCCTCTTTTTCCACACATAGATAGATGGATATAAATGAATGGGAATTTGGGCGTTAAGTCAACTACTGAATTCAGCTCTGTCGATGGAACCGCATACCGGGGAGGAGCCGTGGGGTGGAAGAGTAGAGAGGGGTTGAGATGGGTCGGGGGGTGTTCAGCTGGCGAGCAGTCCCAGACCGATGCGCAGGAAGAGGTAGCCGGAGCTGAGCAGGGCGAGAGTCCAGGCGAATTTTTCAGAGCGGTTGGAAACGGTGGAGTGCATGGTATATTTCCTTCAAGTGTTCGATATAAGAGGTGAACATTTGTATAATAGTAAACATAAATATAGCTGTCAAGCAGTTTATCGGACGATAACTCCATGGGGAAAGAAGAGGGAATGGAACAGCTCGAAAGGCTGTGCGAGGAAGATTTCAGTTGGCAGTTCAGCATGGATGACTTTCTGGCCAGCTGTGACCTGGCGTTTCGGCTCTATGGGGAAGGAGTCCTGGAGAACCCACCGCGCGTGGAGCGAGTTGAGCGGCGTGGGGAGCTGGATTGCTTCTGTCTGGAGATGCCGGCCAGGTGGCCTGGGCGTTACCAGGCATGCAAAGTCATAGAGGAGTATTCGGATGTCGCCCGAGGGACACTCGGGGAGCGTCGGGCGCGGGTTCTACTTGAGGACCTGGAGCGGCAGAAGAGGGTAGAGATCGATGCGGACTACATCACCGACATGCGCACAGGAGCGGCCGGGGCGCTGGGAGTTCGCTACCTGGCTTCGGAGTCGGTGGAGCGAGTCGGCATACTCGGGAGCGGGCGGATCGCCCGAACGCTGGCGCTGGCGGTGGACAGACTCTTTGCGTTGAAGGAGCTGAAGGTTTACAGCCGCCAGGCGGAAAATCGGGAGGCGTTTGTCCGCCGGGTGGGGCCGCAGCTGCGGACGGAATTGCGGGCCGCGGCCGATCTGAAGGATTGCGTGCAGGATTGCGACGCGGTACTGACGGCGGTGCCCACCCCTCGGCCGATTCTGGATTCAACCGCCATAGAGGGGAAGGTTTACCTGGTGGTGATGGGAGGGGACAGCCGCACCCGGCAGGTGGCTCCGGAACTGCTGGAGCGGGTCGGGGTGGTGGTGGACCAACTGCGGCAGGCGGAGGATTCAGGGGAGTTCGCACACGCGCGACAGACTGGACGATTCAATCGCATTTCCCTGGTCCAAGACGCAGCCGGAGAGGTGCTGGATATCGGCGATGCGGCCTGCGGGCGGATAGAGAAGGGAGAGAACGGGCCACAACTGATCTACTGCACGGGGCTGGCAGTGCAGGATCTGTGCGCCGGGGTGATGGTCTATGAGCACTTTCTACAAAAAGGGGTTTTGTAGAAAGTGCTTCAGAATAGGCCCCAGTATTTGAAGGTCATTATGTAGTCGGCGGTGCTCTTGCGCTTCAGTTTGGAGCGGTGGTCGTAAACATCCCAGCCCAGGCCGAACATGAATCGATCCTTGTAGAGGGAGAGGGATAGACCGAGGGATACGGCGATAGAATTTTCGGTGGACAGTGCCTCGAGCACGTTGCCGGTGGCGGTCAGATGAACGCCGGATATGGAGGGGTTTTCGGAATTGTGCCAGCCGAAGAAGGCAAAGCCCGGCAGGCCGACCAGGCGCTCGGTCTTGCCTTTTATCACATTGCCTTCGGCATCGACGTAGTCGCGTCCGGGACGAATCGACAGGAAGGAGACCAGGGGTTTGGCCTCAAATTCCCACTTCCAACCACCGGCTTCGAAGATTTGGGAGAGGCTGTAGACAGGAGCGCCCGGATAGTTCTGGGTGGAAACTTTGAGCCGCACCCGTTTATTGGAGGCCTCGAGGAGGCGCAGGTTCAGCTTTTCGGCCAGCACCCGGGATTCGCCGGCATCCTGAATCTGTAGCTCGAGCTTGGTCGGTCCCCCCTGTTCGTCGTAGTTCTGGTCGAGCTGAATCCACTCGATGGTGAACTTGCGTCCGATCAGAGTCGGGCGCAGGGAGTCGGGGATCTGGAATACCAGGTCGATCTTGCTCTGGTCGGGGAGGACGATCGGCGTATTGTTCCAACTCACCCGGAGGGTGTCGAACTGGGCTTTGCGAGAGACCAACACCGAGATGATGCGCTCCAGACTGATGTTGTCGAGACCGCCCTTGCCGGTGACCTGCAGGGGGAGTGCCTTTTCCTTGACCGCGTTGCTGATCAGACGGACCTTGCTGGTGCGTTTGCCCAGCGTTTGAGGTGTGAAGATCAGCTTGAGATTGGTGGACTGGCCCGGCTGCAGGGAGAAGGCGGCCGGTTCGATGTAGGCTTCCGGAGCTTCGGGGTGAGCCTCTACCTCCAGGTCGGTATCGCCGGTATTGGTGGCGATGATCGTCTGGGCCTCTTTTTCGCCCAATACCACGTAGTCGAATTCGAAGGGACCGGCCGGATGGAGCGCGATATCTGCAGCTATGCCGGAACCGTTGACCAGAACTTCTCTCGTTTCGAACGCCTCGTCCCAATACCCCTGTAGCTGCAGCACGCCGTTGAACACGCCCCGGGCGGAGGGGGAAAAGGTGATGTTGAGCGGTAACGGGCGCAGTCCCTGAGCCGGCAGGACGAACTTGTTTGCCGGGCTGACCTGGGACTGGATGGCGAAGACCTTCGGATCGCTCGAGGTGACGTTGGTGATGGTGAAATCGGCGTTGCCGAAGTTGAAGATTTCGACCTGCAAATTGCTGGACTTGCCGACCACGACCTGGTCGAAATCCAGCGTAGTGGGGGTCAATTCAAGGAATTTTCCGACTCCCTGCAGCTCGATTTCGCGCTGGCCGGATTCGGTCTTTACCTGCAAGATGGCGCGACGATCGCCCGTTTCGCGGGGGAGGAATTTGAGCGACACCTTGCGGAATTCGCCCGGCTGCAGCAGCACGGAAGGGATTTCGAGTTCGAATTCATCGCCGGCTTCCCCCTCCAGGTCCATGGTCGCCGTGAAGGGGGCGCCTCCCTGATTCCAGAGCAGCAGGTGGTCGCGCTCGTTTTTGCCGATGGCGACGCTGCCGAAGTCGATGATTTGCTCGTTGAGCAACTCGACTTTGGGCGGGGTCTGCCGAGCGAAGCCGAGCAGCGGAATTTCCACGACGGATTGCCGGGGATCGTTGCAATGGAGGGTCAACTGGGCGCTGGTCTTGCCTTCGTAGCGGGGGCGAAAGGTGACCGGAATCTGCAGGCGCTGTCCCGGCGCCAGGGCGGAAGCGGTGTCTGGATCCCACGAGGTGACGAAAGCTCCGCTGGAAATCTCCAGCGCGGCGATGCGGAGATCGGCCTGCCCCTTATTGAGGAGGGTCAGTTCCAGAGTGCGGGTTTTCCCCAGGGGCAGATCGCCAAAGGTTATGCCGACTTCGGGGAGGGGGGAAAAGCGCGCTGCTGGTGCCTGCCCGCGTCCGCTCAAGCGGACTTCCATACGAGAGGGGATGAGGTCGTTGGAGGAGATGATCAGCCGGTTTTCGTAGGTGCCGCCGGCTTCGGGCTGGAAGTCGATTTGCAGTTCGATCCGTTCCCCCGGGGCCAGATCGACGCTACCCGGGGCGATCACCTGGAAGGGTGGTTCCTCTGCGGCCAAGGCGATGGCGTCTATGGAGAGAGGAACGGCATCCGAATTGCTTAGAGTGAGAGTCTGGTGGGAGGTCTCTCCGACGGTCACCGTTCCCATATCCAGGCCATCGCTCGGATCGGGATGGATGGCCAATCCTGGCTGGACAACGCTGGCTCGCAGGGAGACGGGGGGGTATTTTTCCGTCTTCAGAAAGCTCTTTACCTGGAGCAGCATTTCGCCGATGTACTCCCCCTCATCGGGAGCGGAGAACTGCACGTCGATTGCCATTTTCTCTCCGCCGGGCAGCTTCAGAGCAGTGGGCGACAGGGTGAAATGTTCTCCGCTGAAACTCACCTCCACGTTCAGTTCACCCGATTCCGTATTGGTGAGCCAAATTTTATCCTGCGCTCGAACTCCGGGCTTGACCGCGCCCAGATCCAGTTCCTGCGGGTTGATCTGCAGGGGCTGGGCAGAGAGCGGACGGAGAGCTGCGATGCAGCAGAAGAGGAAGAGGAGAGGAGCTGATGGGAGGAAGCGGAAGGGTTTCTGGATGGATTTCATGGGCGATCCGGCAGGCAAAAAAAGAGCGACCAATCCACCGGAATACCAACAACACTTTGTCGAAGTTCCACATCATATAGGAAGTGGAAAACTTCCTCTGGGGTATTCTTCTGTGAATTCAGGTCACTCTTTATTGTCAATAACATAGACAGATGGACGACCAAAGTCAAGGAAGATATGGACACTCTACAACGGACGATTTTGAGGGGGGAATTCCCCCTATTTCGGGTACCAGTCTCCCCAAAAAAGACGGTTGGAAGTCGGGACGGTTCCGTGGACTTTTTACTTGCGCTCGTTCAGGTTGAAAATCGACATTCCTCGATGGGTTTCATCTCCGCATAGATAGTTTTCAGATGTGGTGTGGAGGTGAAATGCGCCTCCGCGTTCGGAGTCATTCTCCGAAATCTAAAAAAAAAGCACATAAGTCTCCAGAGATAAGAGAGGTGCAAAGCGAGATCGCCGGCTATGAATCAGATGTCGCGTTGTCGCAGGCAGTCGGATAGTCGCTCGACCGCCTCGCGGAGCTGTGCTGCAGAGGGATAGGAAAAGTTTACGCGCATGTGATGTCTTTCGAGTCGTTCCCCATAGCAGGCCTCTCCCGGAACGAAAGCTACTTTGAACTTCAAGGCGTCGTGAAACAACTCGCGCGTGTCCACGTTCTCCGGCACGTCTACCCACAGAAACATGCCTCCCTCCGGCCGGGTCCAGCTGACGCCCCGCTCCGGCGGGAAATGCGCCGCCATGGCGTCCAGGATAGTCTCCAGTTTATCGCCGTAGTAGGTGCAGCAGCGGTCGAAGTAGGCGTCCAGGTCTACTTTTGTGAGGAAGGCGGTGCACATGTCCTGGTTGAACTTGGGCGTGTTCAGCGTGCTCCCTTCCTTGATGTTGGTCATCTTTTCGATTACTTCCGGCGGGCCGATGTTGAAGCCGACTCTCATCCCCGGGCAGAACAGTTTGGAGAAGGTGTAGACGCCGATCACCTGTCCACCCCCCCGCTGCTGATCCATGCTGAAAAGGGAAGGCAACCCGGTGCCGCGGTAGCGCAGCGAGCGGTAGGGGCTGTCTTCGACGATGGGAACGCCGTAGCGGTCGGCGAGGTCGAGCAGGGTTTCGCGCTTGGCCAGGCTCATGCTGATTCCGGAGGGGTTCTGGAAATCCGGAACTACGTAGATAAATTTCGGCAGGCGGCCGCTCTCGAGAACGTCCTTCAGGGCTTCGACGTTCATACCATCCGCTTCGAGATCGATTCCGAGGTAGGTGGGACGCTGCATCTGGAAGGCGGCCAGGGCGCCGGCAAAGGTGGGGCGCTCGACCACTAACGGCGCGTCCGGTTCGAGAAAAAGTCGTCCCACCAGGTCCAGACCCTGCTGGCCGGAGGTAGTGATCACGATGTTGTCGGGCGTTACCCGTATATTCTCGCGGAGCAGGAAGGAAACGACGGCATCGATCAGTTCCGCCTCCCCTCGGATGGAGGAGTACTGCATGATGCGGTCGGCATCGGTGTCGAGGCGCTGCCGGCTGGCCAGCCGCAGCTCCTCCTGGAGGAACATGTCCGGAGAAGGCAACCCTCCCGCCAGAGAGATGATCGCGGGGTCGTTGATCAAAGAGAGCAGTTTGCCGATGGAGTATCCCTCGTAGGCGCGCATGTTGGCGGCGTACTGGGAGGGCCAATCCGGGATCATTGAAGTCTCCTTTTAAGCGGTCAGGACATTCTGGAGGATGGCGAAGAGGCGGTCGATCTCGGCTCGGGTCTCTGCGTCGAGGATGTAGCCGAGGGGAGAGCGGTGAACCTGGTTTTTGAAGAGGCCGCGCCGGTGCATCAGATAGCGCTCGATGACGATGAAGCCGTCGAGGCCGCCCTGGAGCTGAAGGGCGATCAGGCCGCAGATGGGAAAATAGAGTTCGTAGATGCGGCGGTCATCCCCGGCCTGGAGGGCGCGATAGAGGGCGACCGTGCCGTCGAGCAGTTCCACGCCGGGAATGGTGCCGCGGATGCCGCGGCGGTAGGAATCGACGAGGAGTACGCCGCCGCTGCCCTCGAAGATGCCTGCCAGACCACCGGTCTCGTCGCGCAGGGCGGAGATACAGGGGCCGAGGGGGGAGGCTTCGGGTTTAAAAAGAATGCGATCTTCGTAGCGCTTGAACATACGGGTCTGGAATTCCAGGCTCATCGAGCGACCGACGTAGGAACTGGCATCCTGGATGAGCAGGGGGATTTCGACTTCGGCCAGCAAGCCTTCGAAATAGGCTTCCAACTCTTCTTCGGAGATCGCCTGGGAGATGGGCGGGATGGCCATGATGGCGGAGGCCCCCCCATCTTCGGCGGCGCGGGCGAACTGGCGGGCCTGGACGGTGCTTTCGGCGCCGACGCTGACGACAACCGGACCGCGATCGGCGGCGAACTCGACCAGTTTGGCCGGCAGGTCCAGGCGTTCGGCGGCGGTCAATTTGAGCAGGTCGGAGACCAGAGCCAGGCTGAAACCGTGGGCGCCGATCGCGAAGAGATAGTCGATTTCTCGCTGAAGGGTAGCGTAGTCGATGCTCTGGTCGTCTTCGTAGGGCATGTGGACGACGGGCAGGACATCTTTGATTTCGTGCTTCATATTTTTTTCTCTTTGTCCCCGGCGCGCACGACGGCGAAGAGGTGGGTGGCCAACTCTTCGGTGGCGGCGGCCATGTAATGGCTGAATTTGCGTCGGCTGCTGTAGCGCGGCGAGCGGCCGTTTTTGAGGAAACAGCGTGCCCCGGCCTCCTCGGCGATCAGGGAGGGAGGGCCGACGTCGTAGACTTCGACCTGGCGCGTCAGATAGGCGCAGAGCTCGCCCTCGGCCAGCAGAGTGAGAACCAGGGCGGCGCCGATCGGATGTTCGCGCGGCTCGATGAGAGGGCGGGCGAGCGGCTGGTATTGGCGCGCCTTGGAAGAGATGAAGGCGGCGCGGGTCCGCGGTTTTGCGGGCAGGCGCAGGCGGCGAGGATGTCGATTGCCGATGTGGAGATAGGCGCCCTCGCCGCGGATGGCGGTGAAGATTTTGTCCTCGTCCGGACGAGCGACGATGGCTGCTTCCATGATACCATCGCGCGCCAGGCCGAGGGAGATGTGATAGGAGGCATCCCCCTGTTTGAAGTGCAGGGTACCGTCTATCGGATCGAGGATGATGGCATAGGTGGAGCGACTGCCGGCGAAGCGGCGCTTGAGCGAGGTGGTCTCCTCGGCGATGCAGCGCACGTCGGGAAAGTGTTGGAGGACGACGCTGAGGAGGATATCCTGCAGGCCGCTGTCCAGGGCGGTGAAGGCGGTGGAGGCATCCTGGGCTTTGTCGCCGGTCAGGCTGGTGTCGGCTGCCTTGCCGATATCGGCGACCTGGCCGTAGAAAATGAGGGAGGCCTGGGCGCACTGGCGGACGACGGGTAGCAGACTGTCGATGAAATGCCGGGGATCGATGTGGTCGGCCATAGATTTGGCGAGAGCGGCTTCTGCGCACGTTTTTAGTCGTGTGAAATTTCGGAGCCAGGCACGGAGAACCGATGAGGCACACCGTTCTCCGAGGATTCCAGAGGGAGAGGCGGTTCTTCATGCTTAGCGCACGAGGAGTTCCAAATCTAATGAATATCGAGAGATTGAACCAACGACAAAAAGAGGCCCGGCCGTCTGCGTGGACGGCCGGGCCGAAAATGGGTGGAGCGATCTACCGCTTTGCCGACTTCAATCGGCTCACCGGCTTTAGCACGCTTACGGATTCTAGCCCGCCGCTTCCAGAAGACTATCTCGCAACTGCAGGGCGGCGAGGATGCGGTCCGGGGTCATGGGCAGGTCGGTGAGGCGCATGCCGGTGGCGCTGGCGATGGCATTGGTGATGGCGGCCATGACAGGCACGAGCGGCACTTCGCCGACGCCGCGGATGCCGTGCGGGCTGCCCGGATTGGGAACCTCGACGAGGATCGGTTCGATCATCGGCAGATCAAGGCTGGTCGGCATGCGGTAGTCGAGGAAGGTCGGGTTGGCCATGTTGCCCTCATCGTCGAAGACGTAGCCCTCGGTGAGAGCCCAGCCGATCCCCTGGGCCACGCCGCCCTGGATCTGACCCTCGACGTAGCTGGGATGGATCGCCTTGCCGACGTCCTGGGCGGCGGTGTAGCGGAGGATCTTGACCTTGCCGGTCTCTGGATCGATCTCGACGTCGACGATGTGGGTGCCGAAGGCGTTGCCCGGGCCGCTGGCGTTGATGGTGCCCTTGGCGGTTATCGGACCGCCGGTGCCCCCCTGGCGGGCGGCCACCTCCTTGAAGGTCAGCCGTTTCTCGGAATCGGACTGGCAGACGAAGCCGCCGTCGGCAAATGCGACGTCGTCCTCTTCCACTTCGAGCTGGCGGGCGGCGCGCTTGCACATTTCCTGAACGACATCCTCGGCGGCCAGGTAGCAGGCGTGGCCGGTGGCGTAGGTGACGCGGCTGCCGCCGGTGCCATCGGTGTAGCCGATGGAGTTGGTGTCGGGAATGCTGGGGTTGATCTCCTCGGCGGTAAGTCCCAGGGTCTCGGCGACGATCATGGCCATGGCGGCGCGGGAGCCGCCGATGTCGACGGAGCCTTCCTGGAGGTTGACGGTGCCGTTTGTATTGACGCTGATGGCCGCTGAAGACTGGCCGCCGCCGTTGGGCCAGAAGCCGGACGCGACGCCTCGACCGCGGCAGGGCCCCTCCAGTTTGCTCTGGTAGTGGTCGCTACGCATGGCGGCTTCGAGGGTCTCCTGGCAGCCGATGCGGCGGAAGGGGGTGCCATCCGCCTTGCGGGTGCCCTCGCGAGAGGAGTTTTTGTGGCGCAGTTCGAGCGGGTCGATGCCCAGCTTGTCGGCCAGTTCGCCGACCACGCTCTCGGCGGCGTAGGCGGCATTGGGGGCCCCGGGGGCCCGGTAGGCGCTGGATCTGGGCTTGTTGACCACGACATCGAAGGCATCGATGTGGACGTTGTCGATGTTGTAAGGAGAGAAGATGCAGGCAGCGCCGGCGCCAACCGCCGAGCCGGGGAAGGCGCCGGCCTCGTAGGCCAGGTACGCCTGGGCGGCGGTGATGTGGCCGTCCCTGGTAGCGCCCATCTTGACGCGGATGTAGGAGCCGGGAGCCGGTCCGGAGGCCTGGAAGACCTCGGAACGGCTCATGACGATCTTGACCGGCTGACCGGTCTTGAGCGAGAGGATGGCGGCGGCTGGTTCCATGTAGGCCGGGAACTTGCCGCCAAAGCCGCCGCCGATCTCGCAGGGAATGACCTTGACTTTGGAGATGGGGACCTGGAGAACTTCGGAGACCTGGGCGCGGATATCGAAGGGCCCCTGGGTGCTGACCCAGACGGTAATGCTGCCGTCGGCCTTCCAGTGGACGGTGGCGTTGTGGGGCTCGATGTAGCCCTGATGGACGGTGGCGGTGGTGAACTCGCGCTCGACGATCGCATCGGCTTCGGCGAATCCCTGTTCCACATCCCCCATCTGCTGCTGGTTGTGGCTGGCGATGTTGCTCTTGTTGCCGGTGTCCTCGCCGAATTCGCGCGTGGTGCGGTTTTCATCGAGCAGGGGGGCGTCTGCGGCCATGGCCTGGCGCACGTCGACGACGGCGGGCAGGGCCTCATAGGCGACCTCGATCAGGTCGAGGGCCTCCTCGGCAATGTGCGGACTGGTGGCGGCCACCGCGGCAATGGCGTGGCCCTTGTAGAGCACTTTGTCCGAGGCCAGAGAATTTTTGGCCACCTCGCGGATGTTGATGCTGGTTTCGCCCAGATTGGCGACCTTGTCCACGGCCTCGACCAGGTCGTCGGCGGTGGCCACGGCGCGCACGCCGGGCAGGGTCAGCGCCTTGCTGGTGTCGATGGAGAGGATGCGGGCGTGGGCGTGGGGGCTGCGCAGGATCTTGCCGTAGAGCATTCCGGGCAGCCGCACATCGGCGCCGTAGATCGCCTGGCCGGTGACCTTGTCGACCCCGTCGTGGCGGATGGGCCGGGTGCCGATGACGTTGTACTTGCCGTCGCTGGTGTAGTCGGGATAGCTGGATTGCGACATTTCGAGTGCTCTCCTTCGATGGGCGAATAAAGACGAATATAAGCGAAGTTTGTTTATCCTAATCAACGGGGGGTGGAATGTCAATCTTCTATAAATTATAAACTGATAAAGTTTGACATTTTCTCGGTAGGTGCGTACTATGCGGGATAGTTGCGAAGCTATCGACCGCAACGCACACGTTCCGAGGCTGGCCGGCAAGCGCCCGGCGCCTTTCTGTCCACTCACCCATATCCTCGAGGGGACAGCGATGTCTCCCGCAATCCCCATCACCTGCACAGCGATTTTCTACCTGCTATCCTGCGAGGTGGCCAGCGCCCACAGTGGAGTGGTAGCCCTGGTCACGCCCGTGGAGGGGATCGAGGCGGACGGCGATCTGGGCGACTGGCCCGATGATCTTCCCTGGCAGCAGATCGATAAGACCGCCTACGGCCATCAGCCGACCGGCGCGGAGGACTTCAGCGGGCGGTTCAGGATGGGTTTCGACCGTTCGGAGAATTCCCTGTACGTGGCGGTGGAAGTGGAGGACGAGTCTACAATACTCGACCCGGTGGCGTGGACGAGTTGGGATCGGCAGGACGGGTGTGAGGTGTATCTGGACATGGCGCACGGAGACCGGGATTCGCCGGCCGTGCAGTGCGCCGTGTACGGCAAGTGGCGCATGGGGGCGTATGGCAAAGTACCCATGGCTTTCGGAGAGCAGGGCCTGGGGGTGTACGGGGAGGTGGCCACTGCGCGGCAGGAAAACAGGCATCAGTACGAGTGGCGGCTCGACGTGGAGGGGATGGGTCAGGGCGAATGGCATCTGGAAACCGGTACGGTCGTGGGGTTGGATGTGGTGGTGTGTGACCGGGATGCGGATGGATCTTTCTCCTGGACAGCGTGGGGAAGAGGTCAGAGCAAGGTGAACCGCACGGAGCACCGGGGAGACGCGATACTGGTGGAGAAGGAGACGGCTCTGGGGGAGATCAGCGGCCAGGTAAAAAATGGAGGAAGTGCGGGTAGACCCAGGGGCAAGGTGCGCATCCGGTCGCTGCAATGGAAGGGATGGCACATCGACGCGGCGGCGGACGAACGGGGGAATTTTGCGGTGGTCGTGCCTGCGGGTCTGTACGGGGTGGAGTGGAGGGACAAAGGCGGACGAGGGCGGGTCGTGGAAGTCGAGGTGGAGGCGCAAGGGAGGCGCGAAATAGATCTGATCGTCCCTCCCCGGTCTCCGGGATCGACCGTCCAGGCGGGTGGGGGTAGGGGTGTGCAGGTCGGAAACGGTGTGCGGAGCGGGGCGTGGAAGAGCTACGGGGCGACCGATGGGCTGCCCGGCGCGTCGATCCACACCATCATCCAGGATCGGGAAAGGAGGCTATGGTTCGGGACGGTGGACGGTGGAGTGGGCTGCTTCGACGGCAGGCAACTGAGGGTTTTCACTGTGGAGGACGGGCTGGCGGACGACACGGTGCAGTCGATTCTGGAAGATCGGCAGGGGAATCTGTGGTTCGGGACGGGGTGGTTCGAGGATGGAGGCAGCGGCGTTTCCCGGTACGACGGGGAGCGGTTCACGACCTTCGCTGCGGAGGATGGACTGGCCCACAACAGCGTGCTGTGCATGGCGGAGGACCGGGAGGGGAATCTTTGGTTCGGCACCTGGGAGGGCGTTTCCCGGTACGATGGGGAGCGGTTCACGACCTTCACTGTGGAGGATGGGCTGGCGGACAACACGGTGGGATCGATTCTGGAGGACCGGGAGGGGAATCTATGGTTCGGGACCGGTTACGGTGGCTCGGCCGGGGACGTCGGCGGGGTGAGCCGGTACGATGGCCGACAGGATGTCGAGGCGCGATTCATCAGCTTCACCACCGCGGACGGGCTGGCGAGAAATTGGGTTACCTCCATCGTGGAGGATCAGCAGGGGGACCTGTGGTTTGGCACGCTGGGAGGGGGTGTTTCCCGGTATGATGGCGAGGAATTCATCACCTTTGCGGCGACGGACGGACTGGCTGGCGACAGGGTGTGGTCGATTGCGGCGGATCAGGAGGGGAATCTGTGGTTCGGCACCGGCAGCGGTGTGAGCCGATACGACGGGGAAGGGTGGACGACCTTCGCCGCGGCCGACGGACTGCTGCGCAGCCAGGTGTACGAGCTGTTCGTGGATCGGGAGGGCTACATCTGGCTGGGTTACAGCGGCAGCGGGTTGAGCCGATACGAGGGCCGATACCTGCTGAACTTCACCACCGAAGAGGGGTTGGTCGACGATAACATGGGGAAGATATTCGAGGACCGGGCGGGGGATTTGTGGTTCGGCACCAAAGGGGGTGTGAGCCGGTACGATGGGGCAGAATGGACGACGTTCACCGCGGCCGACGGTTTGGCACACGATCTCGTTTCGTCCATTCTGGAGGATCGGCAGGGAAACATGTGGTTCGGCACCGAAGGGGGTGTGAGCCGGTACGACGGTGAAGCGTGGAGGACATTCACCACAGCCGAAGGCCTGGTGCAGGACCGCGTCCGTTGGATGATGGAGGACGGCCGGGGACGCCTGTGGTTGGGGACGTGGAACGAAGTGAGCCCGTGGGGAGGCGTGAGCTGGTACGACGGGGAAGAGTGGAGGGCGTTCACCACGGCCGACGGTCTTGCGCACAGCCGTGTGCTCGCGGCGTTGGAAGATCGGGAAGGGAAGGTGTGGCTGGGGACGTTCGACGGCCTCAGCCGGTACGACGGTGAAGCGTGGAGGACGTTCACCACGGCCGACGGTCTGGCGCACGACCAGATCTCGTCGATTCTGGAGGATCGCAAAGGGAGCCTCTGGTTCGGCACGGGGAACGGTGTGAGCCGATACGATGGGGAAGCGTGGAGGACGTTCACGACAGCCGACGGTCTGGCGAGCGATCAGGTGAAGCCGCTGCTCGAAACCGAAGAAGGGCACATCTGGTTCGGCGGTCGAGGGGGAGCGAGCCGGTACGACGGGCGCTCCTTCATCGCTTTTAGCACCGGGGACGGGCTGGCCTACGACGAGGTCTCGTCGATCCTGGAGGATCGGGAAGGGGATCTGTGGTTCGGCACGCTGGGGGGCGGCATCTCCCGGTACGATGGGAAGGTGTTCCAGAGCCTGCGGCGGCGGGACGGCATCGTGGACGACGTGGTCGTGGACCTCCTGCAAGATCGCAGGGGGGATGTGTGGATTGCCACTCAAGGGGGTGTGACCCGGTACCGCTCATCCCGCACGCACCCTTCGGTGGGGATCGCCGATGTGGTCGCCGAACGGAGGCACGGGCCGGTCGACCAGATCGAGATCTCCTCCTCGCAGCCGTATCTGGCTTTCGAGTTCCACAGCACGAGCTTCAAGACCCGGCCGGAAGCGATGATCTACCGGTACCATCTGCGAGGTCACGACCCGGATTGGCAGGTCGGCCATGAGAGCCGGGCGGAGTATGCCGATCTGCCGCGGGGGAGCTACACCTTCGAAGTCCAGGCCGTGGATCGGGACCTGAATTATTCGGAAGCGGCCAGCGTGACGGTGCGGGTGCACCTGCCCTATGAGCGGCTGGGGTGGATCGTCGCGCTGAGCCTGGCGGTCGGCCTGATCGCCTGGCAGACTAACCGGGTAGTGCAGCGGAGCCTGCGGCTCAGGGAGTCGAACACGGCGCTGAGCGTAGCCAACGAGGAGTTGCGGGACGAGATCGCCGAGAGGCGGCGGGTGGAAGCGGAGCGGGCCCGCCTGGACGAGCAACTCCAGCAACTGCGCTATCTGTACCGGCTGCGCAACGCCCTGAGCGCAGTGCAGTCGGCGGACGAGACCATGCGGCGGACGGGGGAGGTGCTGGGGGGAGTGCTGGCGGCCTCCATCGGCGGCGGCGGACGGATCGAATACGATGGCCGCACCTGGGCCTTCGGCGAACCGCCCAGTGCCGGCCAGAGGCAGTATGAGCACGCCCTGGCGTGGGGGGAACGGGAGCGAGGCCGATTGCACCTGTTCTGCGGCGTCGAACTGAGCGAGGCGCAGGAACGGGCGCTGCTGGACGAGACGGCGGGGCAGATCGTCCGGGTGCTGGAGGCGCGGGAGCTGATGGCGCAGCTGCTGCAGTCGGCGCGGCTGGTCTCCCTGGGGCAGATGGCCGCGGGTGTGGCCCACGAGCTCAACCAGCCGCTGGCCAGCATTTCGACGGTGGCGGGGGATGTGCACATGCGGCTGATAGAGGGGCGCGCGGTGAGCGAGGAGCAGTTAAAGGAGATGATGCGCGACATCACGGGGCTGGTCGAGCGCATGGCGGGCACCATCAACCACCTGCGGGTGTTTTCGCGGGAAACGGGGGAGGAGCCGGGAGAGCGGTTCGCCCTCGACGAGATGGTGCGTTCCGGTCTGAGGGTGATCGGCGCACAGCTCCACGATCGCGGGATCGAGGTGCGAACCGAGCTGGCAGAGGGGATGTCGGCGGTGTACGGCCATCCCTTCCAGATGGAGCAGGTGTTGCTCAACCTGCTGGCCAACGCCCGGGATGCGCTCGAGGAGAAAGGGGGAGGGGAGAAGCGGCTGTGGATACGCACTCGGACGGAGGGGTTGTCGCAGGCAGTGCTGGAAGTAGAGGATGATGGGGTGGGGATCGAAGCGGCCCACCTGGAGCGTCTGTTCGAGCCGTTCTTCACTACCAAGACGGCCGACCAGGGGACCGGTCTGGGGCTGTCGATCTCCTACGCCATCGTGCAAAACCACGGCGGGCGGATCGCGTGCGAGAGTCGTCGGGGCGCCGGAGCGACCTTCCGCGTGAGCCTGCCGATCGCCCAGGAGGGCTGAACGATGTCCGCTGCCCAGAACCAGCTACGCATCCTGCTGGTCGACGACGACGACGACGTGCGCCGGACCCTGGGGGATTACCTGCGGGGCAGGGACCATCGGGTGGTGCTGTCGGGGAGCGGGGAAAGGGGACTGGAGATTCTCCAGGGAGAGAAGGTGGATATTGTCATTACCGACATGCGCATGTCGGGAATGGACGGGTTCGAACTGCTGGCTGCGGTGCGGGAGGGGTGGCCGGGCATCGAGGTGATAGTGATCACGGCGTATGGAGACGTGGAGGGGGCAGTGCGGGCCATGCGAGAGGGGGCGTTCGACTACTTCACCAAACCGTTCGAGGTTCACGACATCGCCGCCTCGCTGCAGCGCACCGCCCGCTTTCAGTCCCTGCGTCGCGAGAACGAGCGGTTCAGGGAGCGCCTGGACCGGCTGGGCGCGGAGGGACGGCGGCGCTACGGCCTGGAGGCGATCATCGGGGAGAGCCAGGTAATCGGCCAGGTCAAGGAGCTGGTGGCGCAGGTTGCCGGAACCGAGGGGACTACCGTGCTGCTGGTCGGGGAGACCGGCACAGGCAAGGAGCTGGTGGCGCGCGCCATCCACTACGAGAGCGCCCGGGCGAGGGGGCCGTTCGTGGCGGTGGACTGCTCTGCCGTGCCGCAGACGCTGATCGAGAACGCGTTCTACGGGCATGTGAAGGGGGCGTTCACCGATGCGCGCGAGGCGGGGAAGGGGTACTTCGAGATGGCCGATGGGGGGACGCTCTTCCTAGACGAGATCGGCGACATGGACCCAGCGATGCAGACCCGGCTGCTGCGCACTCTGGAGGAGCGGCGGGTGCGGCGCCTGGGGGGTGCCGAGGAGATTGCAGTGGACGTGCGAGTGGTTTCGGCGACCAATCAGGACCTGCTGCAGGCGACGGCGGAGGGGCGGTTCAGGCAGGATCTGTTCTATCGCCTCAACACCTTCACCATCCGCATCCCGCCGTTGCGGGAGCGGCCGGAGGATATTCTGCCGCTGGCCCGGCACTTTCTGGAGCGGTTCGGAAGGGAGATGCGCAAGTCGATCGCGGGGTTTGGCGACCGGGCGCAGTCGCTGCTGGCGGCGCATCCCTTTCCGGGCAACGTCCGCGAGCTGAGGAACACGGTCGAACGGGCGGTGATTCTGTGCCGCGAGGACCGGGTCGGCGAAGCTCAGCTGGTCTTCGAGCGCGCCGAGGGGCGGGAGGAGGTTTCGTCCGCGCCGGCTCCGGTCCGCCAGGCGGAGGAGGGGGAGAGTCTGAATCTGGCGGAAGCGGAGGAGCGGCTGATCCGCAGGGCGCTGCAGAGCTGCGCGGGGAACAAGGCGGGGGCCGCCCGGCTGCTGGGGATCTCGCGGGATGCGCTGCGGCGGCGGGTGGAGCGCTACGGTATCGAGGAGCGAGATTGAGATTCTCTGTTCGGGATACAGAGATGGTGTGTTTTATGGTGGATGGCGGGTTTGATACGTCCGTACCCGGCTACGGCGCGTTTTGACACGGTCGGCGTGCGTTTTTGCGCGGTGGTCTGAGGATGTGCGCGTTGCCGCGCGCCGCGTGCGGTTTCCCTTCTGTTTCATTCCCATCTGTAAATCCCTGATTATCAACAGTTAGCTGCTCTTCTGGCGGTGCTGGCAGGTCCCTTGCTGATACCCGATTCGGCGGAGTCTGCCGCTGCGTAACGAGGGCGATTTGTGCCAGTCACCAGGAGGTGCGAGATGCGAAGTTATATCTATTCAGGTGCGTTGCTGGTGGTGCTGATGCTGCACACGGCGTGGGCTCAGGCGCCGGCTGTGATCGGGTACCAGGGAGTGCTGACCGACGGGAGCGGGACAGCGGTGGCCGACGGGACGCACACGCTGTCGTTCGGACTGTACGAGATGGCCAGTGGAGGGATCGCCGTGTGGACTGAGTCGCAGACGGTGGCCACGGTCAACGGGGTATTCCACGCGAATCTGGGGAGCGCGAGTCCGCTGGGTATCGACTTCGACCGGGCGCTGTGGCTGGGGATCGGTGTGGACGGAGGGGCGGAGCTGAGTCCGCGGCTGGCGCTGACCGGGTCGCCGTACAGTCTGATCGCCCGGTCGGTGGCCGACGGTGCGGTGACGGGTGGGAAGATTGCCGATGGAGCGGTGAGCGCGGCGGATCTGGCGGACGACGCGGTGACCACGAGTCGGGTGGCGGACGGGGCGATCACGAGCGCCAAGATCGCCGACGGGAGCATTCGGGCGGTGGACGTGGCCGGCGGTGAGATGGTGACCGGGGTGAACGGCCTGCAGGACGGGGTGACGCTGGCGGCGGGGGCGAATGTGACGATCACGCCGAGTGGGAACACGCTGACGATCGCGTCAGCGGGGGGTTCGGGAGGAGGGGGACTGGCGGATGGCTCGGTGACGTCGGCGAAGATTGCGGACGGAGGGGTGGGCACGGTCGATCTGGCAAGTGCTGCGGTTTCCGCGGCCAAGCTGGCGGATGGATCGGTGACGGGAGCGAAGATCGCCGATGGGACGATCGCTTCCGACGATCTGGGGGATGGTGCGGTGACGTCGGTGCAGATCGCCGACGGATCGATCACGGCGGCGGATGTAGCGGCCGGGGAGGTGGTGAAGAGCGTGAACGGGTTGCAGGACGCAGTGACTTTGGTGGCGGGTAGTAACGTGATGATCACGCCGTCGGGTAATAGTCTGAGTATCTCGGCGAATATGGGGGGAGGCGCCGGCACAGGGGATATCGCCGACAACGCGATCACCGCGCCCAAGATTCTGGACGGTGCGGTGACGGGGGCGAAGCTCCTGGATGGGTCGGTGGGTGCGGCGGATCTGGCGGATGGTGCGGTGACCTCGGCGAAGATCGTCGACGGGACGATCGGTTCGGGGGATCTGGGTGACGGATCGGTGACGGGTGCGAAGGTGGCCGATGGGTCGCTGAGCGCGGCGGACGTGGCCAGCGGTCAGGTGGTGACCGGGGTGAATGGGTTGCAGGATGCGGTGACGCTGGCGGCGGGTAGCAATGTGACGATCACGCCTTCTGGGAACACGCTGACGATCGCCTCCAGCGGGAGTGGATCGCTGGCGGATGATGCGGTGACTTCTGCGAAGATCGCCGACGGATCGATAACGGCTGCGGACGTGGCAGGAGGGGAGATGGTGAAGAGCGTAAACGGGTTGCAGGACGCGATGACTTTGGTGGCGGGGAGCAACGTGACGATCACGCCGTCGGGTAACAGTCTGAGCATCTCGGCGAGCACAGGGGGTGGCGCCGGCACGGGGGACATCGCCGACAACGCGGTGACCACGCCCAAGATTCTGGACGGATCGGTGACGGGTGCGAAGCTGTTGGATGGGACGGTGGGTGCGGCGGATCTGGCGGATGGTTCGGTGACCTCGGCGAAGATCGCCGACGGGACGATCGAGTCTGGAGATCTGGCCGATGGTGCCGTCAGCAGCGCCAAGGTGCAGAATGGGGCGATCACGGGGGGCAAGATCGCCGATGGCGCGGTTGCAGCAGCGGATCTGGGGGACGGCGCGGTGACGAGTGCGAAGATCGCCGATGGCACGGTCGGTTCGACGGATCTGGCGGATGGTTCGGTGACGAGTGCGAAGATCGTCGACGGAACGGTCGGGTCCGGGGATCTGGCCGGCGATGCGGTGGTTTCGGGCAAGATTGCCGACGGGACGGTTGCGGCGGCGGATCTGGCCAGCGACGCGGTGACCACGGCCAAGCTACAGGATGGGGCGGTGACGAGTGTGAAGGTCGCCGATGGGACGATCGGTTCGGCGGATCTGGCCAGCGACGCGGTGACCACGGCGCAGGTGCAGGACGGTGCGGTGACGAGCGCGAAGATCGCGGATGGGACCGTCGCGGCAGCCGACATCGGCGCGGATCAGGTGGTGAAGAGCGTGAACGGGCTGCAGGATGCGCTGACGCTGGCGGCGGGGAGCAATGTGACGATCACGCCGAGTGGGAACACGCTGACGATCGCTTCCAGCGGGGGGGGCACGCTGGCGGATAATGCGGTGACATCGGCCAAGATCGCCGATGGCGCGGTCGGCTCGGGTGACCTGGCAAATAATGCGGTGACGGGTGGGAAGATCGCCGATGGGACGATTGCGGCGGCGGACGTGGCAGGGGGGGAGATGGTGAAGAGCGTGAACGGGTTGAAGGATGCGGTGACGCTGGTGGCGGGGAGCAATGTGACGATCACGCCGAGTGGGAACAGTCTGAGCATTTCGGCGAGCACCGGGGGCGGGGTCGGCACAGGGGATATCGCCGACAACGCGATTACCACGGCCAAGATCCTGGACGGTGCGGTGACGTCGGCCAAGATCATCGACGGGACGATTGCAGTCGGGGATCTGGCGAATGGTGCGGTGACGAGTGCGAAGATCGCGGATGGGACGGTTGCGGCGGCGAATCTGGGCAGCGATGCGGTAGTCACGGTCAAGCTGCAGGATGGGGCGGTGACGTCGGGGAAGATTGCGGACGGGACGATCGCGGCGGGAGATATAGGCGCGGCTCAGGTGGTGAAAAGTGTGAACGGGTTGCAGGACGTGGTGACGCTGGCGGCGGGGAGCAACGTGACGATCACGCCGAGTGGGAACACGCTAACGGTCGCTTCCAGCGGGGGATCGCTGGCAGACGGATCGGTGACGTCGGCGAAGCTCGCGGATGGGGGCGTGGCCACGGTTGATCTGGCGGACAATGCGGTGACTTCTGCCAAGATAGCGGATGGGACGATCGCCAGTGCGGACATGGCGGCTAATGCGGTGACGACCGCGCAGATAGCGGATGGCACTATTGCGACGGCGGATCTGGCGGCCGATGCGGTCACTGCGGCGAAGATTCAGGATGGCGCGATCTCCTCGGCCGATATCGCCGACGGGACGGTGGCCGTCACCGATCTGGCCAACGACGCGGTGGTTTCCACAAAGATAGCGGATGGCACGATTGCCAGCGCGGACATGGCCAACAATGCGGTGACGACGACGCAAATCGCCGACGGTACGGTTGTGGAGGCGGATCTGGCCGGGAATGCGGTGACCTCGGCGAAGATCGCGGACGGGACGATCACGGCGGGGGATATCGGCGCCAGTCAGGTGGTCAAGAGCGTCAATTCGCTGAAGGATGCGGTGACTTTGGCGGCGGGCGCGAACGTGACGATCACGCCTTCGGGGAACACGCTGACGATTGCGGCGACCGGTGGCGGTGGCAACACGCTGGACGCGGCGTACGACCAGGGGGGATCGGGCGCGGGACGGACGATCACGGCGGACAACGGGGCGGTGGATATCGCGGGCGCGGGCGGACTGACGGTCAACGGCAGCGTCGGTATTGGCACGACGAGCCCGGGGGCAAAATTGGCCGTCACGCAGAGCGGTGCAACCAATGCCGATGGCCTGCGCATCGTCAATGGCGGCACGACGTGGAACCAGTACAGCGACGGCGGGGGTCGGTTGCTCTTCGAATCGAGTGGCGGCGCCCAGGTCGCCGTGCAGGACGACGGCAACACGGGCATCGGCACGGCCTCTCCCGGCAGCCATCGGCTCGCGGTGCTGGCCGGCAATGCGGCGGCGGCCAGTGCATCCGAGCATATCTCGGCTACCAACGGTCTGAGCGGGGGTTCGCTGAGCGAGGTGAACATGGGGGTAGACGCCTTCGGTGGCTATGTCCAGTCGACGAACAGCAAGCCGCTGGCGCTCAACCCCGCGGGCAACAGCGTGGGCATCGGGACGACGAATCCCGGACAAAAGCTGACCGTAGACGGGGGGAATTTTCAGATTTTGTCAGCGGGGAATCTGTACCTGAACGACGCGGGGAACACGACGACCGGCGCCTTGTGGAATTCCGGCGGCGGCGACATTAACCTGGGATTGATTGGCAATGCCAAGATGACCGTGAAAGGGACCGGCTTTGTGGGCATCGGGACGACTGCGCCAACTCACACATTGAGCTTCAATTCCGTGACGGGAACCAAGATCAGTCTGTACGACGATGGGACGGCGCAGGCCAAGTACGGATTCGGCGTGGAGGGGTCTGAATTGAGAGCGGCTTATACCGGCTTCATGAGTTTTTATTCGGGTGGTTATGGTGGAACCCAGAGGATGCTGATCGATGCGAACGGCAGACTCGGCATCGGCACGGCGAGTCCAGCAGATCTTTTGCATGTGGAAAGCTCGAACAACAGTGCGTCGATTTTCGGGATAAGCGCGGCAGGCTCTGTGTCGGGTGGGGGCGTGGAAAATATCAGTCTGCGCAATGCGAACAGCACCGCAGGCAACGGCAGTGCCATCATGGCGAGGAACTCCAGCGGCGCCGTGGCGGGATTCATCGGGTTCACCAATATCAACCACAATACAGCAGCTACGGCCCAGGGAGCATTGAGCCTTCACGTGGCCGATGGTGCCGGCGGTTTTATAGAAGGGATCAGGCTCTCATCTAACGGCAAAGTGGGCATCGGCACGACCAATCCATACACGCGCCTCGATATTGTCGGGGATTCGAACGGCGCGGTGCGGGTGACGAACACAGGAGCGGATGCGACGAACAAGACGCTGAATCTGGTCCTGCCGGAGTACACGGTTGCGAACGGGCATTTACGGGTGATCGGCGGCTATGCCAGCGCGGCGGACAATACGGTCGATATCGGGGGCGGGTACAGCGGCTACGACGCGGCGACGAAGATACGGTTCTACACCGGGTCGGCGCTGAACACCGACACGGGGACGAGCCGGATGGAGATCACTGCGGCTGGCAACGTGGGCATCGGCACGGCGAGTCCGGCCGCCAAACTGGATATCAATGGAGACATCGGCTTTCCGGGGAATAGCAATGTCGTAATCGGAAGGACCGCGGCACAAACGCCTACTCCTACCACCCTCACCATACGATCCAATATCGCCAACACCGGGGCCAGCCCCAATAGCGGGGCCCATATTATCCTCCATTCCGGGTTCAACGCTGGAGGTAGCTACGGGCAGATCGAGTACAACACTCAGTCTGCCGGGGCTGCTGGAGCTGATGCGGGAGATCACATCTTCAGTACCGGCGGTACGACTTTGACCGAGAGGATGAGGATCGACTTCGCCGGCAACGTGGGCATCGGTACAGCGAGCCCTACATCCATGCTGCACATCGCCGACAATACGACTCCTGCGGATAATGAGTGGGCCAGCATCAAAGCGTTCGCCAACGGCAATTCGTTCATATGGGGCCATTCCAATACTGAATACGACAATGCGATCGGCACGCTGAACGGCGGTGGCAATCCCTTCATCTCTTTCTTCTCGTACCACGGCGCTACGGCGAACACGCTGAAGTACTCGAGTGGGTCGATACCTCCGGGTCGATTCATATACAGCGCGGGGGGCCAACTGTATTACGATACGGCAGCCACTGGCACGCAGGACACGGATATCGCCACCTGGAATACCCGGCTGGCCATACTGAACGACGGGAAGATCGGCATCGGCACGACGGCCCCGTCGGAGAAGCTATCCATCGAGGAGGGGCACATCAATTTGAATCATGCGACCATACCCTATATGAGAATCCAGAGAGCCGGGGCAGAGCATGGATATATAGGGAGTGCTGGGGCATTGTTTGGCGGCACGCAGACGGATTTTGGTGTGAGAGCTGAAAGTAACCTGATATTCGGTACTAGTTCCACCGAGCATATGCGAATCGCAAGCAGTGGCAACGTCGGCATCGGCACATCTTCTCCTGGAGCAGTGCTTCATGCTTTTGACCCGATTACCACAGCCAGCACACCCAAAACAGTTGCCATTTTAGAAACGGATAATGAGGGAGCCGGAGCAGGGCCAGAGATGCTCTTTAAATATGGTGCTGCGGGCAGCAATTTCCTGGCGAAAATAAGAAGCGATGGTGGGCCTAATCCCTTTGGAGGCAGTTTACGCTTTTTCACAGAACCGCCAGGTGCAGATGGGACAGATAGGTTAGTTGAAAGATTGACCATCTTAGATAACGGCAACGTCGGCATCGGGCGCATACCTGCGGCCAATCCTCTAGAAGTGGAGGGAAACGCCTCCAAGACGACGGCCGGGGACTGGCTGGCCAACTCGGACGCGCGGCTGAAGACGGATATCGAGGAGATCGAGGGGGGGCTGGACATCATCGCGCGGCTGCGGCCGGTGAAGTTCCGGTACAGCGACGCGTACCGGGAGCAGCATCCCAGCGTCGAGGATCGGTTCTACTACAACTTCATCGCCCAGGAGTTCAGGGAGATATTTCCCGAGAGCGTGCAGGACGACGGGACCGGATATTTGCAGGTCGATACCTACAGCGTGCGGCCCTTCCTGGTCAGGGCGGTTCAGGAACTGAACGGGAAGGTGGAGGTGCTGCAGGCGGAGAACGAGGGACTGAAAAGGAGCAACGAGGAACTGGAAAGCAGGGTGGACGCGCTGGCCGTGGCGGTGCGGCGGCTGGAGGCGCTGACGGCGGGGCTGGAAGGAGACGGTGACGGGAAAGAAATCCTGGCTGGAACGGAGTAGGCCGGAAAGCGCATCCCGAGGAGGGTGACCATGAGATGGTTGAGATGGATATGGCTGGCTGGGATCGTCGCGGCCCTGCCCACGCAGGCGGCCCAGCGCACGGTGATCCACAGCGCCATCGGCGTCAGCGGGGGCACGGCCGGCGGCGGGGGCGCGCACGTGCTGTCAACGGCGGGGCAGGGAGTGGCGGGAGTGAGCGGCGATGGCGTCCACCGGGCGGGATTCTGGCAACTGCCCGGGCTGCTGGCGCCGCCGGTGCAGGTGGCACTGGATGGGGCGACCCAGGTGGGGGCCAGGCCGGCGCTGGACTGGGGTGACGTGTTCGGGGCGGCCGGTTACAGTCTGGAATACGGGACCAGCGCCAGCTTTGCCGGGGCGACGGAGGTGACCGGGATCGCGGGCAGCGGGTACGCGTTCGCGGCGGACCTGGCCAACGGGACCTACTACTGGCGGGTCAGGGCGGTGGGGTCGGAGGGGGAGAGCGGTCCTTCGGCCGGAGACAGTTTTGTCATAGCGGTCGCAGCTCCGGAGCCGGGACCTGGACCTCAGCCGGAACCTCAACCTGAACCGGAGCCCCAGCCCCAGCCCCAGCCCCAACCCCAACCTCAACCCGAACCTGAACCGGAGCCTCAACCTCAACCCCAACCTCAACCCGAACCGGGACCGGGTCCTTCTCCGGCGTCGATAGAGGTTCTGGCGAACCGGCTGGATTTCGGCGAGGTGCTCATCGGCGAGTCCGGGATGCTGGTGCTGCAGGTGCGGAATGCCGGGGGCACGATCGTAGTTTCGGATCCCATCGCCTTCACCGGCGACCAGGCACAGCGGTTCGCGTCGAGCAAGAACCAGTTGATCGTGCCGAGCCAGCTAAACGCAGCCTTTACGATCACCTTCACGCCGACCCATCCGCAGCCGGTGGAGGAGGTGGTAGAGCTGCGCTTCGGGGAGCAGGTTTTCCAGACAGTGCTGGTCGGGAGGGGGGTGCTGCCCCTGCCGGGCATGGTGCTGGAGACGACCGCGCTAGATTTTGGGGCGGGGGAGATGCGCAGCGCGGAGAGCCGATCGTTGTGGATCACCAACACGGGCCACGAACTGCTGAGCGTGTCAAAGGTGGAGGTGGACGAAACGCTGTTCCTCGCCCTGCCGGCAGCGTTCGCGGTGGCCCGGGGGGACACGCAGCGGGTGGACGTCACCTTCCTGCGGGCGGCGCCGGGGCAGGTGCAGGAGAATCTGTTGATCCACTGCAACGACCCGGAGAGCCCGGTGGTGTCGGTGCGGCTCAGTGGGAAGGCGCTGAGCCCGGTGCTGGCGGTGGCGAGCGAAGCTGTGTCCTTCGACGACGTGTCCTTCGACGAGCTTCCGAGGGTGGGGCAGCGGGAGGTGCGCGAGTTGACGATCGCCAACAAGGGGGACGGGCCGCTGCGCATCGCGTCGTTGAGCGTTGGGGGGGCGGCCTTTTCGGTCATGGAGGAAGCGGCGAAGGTGGAGGCCGGGGAAACGTTGCAGGTGCAGGTTCTGTACACTCCACAGGAGGCGGGGGAGCACGAGGGGGTTCTCACCATCCTCTCCAACGATCTGGAGCAGCCGCGACTGCAGGTGGCGCTCAGCGGGGCCACCCTGGGTAGTCGGGGGCCGAAGATCGAGGCGGACGATGGGTTGGATCTGGGGACGGTGCTGCTGGGAAACTCCGGGGGGGCAGAACTGACCATCCGCAACAGTGGAGATGAGGAACTGGCGATTGGCTTGATGAGTGTAGACAACGATCGGTTCGGCCTGGAGGAGGAGAAATTGGTGATCCCGGCCGGGGGGAGCAGGGGGATTCCCGTTACCTTCGTGCCCGATCTGGTGAGGGTGGAGACCGGAACGCTGACTCTCCGCAGCGACGATCCTCTGCGGCCGTTGGTGCAGGTGGCGCTTGCGGGGCGCGGAGAGATTCCTCCCGAAGGGCAGGTCTCCATGGACTTCCACCTGGCGTCCGGGGATCAGGGTGTGCGCGCGGTCGGCGGTGCGGAGCCGGGCCGGGTGTACGGGCTACAACTGCACGTGAACAACGCGCCGGCCATCAGTGGCTGGAGCGTTACCATAGAGTACGACCATGACCAGGTGCGCTACGTGAAAGACAGTTTTCAGGCCAGTGGTTTCATCCCCGGTCTGGTGGAACTGGTGGACGAGAAGTCGGGGACGGTTAGCATTGGGGGGACGGTGTTGGAGGCGGATGAGGGCGCAGCGGGGGATCACGCGCTGGGGATGCTTTCTTTCGAATTGCTGGAGGGGTTCGCCGAGAGCACGGATCTAGTAGTCCAGAAGATTGGGTTTCGTCGACCCGACGGCAGCGAAGAGGTGTTCACGGTGCACTCGGTGGCGACGATTACCAGCCAGGCGCTGACGGGGATGCTGGTCGGCGACTTCGACGGCAACGATGTGGTGGATTTCAGCGATTTCTTTCTCTTTGCCGACCACTTCATGGGAGACCATCCGCTGTACGACCTGGACGGCAGCGGCCTGGTGGATTTCGACGACTTTTTCATTTTTGCCGACCACTTCGGCCAGGAGGCGGGCGGGGGATAGGCGAGATGAGGAAGAAGGGATCGATAGAGAGATGGACATACTCCTGGTAGATGATGACGAGGCGATCCGCAGAGTGATGGGCCGGATGCTGGCAGAACGAGGGCACGGCCTGAAGCTGGCCGCATCCGGGCGGGAGGCGCTCCGATGCATGGAGGAGGCGCTTCCGGATCTGGTGATCAGCGATGTGCAGATGCCGGGGATGGGCGGGATCGAGTTCCTCCGGGAAGCGGGGGGGCGTTTCCCGGAGACGCCGGTGGTGTTGATGACCGCACTCGGAGAGGTGGGAGAAACGGATGCGGCGTTCCAGTACGGAGCGTACGGGTATCTGCAGAAGCCGATCAAGGCGGAGGCGCTGCTGGCGGGCATACGGCGGCTAGAGGAAAGACTTATGGAGGAGAACTGCTGAACGGGAAGAGGGTTGACGAGTGTCAGGGACGCGATTTATCCTCTTTGTATGACCGAGCCTGAACCCACCTGGGAATCTCTCCCGAAAAATCCGGCCCTGCCCGAAGATGAGGTGCACATCTGGTGGGTCGACCTGGAACAGTCGACGGGGCAGGTCGATGCCTTTCTCCGACTTCTTTGCGATGAGGAACGGGAGCGGGCGGGTCGTTTTCGGAGTCGGGAGCACGGGGCGCACTACGCCGTTGCCCGGGGGACACTGCGGCAACTGCTGGGGCGATATCTGGGGGCGCTTCCGGAAAAACTGGCGTTCTCCTACGGCGCGCACGGCAAACCGGATTTAGCCGGATGCTACGGTGAAAGCGGCCTGCGCTTCAATTTGTCGCATTCGCATCAGCTCGCCCTGTTTGCAGTAACCTGGCGACGAGAGGTGGGGGTAGACGTGGAATATCCCCGGCCCCAGGTGGACATAGAACGCCTGGCGCGTCGTTTTTTTGCGCCGGTGGAAGTGGCGGCTCTCCTGAGCCTCCCCGAAGAACGACGGCGGGAGGGATTTTACAACTGCTGGACCCGCAAGGAGGCGTATTTAAAGGCGCGGGGAGAGGGGATCACGGTGTCGCTTGACAGTTTTGCGGTTTCCCTCGCTCCGGGAGAGCCGGCCGAACTGTTGAGTTGCGATCTGGATCCCGGAGAGGTGGAGCGCTGGAAGCTGCGGGCGCTGGAGGCGCGGAAAGGGTTCGCGGCGGCGGTCTGCACCGAGGGAAGTGATTGGCAGTTGAGATGCCGGGAGTGGCCGGAGTAGCAGAACCGAGTGCGGCGCTAAATGCCTTCGTGTCAAGCGGAGGAGTGTCGAGACCGGCCACAGGATTCAGCGGCTATCGGTACGGAAATACCCGGGTGGTTTCCGGCCAGCGGTGGCGAAATTCGCATATTTCGATGAATTAGAGTATCAGCTCGGTGCGCACCCCGCGCATGTCCATTTCGAAGTCGATGTCGACGATGGGAGGGCGGGAGGGATACCAGCGGACGCCGTGGCGGGTCGCCTTCTCCATGCGCGCCACCACGGCCTTTTCGAGGAGGCGCTCGTAGAGGTAGACGGTGTATACGTCGACTGCGCTGATCAGGCCCCAATTGCCCCCCAAACCACGCAGGCGTTCCTCCATCACATCCATCACATAGGCGGCTTTTTGGAACATGGCGTCCTGTGCGGTATCGCCCGAGAGGATGATGCGCTCCTCTTCGAGGATTCCCTCGCGCAGTTCGCCGGCGCCGGCGATCACCAGTGTCGGAGGGGTTTCATCGGGTGTGGGTACGGTGTAAGAGAAGCCGTGCAGGGAAGGGGTCTCGGGGGGATTTTGCGCCGGGGCGACGTTGGTGCGGGCGACCGGGTTGAGCTCGCCGACATAGAGATCCCAGGACTGGAGGACCTGGCAGTAGGTGCGGTTGAAGTCGATAAAGCCCTGCATGGTGAAGGGGGCAGGGGAGCGCAGTTCCGCGCCGCAGAGGGCGCTGCGCTTACGGCCCTGATCGCGCAGGTGAGCTTCGATGCGCTCGAATCCCTGGCGCCAGGCGAGGGGTTGCTCCAGGGTAACGTGGACAATTTCGTAGCCGGGGTCGGCGATGACGCCGCAGGAATAGGGGTCGATCCCCTGGAGAAAGCGATAGTTGCCGGTGGGGTGGGAGTGGAGCATGCGTTCCTCCTGAGCTGAGTGGATAGGGTCCATAAGAAGATAGCTTCGGAAGGCGGACAAAAAAAGGGCCGGCGGTCGCTTGCAGAAGAAGGCGACTGCCGGCCCTTTTTTTTTATCGCGAATGGGGATCAGCGGAGCAGCATCATAGAGCGCTGCTCCACGTATTCTCCGGCCTGCAGTCGGTAGATATACAGACCGCTGGTCAGCGACCGCCCCTGTTCATCTCGGCCGTCCCAGGTCGCCCTGTAGAGACCGGGTTGCTGGCGCTGGTCGATCAGGGTGCGCACCCGCTGGCCGAGCAGGTTGAACAGGTCGAGCCGGACGTCGGTCTGCTCTCCTAACTGGTAGGGAATCAGGGTGGAACTGTTGAACGGGTTGGGATAGTTGGGCCGCAGCTCCGGCGCCATCGGCAGACCCAGCAGTTCCCGAGCCAGGGCGATCAGTTTTCCTCGGCTCTCGCCAAACTGGTCGGCGAAGACGAAGAAGTCGGAAAAATCGACCTTCCCATCGGGACTGAGATCGTAGGGGCTGCCCACCGGCACCTCCTTGCCAAACTGGTCGGCGAAGAGGAAGAAGTCGGAAAAGTCGACGCGGTCGTTGCCGTCGAAATCGCCGGCCAGCGGCTGCTCGGTCACCTCGCTGGTGAGGGTGGTGGTGAAGCGGACGGTGCGCTTGTCCTCCTGGCCGTCGGCGCGCTTGAAGCTCATCTCGGTGACGACCAGCTGGGTGCTGTCGGCGAAACCGTCCAGGATTTCAAAGGTGAGACTGCCCAGGAGACCGTCGCCGGTACCGGTAGCGTTGGAGCCGAGGACGGTGCCACCGACGCCGATGCGCCCCTCTTTCTCATCGACCAGGGCAAGCAGGCCGGGGATGAAGCTGCTGGCCTGGAAGCTGCCGGCCGTGTATTTGATTTGGGTGGGATCGAACTCCAGGGTGGTGCTCCAGCCGCTGATCTCCGGGGCATCGCCGACGTGGAGTTGCAACTCGTAGGTGGCACCAGGAATGGCGCCGCCGGCGGTGGTCTGTCCCTGATTGCCGTCGGCCATGTCGAAGTCGATGGAGATCGGGCTCTCCTCGGTGGCAACCGGCTCGGTTACCGCCAGGGAAGAGGCGAGGAATAATTTGCCATTGACCTCGACGGCGATCTGGTAGTCGCCGGCATCCAGAGTGCCGATCACTTCCTCGATGCTCCAGGGAGTGATGACCGCAGCGCCGACATCGGCGGTCCATTCGGTGACAATGGAAATAGTGATGACGTCGTTGTCGATCGCGATGCTGCGCGACTGGACGGCGGCGTTGGCGGCCGGGAAGTCGCCCGAGATAGTGAAGATGACGGTGTCGACAGTGGTGGGACTGGCGGGAGATATTGCCAGGCTACCCTCGCCCACCGGCTCTGGCGGCTGGACGGTCGGTTCGGGCTCCTCGCCTGTGACGTCCAAGGCTACGAAGCGCGGCATACCCCAGAGACCGTCCGAACTGCGGCCGCGGACGGAGATGGAGTACGTGCCCGGCTCCCAGTCGGAGATGTCGAGAGCGAGTTCGGCGACTTCGGTGGCGTCGTCGTAGGCGCCATCGGTTGGTGACATGGCCCAGCCCTGTCCTTCGCCGGGGTCGTCGCCGCTGAACGCTTCGGCGGCGGCGATGTACAGAGAGGGAGCGGCGGCCGGGATGGTGATGGTCCGCGTGAGCTGATTGCCCTCGATGCCCGAAGAGGTGGAGGTGACGTTTACTGTATAGCTCAGTTCGGTCGCCTCGGTACCCGCTGTGGCGTGCACCTTCCAGGAGGCCTGGCCTGTCTGATCGGCTTCGAGGCGGCCGGGGTTGAGGGATTTGCTGGCGGTTTCGTCCGACATCAGGGAGAGGCCGGCGAGAAGGTCGATTTCGATCTGCACGCCGTCGACCACGGTACTGCCGGTGTTGGAGACGAGGACGTTGACTTCGAACGGATTGGGCGAGAGCAGGCCGCCCACGGCGGTCAGTTCGACCGGAGCGGAGACGTTGAGCGCCAGAGTGCCGGCGCTGACCGCGCCCTGGCCCAGACCGTAGAAGGTGGCGATGGTGCGGCTGGCGCCCGGTGCCAGCGAGAGCGGGTTCCACCACATGCCGACGGCGCTGTCTCCGTACGAATTGCCGCGGACGGAGTATTCCCAACCGACTTCACTGAGACGGTCGTAGGGACCGACTACGAAGCGATCGGGCGGAACAGCGCCGGCACCTATCAGGGTGCCCTGGGCGACCAGCCTGTCCTCCTCCTGGGTTGGTCCCTCTTCAAAAGCCTGCCAGAAGGTGGGCATGTTGGCGCGGGTGAATTCCTGGTCGACGGCGCTGTACCCGTAGCTGGTGCTCAGCGGGGCTGCGTCGTTGCCGCCGACCATGGTGTCCATCTGCAGGTAGAGGCCGACCTGATGGGCGGCGGTGCCGACGTTGCGCAGTTCGTATTGGATCCAGGCGGCGTCCTCCTTGCCGGTAACGGCGCTGCGCACCAGGGAGATGCGCTGGGTAACGGCGATGTCGCCGATTTTCCAGGAGGAGGTAACGGCGCTGCCGTCCTGCGCGGGAGTAGAGGTGAAACTGCCGGCAGAGTCGCGACCGTATTTGTGAGTTTGTCCGTCGATGTTGACGTTGGCGTAGGAGGAGCCGCCGTCGCCGAAGATCAGGTGGCTGTCGCCTGCGGTGTTGATGTCGAAATACCCCTGCTCTTCGTTGACGGCGATGGCCAGGTGCTGATTGGTCAAAGACAGCGCCATGACGCGGGCTGCTTTGGCGCGAGCGGTCTTGTCGGCGATGGCGGGGACGTAGCGCTGTGCGACGGCGACCTCGGCGGAAGCCTGCGGCGCCATCAGCCTGATAGTGGCTTGCAAGGTGGCGATGTCGGCTCCTTCAGTGGGACTCGGTGCAACGCTCATTGCATTGACGACCGGTTCGAGATCGGGCGTCGGTTCCTCACCTCTGACGAGGAAGGAGTAGCGTCGGTGGACTTCGTAGCCGCCGTCGGGCCAGTTGAAATAGGCGCGCACTTCGTAACGGCCGGCCGGCAGCGGATCGAAGGTGAAGGTGCCGCTGCGCTGCCCCGAGGTGTAGATCCACCAGTTGCTGTACTGGTCGTCGGGCAGGGTGACGGGGGACAGGGAGATCCAGTCTTCCTGGTTGCCTGGGAAGCCGGAGAAGGTGACGACGATCGGCTGGTCGGTGGTGTATTCGGTGTGGTCGGTGCTGACCTGCGCGATTCCCGGGATGACAGGGTCACCTGGATCTTCGGGGACGACGATCTTGCCGAGAGCGGGCTGGACACTGCTCCAGGGTTCGTAGTCTACGTAGTCGCCGACTTCCCCGCCCAGGCCGTCCGGATTGACGCGGCCGTCGGCGTCGGAGGTGTCCAATGGACCGGAGGGATCGCCCCACCAGTTGTTGTCGTCGGCGTCGAAGTCGGTACCCTGGGTCTCATTCCTCACGGCCAGATTCCGGTTGTCGAGGATAGAGCAGTAGCGCAGAAAACCCTTGCCGCCGTTACCGGCATAGACTCCATCCTCTCCACTGTGCGCCAGCAGGCTGTTTTCCAGAATGGCAGTTCCGCTGTCGATCGTTTCGATCATGCCCCGGCTCTCACCACCGCCGTAGAGAAGATGGCTGTAATGAAGACGGGCGATGCCGGCGCCGCGGACGTAGATGCCGCCCCAGGAGTTGGGTTCGGCAATGCTCTCGTCGCCGTCCTTGTTGGTGTCGCCAGCGATGGTATCGTCCTGCATGGAAGTGAAGACGATGGCGCTGTCCGGTTTACCGAAGGCGGAGAAGTGGCCATCGACGTAGATGCTATTCCAGTGACTGTTGCCTTTGACGATGATGCCCGGTTCGACGATCAGAGCGATTCCCTCGGGGATGGTGATGTCGCCGTCGAGGATGTAGGGGACGCCGGCGTATTCCCAGGTGCCGTCGCGGTCGTAGGTAGCGTTGGCCAACCAGACGCCGTCGTCGGCGACCAGGTCGCCGTTGAAGTGGGGGAAGCTGGTGCCATCCACCAACCAGATGGCGGCGTTGTTGTTGGTAAAGGTGCAGGCGGTGATGGTGGGAGACGCGCTGTTGCACTCGATGGCGTCGCTGCCGCTGTTGTTGATGTCGGTGAAGGTGCAGTTTTCGATGAGAACGGTTCGGTTGATGCCGTCGATATTGCGCACGCGAATGCCATCTTCGCCGCTGTCGCGGAAGGTGGACTGACGGACGGTGACGTCGGCATCTTCGATTTCGATCATGCCGGAGATTTCACCGCCGCCGTAGGCGAACTGGGCGTGGGTGATGGAGCCGGAGGAGCCGGGATTGAATTTGATGCCGCCCCAATTGTTGGGTTCCGGAACAGACGGCTCATCGGCATTGGCATCTTTGTTGGTGTCGCCGGCGATGGTGTCGTCCCGCATGGAGGTGAAGATGATCGGATCGATCTCGGTGCCGGCGAGGGTGAGAGAGCCGTCGACGAAGATGCTGTACCAGTAATCGTTGCCCTTGACTACGACCTTAGGGTCGACGATCAGAGCGATTCCCTCGGGGATGGTGATGTCGCCATCGAGGATGTAGGGGATGCCAGCGTATTCCCAAGTGCCGTCGCGGTCGTAGGTAGCATTGGCCAGCCGGACACCGTCGTCGGCGACCAGGTCGCCGCTGAAGTGGGGGAAGCTGGTGCCGTCCAACCAGACGGCGGCGTTGTTGTTGGTAAAGGTGCAGGCGGTGATGGTGGGAGACGCGCTGTTGCACTCGATGGCGTCGCTGTCGCTGTTGTTGATGTCGGTGAAGGTGCAGTTTTCGATGAGAACGGTTCGGTTGATGCCGTCGATATTGCGCACGCGAATGCCATCTTCGCCGCTGTCGCGGAAGGTGGACTGACGGACGGTGACGTCGGCATCTTCGATTTCGATCATGCCGGAGATTTCACCGCCGCCGTAGGCGAACTGGGCGTGGGTGATGGAGCCGGAGGAGCCGGGATTGAATTTGATGCCGCCCCAATTGTTGGGTTCCGGAACAGACGGCTCATCGGCATTGGCATCTTTGTTGGTGTCGCCGGCGATGGTGTCGTCCCGCATGGAGGTGAAGATGATCGGATCGATCTCGGTGCCGGCGAGGGTGAGAGAGCCGTCGACGAAGATGCTGTACCAGTAATCGTTGCCCTTGACTACGACCTTAGGGTCGACGATCAGAGCGATTCCCTCGGGGATGGTGATGTCGCCATCGAGGATGTAGGGGATGCCAGCGTATTCCCAAGTGCCGTCGCGGTCGTAGGTAGCATTGGCCAGCCGGACACCGTCGTCGGCGACCAGGTCGCCGCTGAAGTGGGGGAAGCTGGTGCCGTCCAACCAGACGGCGGCGTTGTTGTTGGTAAAGGTGCAGGCGGTGATGGTGGGAGACGCGCTGTTGCACTCGATGGCGTCGCTGTCGCTGTTGTTGATGTCGGTGAAGGTGCAGTTTTCGATGAGAACGGTTCGGTTGATGCCGTCGATATTGCGCACGCGAATGCCGTCTTCGTCGCTGTCGCGGAAGGTGGACTGGCGGACGGTGACGGATGCATCGTCGATCTCTATTATGCCGGAGAGTTCGCCGCCGCCGTAGCTGAATTGAGCGTGGGTGACGGAGCCGGAAGAGCCGGGATGGAATTTAATGCCGCCCCATGGGCTCTCGCTGTTGCCGCCGAGCGAGGTAAAGGTCACGGAGCTAGTGGAGGTGCCGTTGATCTGCAGTGCACCTTCGACGAAGATACTGGTCCAGTAGTCTTCGACGCGCACCGTGGTTCCGGCCTGGACGATCAGAGTGCCATCCGAGGGGATGGTCAGATCTCCAGTTACGGTCACGGTGCCGCTGAGGGTGGTCGTGCCGGACGGCAGGGTGCCCCTCAGATCGGTGAAGTCGAGATCCTGAGCCCGGGCGCCGCTCGAGGGGAGGAGAAGGGAGAAAATCAGTGCGAAGAGTATCGCTGAAACACCGGCATGCCTGTTCATGGTGCTGTCCTCCTGTGGGAGCATGTAACTTTGTTTTCTAATAAAATCCCCGTGAAATCGGATGTTTGGAGCATTGCCAAAGGATTAAAAAAAGGGATTGGCAAAATCAATACAAAAAAACTCACAGATGGCCAAAAAAAGCTGTGATGTGAATCACTTGAGGAATTGTTTAATACAAGTTTTTTTGCACTTACAGAGGGGAAAGGGGGATGTAATATTAGCAAGGAGCGTACCAGGAACTGTGGAGAGAGCGGGAAATAGTGGGGGGATATTTTTTGAATCAAAATGTTTCATTAAAAACAGAAAATAAAGTTTTAATTCCATATAAAACAGAATAATAGGTGAAAGTGAAACGGATTTGAAACATCCCGTTTCAGATGAAACAGAAGGGGCAATGGGAGCTATCGGTCTTCGATGTCGAAGGCCTTCATGCGCCGCCAGAGGGTGACGCGGCTCATGCCCAACAGGTTAGCCGCCTGATTGCGATTCCAGTGCGCCTGATTCAGGGCCTGGAGAATTCGCTGCTCCTCCTCATTGGTGGGGGAGGAACTTTCCGTCCGGGCTTCGGCTGCGGGCATCTGTCGCTGGAGGGCGAGGGGCAACTTTTGTTCGGTGATGATATTGCCGGCGGTGCGGGCGAAGGCGTGTTCGACGGCATTTTCCAGTTCGCGCACGTTGCCCGGATAGTCGTAGCCCAGGAAGAGGCTCATGGCCTGGTCGCTGATCTGGCCGATCTGCTTTTGGGTGAGTCGTCGGTACTTGGTGAGGAAGTGGTCGAGCAGGAGCGGAATATCATCGCGCCGCTCGCGCAGCGGCGGGAGGAGGATAGGGATGACGTTGAGACGGTAGTAGAGGTCGTCGCGGAAGCGCCTGTCGCGGACCTGGTGGGGCAGATCCTGGTTGGTGGCGGCGATGACGCGAGTGTCGACCTGTAGGGGATCGGAACTGCCCAGGCGCTCGAAGGTGCCTTCCTCGAGGACGCGCAGAAGTTTGACCTGGGAAGAGAGGGGAATTTCGCCTATCTCATCCAGGAAGATGGTGCCGCCGTCCGCTTTTTCAAAGCGGCCGACCCGGTCGCTGCGGGCGTCGGTAAAGGCGCCCCTGACGTGGCCGAATAGTTCGCTTTCGAGCAGGGTTTCGGGGAAGGCTGAACAGTTGACTTTGACGAAGGGGCGATCGCTGCGGCTGCCGCGGCGAACCAGGGCGTTGGCGATCATTTCCTTGCCGGTGCCGCTCTCGCCCAGGATCAGCACAGTAGCGTCGGAATCGGCCACCTCGGCGATCAGATTGTAGATGGCCATCATGCTCGGGTGCTGGCCGACCAGGCCTTCGAAATGGGGAACGGTTTCGGTCTCTCCTCCCAGGCGTTCCAGGCGCGCCGGATCGCGGAAGGTGACGACACCGCCCGCCGGGGTGCCCTGGCGGTCGTAGAGCACGGCGGTATTGACGCGCACATTGCAGTCGGCACCGCTCTGGTGACGCAGCGCCACCTCGTAGTCGAAGAGGTTGCGGTTTTGCTCCAGGGTGAGGGCTAGGGGGCAACCCTCCCGGCAGCGGTCGGCGTCGAGCACGCGGCGGCAGAACTGGCCGAGGAGATCCCGAGAGCGCAGGCCGGTGATGCGTTCGGCGGCCCGATTGAAGCTGGTGATGCGCCATTCCTGGTCGACAGTGAAGACGCCGTCGGCGATCGAGTTGAGGATCGCCTCGTGGGTTTCTTCGATGCGGTGGAGTCGCTCCTGCAGAGGTTCTTCCCGCCGCGACCCGTCCACGCCGGCCAGGTCGCGCGGGATGGGAACGGCTCCGGGCAGTTCGGTCGGAGCCGCGATGCCGGGGATGCGGCGAATGCGCAGGTTGCCCCCGTCGGTGACGTAGAGATCACCGCGGCGGTCGATGAACAGGGAACCGGGATTCCTGAAGCGGATCGCCCCGCCCCCATCGCCGGCGAATCCGGGCTGGCCATCCCCAGCGATGGTGGTGATGATACCGCCGGGATCGACTCTGCGGATGCAGTGGTTGAGGACGTCGGAGATGTAGACGCTGCCCTCGCCGTCGACGAACAGGCCGTTGGGAGAATTGAGCCGGGCGCAGATGGCAGGCTCTCCATCGCCGGCGAATCCGGGCTGGCCGTCCCCGGCGATGGTGGTGATGATACCGCCGGGATCGATTTTGAATATCCGATGATTGAAAGGGCTCGAAATATAGATGCAGCCCTTGCCATCGACAAACAGGGGACCGGGGTGCAGGGTCGCCTGCGTCGCCGGGCTCCCTTCTCCGGAAAAATCACAGGCCTCGTGGATGCCGAAAGGAGCGGGGGCGCCGCTGCCGGCGATGGTGGTGATGATGCCGTCGGGATCGACTTTGCGCACCCGGTGGTTGGCCACATCCGAGATGTAGATACAGCCCTCGGCATCGATGAATAGGTGTCTCGGGTGATTGAGGCGGGCGTCGAGGGCTGAGCCGCTATCGCCGGCGAAATCCGGTTCGCCATTTCCGACGATGGTGGTGATGATGCCGTCGGGATCGACTTTGCGGATGCGATGGTTCATGAAGTCGGCGATATAGATGCTGCCGTCGCTTCCGGCGAAGCAATCCATCGGGCGGTGCATACTGGCCTGTGTGGCTGGGCCGCCGTCGCCGGAAAAGCCCATTCGTCCGTTGCCGGCCACCGTTTGTAAGATCCCCTCCGAGTCTATCTTGCGGATACGGTGACGCGCGCTTTCGGAGAAGTACATTTCATCCGTGTGGGCTATAAAGACGATGCTGGGCTCGATGCTGGCGCGCAGTGGGGGGACGCCGTCCTCCAGGCCCGGTACTTCGTCCAGTTCACAGCCGGCTATGGTGGTGATGATGCCTTTGGGATCGATTTTGCGCACCCGACTGTTGCCCCAGTCAGCGACGTAGAGATTGTCCGCAGGGTCGAGGTATAGATCGTTGGGCTGGCTCATGCAAGCTCGGGTAGCCGGTCCGCCATCTCCAGAGAAGCCCTGGGACCCGCAGCCGGCTATGGTGGTGATGACGCCGTCTGGATCGACCTTGCGGATGCGATGACTGTTGCCCCGCTCTGTGATATAGAGATGGCCAATCGCATCTATCAGGACGCTGCCCGGAAACCAGACCCGGGCCAGAGTTGCGGCTCCGCCATCTCTCGACGATCCCGGCTCGCCGTTTCCGGCGACGGTGGTGATGATACCGTCGAGATCGATTTTGCGCACCCGGTGGTTGAGGAAGTCGGCGATGTAGAGGTGGCCTGTGGCATCCATGCAGGCCCCCCGCGGTAGTTGCAGGCCGGCCTGAGTGGCTGGTCCGCCGTCTCCGGAATAGCTCGGAGAGCCGTTTCCGGAGACGGTAATAATAGTGCCATCGGGGTCGATTTTGCGAATGCGGTGATTGGCCTGATCGACGATATAGAGGTCGCCGTGTGTCGTGGCGAATACGGCGGCCGGATGATATAGACTGGCTTGGGTAGCCGGTTCGCCGTCTCCGGCGAATCCCTGCATCCCGTTTCCGGCGATGGTGGTGATGATGCCTTTGGAGTCGACTTTGCGAATGCGGTTGCTCTGGTGATCGGCGATATAGAGGCAGGCGGCTGAATCGACGAAGACGCCGTGCGGGCGAAACAGGGAAGCAAGGGTAGCCGGTCCGTCGTCGCCGGAGTAGCCCGGAGAGCCGTTTCCGGCGACGGTGATGATGGTGCCATCGGGGTCGATTTTGCGCACCTGATGGTTCCAATACTCGGCGATGTAGAGATTACCAGCCGCATCCAAACAGATACCGGTGGGTCCGATCAGGCGGGTCCGGATGGCGGCGTTTCCGTCTCCGGAATAAGCCGGAGTGCCGTTTCCGGCGATCGTGTCGATGCAGTCGCGAAGCGCCATAAAATGGGTGCGGATAGACATTGGGTTCCAGGTTTATACAAAGGGAACGCAATCTTTATGCCGATTGCTGGATAGTAACGTAAATAGTTGTTTTTATTTGCTAAATGGATTCAAAAGAACCGCAAAAAAGAACTACACGCGACCCGGTCGTCTCGCTGTTCATAGAAGAGCTGAGACGGGATCGTCTCAGTGCCGATCTGGAGAGAGTTAGACGTGAGGCTCGAGGAGGGATAGTATTTCGCGAATCGGAGCCTGCCCGGGCTTGAGATCCAGGGAACGGCGCAGATGGCGAAGGGAGGTTTCGGGTTTGCAAAAGAGGTTGATCACGGCGAGGCGATTCAGTTCGAGGGGAGTGGTGGGTATACCACCGGGGCGCTGGAGGGTTTGCTCCAGGCATGGAAAACGCTGAGTGCAGGGGTCGGAGCCGACGAGATCGAGGGGGGCGGTGCGCAGGATTTCCAGACAGAACTCCAGGGCCCTGTCGACCTGGTCGGTCTGGAGATAGCAGATGAGGAGTTTGTTCTTCAGGTAGGCCCTGTCCGGCGAATTGAGGAGGAACCGTTCCAGCAAAGGCAGGGCGCGTTCGTAGCTGCCGCTCAGGAAGTACTGATTGGCCAACATCTCCGACATAGTTTCGGTCTCCGGTCGGTTGAGGGTATCTCCGCAGAGGAAGCAAGCGGAATGCCAGAGGAGAAGCGGAGGGAAGGCAGCCGGGGAAGGGGGACGGGGTGAAATAAATTGTTTCAGGATGGAGCTAATTTTTTTCTTTAAGTATTTGATATTTATGAAGAAAAATGTTTCGTCGGTATATTTGAAACAAGATGCTTCAGATGAAACATCGCCTGAAACAATCTCCATCTGCCGGCAGGAGGGGATGGAGAGAGTACGGCGAATCGCATGGAATGGGGTTTACCAGATGCAACTCGTTGCTGCAGATATCGTTGACAGGTCATTTTATCCTTGACAGCGGGGTTTCTACTTACTATTAGTCTAGATAGGAGGAAAACTGTTTTTTTATAACCAGGCTCACGGAATGAGCCCTCTTTTGCCCCAGGAGGTGCGGCATGGCTGTCCGCATATCTTCCAATACAACCTCTCAGATTACGGCCGCAAGGCCGGATGCTGGTGCCGCTGTTGCACGCACTCGCTCCACTCGCGTTCAGCAGAGCGGAGGGGATCAAACGCGCGTCAGGCGTTCTCAGGGTCGCATGGACTCGACGCGGCTGGCGGTGGCTCGGGCGCAGGCCAAGGAGGTCGAGGGACAGATTCGCGAGAAGGTGCTGAATCGGGTGGATGTGCTGGTGCAGGGAATGGAAGCACTGGCGCAGCGGATCTCATCCGACAAAGTGAGTTCCAGTCAGCGCTCGGTGCTGGTATCGCAATTCAACGATCTGGAGCGCCAGGTCAATCGGCTGGACGGGATCGTGGGAAGTGAAGGCCGCGAGACTCAGGGACAGGAGACGCTCGGGGCACCGGCGACCCGCGGAGTGGTGGAACAGGAAGGTCCGGAAGGACAGACCGAGCCATCCGTGGAGGCGGTGCGCTCCATGCGCCAGCAGGTGAACAACGAGCGCCAGGACGTGGCGGCTTCCCGCCAGGAGATGCAGCAGACGATCGAGCGGGAACTGCAGGATCTGTCGACGGTGGCCGAAATGCAGAAGAACGATACGGTGCAGGCCGCGCTGAACGGGATTCAAAACCAGGGGCCAAAGGCGGTGGAGACCGCCGGCAGTGTCAACCTGGTCGATCTGCAGATATAGGCTGAAAGCGCGATAGAATGGAATGAGATCCGGGGGATGCCCCGGATCTTTTTTTGTTCGGAAGCGAACAGTTGCGGCTTGCTGGCGCTAGCGGCTTTCTTATATTCGTCTTCGCATCCCGGCGATGCGGCAGGAACAATAAATATAATCTGGAGATCTATAGAAGGAGTGGAAGATGGCTGAGGAGAAGCACTACAAGGTGATTATCATAGGTTCGGGTCCGGCCGGGCTCACGGCGGCGCTGTACGCGGCCCGCGCAGATCTGGAGCCGCTGGTTCTGGAGGGGATGCAGCCGGGTGGACAGCTGACGATTACCACGGATGTGGAGAATTTTCCGGGCTTTCCCGAGGGGATCATGGGGCCGGAACTGATGGACAAGATGCGGACCCAGGCGACCCGCTTCGGCGCGGAGTGCGTCTTCAAGATGGTGACGAAGGTGGATTTTTCGCAGCGGCCTTTCAAGGTGAAGACCGACGACGCCACCTGCACGGCGGATGCGGTGATCATCGCCACCGGCGCTTCGGCGCGGCTGCTGGGGATCGAATCGGAGACGCGGCTGATGGGGCACGGGGTGTCGGCCTGTGCCACCTGCGACGGTTTTTTCTTTCGCGACCGGGAGATCGTGGTGGTCGGCGGTGGGGACTCGGCCATGGAGGAGGCGAATTATCTAACCAAGTTCGCTAGCAAGGTGACCATCGTCCACCGGCGCGAGGGGTTTCGCTCCTCGCAGATCATGCTGCAGCGCGCCCAGGAAAATCCGAAGATCGAGTTTGTGCTCAACGTGGTGATCGACGAGATCCTGGAGAAGGATCAGGTGGTATGCGGGGTGCGGCTGAAGGATACGCAGACCGGGGAGATGCGGGAGTTCGCGTGCGAAGGGGTGTTCATGGCGCTGGGGCACACGCCGAATTCGCAGCTGTTTGCGGATTTTCTGGAAGTAGAGGAAACCGGCTACATCGCCACCAAACCGGACTCGACGGCGACCAATATCGAGGGGGTGTTCGCCTGCGGCGACGTGCAGGATCACGTATACCGGCAGGCGGTGACTGCGGCTGGCTCCGGATGTATGGCGGCGATCGAGACGGAGCGCTTTCTGGCGGAGTAGCGAAAGAAAGAGCGGGGAAAAAAAGGTCGGCGGTTTTATCCGATTCGTCTGCAGTAAATACGAGAAAGGTGAAGGCATGACTCCGAGAGCGCATTGGTACAACACAGGTGCATTCCTTCTATTATTGATATTTCCCCTCTTTGCGGAGGGGAGTGATTTTCGCGTCCCCCCCTACCTCCAGAATCCGTCCACAGACGGCATGACGGTCATCTGGTTTTCCAACGAGGCGACGCCCGGTCAGCTGACCTATCGGAGGGAGGGAGAGGGAGGGGAAACCGTGCGCCATTCCGTCCCGGCTCGTGCTAACGCGCTGGCCTACCCCGCCTGGGAGGTCAGCGGTTTCTTCGGCGGTGAGGCCCCGGCCGCCCCGTTCCGGCATCGGGTGCGCCTGGAAGGGCTGGCCGCGGGTGCGACCTATAGCTATACGGTTGAACAGGGGGAGAGTCGCTTTAATGCTGTGCTTACCACCGCTCCCGTCGCCGATCAACCGATCCGCTTTATCGCGTACGCCGATTCGGAGACGGAGCCGGAGTCGACCGGCAAACACGTCGGCTGGACGGGGGGAGGAGACGACCAGATCTATCCACTCGATCAGACGGATGGATATGCCGGCAATCTGGCGGTGATTCGATCGCGACAGCCGCATTTCATCACTATTTCGGGGGATCTGGTAGAGTCGGGGGGAGAGCAGCGGGATTGGGATGAGTTCTGGCACCACATTGGAGACGTGGACGGGAGTGCCAGTCTGGCCGGCCGGGTGCCCTTTCTGGTAGTGCCGGGGAATCACGAATACTATAGTGGGCCGAGTATAGGGGGGTACGCACAACCCGCATCCGAAGAGGCGATAGGACGCTTTCTCACCTACTTTGAATCTTCTGGAGGCGAGGATGTAAAGCCGGGACAGCAGCAGCGCTATTACCATCTGAACTACGGCCCGCTCGCGCTCATCGGCCTGGATGTGGCGAATGGAAGCCCACATCAATCGGAGGGGGATACCAATTTCTTCTTACTGGGGGAAGAGGATGTCGGGGGAGGTGGGGCACCCGCCTTTGGCCCAGGTTCCACCCAATATGCCTGGCTCGAGGAAAGGCTTGCAGAAGCCCAACAGAGCGCCCGGTTCACCTTTGTATTCTTCCACCACATTCCCTACTCAGTGGGGCCACATGGCTGGCCGGCAGGGGAAGGGGCGGGTTTCGATACCCAGTCGGGGGTGGCGGTCCGGGCGCTGACGCCGCTGTTTATGCGTTACGGTGTGGACGCGGTCATCGCCGGGCACGACGAGATCTGGGAGCGGTCGGAGATCGAGGGAGTGGAGATTGGCCCTGGTGGCGGGCAGACGCCACACTCCATCCACTTTCTCGATGTGGGGATCGGCGGTGACGGCCTGCGTCCTCCCCAGGAAGGCCTGGAGAATCCGCATCAGAAATTTCTCGCTCACAGCGATGCACCCGAGATCTGGCGAGACGGCGTTCTGGTCGACGGCGGCAAGCATTACGGCCACCTGGAAGTGGACGTCTTGCCCGGTGAAAAGGGGAGCTGGCAGGCGGTTCTCAAGCCGGTCTATATTTTCCCTATGCTGGCGGCAGATGGAACCTATCTGGGCAGCGAACGACGGGT
>Ga0257125_1000354_pt1 | contig 63283 bp, 66 predicted proteins | sample SI106_200metaG_FD_190183 | JGI IMG/M metagenome (GOLD analysis project Ga0257125, IMG submission 190183) | Marine microbial communities from Saanich Inlet, British Columbia, Canada - SI106_200 | ecosystem: Environmental > Aquatic > Marine > Inlet | place: Canada: British Columbia | collected... | reverse complement strand
TTTTTTGTCGGTTTTTTTTGTGTGGTGCTTAAAAAGCCATACACTAAAACAGAGGTTTTTGCAATACAAGTTATTGGATTTATATAAAATATTTGCTATTTTGAAAGATCGATTTCAACACCCTTTATTAAAAAAATGAAAAAAGAGATAAAAAGCCCTTTTCCCGATGGTAATTGTTTCTTTTGTGGAATCAATAATAAATTTGGTTTAAAACTTAAATTTTATTGGGATGAAGAAAAAAAAGAAGCCTCTACTGAGTATCTGCCTGCCAAGTACTTTACCGGCCAGGGGAATATACTTCATGGAGCGATTCAAATGGGTCTTCTTGATGAAATCATGGGATGGACCAGCTATGCATTTACTGAAAAAATGGCTGTTACATCTGATATTAATGTCAAATTTTTGAAGCCGACATATATTAATAGAGAAAAAATAAGTATTACATGCCAGGTGACTTCAAAAGAAGGTCCGAAGATAAAAATGTATGCAAAGCTTTTTAATATTGACGGTGCTGTCTGCACAACAGCGGAAGGGAGTTACCATCTTCTATCATCAGAAAAATATAGAGGCATTACTTCAATTATAAAGATAGTGCCTTTTGAAAACATACATGCCGCAGCATTCAAACAATTGAACCTGGACTGGCTTGAGGATTACGAACTCTTTGAACCTGCTGATTCAAAATACCTTGACAACCCCCTGTCGAATATCCTTGAACAAGGTGGCAAAATTTTAATGGCTATAACCAATAATGCTGTTATCGGCACTTGTGCAATTATAATAGAAACAAGTAATACTGCTGAACTTGCAAAACTGGCTGTTTCTCCCGATGCCCAGGGAAAAGGAGTTGGCCGTATGCTGGCCAAGGAATCTATAAAAGAGGCACATAAAATGGGGTTAAAAAAGATATTCCTTGTTTCAAACAAAAAATTGAACAGGGCTATCCAGTTGTATGAGTCCTTTGGGTTCAAGCATATGCCAATCCCTAAAGATACAATATACAAAACAGCTGATGTTTATATGGAATTGCAAATAAATTAAAAATCTTCAAGATTAAAATTTTGCATCACCAAAATTAATAAGATTTTTTAAATTCGACCCAAACCAAAAGTTATGATTTCTTGCATCAAGATTGATTCATCCAATGCTCAACGATTGAAATGATATCATTGAGACTTTTATAAGTAATTTTTTTGCAACAATCCAGGAGAGAAATATAACGTGTCTCATAAGGCTCTCTTTTTTTAAATTTCCCCACAATACCACATATTGTATAGACAAATTTTTCAGTCTTTAATGTGAAATTCATCTGGTACCTTCCAGAATAATTGATGTTGTGAATGTGTGAGAGTTTTTCAATCTCACTCACTCACATTCATGACTCAATTATTCTGGGGTAAACAGTTTCGCTTTTTCAACAGAATCTAAGCTGAAAACTGAATTATTTTTTATTAAAAAGGGTGAAGCTCCCCATAAACAAAAGGTACCATCTAAATTGGTATATTTAGTGATATTTTAAAAGATCAATCTGCAATAAAGCAGTTGAATTTTATGAGGAGCTTCACTATGAAAAAAAGAAACATTTTTCAAAACCAAAGTCAAGAAATCCTTTCTCTGTTCGAGACCGTCGAGAACAGATCCAAAATGATGTGTGTACCGATTGATTATGCCAAAAAAGATCATACGGTGATGTTCTGCAATGGCAATGGGGAAATTATTCGAAAACCATTCTCGGTAAAGAATTCACTTAAAGGGAAAAATTATTTGGTTGAGCAAGCTACAAAGTCTTGTCGCCATCATGGTATTAATCTTCAGTATGCTTTTTTTGGAGGTGAAGATTGCGGCTCTTTCGCTGATAATTTTACGTGTGACCTTCAGGTTATAACTGCTTTGCGTTCAGATGATTGGATAGTTGCAGGAGTAAATCCCTGTGATGCAAAGAGATATCGTGAAAACATGCAGGCAAGTACTGATCGATTGGACCTATTAGGGATTTGTAAAATGCTTCTCAGCTGCAGAGGCAATTGTTCTCCTGCTCAATCCGGCATCTATTTAAATTTGCGGACGCTTGTTCGGCAAAGGCGAAAACTTGTTAAAATGACAACCGGAGTAAAAAATAGAATTCATACGATTGTAGATCGGGTTTTTCCTGGGTTCTTAAACGAAAAGAAGAGTGGGCTCTGGCCATTTTCAAAATGCTCGTTGTTATTAATGAAAGACCGATTCAGTGCACATCAAATAAGGAGACGTCGACGCTCTACATTGGTGAAACTGTTTACCAGCCAGGCAATACACCAACCAGATCGCTGCGCTGAAAAACTTCAGCAATATGCGACCCAGGTCCTCACCCCGCCAGAAAACCATATTGCAACATTGCAGCTTTCGTTGAAACAACAGGTAAAACTTTTTATCTGTCTGCAAGAAAATATTGAGCAGACGGAAAAGGAGATAGCTGAACATTTAGCCCAAACCCAGGGGGCATTTTTAACCAGTATTCGTGGTATTGGAATTGTTTTAGCATCTGGTGTCAGTGCGGAAGTTGGGAACCCCGACAAACAGAAATCTATTAATAATTTGGTTTCATATGCTGGTATTATCCCAAGGATTAAACAAACCGGCGGGATTCAGGGAAAAACTCAAGTCAAAAAGATGGGAAAACGCTGCAATCATATCATAAAAGTGGTTTGTTTTGTACAGTCAGCTTCTCATATATTGTCATACCAGTTTACCAAAAATTGGACATATGGGACATGGGGTTCCACCGGTAACGCTCAATTGTGAAAACCTATGATTTTAAAAATTAACTCGGCCCCTTACATTTTTCGAAAACCGACAAGAATCGGATAGTTGGAGTGCGGCCTGAAAACAAGTTGAAAATAATGCTTGATTTTTTTCTGGTGCTCTATACTGGAAAAATCAAATTTTCAAATTCTTCATGAAATTATATTCGAGAAAGCTGAATTTTGTTAAGACCCTGGGATTATTTTTCAAAGCCGGCTAAAATGTGATGTATATATAAAAATTACAGTGAAGGGTTGGCTTGTAACAGCGGTTGAGGCTCATATAGACTTGTGATTTATTTAAAAAAAGTTAGTAAAGTCATTAAAAATTAAAGCCTATGATATAAACTTCAAATATTTCCCAATTATTGAGATTTGAATATCTTCAATAGAGTTTCCCTCTAATCACCTTTTATTTAATGATGTTATCATCAGGTTGATAATATCCAGCAGTATATAATTGTCAATATAACAGTATAAACGATGAGTGCATAAAACCATTTACCAGAAAATTTTGGTGTTCGAAGTGGTGACAGGTTTAGCCCGGCCATGGCTATGAACATTGTATATAGTATGATTGAAAAAACGGCAGGAGCAAAAAAGAATTCAAACAGAAAAACAAAAGCAAAAACGATAATATTGTTGTCCAGGGCAAGCCCTTTGTAGGTCGCACTGTCGACAAGACCGAAAAGATTGAAATAACTCAAGCGGATCGCGCTTGTGGCAACGATAACAAAGGCGCCTGGCAAAAACCATGCACTGAAGTTTCCATAGCTCAAAAGAAAAACAGCTGGACAGATTCCAAAGCTTATCATATCAATCAATGAATCCAATTGTGCTCCGAAATTTTTTTGTTCGTCTGTTCTACCTTTGATTTTTCTGGCAATAATACCATCTCCCCAGTCAAAAAGGACTGCCCATATCATTCCGATAACAGCTGCAGGAAAATTTTCTATTACTGCAAAATAGACTCCCAGCAGCGCACATAAAAGCCCTGCAAGAGAACAAAGATTGGGAAGATCTTTAGCAAACCAGAGCATCCCGATCTGGTGTGACGGTTTCGATTGTGATGTGCTCATCCATTCCTCACTATTAATTATCGCCCCTTAAAACCAATCCCACCGCCTGAACCAGGTTTGTGTTTTCATCCTTGGTACGGGCGGCAATGCGGATATATCGGTCAGCATCGGGCATGGTTTTACCCTGGCAGTGTTTGATGTAAATATTATGCTCAATAAATAGTCTTCTAGTTAGCTCAGGTGCACTTGGTCCTATATCCGGTAACCGACAAAAAATAAAGTTTGCATCTGGTTTATAGACCGTGAGTCCGGAAAAGTTTTTCAAATCTGTATAAAGCTTATCCCGGTCTTTTTTTACCTGATTGCAGCTTTTAATAAAGACGTCACTATAATCAGGTAAAATTCTTAAAAATTCTTCAGCAAATCCATTGATATTCCAAATATGGACACCCTTGCGGACTGCTTTTATAAAATTGGAATTTCTTGTCAAAAGATAACCAATTCGAAGGCCACAAATACCGTATGCTTTACTCATGCTTTTAAAAATTACGATATTCGGATATGTCTCTATTTGATCTTCCATGGATGTCTGACCAGATTTTTGACCAGGGTCCTGAACAAAATCAATAAAGGATTCATCAATTATTAGCTGGCAGTCATGATCAGCCAGTTTTTTTGCCAAACGTATCAAATCGGTTTTGGGAACAGCCATGGCAGTTGGATTGTTCGGTGTGACCACAACTGCAACATCTGCATGGGTTTCAATGATACGATCTGCAAATTTATCCACATCCAGTTGAAAAGAGGGTATCTCAAGGGGAAATTCTATGGCACGCCCTGCTGGAGCAGCATTCGCATATTCGTTAAACGAAGGCACGGAAATAATAATTTTCCGGGCAATGTGCCCGGAGACAATTTTTATAAGCTCTGCTGCACCATTGCCGACAACAATGTGTTCAGGTGATTGATCGATCAGTTTACCCACCAGGGATGCAAGCACATCCTGTGCAACAGGGTAGTTCAAGACAAGATCGTGGATTTGGTTTTTAAAACAGGAAAACACCTCTTCAGGTGGGAAATATAAATTATATAAATACGCATGATCAACAAAATCATGGCGATAATATCCGCCATGCTGACCTGAAATGTATTTATATTTTTCTGTCTGGTTTTTATATTCAGAATCAGGCATAAAAACTTTCCTTTACAACGGATTTACGGGCAGGTATGTTTGTTATTTTTTTATTGTTTGGTGTTAACCCATAAAAAGAAATCGGTGTGTCAATTTTTGCCGGGAACAGTTTTTCAGCAGAGGCAAGGTCTTCTATGGTGTCGACTTCATACCAGGGCTGATGGTCAAAATGGACCGCCTGGAGGGATAAGGATTTTTCAGCCACCATTTGTTTAAATACGACTTCGTAATAATCATTTACACTACCGGCCAGAATATATTGGTTCAGTTTTTCGATTACCTTGTACCACGATGAAACCGAAAGGCTGTAAATATTAACTGTCTTATATCTGATTTCATTTGATCCGTTGATTACGTCGATATGGAATGCATTCACTTTGTTTGATGGGTTGAGTGTGACGGTTGAGCCGTTCAGCCAGGGTTTCATTCGTGAGATGGCAATCCTGTCGGGATAAAGCATTTCTGTTAATAAAGACGGTTCAAAAATAAGATCGCTTTCGATGAGCATAAATGATTCATTGATTATTTTTCGGGCCATCCATAACGAATATATATTATTGGTAGTTTTGTATAATGGACTGAAAACATACTCAATCTTTATATTCCCGGCGCGGGTTTTCAGAAAATCTCGGATACAATCTTCCAGGTGACCTGTCACCACAACCAGACGTTTAAATCCGTTTTGATTCAAGCTTTTGAGCAGTCGTTCTAATATGGATGTTTCATTAACAAGGGTAAGGCATTTGGGTGATTTTTGTGTCAGTGGGAACAGGCGGCTTCCTGTGCCCGCTGCAAGGAGTAATGCGGTTGTTATGCGATTTTTGGGGCAAGGATTCGTATTAAAAAACATGAACCTCCTCATATTAATAAGTTAACGTATTCAAAAAAAGACACACTTCTTTCGAAGATGAATTTTTTTGCACATCCAACAAATTGTTTAGAAAAAAATAATGGCTTCGAACTTAGGGGGCAGACCACATGTGAGTAGCAGGATATACACCAAAAAGCGGAAACGTTTGTACGTCATTTTTAACAGCACAACTTCGTTCATGCTATAGGAATACAGTTAAAAGTCAAGGTATATATTTTTTTGCATTGTGAGATTCTTTTATACTGCAGGAGAGGAACCACACCAAAATACAAGATAAAGCCCCTGAACGGTATACCGCACAGAGGCTTTATTCTTTAAGTCACTCAAGATGACTTTTTCTTAATACAAATAAAAATGGTTTACTAAACCACGGTTACATTTGCTGCAGCAGGACCTTTTTGGCCTTCTTCAATGTCGAATGTAACACTATCCCCTTCATTGAGGGATTTAAAACCGGTAGTATTGATGCCTGAATGATGTACAAACACATCTTTTCCACCGTCTTGTTGTTCGATAAATCCAAAACCTTTTGAGTCGTTAAACCATTTTACGATACCATTAGCCATATTGGCAATCTCCTAAAAAAAAATAAAAAATACAAGTTTCTAACTGTGGGGGTAATGCCGCTTTTATTGTCGGAAATATACACCTTGGGAGGGAAACCTACGTGTTAATACAATATAACACAATTCATTAAAACTATAGGAATGTCGATTGGAAGTCAACCCTGATCCACCATCAAGGTACCACCTGCTGCGTTGACTGCGGTCGTTCCTCCCTGCGGAGTATGACTTATACGCCTCACTCGTCACTCCTTGCCGCCTTGCATCTGGCACCTTGCTGATGGCCAGGGATAGTGCACAACCCGTGGCCCGGCAGGCAAACAAAAATTTGATGGTGGATTTGGGAAGCATTAAATATTTTTTTGAAAATGGAGCTATCGTTTCGAATTTTGTTCTCATTCATCGAATTATCTTTGACCATCAAATTTTTTGACTTGCATTGAATAGCAACTATTGCAAAAGATGATCAATATTTTTGATGTGCTATGGCCCACCGATAAAATATAATAAAACTATTTTTTCAAGCAGTCGGAATAGTCTTTACTCGTACGTATATATGGTATAATCGCTCAGGAGTGAACTCCCCAAATTTACCGAGTGTTTCTTTCACCAGTCCGGATTTTCAAAATTTACCATAGAACAAGATACAGTACAGACATAATTTTTTAGTCTCGGGCCAAAAATTAAACAGTTCCATTCTGATGCGGTATGGACTATTAACAGTGTGTGATTATTCCCCGAGCCATAATTTGACAATATCAAGGCGTTTGTTTTCAGCAGCATGGGCATTATTTTAACCTTTCTCTGCCTTTGCCGGATATGCGGCACTTAGCCATGGAATCTGCCCCAATTGTTCAGCCATCTCAATCCCAGGTGAAAGAAGAGATCAAAAGCTTGCAGCTATCATTTTAAATGATCTGTCTTTTGATCCAAATACAATCTAAAAACAATATTTTTTTTAAGATTTATATTATATTTTTTAATCCGGTTCCAAACAGTTACACGATTTATACCCAGAATTTGTGCTGCTTGGGACTGATTCCCATTGGTTTGGCGAAGCGCATTAATAAGTTCATCTTTTTGAGAAGATTTATCATTTATCAATTGAGGAACAGCAAACGAATCTGCACGCCCGGTTATTGATTGTGCCATTGTAAACTTTCGGGGCAGATGCTTTCTGTCAATTAAACCTTTTTCAGCAATCACAAATGCATACTCCAGTGTCCCTTTCAATTCCCTGATATTTCCAGGCCAATTATATTTCATACTTGAAATACTATCGTTTATTTATGGTATTTAAATTCACGAGTCAAATGCTATAAATTACTGAGAGTTTTTTAACCAGTCCGAGTTTTTTTAATATTTCCAAAGACATCTGGTATAGAAAGATTTTTCATCCTATGATTTAAAAATCATTAGAAGAAAATCACGCTACAAAATAAACTCGCTACATAATTGGAGATACACTTTCCAGCAGTTCAAACCCTGAAAATAATTTTCTAAAATCTGACAAAATGATGTAAATATAGTAAGTGTAATGCAGGAATATGACAGGTAACGCCACCACTGGTTTATAGGTTGAATTAAAATTTCAACACTGGGAAGTGCCATATCCATAGATTGGGGGTTCTAAATTTTGTCTGGACTGAGTCTTTATAATACCAATGAACCCCATTAGTTTTCAGCTGAAACCCCATATAGATAGACAGAAGGTTCGCTTTTTAAGACCTCTAAAAATTTATCCAAAGTCGCTTAACTTTATGTCCGATTTTCTGGGGGAGGATCAGTAATAAAAATGGGAACTTTTGTGGGAAATGGAAAATGCGGCTTAGGAAAAGTGTCTATTTTTACTTGACCACATCAATACCCCCCGGTAAAGGAAGACAAAACAGCCATCACAGACAATACAATGAATAAAACTTGAAGTTTGGTGTCAATCTTTTTCATATACAGTCCAAAAATTAAAAAATTCTGATCTTATAGCGATTCTCAAAATAACGTTCCAATTGGATTATAAAAATTTTTTTGAATTTCAAATAGTTGATACTATTCAAAAGGGATATACTTATGGCAACTTTGTTTGGTATCTGCAACCCCCTGGGTTTCCATAGAAAAATGTTGACTTAAATCCATTATTCCCTTAAAAATTCCAAAGTAACCATGGAAAGGCCCCATCAATATTTGTCCCACAACCTTGAAATCAGGAAATACCATGACAACCTTAAAAAAATTAGTGATCATTCTTCCCATCCTCCTGGGCATGGGCCTGTTTGCTTTTATGAAATTTACCAAACAGGCACCTGTCCGGCACGGCAACAAAGAACGGGTTCAGATCGTCCGAGTGATCCCACTGGAAAAAACCCATGTTGTGCCAAGATCAATTGGTTATGGCTATGTTGAGGCAGACAGTACCTGGGAAGCCATTCCCGAGGTCAGCGGAAAAATAGTTTATATGAATAAAAACCTGAAAAAAGGGTATTTTATCAAAAAAGGGGATTTGCTTCTCAAAATCGACACCACAACCTATGGATTGGCAGAAAAACGGGGAGCAGCAGATCTCATGAGTGTTGATGCCCACCTCAGGGAACTTGAGCAGTCAAAAAAAAACACCCAGGGCCTTCTCAGCATTGAAAAATTATCTTTAACCTCTGCTGCCCAAGAATTAAAAAGAAAACGGGAACTTTTTGCCAAGGGCTATCTATCCGCCTCTGACATGGAAAAAGAAGAAAGAACTTTTTTATCCCATCAAACCACGGTGAATAACCTTGAAAATATTCTGGACCTCATCCCCTCACAGAAAAAAGCCCTCCAGGCCCAGAAAACATCCGGGGAGTCCACAATGACTGAACGCCGGCTGAATGTGGCCAAAACTGATATTTTTGCCCCCTTTAACTGCCGGCTATCTGCCGTGAATATCGAACTTCACCAATTTGCCTCGGCCGGAACCGTGCTGGTTGAAGCCCAAAGCGTTGACAGGGCGGAAATTCCCATCCAACTGGCACCTTCAAATTTTTTAAGACTCATGCCCAGAAAACAAAGTTTAATTTTTCCAGATAAAACAGACATTGAAACCCTTAGAAGGGCCATTGATATAAAAGCAAAAGTAAGGCTCCCCATGGATGGGGACAAAAAGACTGAATGGGAGGCCAGGTTCTCGAGAACCAGTGAATCCATGGACCTTAAGACCGGTGCTCTTACCATATATGTCACCGTGGATAATCCCTATGGCAATGTGCTTCCGGGAATACGCCCGCCCCTGGTCACCAACATGTATGTGGAGGTTGAGCTCAGGGGACGTTCGCTTCCGGATCGGTTTGTAATCCCCAGGGGGGCTGTCCATGGAGGAAATATCTATATTTGTACCCCTGAAAACAAACTTGATATAAGACCTGCTGCAATTGAATTCCAGATGGAGGATATGACTGTGCTTTCCACTGGAATTGACCCGGGGGAGACCCTAGTGCTGAGCGACCTTATTCCGGCTGTTGAAGGGATGAAGCTGAAACCGGTTCTTGACAATGATACGGCAGAAAGGCTAAAACGCATGGCCATTGGGGAGGCATTGTAAGATGAATCCATTTAAGGGAATGATCTCCTTCATGTGTGACCATCCCACTGCTTCCAATCTGCTAATGCTCATGTTTATAGCCGTGGGACTTATTTCAGTTACAGATCTCAAACGCGAAACCTTTCCCGATTTTTCCATAAATGCGGTTGAAGTCTCAATAGCCTATCCCGGGGCCACGGCAGAAGATATTGAAGCTTCTGTTTGCCAACGAGTTGAAGATGCCATTGATAGTGTGCCCAATGTGCTTGAGGTCAGGAGCACGGCTATGGAAAACCAGGGTATTGTTGTGGTGGAAATGAAAGAAGGCCAAAATATCATCGAATTTTTCAATGATATCAAGACTGAAGTGGAAGCCATCAATGATTTTCCGGAACAAGTGGAAGATGTGATTGTCAAACGGATGAACAGGACTGATCCTGTCGTGTCTGTGGCGGTTACAGGCCCAATGAGTCCCATGCATTTAAAATTTTATTGTGAACAGCTCAAGGACCGGCTCAAGGCCATTGATCAGGTTTCCCAGGTGGAAATTCTAGGCTTTTCCGGCCATGAGTTTTTAATTGAAATTCCCCTTTACAATATGATGCGCATGGGCCTTTCCGTTACTGATATAGAAAGGGCTGTATCCTCCCAGAGCCTGGATCTTCCTGCCGGTAGTCTGGAAACAAGGGATTCGGACATATTGATCCGGTTTACCGAAGAAAGAAAAACTATCCAGGAACTGGAAAAACTCATTGTGGTGTCCAGGGACACAGGCCTGGAAATCCAGCTGGGGGATATTGCCAGGATATCTGACGGGTTCAAGGATGAGGAGAATAAAATCCTGTTTGACGGAAAACGAGCCGGCCTGCTCCAGATCAATAAATCCAAATCTGAAGATTCCTTAAAAATACTGGATGCAATAACAAGTTTTTTTGAAAAAGAGCAGCCCCAGGCCCCTTCAGGTGTCTCCTTTTCAATTACCCAAAATATTTCCAAGGTGGTCAGGGACCGGCTCCAGATGCTGACAAAGAACGGGATTCAAGGACTGATCCTTGTCTTTTTAGCCATGCTTCTTTTTTTCCCCTTTAACTTTTCATTTTGGGTGGCCATGGGCTTGCCTGTCTCCTTTTTACTGACCTTTTTCTTCTTAAAACATATAGGACTGTCCTTGAACATGCTTTCCATGGTCGGGCTCCTGATAGGACTTGGCTTGCTCATGGATGATGCCATTGTCATTGCCGAAAACATTGCCGCCCATCTGGAAAAAGGGAAAAATAGTTTCAACGCAACGGTTGACGGCATTTTTGAAGTATCGGCCGGTGTATTTTCTTCATTTTTAACCACCCTTTTTATTTTCGGTGCCCTGGCTTTTGGTATGAAAGGGGATATAGGCAAGGTTCTCTACGTCATCCCCGTGATCCTTATCCTGACCCTAAGTGTCAGTCTTGTGGAAGCTTTCTTCATTCTCCCCAACCATTTATCCCATTCCCTGAAAAACCACGGAAAAGACAGACCCAAGCCAAGGTTCCGCCAAATGCTTGACAAAGGTATGGACTGGGCCAGGGAAAAGCTTTTGGGAAAATTTGTTGATCTGGCCGTCAACTACAGGTATTTTTTTATTGGGCTGGTTGTTTTTGCCTTTATTGCCGCCATCTCAATGATTGTTGGCGGGCATCTGAAGGTCAAGGCTTTTCCGGATATAGAAGGAGATGTGCTCCAGGCCAGGATACTTTTTCCCCAGGGAACCCCCCTTAAAAGAACTCAAATTTATGTGGATAAATTTGTTAATGCAGCCAATCTGATGAATGATGACCCCGCCTTGTTACAACCGGGTAATGCCGACCTGGTCCAGCACACAACCGCCATGTATAATATAAATGCCGATGCAGGGGAAATAGGTCCCCATGTGGCCACTGTTTCATTGGATTTACTCAATGCTGAAACCAGATCCGGCACCATGGAAGATATAATTTCCAAATGGCGTACTCTGACAGGAGATATCCCGGATGCCATTGCCATTGCTTACAAAGAACCCACCATTGGTCCTGGCGGCCTTCCCATTGAAATCAGACTTAAGGGAACTAACCTTGCTAATTTAAAACTGGCATCCACAAGGCTAATCGACTGGCTCCACGGATACAAAGGAGTCTCTGATCTTTACGATGATCTGCGCCCGGGCAAACCCGAAATCCAGGTAAAGCTTAAAAAAGGGGCAAAAGCTAAGGGTTTTGATGCCAGGAGTGCTTCACAACAGCTCAGGGCAGCCTTTTACGGAAGTACTGCCAGCGAAATCATTGTCAGGGACCAATCCTATGAGGTAAACCTTAAGATTGCCAGTCCTGACAGGCAAAGCATTTCCAACCTTGAAAATTTCTACCTCATGGACAGCAATGGACAGCGGATTCCATTAAAAACCGTGGCATCCATTACCCCCGGCCGGGGGTATGCCGGAATCAAGAGGGTCAATGCCCAGAGGACCGCCACTGTCACGGGAGATGTGGATACCAGGGTTGCCAATTCCAGGGAAATTATCCTTGATACAAAAAATAGATTTATCCCAAAATTAAAAAAAGAATTTCCCGATATCAGCCTTGAAATGGAAGGTCAGGCAAAGGAGATGAAAACATCCATGGGCGGCATGGCAAAAGCCATGGGTATAGGAGTTTTTGGAATTTTCTGCCTCTTAAGCTTCCAATTCAGATCCTTTCAGGAACCTTTGGTGATCATGGTGAGCATCCCCTTTGCATTTATAGGAGTTGTAGCAGGCCATATGATTATGGGGATTGATCTTTCAATGCCAAGTCTCCTGGGATTTGTTTCCCTGGCCGGCATTGTGGTTAATGATTCCATCCTTTTGATCAGTTTTGTCAAGTTGCACACTGAAAGGGGGGAGAGCATGGCCCAGGCAGGGAAATTGGCTTCAAAAGAACGATTCCGGGCAGTTCTGCTGACCTCGGTAACAACCATTGCAGGCCTTTTTCCCCTTCTTTCGGAAAGATCCATGCAGGCCCAGATCCTGATTCCCCTGGCCTGCTCAATTGTGTTTGGCCTGCTCATGTCCACCCTGCTGGTCCTGGTGGTGGTTCCCTGCCTATATACCATTATGGCAGATTTTAATCTATTAAGGTTAAAGAAGAACTAATTTACGAATCCTAAAAAAGAGGCTGTTTGACTTTAAAGCAAGGTTTGATAAAATAGAATTCATCAGGAATAGATAAATCTATCCGTTACGATTTCAACAGACCAATTTTTTGGTACGATGGAACTCCATATTATTGTAATTGGGATTAGATCTCCCATGGACCTATTCGTAGCTTATTTTTAACTACGCCGCAAGCGGCGGGTATTAAACTCGAGCTTCGCAATAAAAACAATGGGAAAAAAACCGAATCTTGGTTGTAGATGATAATGACAGCGTCAGACAAACGCTGGCAACAATGCTCAAAGAACTTGGATATGAAATAGAAATAGCCAGTGACGACTTTGAACCATTATCAAAGCTTGTATTTGATATTGCTGGATATCCTCATGCCGGGAATGGATAGGTTTGAAGTTATACCATCCGTACGCAAACAAATTAAGTACAAGGATATACCCATCATCATTGTTACCGGCCTCAGCAGTCGTGAAGACAGGATTCGAGCCGTAGCAATTGGGGCAAATGATTTTATCTTTCCGGGCTTTTTTATGGAGAATTAGGTTTGAGTCAAATTAGTGCCCGACCGAAAAGCTCGATCAGGCACGGTTTTACGTTTTAAGTTAAAGCAGGAAATAATCTCGGTTAGAATCTAGTTGTTATGATGCCAGCCTCGGCCATATCCCTGTCCCCCATACCGCGGGCAGTCCTGATTGTATCCCTGGCCCATTCCCTGGCCGCCTCTTCCAGACTCGTTGCCCCGGCCCTGGCCAAATCCTTTGCCCATGCCAAGCTCTGGTGCTATCTTTTTTGCAGCTAGACGAAAATCGATACGTTTGTCTCTAATCTGTTTTTGCTGGTCAGTTATTTCCTGGGATAATGTTCCAAGTTTGGCCCTGTCCGGATCAGATGTTTGCATGAGCATCCTCATTCCCTGCTGTTTTGCAAATTTTGCAGCACGAAGCTCATAGGTCTCATCAATGAATCTCTGACGAAGTTCATTTAAAGCAGTTCTCTGTTCCTTGGACAGATCATTAAAAGCTCCCTGGCCCTCATAGCGCGAGCAGTCCTGATTGTATCCCTGGGCCATTCCCTGGCCTTTTCCTTGGCCCCTTGCAAATACGTTTCCTGATACAAAAGCAACAATAAGTAGTGAACTGATGATAATGATTGATTTTTTCATAATAACCTCCAATTAAAGTTTAGTTTGTTTGTTGAACTTTGTTTCGTTCTGTTGAAACATGATAAAGCAAAGGGTGTGCCAAGAGGTAAAATATTTTCTAACTATATGATTTTTCGAAATATATTTGAATTAATACAAATTTAAACATTGTTATTGAATCTGTGGTAGTGTATACTTTTTACTCAGGTAAATGTATCCAGGTGTATATAAAATACACAGATGTCTGTTAGTCAACGATCATCTGTAAAACGGGTGACTTGTAATCCTAACGATATCCTTATCCTTAAGGAGACCCCTGATCTTGTTTCTTGGCTTTTTATAATCCCTTAAAGCATTCAACGGCAAATTGTAATCAAACTCTGCGGAAAACGGAACCAAACTTTTCATGATATTTCAACCATTATGTCTAGTAAATTGGACTTACCAGAGCCTTACTTCAGCCTCAGTACACGACAGTCAGGTGACACTACCGCTGGAAGAGCTTAGTAACCAACGGGTACCCTTTATGGAACAAACCTGCTTTTTTTGTACACTCTATAAACAGTTGCCTATCCCTCGCATAGGATTGATGTAGTCAAGGCCAATGGGGCATCATAAAGAGTGCATCAAATTTTAACCGGATATCTTTGAGCTGTTGATTTTCTTTTTTCAAGGCTGTGCTGATTTTTAGATAATTGCTCTATTATTTCCCAATTCCTTGACGTTAGATTGATTTGCCATAATATATTCTAAACAACAATATTTTTTTTAAGATTTATATTATATTTTTTAATCCGGTTCCAAACAGTTACACGATTTATACCCAGAATTTGTGCTGCTTGGGACTGATTCCCATTGGTCTGGCGAAGTGCATTAATAAGTTCATCTTTTTGGGAAGATTTATCATTCATCAATTGAGGAACTGCAAACGAATCTGCACGTCCGGTTATTGATTGTGCCATTGTAAACTTTCGGGGCAGATGCCTTATGTGAATTAGACCTTTTTCAGCAATCACAAATGCATACTCCAGTGTCCCTTTCAATTCCCTGATATTTCCAGGCCAATTGTATTTCATAAACGATTCCATAGTTTCCTGGGACAAACCGGTGATATTTTTACCGGTTTTGGACATGAGTCTTTGTATAAAGGTATTTACTAAAACAGGGATATCTTCAACCCGTTCTCTTAATGGTGGCAAAAATATTGGAATTATATTGATCCTAAAAAAAAGATCTTCCCTGAATTTGTTTTGCGCGACCAGTTGTTCGAGATTTTTATTAGTGGCAGTGATAATTCTTACATCTGTATTAATACGTTTTTGTTCTCCCACACGTTCAAACTCTTTGCTATCGAGAATTCTGAGTAATTTTACCTGAATGGAAAGAGGGATATCTCCGATTTCATCAAGAAAAATATCACCACCATTGGCAGATTCAAATCGTCCTATTCTGTGCTGATAAGCCCCTGTAAAAGATCCTTTTGCATGACCGAACAATTCGCTTTCAAGCAGGGATTCATTCAATGCCGCACAATTAAACGGGACATATGCTTTGTCTTTTCTGTGGCCAGACAAGTGTATGGCATTGGCAACCAATTCTTTGCCAGTTCCGCTTTCACCATAGATAATCACTGGGGCATCACTGGTTCCAACCTTAAGGATGATATCAAACACCTGCTGCATGATAGGAGATGTCCCGATAATGCCGTAAAATCCATCTTCAGAATCCAGCTGCCGTGATAGATGGGCAACCTCCTGATCAAGTCTGTCCAGTTCAGATACATCTGTAATTGTTTCAACTGCACCAAGGGGGTTTCCCCGCTCATCCTGAAGCACTGTGGCATTTTTTAATACCGGCATATAGGTGCCGTCTTTTTTGATCAAATTACACCGGCATTGCTTGATTCCGGGATGATCCGGGTCAAATAACGCACACCACCATTTTTGAAGTTTTTCGCTTTTTATTGCCAGTTCACAGGCATCACATTCAAGCATTGTACAGGATTTTCCTATAATATCACTTGATGTGTAACCTGTGAGCAACTCAAAGCTTTGATTGGCCATGACAATGGTTCCGTCTGCTGCTATTACGATTAAGCCCTCATGCATGGTATTGATAATTCGATTCCAGTATTTATGTAGTTTTTTGCCAAGCATCACTGTTGATATCCTTGTTTGATTGATTGGCTGTTATAAAATTCTTTATTCCCTAACAGCTTGTCTATTTATTCGGCCCCATGGCCTGCAATAAGCGTTAAACATGTTTAAGCATGTGTTTAAAAGCAATTAACACTTATTAAAGTATCATTGCTTATATCTATGTGCAACATAAATTTAGAATAGAATAAATCCTTATAATAACAGTCAGATATATTTTTTTAAACGATATAGAAAGGATTTGGCAAGGAATTTGCTCATGGTCATATGTTTAATAGATAAAATTATGATTTGGTGACCATAATTCATTTAAGGAATTGTATTGTGCCGATAAACCGAAACATTGATATTCGAGACATTGATTGGCCATTATGTATTCTCAATTGCAAAAAAGAGGTAAACCAAATGAAAAAAGGAGAGCAGATGCAAGTTATAGTGAAAGATATTGATGTGGTTAGTAATCTTATCGCTCTCGTTGAACAGACTTTTGGCTGCAGCATCGTAAAGCACAGAGAAGACAATCATTACAGACTTGTCATAAGGAAACGACAATAAGGATACCTGAACCATTCATGAGGGTTAAACAAAAGATGAAAATTATAGTGAACCTGACACATTCAATGGAGATTAAGGAGGAGTTATGGACTTAAGTCGTCGCGGCTTTTTTAAAGTGTTGGGTGCCGGTGGTGCGGCACTGGGTGCTGGAGCCAGCACGGCCAATGCCGCCGAGCTACCGATACCATCTGTGGACGGTTTGGGCTGTCTAGTAGATACGACTCTTTGTGTTGGATGCAGAAAGTGTGAGCAAGCCTGCAACCAGCGTAACAGCCTTCCTGCACCCGCCGAATCTTTTGAGGAGCTGACTGTTCTTGAAAAAGAGAGACGTATGGACGAAACTTCCTATACAGTCGTTAATAAATATTATCCTGAAAATATAGGCACACTCACCTGGCGTGAACGGCCAACTTTTGTGAAATTTCAGTGCATGCACTGTAATGATCCCTCCTGTGTATCCGCTTGTATCGTAGGGGCGTTGACAAAAGAAAAAAATGGTGCGGTTATTTATGATGCGAAAAAATGCATCGGATGCCGGTATTGCATGATCGCATGCCCTTTTCAGGTTCCGGCTTATGAATACAAAAAAGCGTTGGCCCCCCAGGTAAGAAAATGCACCTTCTGCTTTGAGTATGTAGAAGATGGCGGGCTTCCTGCCTGTGCCCAGGTCTGTCCCAGAGAGGTCATGACATTCGGGAAAAAGAAAGATCTTTTGAAACTTGCCGAATGGAAAATGAAAAACAATCCAGGCAAATATGTGGATCACATATACGGAGAAAAAGAAGTTGGCGGCACATCCTGGCTATATCTTGCTTCTGAACCCTTTGAAACCATTGGTTTCCCAAAATTGAGTCATGATGCCCCACCAAGGCTAACAGAAAAAATACAGCACTCTTTGTTCCAGTATTTTGCTGCTCCCATTATTCTATACACCTTTCTTGGTGGTGTAATGATGGCAACAGGATTTATGAAAAACGGCAAAAAAAAGACAGAAGACATAGCATCGGAAAGAGGAGATAATCATGAGTCATCATGAAGCAGCAGCACCGGTTCAGGAAAAATTTTTAACTCCCGGTGTTATGGTCATGCTGGGGCTGATGGTCATTGGCGGCATTTTTGTTGCCACCCGGTTTATATTTGGTATAGGTGCGGTAAGCAATTTGAATAATCAGTATCCCTGGGGAATATGGATCGGTATTGATGTGGCAACAGGCGTTGCGCTTGCAGCCGGAGGGTTCACCACCGGCGCCATTGCCTATGTGTTTAACCGTGATCAATACCATGCCGTCATACGTCCCGCTTTGCTTACGGCCATGCTGGGATATACTTTCGTGGTATTGGGACTGTTAGTGGATATTGGCAGATACTGGAATATTACCAGTCCGATTTTCAATCATAACGGCAATTCCGTGTTATTTGAAGTAGCCATCTGTGTGATGATTTATCTTCATGTTCTTTATTTTGAATTTATTCCCATTGTAACAGAACGATTCATGGGAAAGGTCAATCTGCCCGGATTTTTATCCGGAATGAATAACATTGTTGAAACCATTCTGGCCGTGGCTGATAAAGTTGCTGCAAAAGTAATGTTTCTCTTTATAATTGCAGGGATTGTTCTTTCCTGTCTGCATCAGTCGAGCCTTGGGTCGTTAATGCTCATTGCACCTTCCAAAGTTCATCCCTTGTGGTACACACCAATTCTGCCGCTTTTATTCCTACTTTCAGCTTTTGCAGCTGGATACCCCATGGTTGTTTTTGAATCCATCCTGGTATCCACATCTTTTGGAAGAAAACCTGAAATGCATGTATTAACCCCGCTGGCTAAATATATGCCGGTTCTAATGGGGCTTTACATGTCGGTTAAAGTGGGTGATATGATTGTGCGGGGCAGCTATGTCTATCTTCTGGACGGGACCTACCAGTCAAATTCTTTTTTAGTGGAAATGATCGTCTGTGTATTCATGCCCTTTGTTCTTCTTATGTTCAGACGGGTCAGAAGGTCTCCTGGGCTTTTGTTTTTTGCTTCCACTGTTTTTGTTCTGGGAATCGTATTAAACAGAATTAATGTGTTTGTAGTCGCCTATACGCCTCCCTATAAACTGGTTTCCTATTTTCCTTCAGTTGGAGAAATGTTCATAACAGCAGGACTGGTTGCAACCCTCATGTTCACCTACAGGGTATTTGTTTTCATCTTCCCGGTTCTGGGTTCACATCCTCACGAAATGACCCGCAAAAAAAGATCACCCCAAAAAGCATCAACAAAGACAATATCACCAAAAGCAATATCAATAGTCAGTGTGATCTTTTTTGCTGTTTTACTGGTTGCAGCACCTCAATATCCTGCTCATGCTGCTGACAACTCACTAAATAAAAAGACCCTGTTACCGCTAGAGGAAAACATAACTCCATCCATTGCAGATGCCCCTAAAGTGATGATGATGAACTCCAAAGTGGTTAATAAATATAGCGATCTTTATGAACCGGTCCGGTTCATGCACAGCAAGCATGCCAATGTACTCAAAGACTGCAGTATCTGCCATCACAGGATGCCCAGAGAAGACGGTGATAAATATGGTGAACCGGTTTCCATGCTGCAGCTCCAGCAAAAAGAGCAGGAACCTGTGTCATGCTCGGTCTGCCATGAATTGCCTTTTAATCCAAAAAACCTGCATACACCCGGGTTAAAAGGAGCCTATCACCAACTTTGCATGGACTGCCATCGTGAATCAGAGCAGGTTCCGCATATGCGCGGGGCGGTTCAATACTCTGCCATGGTCAGGGGCCCGATTGCAAGAACCCTTGATACCCGGGCACCAACAGACTGCCTTGCCTGTCATGCTAGAAAAGTTCCCAATCATAATCAACTGGTAAAGCTTTTTGGGAACGTCAGTCCAACAGATGTCACAAAAAACTGTCTTTCCTGTCATAAAGAAGAGGGGGAAGCCATACTGAAAACCTCTCACTGGAACTGGCATGGGCCTTCACCCTATACTGTCGGACATGAAAAAAGAACGGATCTGGGTAAAAAGACAAATACTATAAACAACTTTTGTATCAGCCTTAGTGGGAACTGGGCAAGATGTACCAGCTGCCACATTGGCTATGGCTGGGAAGATGACAGTTTTGATTTTACAGACATGACAAAGATTGACTGTCTTGTCTGTCATGACCAGACAGGTAAGTACAAAAAAGCACCCCCGGCAGCTGGTATGCCTGTAAAGAATTTAGATTTAATTACCATTGCTCAAAACGTTGGGCGCCCCAGCCGGGACACCTGCGGAATGAACTGTCATTTTATAGGTGGGGGCGGAGATGCTGTCAAACATGGGGATATGAGTTCTTTTTTAAGCAAACCGGATAAAAATCACGATGTTCACATGGGTGTTTCCGGTGGTGGCCTTGATTTTAGATGTCAGGATTGTCACAAAACCCGCAACCACATGATTTCAGGGCGCAGTGTATCTGTCCCCGTGGCAGAAGGAGATCTTTCCTGCGAATACTGCCATACAGACAAACCGCATATTGGAAGTGAGCTTATCGACCACCACTTAAACAAGCATACAGAACATATATCCTGTCAGACCTGCCATATCCCGATTTATTCAAAACAAAACCCAACTAAGGTCTACTGGGACTGGTCTGATGCTGGTAAAGATATCAAGCCTTCCAATGATAAATATGGAAAATCCAATTTTTCAGATAAAAAAGGCAGCTTCAAGTGGAAGGAAGCCATAAAACCAGAATATGCCTGGTATAACGGAACAGTGGAAAGATATATCATCGGTGATAGAATTAATGAAAACGGTGTAACAGAATTAACAAAACCCGTGGGCAGCTTAAAAGATCCGTCATCACGGATATATCCATTTAAAGTCCATCGCGGAAAACAGATTTCTGATGCGGTTCACAAACGGCTGATTACACCCAAACTCTGGAAAGGATTCTGGGACCACAAGGACTGGAACAAAGCTGCCGAGGACGGTATGAAAGCCAGCGGCATGGAATACAGCGGAAAATATGAATTTGTAGAAACCGCTATGTACTGGGGTCTTACCCATGAAGTAGTCCCAAAAGAGCAGGCACTTTCCTGTGCCGAGTGCCACGCATCCCTTACCAAGGCACCCCATTGTGGTGCCTGTCACCAGGAACGGCCGGATGTGGATTTTGAAGCCCTGGTTCACAAAGGCGTTGATTTTAAAGTCCTGGCTGAACAGGGAAGAGATGTAAAAGCTCTGATTGGTAAAACAAATTATATTGATTACAAAGCCTTAGGGTATGATGGGGACCCCATCGAGACCGGCGGCAGGTTTGATAAACTGGGTCTTGGTATCAAAAATGGTAAAAAGATTCCCTTAAAAAAATAATGATAAAGTATGAATTAATTTTCAAGGAGGTAAGAATGGCTAAAAAATTAGTTGTAGCAGCAATAATAATGGTTTTTATGGTAGTGACAATAGGAGTTGCAATGGCTGAGGGAAAAGGAAATGCCCGTAAAGGCAAGTATCTTTTTCGCAAAACCTGTAGATCCTGTCATATGGAAGGCGGATCTGCCAAGGACCTGAGCCCTGTCAGCAAAACCCAGGCAGAATGGCAAATCGTTTTTGATAATATTGGCAAACTTGAATGTAAGGGTGAATGGGCAAAGCTGTCTGAAAAAGACAATTTGGATGTTTATGAACATCTTTACGGGCATGCCTTTGATTCACCGTCTCCTGCCAAGTGCAAATAGTACATAAACAAAAACCTGGAGAGAATAATGTCAGCAAGAATAAACAATTTAATTACCCGGCGCAAATTCTTACAAATATCCGGGGCTCTTGCAGCAGCCACAGCCGTTACTAACCCATGCAGGGTTTTGTATGCCTTAACCCGTGATAAAGGTGAGATAACCCCAAATGAGATCAGGGAAGTTTTTTCAGCCTGTGACATGTGTTTTAACAAGTGTGGCCTGATTGCACATGTTGAGAATGATGTTATTAAAAAACTTGACCCCAATCCCAAATCTTTAAAATCCAGAGGGATGCTGTGTGCCCGGGGAAATGCCGGCGTAAAGCAGCTTTATGATCCTGACAGACTCAAATATCCCCTTTTGAGAAAAGGGGCAAGAGGGGATGGCAAATGGCAGCGGTTAAGCTGGGACCAGGCGCTGGATCATGCGGCAGAAAAGCTTGATAAAATCGGAAAAGATTACACCCGTTGCGGATTTTTATTTATGGCCGGAACAGACATGCAGTCAACTTTTGTACATCAGTTTGCAGAGGCTTATGGATCCTATAACGTTATTTCCCATGAATCCAATTGTCTGCTCAGCCGAAACCGTGCCTTTTTAGATACCTATGGGGTGATGCCGACACCGGATGTATTGAACTGCAAGTATGTGATCATGCCCGGAGCCAACAGGTTCGAGGCCCTTGTCACACCGGACAGCATGGATTTAATGACGGCCAAGGGGAATAAAAGCAAATTAGTTGTTCTTGATCCAAGATTTACAAAAACAGCTGCTCTTTCCGATGAATGGTATCCCATAAAACCGGGTACGGACATGGCATTTTTTTTAAGCCTGGCACATGTCATTATTTCAGAAAAATTGTATGACAAGACCTTTATTAAAGAAAAAACATTTGGGTTTGAAGAATTAAGGGAGCATGTCAAAAAATACACCCCCCAATGGGCTGCAAAAGAGACTGACATACCGGCAAAAGATATTGCGAGAATCGCAAGAGAACTTGCTGCCGCCGCACCATCAGCCATGGTTTATCCGGGACGTAGGAGTTCGGATTATGAAGATTCAACCCAGATAAGGCGATCCTATGCCATTGTAAATGCTTTGCTGGGCAACTGGGATCAAGAGGGTGGTTTGCAAGTTCCAAAAAAAATCAAACCCGGTTCAATGCATATAGAAGCACCTTTTTATGAAGACAATCCAGATGATCGGGTTGATGCAGGAAGAGCCCAGATGATGTTTGATGAGGAAGGGTCTTTCAAGCATACCCGGGATGCGGTAATAGAGGGCAAACCCTACCCAATTAAAGGTTGGATGACTTATAAAACCAATCCCATGCAGACCGGGGCAAACAGGGACAAGACCATTCAAATGATCAACTCTCTGGATTTTATGATGACCGTGGATATTGCCATGAGTGATACGGCCTGGATGGCGGATCTGGTCCTGCCGGCTCCGAGTTATCTGGAAAGGCAGGACCCCTTGTCTGCTTTTCTTGCATCCTCCACATGCAGTGGCGTGATCACACGTGATCCTGTCGTACCGGCCATGTTTGAATCTAAACCCGTATTCTGGATAGTGAAAGAGCTGGCCAAACGACTGGATCTGGGAGAATTTTTTGACTTTACCGTGGATGACTTTCGAAAAGCACAGCTTAAAAAAATCCCCCAGGTGGCAAAAGCACTTAAGGAAGATGGCGTCTACAATATTACAGGCCCGAGTTTTGGTATTCACAAAGACAAACCCTTTAAAACACGTTCAAAAAAGATTGAGTTTTATAATACACGGTATAAAGACAAAGGGATTGATCCCATGCCGGTATATAAACAGCCAAAGGCCATTCCTGAAAATCATTTCCGTATCGTTGTGGGGCGAAATGCATATATCACCCAGAGTGCCAGCACAAATAATACTCTTTTGTGGGAACTGCAAAAAGAAAATCATCTCTGGATACACCCAAAATCTGCTCTATCACTGGGCATTAAAAATCATGACATGGTAAAGGTAGAAAGCAGTGCCGGAAAAGTACGGATCAAGGCAAGGGTTACAGAAGAGACAAGGCCTGATACGGTTTACATGGACACTGGTTATGGAGTGCTTTCCAAAGGATTAACAAATATTTTTGGGAAAGGCGCATGTATTGCACAGATTCTGGAAGATAAAGCAGACAAAATTTCCGGTAATATGGCCATGCATGAAACCTTTGTGACGGTGAGTAAAACATGATTTATAAAATTTATACGCAAGGGATAAAGGTATGACAAAACGCAAAAAATACGTCATCATTGTTGATGCTGCAAAATGTATTGACTGCAAGGCCTGCATGGTTGCTTGCAAGGTTGAAAACAATGTCCCGGAAGGATTTTGGCGAAATTGGATCAATGTCCTTGGTGGTAAAAACGGATCATTGCGGACTGAGTTTCAACCCAGCCAGTGCATGCAATGTGATGACCCCTCATGTGTGGCTGCCTGCCCGGTTCAGGCAACTTATAAACAGGATGACGGTTTGGTGGTGATTGATCCTGAAAAATGCATCGGGTGCGGTAATTGTGTAACAGCCTGTCCATACAAAGCACGTTACAGAAATCCCGCCAAAAAAATTGCAGATAAATGTGACTTCTGCGAAGATCGTTTAAAGCGTGGCAAAGAACCCGCATGTGTGGTGACCTGTCCAACCAAGACAAGGGTATTCGGGGACTTAAATAACCCTGACTCCCTGGTTGCCCAGATGTTAAAAAAAGAAAAACTGGTTCAGATCGCAGCACCTCAGATAAATACCCGGCCCAATATTTATTATTTTGAGGGGACCCAACTTTTGGATTGGGCAGTAACACCCATGCTTCCCGGTAATATTAATATGCCGAAAGAATTCTGGAAGTCTGAATCAAGCGTAAAAGAAGGATGATATTTAGGTTAGGTGGTTAATATTAACGTATAGCCGTTTGCATGGCGGATTTTATTGCAAAAAAGGCTATTACAAATTTAAAAAGGATGGTAAAAATGCAAAACACCAAGAGGTTAGTTTGGATGCCTGTAATGCTTGTATTGGTGCTGGTGATGGGTTTGGCTGGTTGCCAGACAGCACCAAAACCGGTAAAACTGGCCGCTGCAGACACAAGCTGGATATTTCATGATATTGTTGATGTGAAATTTGTTCAGCAGTATGTAAAAATGCCAAAACCGGCAGATGTGTTGATTGTCGATTCAAGGCCCACGAGAGGTAAATTTGACAAGGGATATATTCCCACTGCGATTAATATCCCGGGTAGCAAGTTTGATAAAATGACCGACAAACTGCCAAAGGATAAAAACACACTCCTTATTTTCTATTGCCAGGGCCCCACTTGAAAGCTGAGTCATAAATCCGCCTGGAAGGCGGAAAAAATGGGTTACACAAATGTAAAAGTCTTTACAGATGGTTTTCCGGCATGGAAAAAAGCCGGCAATTACTGGGCAGTTGAAGCATCTTATGTCAAAAATTTAGTTGATAAAATGGAACCCGCAGTCATTGTGGATTCGCGGCCCACGCGACCAAAATATGTTCAAGGTCATCTTCCAGGAGCCTTAAGTATTCCGGACAAAGACTATGACAAACTCAAAGGAATTCTTCCCGTTGACAAGAATATCCCCCTTGTCTTCTATTGCCAGGGGCATACATGAAAGCTTAGTCATTTATCCGCCAGGAAGGCGGTAAGGGACGGCTATAAAAATGTAATGGTATTTGGTGCAGGATACCCGGCATGGAAAAAAATTGCCGGCACAACAGCTTCTGCTGTGGCAATAAATACGGGTGATGATGAGGCGATTGATATTGCAATCTTTAAGAAAATTATCAGCCAAAATCCCGATAGTATTCAACTTATTGATGTCAGGGACAAGGATGAATATGCAGCCGGCCATTTCAAATCTGCTGTAAACATCCCCACGGATGAACTTGAAAAACAAATCAAAACACTTTCCGATGCAAAACCAATTATTTTTGTTTGTAATACGGGTGCAAAAAGTGGTGAAGCCTATTACATGCTTCAGGATTTGAGACCAGATCTTAAAAAAGTTCAATATCTTGATGCAGAGTGTACATACAGCGCAGATGGTACCTATAACATTCAAAAACCTAAATAGTTACTATGAGGTTAACACTGGGTAGTTCCTTCCAAAGGGGCTGCCCTAATCCAACAATTCTTTGTTTGAAATCAACCTAAGAAGCAAGATAAGAATTTCACTTGCAAAAAAATAAAATCTGCAATCGTCAGCAGCTATCTTAAGGCGCTGATTAAAAACCATGACCCAGGGAAGCATCGTTTTTGCGGCAAACAAAGCCGCAGGATTATCATCAGGCCCAACATACCCATCCTGCAAAAGAAAAAATAAATATTCCAGCTCAATCGCAAGGTGGTCGGGAGGTTCATGAACACGACTTTCCATGGAAAGTCCTTTGGAGGCAAATCGTTTTTTCATTTTTAATGCTGCTTCACCCATCATCGGTGCATTCTCAAATTCATAGCACGATTCATAAAGAGGAGAAGCAATACCCTCATTGTTGTTCACAAAAAGTCGTACATAGCATTCATTTAAGTGTTCAAAAAGAGATTGGAAAGAATCAAACGTCTTGATAATTGAATTAATATTATCAAGGGGGCCTGCTGCGTTCTTGTCTGATTTTATAAAAATAATTTCAAACGGTTTAAATAAATTTTCTTTTATCATGAGCCGGCATGACTCTAAATCCGGTCCCCAAAATATTCGGCACATGATTTGTATCCCGTCAAGAACAGCCCCATTAAACTTTTGATTCTCTAAATTTTCTATAACCATAAACAAAATCCTATATTTTTATAAAAGATCTATTGTAATTATTCAGCTCTTACGCTTGAAACCGCCCCGTCTGAAGGATATTTTTGTTCGATGCTAAACGCTTAACCTCCTGCAAATATCCATCAGACAGGGCTTTGGAGATACTTTTTTTTAACGGGCTAAACAATTACGATCTATTCTTGAATATCGGCTGTGACTAAAAATTTTGGCGGATCAACAATATTTCTTTTAACCGTGCAAAGTTCTGCTGTTCTGACAACAGCGGATTTATATTTTTTTGGAAATTCCGGAGGAAGATCCATATGAATATGCACTGTTTCTATCAAATGTTTCTTTTCGTTTCTGTCAAATTCCAATCTCATTTTAATTTTTGAGGTATCAATACCCCGTTCATCACAAAAATAGACCACATAAACCCCGGCGCAGGTTCCGATGGCGGTCAAAAAAAGATCATAGGGCTCCGGTGCACTGCCGTCACCCCCCTCATTTTTAGGTTGATCCGTTTCAGTGGTAAATCCCTTGTAAACTGCATTTACTTTTTTATTACCTGGAAAAACAATCTCCATGCCCATTCTTTTCTTCTCCTTGCTGGTATCTGCTTTATGTGTCACTTTGATCTGATTGATCAAAGTGACACAATTTTATTGTACACCTTTATCAGCCCCTTGCAAGCCCTGGTATCAAAGATGGCGGAATAATCATCACAGGACAGGCCGCAAAGACCTGGCCAGTGAAAGCCTGTACAGTATTCTTTTTTTTAAACGGAAAAATTAAGCTTGTTAACAAAAACCTCCTGAAAGTCCTGGTTGCAGGCAAGATCAATAATCTTAATTTTATCTGCAAGCTGTATTGCTTTTTCAAGATAGGTATTTGCACACAGAACCATAATAGCGCCGGCGCCAGCCGAGTTTCCTGCAATTTCCACCCTTGCGGGATCCATGGCCGGAATCATCCCTAAGGTCATCATATCATCTTTATCCAGAAAGGTTCCAAAGGCCCCGGCAATGATAATTTTTTCAGGGCAGTCAAGCCCTGCTTCCTTTAAGAGAAAATCAATGCCGGTAATCAATGCCGACTTGCCAAGCTGGACAGATCGGATATCTTTCTGGCTGATGAAAACTTGCTTGCTGTCGGAAGAATCCTCCTTTGGAGCCAGTATATAATGCATCTTGTCTGGCCCTCACTTTGAAGTGAAGGTATTTTGTCTTTTTTGTTAAAAAGCCCGCTGGGCGCTATAATATTTTTTTTACCAATTGATTGGCTGCCGTTAACAAAGGGTCCCAAACCGGGCCAAAGGGCGGGGCATAGGCTAAATCAGTCTGGGAAAAATCCTTCACAGTCATTTTATTATGCAACGCAACGGCAACGGCATTGATCCTGTGGGCCACTCCCTCTTTGCCCACCATCTGGGCCCCAAGCAGGCGGCCTGTCTTTTTGTCGGCCACCATATTAATATGAATCGGTGTTGAGCCTGGATGCCCATGAGCCCGGGACCTTGTTTTTACATTGTTTTCCACAGGATCAAATCCTGCCTTTTTTGCCTCTTTAAAATTTAGGCCGGACCTGGCAACCTCCAGGGAAAAAACCTTGAACACCGATGTTCCTGTAACTCCTTGAAGACTGGTTTGCGTCCCGCAGACATTATCGGCAACTGCCCATCCCGCTCTGTTTGCTCTTAATGCCAGGGGAATCCAGCATTTAGAATCTGAGACCAGATGAAAAGCGTCGGCACAGTCTCCTGCCGCATAAATATTATTATCCGAAGTTTGCAAATAATTGTCCACGGCTATTGAACCAGCAATTCCTATATCAAGACCAGCCTCTTTTGCAATTTTACTGCAGGGTTTTACACCCATTGCCACAAGAACCAAATCTGCATCAAGGATTAAATTTTCGCATATAACCTGAACACTATTACCCAGGGGTTCAATCCTCTCAATGGGCACTCCTGGATAGATATCAATACCCTTGTTGGTTAGCTCGTGGTAAATAACATCTGCAAGATCCGGGGACAGCCAGGGCAAAAAAACCGGGCCGGGCTTAACCATGCTTGTTTTTATCCCACTTTTTTCAAAGGCTTCACACATTTCAAGGGCTATATATCCCATACCGATAATCACAGCTTTTTTGATGGGATTTTTCTCAAGATAATATTTTATCTGTTTGCCCTGTTCCAGGCTCTTTAGGGCCATCACCTGGGGCAGATCAATCCCGGGCAGATCGGGTCTTAAAGAAGAGGCGCCCGTGGCAATGAACAGCTTATCATAGTCAAAACTAAAGGATTCCCCCCCAATGGTTACTCCAAACACTTTTTTTGCTGTGCGGTCAATGTCCGTCACCCTATGTCCGATAAGGAGATTTATCCTATTTTTTTCAATAAAAACCTGGGCTTTTCTTACAACAAGGGTTTCCATATCCCTTTTTGGATCAGCAATATTATAGGGCATTCCACAGGCACTGTAAGAAACATCATGGGTCTGCTCTAATACAATAACTTCCATATTTGGATCATTTCTTTTTGCGCGGCTGGCCGCACTCATCCCTGCAGCATCACCACCGATAATAACAAATTTCATAGGGCCTCCGTTTTATATGTTCACCTGCTTTTAATGGAAAAGGTATGGTGATTTACATGGTTTTAATTTTCAATAATTCCAATTGATCCATGAGCAAACCTTTAAACCGGTCCAGGGTTATAGGGTATGACTGCATGGGAATTCCCATCCAATCACAATATTCAAGGAACCCTTCCGGGTCTTCCTCCATATACTGATCCAGATATCCAATGCCATCCAGAACAACAGCCCCCCCTGTATGCCTGGGAAAATTTTCATTAGCAATGGCTTTGTCCCAGCCCTTGAACACCTGTTTGCGATATTTTACCCAGCCCGGTGTCATAAACCAGATGGGTTCGCCACTTGCAATTTCATTTGTTATCCGGCTCATCTCATCATCACTGGCAAGCATTCCCATGCAATGGCTGGCCTCGATTCTGGCAACCTTTAATCCTTGCTCCTCAATTATTGTCTGCATCAGCCGGGTCGGATTATCCGGATTGACATAACAATATTTACCGCCATAGACAACAATCACACCATTGGCAACCAACTTGGCTTTTTCAATAAACTTTATAAGTTGGATTTCAAGTTCCGGGATATCCTGATGAAGGCCTGGTGAAGTATAAAAAATGTGCTGGGTATCAAGAAATTTTTCTTTTACAAAATAATTGATTTCTGGACTCATGGTCCCGCATGCTACGATGGCAGTGTTCTTGAAAGATAATTGTCCCATATATTTAATCCTTTTTATTCTTAAAGTATGATTTTTGGTTCGCTAAAATTTCTTTTTAGTAGCGACGTCAATCTGTATACACTTTCAAAAATAGTTATTTAAAAATTGAATCGCAAACCAATTATTCAACAATCATGCCAGCGAATAAGAATATAAACAGAATCGAATCAATCATAGCCGATCTATTTAAAGGATTAGGGAAAACCATCAATGCTCCATGGATTTATACCCTTTTTAAAAGAAGCGAAATGCCGGAAGAAGTTAATATACTGCATTCAATCATATTTTTTGCTTTGGCATCTGCCATAATAAATGCATATTCTTCAGGTATGGTTCTATACAGGAAAGTCACATCTAACAACCCTTAAAAGAGGAGAAACTATCTTGAATACTCCAGATCAGATAACACCATGTCCCTATTGCGGAGACGAAACGTCTTTTGAATTGCCAGGCAATTATGCCCCTGTTTTTGTGCATTGCGCTATTTGCAATAAAAAATTTATCATTGAACGTCTATCCAAAGATTTTCAAACCTTTACTTTAGAAGATGCACCCGCCAGTAGCGACCCAGACTGCATAGAAATCGAAGATGAATCAAGTGACGAGCAATAACCTTTGTATTGTTGTCGCGATATCCTCTTGGAGGGATAACATTTAAAGGAGTTTTTCATAGGCCATAATATTAAAAATCAATACGATAAATGGCCAATTCAAATGCATATCGATATGGTGCGCTGCCCTCTGAAGTTTGAGAAAGGCTGCTTCTTGCCACTAAATTAAGTATTAAGTATAATTCCTCTGGTAGAAAAAAAATCCGGGACAGCAACTGGCGGTATTTATGCTGTCCCGGATGATGGTGAGGTGGTTAGTCAGACTTTGGAGGTAAGTAAATGCCTTACATCTGATAACTAAGAATATATTAATGCATACTTGATGCCAAGCCATCCACTTAAAACCATCAACCATACGATTCCCCTTTATTATAGGGGTTTTTCAATTTTGTTGCACATACTTTTCCATTTTCAAAGTAAGGTTGGGCTCTATGAAAGTAGCGTTGGGCTCTATGGGTAACGCACCCGAAGCGTTACATAGATGGTTTTAGTAACGTTTTAATGCTGATGCTCTATTTTGTCAGTTTTCCAGGGAAAAATAAAAAACCTATATTTTAAGGGTCTTATAAAATAATCAAATAGTATTTGAATCTGCTTTTTTGCTTTTGGCACCAACCTTGCTCTAAACATTTTAAAAGGGATACCGCATCTGTACATCATTAAAAGATGCAATTATTAACATCTAATATTAAGGATAATAAAAATGACAGATCTTAATGCAATAGAATCCTCGGACATAGTTGACGCAAGAGGCAGTGCATGCCCAGGACCCCTTCTTGAAGCAAAAAAAGGCATCGGCAAAGTTCAGGTGGGTCAGACACTTGAAATTCTTTCCAACGACAGCGGAACAAAGACTGATCTTCCGGCATGGGCGGGAAAAGTCGGACATGAGTATCTTGGCATTCTAGAAGCTGACGGATATGACAGGCATTTTATAACCAGAAACAAATAGGCAGGTGATGATGTCACCCCAGGCGAAGAAACAACACAATAAAATTTTAATATTAGCCACGGAAACCTGTGCCTACCCTGGCGCAGATTCTGTGGGCCAAGCCCATTCGACTTATCCTGCAAACACATATATTTTAAGGGTAAGGGCACCTGTGCTTTTCCCTGAATCGTTTTATATCGACTGCTTTAAAAAAGGGATAAGCGGTATCATTGTAATGTCCTGTGGTGAAGAATGCCCTTATGAAGGCGCTTATAAGGCCCTGGCAAAAAGGCTGGATAGCGTTTATAAAAAAATGAAGGCAATGGAGATTGATTTAAAACGTCTTCGCCTGACAGCCATCTGTACTGTTTGCAACCGAGCCTTTTTAAATGAGGTAAAACAGATGGACCAGTTGGTACATGAAATCGGCCCGCCGCAATTAATGGCCTGATTTCCGTGTTTTAACAAATGATTGTGCAGCTAATTAAACGTCAGACCAATTAAAAAGTTCACTGCCGTTTTTTTGCAGTGAACTAAAAAAATCTTTCAGGAGGATGTTATGGTCTCCACACATATTAAAAACTTTGACACGCTTGTTGTGGGCGGCGGCATTGCAGGCTTACAGACAGCTCTGGATCTTGGTGATCAGGGATACAGGGTTGCTGTTGTAGAAAAAGATGCTTCCATTGGGGGCAAAATGATACGGCTTTCAAAAGTTTTTCCCACCCTTGACTGTGCCAGTTGTATTACCACCCCTAAAATGTCAGCTGTCGCACACCATGAAAATATTACCTTATTTACATATTGCGAATTGAATTCATTGGACCATGACGGTTCCGGGGAATCCCAGGGCATTAAAGCCCTGATCACTCAAAATCCTAGGTATGTTGATCCGATAAAATGTATAGGGTGCAGACAATGTGAATATGTCTGCCCCGTGCATATACCTGATATGGAACAAGGCGGTTTAAGCGCCACAAAAGCGATTTCCATCCCATTTTCAAATGCCATCCCCCAATTGCCGATAATGGATATAGAAAACTGCATGCTTTGCGGTCAATGCGAAAAAGCATGTCCCACAAATGCTATTGATTATTTTCAGAAACCCGAAGAATTTACAATTACAGCAAAAACAGCCGTTATCACAACAGGATTTGACCTGCTTGCCGTAAAAGACAATGTGCAATACGGAAACGGCAGGATACCCAATGTGATTGATTCTTTGCAGATGGAGAGACTTTTGGCCCCCCATGGACCCTATAACCGCGTATTAAGACCTTCAGACGGGATGGAACCCGATTCCATTGCCTATGTTCAATGTGCCGGTTCACGGGATAAAAGCATGGGGGTTTCCTATTGCTCAAGGGTCTGCTGCATGTATGCCATTAAACAGGCCATGCTTCTTTCAGGCTCCCTTCCCCTGGCAGATATTATCATTTATTACATGGATATCAGGGCTTTCGGAAAAGGGTATGAGCAATTTTACCAAAACGCAAAAGCCATGGGTATTGAGTTTGTCAAAGCCAAGGTTGCCAGAATCGATAAAGGCGAGAACGGAAGCGCCCAGGTTCGATATGAGCTTCAGGACGGGTCCGGTATTGCAACTGCAGACCATGATCTGGTGGTTCTTTCCATGGGAATGGTTCCGGGCTGGAATCCTGAACCCATCTGTCCTGTTTCCAAAGATTCAGATCAATTCATTACCTCGATAAAACCCAAGATATCTCCGGTACTCACCAATATGGACGGTCTGTTTGTGGCAGGAGCTGCAGCAGGTCCCAAGGATATTGTGGACACTATCACAGAATCTGGCTCTGCCGCAATGGAAGCTGCTAAATTCATGTCTAAAAGCCTTATGGAGGATTAAAGATGAGTGAAAGAAATCAAAATATAGGTGTCTATATATGCTATTGCGGGGGCAATATTTCAGACCATGTTGATGTAGAAGAGGTCAGAAACAGGGTTGAAAAAATGCCGGGTGTTGCCGTGGCCAGAACTGAGATGTTCATGTGCTCTGATCCCGGCCAGGAAATGATCATAGAGGATTTAAAAAGCGGGAAAATTGACAGGGTGGTGGTTGCATCCTGTGCACCAAGCCTCCATGAAACCACTTTCAGGGATGCAATTAAAAGGGCGGGTTCCAACCCTTTTATTTATGAACATGCCAATATCCGGGAACAGGTCTCCTGGGTCCATCATGGGGATACCGCCACAGACAAGGCCTCGATTCTTATCGCATCGGCAACGGCAAAGGCAAAGCTACTCAAGCCTCTGGAACCCATTCGTGTTGAAGCCAGGAAGCATACAACCATAATCGGAGGTGGTGTTGCCGGTATTAAAACCGCACTGGATATTGCACAAAAAGGGATTGAAGTGACGCTCATCGAAAAGTCGCCGGTCCTTGGCGGACAGCTAAATAACCTTGACAGACTCGCCCCTTTTGGAGAAAAAGCATCGGATATACTCCAGGAACTGTTGGACCAGATTCTTAACCACAAAGGTATCACCATCCATACGGATTGCAAGATTGAAGATGTAACTGGATATGTGGGCAACTTCAGCCTGGATATAGTAACAAAACCCGATAATAATAATATTAATAAAAAAATCACTATAGATACCGGCGCCATTGTTATGGCAACCGGATCTGTTTCTTATACACCTTTTGATGGTGAATACGGCTTTGGCCGACACAAGGAAGTCATTACGCTCAAGGATTTGATTCACATTTTAAAAGAAAATAAATCCTCTGGAACGGCCCTTGAGGTTAATGGGAAGCGTATTAAAAATATGGTCATGATTCATTGTGTGGGCAGCCGGCAGATACCGGGGATCCACCATCCAAAAGAAAACGGGCAACTCAATGAATATTGTTCCAGAACATGCTGCGCTGCCATGCTCAATGCCTCAAACCAGATCAGGGCAAATTTCCCTGAAACCGGTATTTATGAAATGTACAGGGATATCAGGACCTATGGCCGGGGGCAGGAAGAGTTGTATAATCAGGCATCCAAAAACAAGGTGGTTTTCATGCGATATGATGCTGATGCCCAGCCGGAAATCACCCTCGGTTCCTCGTCTGATTATCCTTTGCTGGTCAAAATTAAAGACAGCCTGACCTTTAACGAACAAATGGAAGTTCCTGCAGATCTTGTTGTACTTGCAACCGGAATTGAACCAGACGATGTTTCAGACCTTGCCTCAATGATGAAACTTCCCATTGGAACAGATAAGTTCCTTTTGGAAGTTCATCCAAAACTTCGACCGGTTGAATTTCCCATAACCGGCGTTTTTCTTGCCGGGACATGCCAGGCGCCCATGGATGTGGGGGAAGCCTGCAATGCTGCGGGGGCAGCTGCAGTAAAAGCATCTGCTCTTTTAAGCAAAAACTATATTGAACTTGATCCCTTTGTGGCCCAGGTTGATACCGACAGATGCCAGGGACATGGCGCCTGTGTTGAAGCCTGTCTTAAAGAGGGTGCCCTGGAGCTCATAGAAGTGAATATTGAAGGCAAAATTCATAAAAAGGCCCAGATAACGGCTGCCATGTGCCTGGGATGTGGGGCCTGTGCAGCAGTCTGTCCTGAAAAAGCAATTGATATCAATGGATGGGCATTAAAACAATATGAAGATATGGTTGATGCAATTGTTTCAGATGGATTTGCTGCCTGATGGATTCAACAAAACCCCTTTTATTGGAAAAATACAATGAAAACGATCAATAAAGATAAAGAGGCGAAAAAAACGGCTATGAAGGAATTACGGGGCCTAAGAAAAAACCTGATAGCCGCAGCTTCATCCACAATGAAAATACAAAAAAAAGATATGGCCGCCATCAAAACTTTTTTAAAGGGAGAGGCTGCAACCATCCCGGAAATCTCAGCGAGAATTGATATGCCGACGGACAAAACCCTCTGGTATATGGCAACCCTGAAAAAATACGGCCAGATTATTGAAGGAGAAAAAGAAGGGGCTTTTTTTAAATACTCTCTGAATGAACCGGAAAAAACCCAAGAAAAAGCAGAGGCTTGATATGAGTTTGGTAAACTTAGATTTTGCAGAAGAGTTAAAAGAGTATAGTGGGGACACAGCTCTTGAATGTTTTAACTGCGGGACATGTGCCGCCATCTGCCCCCTTGTCAATGATAATTTCCCCAGAAGAATGATTCGATATATCCAGGTGGGGGCCAGAGAAAAAATCCTTGAAAATTCAGATGAACTCTGGCGTTGCCTCCACTGCGGACTGTGTACCCATACCTGCCCGCGGGAAGCTGACCCGGGTGAAATTATTCTTGGCTTGAAACGATTTGTTTTAGCTAACTGGAGGAAATCATAAACCATGTTTAATCCCAGAGATATAATTGAAGTTCTTGCCGCCAATGTAAGGCAGACAAAAAGTCCCTTTGGCATACCAAAATTTATGGTAAACACATGGTACAAGGATCTAAGCCTGCCTAAAGAGGGGGAATATCTGTTATTCACAGGGCTGATGTACCAATTTTCACCCTTTATTGAAAAATCCACCCAATACCTTGAAAAATACGAAGACACTAAAATAGCCGGCTATTTAAAATATACCAAATTACTTCCTGCCTACTTTTCCGGTATTGGTCTGGCTATGATGACAAAGGGAACAGAGAAAAAAAAGGCGGCTCAACCCCTTAAAAACATTGCCTACCTTCTTCAAAAATCAAAAGTAAATTTCGGTTACAGGCCTGATCTGGATGATTATTCCGGGATTCTTCTCTATGATATGGGGGACCAGAAAGGATTTGTGGCCCATGCAAAAAAAGTTGCCCAAAAACTTAAAAACACCGGTATAAAAAAAATTATCACCATTGACCCCCATACCGCCTACGCCTTAAAAGAGCTTTTTCCAAAATATACAGGCATCAGTTTTGATGTGAAACCATATTTTGAGCTTTTCAATTTTGAGCCCAAAGACTGCGGACTTGAGGTAACCCTCCATGATCCCTGTTTTTTCGGCAGATACCTCAAGGCATCGGATATAACCCGAAAACAACTATCCAATATGGGAATCTCTGTAACAAATATCAGGAACCAGGGTGAATTTACAAGCTGCTGCGGCGGACCTGCTGAATCCATTTCCCCAAGCCTTTCCAATGAAATCATGGAAAAAAGAGCAACAGAGCTGAAAGAACCGGGGAAGCCGATTATTGCCTATTGCCCCATCTGCCTTGGGAATCTGAAGAAATCCGGTGCTAATGTTGAGGATTTATCCACTTTACTAGCCAGACATGCTTGATTAATAAAGCAAAATAAAAATGAATTTTAAAGGAGTATAAAATGACTGAAAACGTTGAAACAATCATGTATTTTGCAACCCATGCCGGAGATAATCCGGAAAAAGCCTGTATTGCCTTTGTTATGGCCAACGCTGCCCTTGCAATGGATATTAAGGCGATTGTGGTACTCCAGGGCAACGGAGTTTATCTTGCTAAAGAAGACTACCGGAAAAACATGCTGCCTGGAGGAGGATTTCCCCCTATAGATAAGCTGTTTAAGGATTTTCTTGAGCTTGAAGGAGAACTCCATGTGTGTGCGCCCTGTATCAAACTAAGAAATATCGAAGAATCAACATTGCCTGAAGGCTCAAAAATCACGGCGGCGGGTCAGGTGAATATCATGGCTATTAAAGCAGATGCCGTATTTGTCTATTAGGACTTAGCCGTTTCATAAAATTAAGGAGAAAATAACATGCATGCAACCATTCAAAAACCGATAGATGAAATAGTCAAACACATTCGACCTGGTGAAAGAGTCTTTGTTGTCGGGTGTAATAATTGTGCGTGGAAATGCTATTCCGGTGGTGAAGATGAAACCAAAATGATGGCAAAACGCCTTGAAAGAAAGGGTATTGAAGTTGCCGGGTATACAGTACCAGGACCACAGGGCATGTCTTTGTGTAAACTTTCTCACACAAAAAAGGTATTAATGGAGGATCACGCTGAGGAAATTAAAAAAGCTGATTCTTTTCTTATTCTCGGGTGTGGGCAGGGAGTCCATACGGTGATTGATGCAACAAACGGAGGGATGGTACACCCCGGTTGCGATACTGTTTTCGGCGGCGAAACTGTGTCAGACACAGATATTGAAGAATACTGCTCTCTGTGCGGAGAGTGTATCATTGAATTCACAGGTGGACTGTGCCCTATGACCCTTTGTGCCAAGCAATTGTTGAATGGCCCCTGTGGCGGTGCTGAAAACGGACATTGCGAAGTGGATAAAGACCGTCCCTGCGGTTGGATAATGATTTACGAAAGACTTCAAAAATTGGGACGCCTCGACCTTCTTGATCCCTATCAATCTGCCAAGAACAATTCAAAATGGAGTCGTCCCCGCTCTCTTAAAGTCAGTCCGACAGAAGCCACATTCTGTTCCGTAGGCGGTAAGATAACAGTTAGCAATCAGGATTAGATGATAAAGAGATCATTATAGCTAAAACACATATATAATTTTCAAGGAGCATACCTATGAAATTGACGACTTTATTTGATAAAGGTGAATTTGTAATAACCGGCGAAGTCGGACCCATTAAAGGTGCTATTCACAGAGACAAAAGTATTGAACCCAGTTGTGCGATTGAGGCACTTCATCTGAATCAACATGTTCATGCCGTAAATGTAACCGATAACCAGTCTGCTGTAATGAGGCTGGGATCTCTTGCTGCAAGTGTTAGGTTAAAGACAAACGGAATTGAACCTGTTTACCAGCTCACCTGTAGAGATCGGAATCGACTGGCGTTGCAGTCTGACCTGTTAACCGCCTATTCTCTGGGTATTGATAATGTTTTGCTGTTAACCGGAGACCATATCCAGCTAGGGGATCACAAGGAGGCCAAACCCGTATTTGACCTTGATTCCGTTCAGTTAATCGAAATGGCAAAAGGTCTTAAACGAGGATATGATATTTCGGGAAACCGGATTGAAAATTATCTTGATATGGCCTTTGGAGCAGTGGTTAATCCCAATTTTGAACCCCTTGACCTGCAATTAATGAAAATGAAGAAAAAAATTGACGCAGGCGCCCAATTTTTTCAAACCCAGGCAGTATATGATATCAAAGTTTTTGAAAAGTTTATTAAAAAAGCTGAAAAATTCAAATGCCCGATTCAAGTCGGGATTGTTACTCTAAAATCACCTCAAATGGCAAATTTTATGAATAAAAATGTATCCGGCATCCATGTTCCACAAGAATTAATTGATGAAATTGGATCGGTTGCAAAAGAAGACCGAAAGAAAAAATCAGCACAAATAGCCGGCCGGTTTGTCAAACAAGTAAAATCAATGGTTCAGGGAGTTCATATCATGCCTCTGGGTTGGACCGATGTAGTGCCTGACATTCTTGGACACGCTGATATCAGTGTCTGAATTGTCTACTGGCCGGGCTGCCGCAGCTAAAAAATAGTGAGGTTCAAAATGAAAAAAATATCAAGAAGAGAGTTTATTAAAACATCGTTTGCAACTGCAGGAACCGTTGTCGCATCATCAGGCATGGCAAAGGCTGCAAATGCTGTTCCCAGAAGAGAAGAACCCCTTGCAACATTAATCGATATCAGTAAATGTATTGGCTGTGAAGAGTGTGTTTTTGCATGCCAAGAGTCAAATGCCACCAAATTTCCAAAACCCAAAAAACCTTTTCCCAAAATGGTTCCAACATCAAGGGTCCCTGTTGAAGACTGGTCTGAAAAACAAGATGTCACAGACCGACTGACACCTTATAACTGGCTTTATATCCAACATGCTCAGGTAAATGTCGATGGCGAAGAAATAGAACTGACGATCCCCCGCCGCTGTATGCATTGCGAGAATCCGCCTTGTGTGAAGCTTTGCCCGTGGGGCGCAGCAAAACAGGAAGACAACGGCCTTTCAAGAATAGATTCTGATCTGTGTCTTGGCGGATCTAAATGCAAAACAGTTTGTCCATGGGATATCCCACAGCGCCAGACAGGAACAGGGCTTTATCTTGATCTTTTACCCAGCATGGCCGGTAATGGGGTAATGTATAAATGTGACCGATGCTATGATAAACTTGAAAATGGTGAAAAGCCAGCCTGCATAGAAGCCTGTCCCGAGGATGTTCAAATCATTGGACCAAGAGACGAAATCCTTAAGCAGGCCCACAAAATCGCAAAAGAAATTGGTGGATATATTTACGGCGAGCATGAAAATGGTGGAACTAACACGATTTACGTATCACCTGTCCCCTTTGATCTGTTGAACAAAAAGATAGAAACCGGAGTGGGTAAGCCCCACTTGTTCAAAGTAAAGGATTTGATGGCAGATGGAACCAATATCGCTAAAGCTATGATCATAGCTCCAATAGCAGGTGTTTTAGCTGCTTTGGGAAAAATTCATATGCAGTCAAAGGAGAAAAAATAATGAAAAAAACTTTGAGGATCAGAAACCTTATTTATTTTTTCACTCTGTTTTTTATTGCACTCTCGGGCTTTGCTCAAATGCCGATATTTAAACGGTATTATATTGCAGATATCCCGGGATTAGGCTGGTTGGCCCAATTTTATGTCACTCACTATATACATTATATATCTGCAGTAATTTTTATAGGGTTTGCAACTTATGTAATGGTTGATTTTTTCTTTGTTAAAATTAAATATGATAAATTCTCCTTTGTAGCATATACTAAAATTGCCTCTATTATTGGACTTATTGTAACAGGAACCCTGATGATGATTAAGAATTTATCCGGGACACCTTTTTCCGCAGGTTTTATTATTTTTCTGGACATATCACACCTCGGCCTTTGCATGATTCTGATTTCTTTAACAGCAGTGGATTTGATAAAGGGGCAGATAAAATTATTTTCAAATGAAATAACTAAATGATATGAGATAAAACAAATAAAAAATGGGTTCTCATTACAACTTCCACTTTTTTATGTTTTGTATCTATGGCGATTGCCAAAATAATTTCCCGAACATCCATACTGCATCTGGTAACAACCAAAAACAACATAGTCCATCAATTTGAACACTTGAGTCAAATGGGTCACAATATCCCAATCCTGATTAAACCGAATATATACTATTTGGTATATCCATCTTTACACAAGCAAAGATGAGTCGAAAACAAAAAAGGTTCTTATATTGCATTGTGATAGTAGCCTCTTTGCTACTGTCTATATAAAAACAAAATCACTATTTTGTCTGCTATTTTTTAAGTATCTGAAATCATTTGTTTTATTTCACAAAAAGAATTCTTGATATCAATGGCATGTAGCTTGCATTATGTATAGTCAGCATACAAGTTTTTGAGCAATCAATACCTTGTATATTTAGTCGAAAACCACATACCGGTAAAGGAGGTGAAGAATATGCCAAAAAGAAACGCTACAGGACCGAAAGGTCAAGGTGCAGGATCAGGACGGGGCTCAGGAGATTGTTTATCCGAGAAAGGACAACAAGGGCAGCGCTTAGGAAGGAACTGTGATCGAGACCAAGGAAATGGCCAATGCAAGAGAAATAGAGGCAAAGGTCAAGGATTTGGACAGGGCCAGGGAAATCGAAAATAACCAATCAAGACTGATGGAGTCAGATTTAAAATGATTCACATGTTAATCGTTAGCAAGGAAGCTCAAAATCTTCTTGACCACTACAAACAAATTTTGAGTCTGCATAACAAGATAAGTACTTTGGGAGAATCCGACAAATGATTATCAGTGTTGCCAGCGGAAAAGGCGGTACTGGGAAAACCAGTATTACTGCAGCGTTTGCCAGTCTTGTACAAAATAGTATCCTCTGTGATGCCGATGTAGATGCCGCAGACCTTCATCTGATTTTAAATCCTGATATTAAAAAGAATACAGATTTTATGGGTGGCCATGAAGCGATTATAAACCTTGATAAATGCACTCAATGCAACCAGTGTATCGAACTTTGCAGATTCAATGCCATCTCAGATACATTTGAAGTTGATCCAATAGAATGCGAAGGATGCGGGGTCTGTGTCGACCTTTGCCCGGAACAGGCCATTGATTTTCCTGAAACCATTTAACGATTCACAAGCAAGCATTGAGATTCGGCAAGTATGGGATAACATCATGTCCATACCCGATTTTAAGATGCCTGTGATAAATATACTACAACATTTATAGGAGTACTTTAACGATGAAAAACGGAAGAATTGCAGGTGGGTATTGATGTGTTTCATGATGACCAACGTGTTGAAATAGCGCCTGTAGTAAACGATCTGATTGCCGGAAATCTGTCTGAGATTAAAAATGATCAGGTTTGCGGTGGTGGCCAGGTTTAAAAGGCCTAAAGGAGACTATGAAAATGAAAATAGCTGTAACAGCACTTGAAAATACCCTGGAATCCAAAATAGATCCAAGATTTGGAAGAGCGGCATATATTCTCATTGTGGATACCAAAACACTTGAGTTTGAAGCTTTTGACAACAATGAGAATAAAAACGCGTTTAAAGGCGCCGGAATACAGACTGCAGCGATGGTCAGCGACAAAGAGGCTGATGTATTGCTCACAGGCTTTTGTGGTCCCAATGCATTTAAGACACTCGAAGCTGCCGGAATTAAAGTCGTAAATGATCAGGCCGGGCGCGTCATTGATGCGATTCAAAAGTTTAAGCAAGGTGATGTTGCTTATGCGGATAGTGCCAATAAAGATGGACATTGGTAGATAGTGTTTGAATGGCTCAAGGAGGCGCTTGACTCCTCTACGAGCCATCTAAACACAGGGTTTCAGTCAGGCATTAGACAACAACATCAATAAAAGGATTACAAAATGCCCCTTTATGAATATCAATGTAAAGACTGTGGTCGCATAAATGAGATACTGGTAATAAGAAAAATGAACGAGCCTGCTTGCAACGTATGTGGGAGTAAAAATATGACCAAACAGATGTCTGCCCATTCATCAAAGTCTGGGGTTGTCCAAAACGATTTTTCCGCTTCCAATGATACCGCCTGCTGCGGATCTTCACCAGATAAAGCAGAGGGCTGTGCAGGCCCCGGAAGCTGTTGCGGGAGACCGGTTCAGCCATGAACAACCTGGATGCATTTACAGATAAATTACAAAATGAAATTTTTGAAGACGCAATACAGGCATTTGGTAAAAAGGGTTTTCACAGATGGAGAAATATTGGTAATTTATTTTTTTCTCTTTTAAGGAAATAAAAAATGAAAATTGCTGTTACATCGAAAGGTAAAATCCTTGATTCTAAAGTTGACAACCGCTTTGGAAGAACTGCATACATAATCATAGTGTATTAATAAAACAATCGTACTCGAAACAACATGATTAATAATTGAATTAAAATATTTAATTCAAAGTCGCATTATCTCTTTACATTAGGCTGTATTTATGCAACCTGTTTAACAGGACCACAAATCATACGCATTCTAACTATTTGTAATTATAGTATTTTTATAGAATTGCTTTGCAGCCATTAACTTGGTATGGCCGTTGCAGTTCTAAATTGACAAGGAGGATCAGATATTTGAAAATAGCTCTTACTATATGGAGAAACTGAATTTCACCGGTTTTTGACTCAGCAAAGAATTTGTTAATTGTTGATATTAAAAATTCAAAAATTACTCGTCGTGTGTATGAACAATTCAACCCGCATAGCCCTATAAATCCTATGTCGACTTCTGTTTTCAAAAACCAGGTTACCCTTTTGGCTTTACTACATTTTTATATTCCTTTTAAAGGTAATTGCATCTGCACAGGTCGCGGTATCTCTGGTATGACATCAAAGGGCTTGTTTATCCCAAGATGTCGCAGTTTGCCAACACAACAAGCAAGTCCGCCGCTGATTTCTCTGAGGTTTTTTGCCTGGGCAAGCTGACAAAAAAGCATAGCAACAAACTGATCCCAGCTTTTAAAGCCTTTTGAGTACCTTTCTGTTTTATGCTTCATAACCAAATTCTTAAATTTATTACGATCGAAAAATGCTATCAGTTGACTGAACAGGCTTGCATGTCGTATCATTTTTTAGGATTCTCCTTGTTTGTGGGTTGGTTTTTTGTTTGGCGATAATTAACCATGCCCCACAAGGAGAATTCCTAAAACGATTTTTTATTTTAAAATCCGTTTTTGGACAATAGTGATAAAACATAAAAAAAATAATTTAGATTTAATTAGTAAATATGATATAATACCTCGAAAAAATCGAATTGGAAATTCGTTTCATTATTTTAAAGAGATTTGGAGCTTTTGCACTATGGAATCACTTAATTATCACCATCTGTATTTTTTCTGGATTGTCATGAATACGGGTAGCATAAAAGCGGCTAGTGTTCGGTTAAAATTGGCTCAATCCACAATCAGTGCTCAATTGAGTGCATTGGAAAAAACGCTCAGGGGGAAACTCTTTAGCCGGGTCGGACGTAACCTCGAACCTACAGATTTAGGCCACATGGTGTTTGGTTATGCAGATAAAATTTTTACTATTGGTCAGGAATTGATGAATTCAGTCCATAGTCTTCAGGCGAAAGCTCCATTGTTATTGAGGGTTGGAATCGTGGATGTTGTTCCTAAGCTTCTGACACGTAAATTCCTTTTGCCAGCCATGGAACTTTCTGAAAAAATCCACCTGGTTTGTCAAGAAGGGAAGGAAGATAAGCTTTTATCGGAGCTTTCAGTTCATAACCTTGACGTTGTGTTTACAGATGTCCCAATTCGATCGGGTTTAAGTGTTAAAGCGTATAGCCATCTGCTATTTGAGTGTGGCGTTACTTTTTTTGGTAAAAAAAAATTTGTAAACTCGTTCAAGGAAAAATTTCCCTATTCACTTGATAAAGCTCCCATGCTTCTTCCAATGAAAAACACTGCGTTGCGGGGCAGGCTTGATCAATGGTTTGAAAATCTTAATATTTTACCTCATATTATTGGAGAATTTGATGACAGTGCTCTGTTAAAAGTGTTTGGACAGGCTGGAGATGGTGTTTTTGCAGCACCTCAAGTTATTGAAAAAGAAATTCAACAACAATATGAAGTAGAGGTAATTGGTAGATCAAATGAAATTATAGAAAGGTTCTATGCTATTTCTATAGAACGAATTATAAAACATCCCGCAATAGTTGCTATTTCTGAAGCGACACAGCACGATTTGTTTTCTTTAGGAAAGCAATCAAAAAAATAAACAATTCGCATGTTTTAAATCTCAGGTAATAGAATCGTTAGACGTCATCATTTTTATTGCTTGTTTTAGGAAAACAAATGTGGATGGCATTTTTCGCTAAAATAATCACAACACTGATGTTTGTTAGTCACCCTCCCTGCTCGAATCGTAAATATACCATTATTCGGTTATTACGAACAATAACTTTAAATAGTTAGGCTTGACCGAAGATGATTTTTATTTTATTTATAATTTGAAAATTGAATTAATAAATTTGAGCTTGATTAATAAAACAGAGCAAAAGTAATAATAAATATGAGAGAGAGGAACATTGAAGGATGTTTTTTAGGGCCCTTTGCAACTGTGAATTTGATGAATCTTCATTACTGCATTGTCGGTTGAATTTTTCATATGTCCAGGCGGGCGAGTTATTTCATAGAAAAATTGATCACGGCACAGTGTGGATAAGAAGCGATAACTTTGAGTTTAAATATAGATTTAGAAAAGAAATTCTGGACAATTTTGTTGGTGTAAATTCTTTATATCAGCCTCGTGGAATCATCTATTATTTTGTTAAGGATCGTGAACAAGAGTTCGAAAAACTGTTTGATGTGATGAATCTTGAACCGATAGAAGCACCTTCCACATCTGCTGTTAATAGATATGCTGTCGTCAGGGGTAAAACACGCATCGGTGAGAATGTTCTTGTCTCCCAAAAAGCTTTTTTAGAGAATGCTGTGATTGGGGATGGATCAAATGCTCAAGAGAACACATATATTATCGATTCAACACTGGCAGGAAATTGTATAACAGCCCATTGTGGAAAAATTATCCATGCAGAGATTGGACGTGAATCTTTTGTTGGCTTTAACTCATTTTTAAATGGAAAGGCGGATGCACGAAGTGAAATTGGAGAAGGGTGTATCGTTATGCCCCACACCATAATTGATCCTGAAATCCCGATCAAAATACCCAGCGACCATTTGATCTGGGGGTTTATTAGATCCAAAGACGATATCAAAAATCATACAATAGCATTAGATGACCTTGCAGAAGTTCGGGAAGTTTTGAAAATAGGAAAAATGACTTTTTCTGGGTTAGGGTCGGTATTTATCGAGGCTTTCAAAAAAAGACTTGACCAGATTCTATTAGGATTAAACCATAGCTTGCCAAAGAACAAATAAACAATAAGGATATATCTATGCCTAATACAAAAAAATCTGAACAGGCAGAAAAAAATAAACATAGTAACGCTATTAAACGACGCAGACGTCGGTCGGTATTCGAAAAACTTCAAATAGTTGAAGAATCAAAATCTTCCCTTACAACAATTTGCTCTGTGGCTCGGAAGAATGAGATCGCTCCCAACCTGCTTTATCTTTGGCGTCGCTTAGAAAAAGAAGGAAAACTAAAAGCATTTAATGCAGGAGTAAAAGTTGTCCCTGCTTCTGCGGTTAAACTCCTTCAAGCTCGTATCTATGACCTTGAACTGCTTCTTGAAAAGAAAAATAAGGAAATAGAAATTCTTAGAGCAAAAATAAGTGGAAAACCAATAATTAATGATCTTGAGAAGTACCCCCTGATAAAAATGGCCATAAAATATGATCTATTTGGTGACGTCAATCTCTGAATTAGCAAATAAATATAGGAAGACTTGGCAGTTCTCGGCTACCGAGTTCGTTGAATACCGGTAAGGTGACAAGATTGGCAAAATAATATGTACAAAACAATTGTCTTGCTGTGTGGGAGTGTTTGTGCCAATGTAGTGAACACCATGGAACACTCCTCCTGGCTAAAAATACTCTCACCAGCATTTGAAGTTAATACTGTTCAAAAAAAATAGTAACTTTACAAAACGATATTGGAGAAAACCAATGAAAATAGAGAGAAAAACCCGGCTGATAGTTTTCATGGTGGTCCTGCTGATAATGGGAATCTTCCCCAATCAAGGAAGTGCTTCTTTAGACGTCATTCTGCTAAAAGGACAAAAAGGTTCCTCTTTATGAAATTTCTTCCTTCCCAAATCATTTACTTTACCCAGAGAAGGACAACCAAGAGGAACTTCAGGCTTTTATTCAATTTCATGCTGGTATTGGCAGTCCTGGTGGTAATTTTCAGTGTTTTGTTTCATTTTATAATGCTTTTTGAAGGAAAAGAGTTTAGTTGGATCACTGGTTTTTATTGGACACTCACCGTGATGTCCACCTTGGGCTTTGGAGATATCACCTTTGCCAGTGACCTGGGCAAGGCTTTTACAATGATTGTACTCTTGTCAGGAATTCTTTTTCTTCTTGTAATGTTGCCTTTTACGTTTATCCAATTTTTTTACGGCCCATGGCTGGAAGCGCAATCAAGGGCTAAAACCCCTAGAGAATTACCTGAAAACACGTCGGGACACGTGATATTGACAAGCTTTGATCCAATGACCATAAACCTCATAGAACAATTAAAAAAATATGAGTATGAGTATGCAATTCTCGCCCCTGATTTACAAAATGCCCTGGAACTTTATGATTTAAATTTCAGGGTGGTCCGGGGGGATCTGGGTGATCCGGAAACATATAAACGCCTTTGCATACAAAATGCTGCCATGCTCATTGCCAACAACGATGATATGACCAATACAAATATATCCTTTACAGTCAGAGAGATCTCAAAAACAATACCCATTGTTACCAATGCAGATGCAGATAATTCCATGGATATTTTAGAGCTTGCAGGAAGTACTTATGTCTTCCAGTTTATGAAGATGCTTGGAGAATCCCTGGCCCGAAGAACCCTGGGAATGAGCATGGGAGCAAATGTCATTGGAAGATTTGACGAACTTCTCATTGCCGAAGCACCTGTAATGAGAACACCCCTTGAGGGGAAAACAATAATTCAAAGCAATCTAAGAGAAAAAACCGGTGTAACGATTGTAGGACTTTGGGAAAGAGGCCAATTTAAGATTCCCCAGCCTCAAACTCGAATTGAGTCCACAACAGTGCTCCTGCTTGCCGGCTCAGCAGAACAGCTTAAAAAATATGATGAGGTCTTCTCCATTCACCGTATGTTCCACACTGCAGATGCTTCTGTTATTATCCTGGGCGGCGGCCGTGTAGGGCGTGCAGCAGCAGATCTCCTGGAAGAGCGGCAAATTGCTTATAAGGTTTTGGAAAAAAGCCGTAAATTAATTAAAAACGATAATTATATCCAAGGAAATGCCGCCGATCTTCATACCTTGTATCAGGCAGGAATAAAGAAAGCTTCATCTGTCATTATTACCACCCATGATGATTCCATGAATATTTATCTTACCATCTATTGCCGCAAACTGAGATCTGATATCCAGATTGTCAGCCGGGCAAACCTAGACAGAAACATATCAAAATTGCATAGTGCCGGGGCAGATCTTGTCATGTCTCATGCCTCCATGGGAGCAAATACCATAATCAATCTTCTTAAGCCCAATAAGATACTGATGTTTGCAGAAGGTTTGAATATCTTCCGGGCTTCTGTATTTAAATCTCTTGCCGACAAATCCCTTGCTGAAACTCAAATTCGGAAGCAGACCGGCTGCAGCATAATAGCTATTAATAAAGATAACAAATTGGATATTAATCCTGAGCCCTCCATTCTTCTAAGGGAACATGATGAAATGATCTTGATTGGAACCAGTGATGCGGAAAAGCGTCTTATGGATATTTATCAATAAAAATTAATTAAAGGAGTCCAAAATGCCTGTAAAACCAAGTGAAAGCGAAGAAAAATATTATGCCCGTAAAGAATTCGAGGAAAAGAAAAAGCGGGAGGAAATAAAACAAATTAAGATAGAAATTGAGGAAAAACAAAGGCTGAAAGAATTACACTTTATGAGATGTCCAAAATGTGGAATGAAATTGATTGAAATTAACTATAAAGATATTGAAGTGGATAAATGTTCAGGGTGTGAAGGAATTTGGCTTGATGCAGGTGAAATGGAGGCAGTAGCAAAATTAAACCAGAGTGTTCTGAATAAATGGTTTGATACGTTTAAAAAATAATTTATCCATGAAATCAAAAAATTTACATATGGGATAATCTGTTTTCTCTTCCTGGCCCTAATGGTCTCAACAGCCCATGGCGGATCTCCGGTATGGAAGGTGAGCCACACACCATAGAAATTGTAGGGCACGCAGGCCCGATCAAAATGAAGGATCTTGCTCAGAAGATTGGAGTAACCACTGGAACGTTGACAGTATCTGTTGACCGGCTTGAAGAAAAACAATTACTGGTTCGCCAACCTTGTAAAACTGATCGGAGGGCCTACCTCATCGAATTAACACAATTAGGACAGGCCTATTTTAAGCAACATCACAATTTCCATATTAAAATAACTCAGGAAATTGTGGCTGACTTAACAGACGAAGAGCAACAGATCTTCGGAACCATTTTCGGAAAAATACTAAAAAAATTTAGAACACTTCATAGCAATTACCGGTGATACCAACCCTCTCCAAGTGAGTGAATCCTTTGCAAAGAAAACATTTTTTGGTCAAAGAGTCGCCCATGGGATGCTGCCCGCATCATTATTCTCAACCCTTGGTGGCATGCATATTCCGGGTATTGGTGCCATATACAAATCCCAAACCTTGGAATTTAAACTTCCTGTTTTTATAGGAGATACGATTTGTGCCTGGTTTGAAATAGTTTCAGTGAGTAAGCAATCAGAGGAAGTGTTATCAAAAGCTGGATAGAAAATCAGGATTGGGAAGTGGCCGTTCGGGGTATTACTGTTGCAGGCCTTTTGAGGGAACTAAAAGTGTGAACCTTAACAATAAAAAAAGCCAAACACTTCTGAGGTTAGAAAAAGTTCAATAATGATATTTATTATTGGTGATTGGCTAAGATTCTAAAATAGGCAGGATTGGAAGCAGTATTGTGGGGTGTTCTGCCATGAAGCCGGGGTGAGCTTTTTAACGTGAACGACCCAGTTAACAATTACTTAAAAATGGATTTTACCCGTTGCGAGTCTTAATGGAATCAATAGGGACGAGTCAAATCAAACAAATTACCGAGCGCTTCTTTCACCAGTCAGGGTATCGTTTTAAAAATAGGGGCGGGGTCTGCGGGATCAGGCGGGGTAAAACTCGCAACAAAAAAAAGACGCTACATAATTGGAGATACACTTTCCAGCAGTATAAACGCTGAAAATAATTTTCTGAACTCTAACAAAATGATGTAAATATATAAAAATTACAATGAGAAATGGCATGTGCCTGCTATTCTGCAATTTTTGAAAGGCGAAAAAAACAAGGACTATAGCCATCATTCTACAGTTTCAATTTTAAATTTCATCCAGCACTTTTCTAACTATCTTTGCCAAATCTATTTTGGAAAAAGGTTTTTGAATAAAGTTTACCTCTTTGTCCAGAACACCCTGATTGACAATGGCATTATCCGTGTACCCGGACATGAACATGCATTTGAGGTCCGGGCAAATTGACTTTAATTGTTCTGCCAGATCACGTCCGTTCATTTTTGGCATGATCACATCGATGATGAGCAGGTGAATCCTGCCGGTGTATTCCTTGACCATTCCCATGGTTTTTTCAGGTGCATTTGAGGTTAATACTGTGTAACCCAGTCCTTCAAGAATTTTTTGCATGATTTTCAGGATTGGGGGATCATCTTCCACCACCAGGACTGTCTCACCCTGGCCTTGAGGAATTTCTTCTGTGCTTCCTTCATGGATCTCTACAGGTTTGTCCCCATGCCGTGGCAGGTAGATTTTTATGCTTGTTCCTTTGTCGGGTTCGCTGTAGACGTTGATAAACCCATTGTTCTGTTTAACTATGCCGTAGACTGTGGCAAGTCCAAGGCCTGTGCCTTTATCCACATCTTTTGTAGTGAAAAACGGTTCAAAAATATTATTCAGTACTTCTTTGTTCATACCGCAGCCGTTGTCAGATACTGAAAATTGGGCAAATTCGCCGGGAACAAAACCTTTGTGATCGATACAATAGTCCTCGGTAAGGATGATATTTTTCGATTCAATATTGATCTTTCCCACGCCTTCTATTGCATCCCTGGCATTGACACATAAGTTGGCTATAATCTGGTCGATCTGAGTAGGGTCCATGTTTACTGGCCAAAGTTTAGCATCAGGCAGCCAGGTAAGGGCGATATCCTCTCCAATGAGCCGTCTAAGCATTTTGAGCATACTTTCTATATTGGCGTTCAAATCAAGTATCTTGGGAGCGATGGTCTGTTTACGGGCAAAAGCCAATAGTTGCCGGGTAATGTCTGCTGCACGTTTTGCTGCCATAAGAATTTCATTGAAATCCTCATGCAGTTGACTTTCCGGATCTGTATCATCCAGTGCCATTTCAGTAAAACCCATGATTACACCGAGCGCATTGTTGAAATCATGTGCCACACCACCTGCCAGGCGACCTACTGATTCCATCTTCTGGGCCTGATGGTACTGATCTTCCATCTTCCTGCGCTCGCTTATATCGTCAAACATAAGAAGAAGATGGGGCGTTCTGCCAATATCGATTGGAACCAAATGTATATCAAGGATGCAAACTTTTCCAAACGTTGACTTAACTTTTATTTCATGGTGTTGCCTCATCTTTGACTGCGTGGCGCTCAAAGCGATATCATACAAGCCGCTCTTTTTCCAGGAATTTAATTGATGATAATTTTGCTGTATCAGTTGAGCTTTGGTTGCTCCAACCACCTCTGCTGCCATTTGATTAGCAGAAACACAATCCCCGACATCATCATAAATCGAAATTCCGACTGGGGATGAAGCAATGATGTCCTCATAAAGCTGTGAGGCGGATTGGAGCTCATCCAGGGCCCACTTCTGTGCGGTAATATCTCTGTTATTACCCCGACGACCGGAATAGTTCCCCTGTTCGTCATAGACCGGGGTGCAATTATGCTCCAACCAGACTTCTTCTCCATTCTTGGTAAGAATTGGAAACTTCGTTGAAAAAAACGGTGTGTCTTTGTTGTTTTCGTCTTGGTAATGATGACTGATTTTTTCAGCATAACCAGGTTTGACCATTTTAGACACTAACTGGGGATCGGAGATGATTTCTTCCGGGCGGTAGCCGGTAATTCGTTCACAGGCGGGTGAGATATAGACATAATCGCCATCCTGATCAATCCAGTATTCCCAGTCATATGTATGATCGGCCAGAAGCCGGAATTTTTGTTCACTCTTTCTTAAGTCTGATTCCTGCTTCCTACGTTCTGTTATGTCATGGGTAATGCCGATAATCCCGGTTGCCAATCCATTTTCATTTCGAAGAAATGATGTTGTTACTTCACCCCAAATTGTGCTGCCGTCTTTTCGAATATGCTCAAGTTCAAGGGTTCGGGATCGATCCGGTGGAACCCCGGTGTTACCATCCCGTTCAATTTCTTCCGCAATAACCTGGACAGCCTTTTCATATGATTCAGGTGTCAACGAATTTTCTAAAGGTATCTGCAAAGCCTCCTCTGGAGTGTATCCCCGCAGTTTCTGAATCGAGGGACTGAAATAGGTGAGACGCTGCCCCAAGTCCATTGTCCATATAACACATTTTAAGTTGTCAGCCAAAAGTCGATATTTTAACACACTCTCTCTCAGAGCAGTTTCCACCTGTTTGTGCTTAGTGTCTTCTTGTTCTAATTCCTGAATCCTTTTCTCTAATTCTTCATATGTTGGTTTTTGAGTCATATGGAACCTTTTTTAAAGCCAAAATAAGTTTAATCGTTATAAAATCATCCAATTTTTGATTTATTGTCTTAGCAGTTCTAAAAGTTGTTAAGACTATTCTATGGTTTTCTTTGTAATGGGATATCCCATTTTTTCATATATTTCCAAACGGCTGTTCTGCTTTTATTAATCCGTCTTCCAACCTCTGCTTTATTCCAACCGCAATCGTTAAGCAAATTAATCAAGGATTCCCTTGTCAAAGAATGGGGCTGATAATTACTTTCCATCTGATCAGTTTTGCCATATTGGTTAAAAGTGTTGACAATTTTTTCCATTTGAGTTTCTCTGAGTTCCACTGGTAAATCTGCTAATTCAATTTGATTAGAGTTGCAAAGAACAAAAGCATGTTCAATTGCATTTTCAAGTTCCCTTATATTTCCCGGCCAGGAGTGCTCCATTATTTTTTTCATTCCGGCAGTGGATACTTTGGAAATCTTTTTATTTTCTCTTTTATTGCCCTTTTGGATGAAATGGTTTATCAGGTACGGAATATCATCGCGCCGATTTCTTAATGGCGGTACATTTATCGGAAAAACTTTGAGACGGTAAAAGAGGTCTTCACGAAACTTTCCTTCTTTTGTCAGGTCTAAAAGATTCTGATGTGTTGCTGCAATTATTCTGATATCTATTTTAATTCTTGTTGAATCCCCAACCCGTTCAATTTCTCTTTCCTGTAGTACTCTTAGCAATTTTACCTGCATATAAGGTGTAAGCTCACCGATTTCATCCAGAAAAATTGTACCTTGATCAGCTTCTTCAAATCTTCCCTTCCGATTTTTGTGGGCTCCTGTAAATGCACCCTTAACATGACCGAACAGCTCACTTTCAAGCAGGGTTTCCGACAGGGCGGAACAATTTACAGTAATCATTGGTTTCTCAGCATTCAGGCTGTTATAATGGATGGCACCTGCGACTAATTCTTTGCCGGTCCCGCTATCGCCCTGTATAAGGATATTGGCCTGACTGTCTGCAGCCGCTCTAATAGCATCAAAAACATTTTGCATCACAGCGCTTTTCCCAATAATATTACCAAGCCTGTATACTTTTTTTAATTTTCGCTGAGCGTCTTCTGCGGTTTGTTTGATTTTTTTCAATTCGGTGAGATCGGTTATTGTCTCAACTATTCCAAGCACATGTTTATCATCATCAGTGGCTAATCTGGCATTTTTTATCACAGGAATGTCATGACCTTCTTTATGTCGGATAAAGCATTCTTTGGCTTCTGTTTTTCCATGCCTCATCACTCCGCATTTGCTGATATCTGCAGGGCATTTTTTGCCGTAGCAACGACTGCATTGAAGCAGACCACAACCCTTTCCCACAGCTTCTTGGGCAGAATAGCCGCTTATTTTTTCCATGGACTTGTTCCATGAGGTTATAGTCCCATTATCATCAAGGGTAAACAAGCCCTCTGCCATGGTGTCAAGAATTTGGTTTAAAAAATGAACATTCCATAGCTCATGCGTCTTCATGTTGATTCCTTTTAAGCCTCCATAGTATCATTGCTATTTGTTATATTAAGTAACGTTACCGTTACTGTCAATCCCTGTTGATGATTTTTGTATCAATCTTTTTTTTAATCGGCTGTAAAGGTTCTTCATTTTTATTGTCTGTCACCTGACAGGAATCTGTCATTCAAGTGGATATGCCCAATTTAGGTAGTATATACATCTGCAGCAAAAAATAGGCGCCGATAAATATGGCAACAATAATTAAATCTTTCATAGGCTTCCTTTTAAATTTATTAGTTATCTGAATATATGACATTTGCAAACTACATGCCACCATTTTTAAACAGATTGACTGGGTATCTATGAGTTTAGAATACATTACTTTTGATGATGTTCTATCTAAACAATAGAAGCGTTACCTAACGTTACTTGATAGACGTGTTCTTGGGAAAAATATAAAAACAGTTTGAATAACCACACGAATAAAAGTAATATTAAGGACCCACTCAAAAATAACTTTACATTTTTGAAGCCGATTCATCCTGTCCGGCAGCGTTGTGAAAACACGACATATACTTGATATGCCTTAGTTTCCACGCCTTGCCGGACATGCGACTCAACTTAAAAAAATTGGCAATTAATTTTTGAGTGGACCCTAAGTGTTATTTAAATTGGTTATATTCAATATCGAATGAAAGAATTTTCATGCAGGCATGGTTTTTGATAGGTCTTCTCTAAGAGATATTTTTAACATAATTGAGAGGACAGATTAATGATGGACACAAAACAATTTCAGTCAAATTTAAAGGGTAAAACAGTCCTGGTCGATTTTAGTGCTTCCTGGTGCGGACCTTGCAAAGCAATGGAACCGGTCATCAGGGAAATGGTGAATAAATATGAAGGCATAGCCACCATCATGGAGATCGACATCGACACACAAAGAACGCTTGCAACTGATTATATGGTACAAAGTATTCCTACTTTGATCATCTTTCAGGACGGTCGGGAAGTTAAACGGCTGGTAGGACTCCAATCTGAAGCGGTTCTTGAGAAAAATCTGAATGAAGCTTTAGAAAATAGATAGGGCGTATAAAAAATACATATTAGGAGGAGAAAATGGGCAATTGCATCAATCACCCTGAAATCCAGACCAGTTATCTTTGTATGAAACATAATATATACCTTTGCGACAAATGTCTGGAATGTCGAGATCCGGATATTTATTGTAAATTTCGTTCTTCCTGCCCCATTCACTTTATCTCCACAAAGGACTTTGAATCCAAGCCGGTTGAAACACAGTCAAAAGAGTTTTCTATTGTATTTCAACCGGGTGATGTCAAGATAAGTGTACCCAAAGGTACGAACTTGCTTGAAGCTTCTAAAAAAGCAGATTTATACGTAAATGCATCCTGCAACGGCAAGGGGTCTTGTGGGAAATGCAAGGTAATTATTGAATCCGGGGCTGTAAAAAGAAATAAAACCTCCTTGCTTAGCGATAAAGAAAAAGGAAAAGGATATGCTCTTGCCTGTCAGACACATGTCACGGGCAATCTTGTTATTAAAATACCAGAAGAGACTTTGGAGAAAAAACTTCAGACTGCCGGGATGGGTGAAGAAGCTACTAAAAAACTTTCAGGTCTTGTGGTAGACATTGATCCTATGGTAAAAAAATATACCATCCAACTTGAACCTCCCACAATGGAAGATACTATCAGCGATCTTGAAAGATTGAAACGAAATCTTAAGAAGGGCGGATGTGATACCTCTAAAATGAGTTCAGGGATCAGGGTAATGAGACAATTGGCCAAAGCTGTAAGAGATGACAATTGGAAAGTGACGGTTTCGGTGCTCCAAAAAAAATGTTCATCGGAAATTGTGGACGTCCGTCCTGTCTCCAAGGATGACAGGTCGCTTGGCATGGCAGTAGATCTGGGGACCACTTCAATTGTTGTATACATTGTTGACATGCAAACAGGAGAGGTGCTCAGTGCGGCATCCGGCCACAACAGCCAGGCTTCCTGCGGCGATGACGTGATCAATCGTATTGTCTGCTCTGAAAAGGAAGGTATAAAAAAATTACAAAAAATGGCACTTTCAACAATCAACAATCTATCCCAAAGAGCGCTTGAATCTCTTGCCCAAACTCATAAAAATATTGAAAACATCACTATATCTGGGAATACAACCATGGTCCATCTTTTACTGGGAATTGATGCCCGATATATCAGAAGGGAACCCTATATTCCAACCATTACTGAATTTCCTATTATTAAGGCCGGGCATATTGGGTTAAAAGCCGCACATTATGCCGGTGTCTTTGTTATGCCTGGACCTGCCGGTTATGTAGGTGGAGATATCGTATCCGGTATTCTTTATACAGGGTTTCACAATACGAATGACCTGACACTTTTCATTGACGTGGGTACCAACGGAGAAATAGTACTTGGAAACAATGAATTTCTTATGACCGCTGCATGTTCAGCAGGACCTGCTTTCGAAGGAGGGGGAATAAGATGGGGAATGCGGGCTGAAACCGGGGCAATTGAAAAAATATTACTTGACCCTGAAACCTTTGAACCTGAATATGAAACAATTGAGGGTAAAACGGCCCGGGGAATCTGTGGGTCCGGAATGATCGATCTTTTATCTGAAATGCATATGAAAGGCGTTCTAGGCCAAGACGGCCGATTCAGAATAGATAGCAGTCACCCAAGGATGACCATTTTTAATAATGAGCTGGCGTTCATCATTGAGTTTGCAAAAAATATTGATACTGAAGAGGATATTATATTTACTGAATCAGATATCAAAAGCTTGACGCTGAGTAAAGCGGCTGTTTATGGAGGCTTTACAGTCCTTCTTGAAGAGATAGGTATGAATTTTTCAATGGTTAGCCAAATGATTATTACCGGTGGGTTTGGGCAATACCTTGATATCGAAAAAGCCATATCAATTGGTCTTCTCCCCGATATTGAAAGGGAAAAATTCAAATACATGGGCAATAGTTCAATAGCAGGCGCTTACATGGCACTGCTTTCAAACACATATCGTCAACAATCCATACAAATATCAAACTCAATGACATATGTTGATTTCTCAAGTAACACCCGATTCATGGAAGAATTCACAAAAGCGCAGTTTCTTCCTCATACGGACTCAAAATTATTTCCAAGTGTAACCAGATCCTATTTGAACTAGTCATATGTAAATTAATAAGGGAGTATAGTATGTGGAGTTTTCTTGGTAAAATAACAAAAAATCTAACCATTGCCATTCCTATAATAATGGTTTCAGGATTTGTCTTTGGAATCATTTTTAATGCAGGTTTTTTAAAAGGATTTATCATCCCTTTTACCTTTCTCATGGTTTACCCCATGATGGTTAATCTAAATTTTCAAAAAGTGCTTGAAAAAGGTGATAGTAAAGCACAAATTTTAACCCAGATCATTAACTTTGGGATTGTCCCGTTTCTTGCTTATTTCATAGGGCTGATATTTTTTAAGGACACCCCTTATATGGCCTTGGGGCTTCTATTGGTAGGTTTGGTCCCTACAAGCGGTATGGCCATTTCGTGGACAGGATTTGCAAAGGGAAATCTTGAAGCCGCTGTAAAAATGATGATTATCGGCCTTTTACTGGGATCAATTGCTACACCGTTTTATGTGAAATTTCTCATGGGATCGGCTATTGAAATTAATTTTTTTAAAATCATGCAGCAGATTGCAATTATTGTTTTTATTCCTATGGCAGCAGGATTTATCACCCGCCAGAGCCTGGTAAAAAAATACGGACAAAAAGAATTTAGACAAAATATCGGTCCCAAATTTCCAGCACTCTCAACCCTGGGCGTAGTCGGAATTGTGTTTATTGCCATGGCATTAAAAGCAAAGGGTATTGCTGCATCTCCTGGTATGCTTTTATACATACTTGTTCCGTTGATTATTATCTACACCTTTAATTTTATTATAAGCAGTCTTATCGGGAAATTCTTTTTACCAAGAGGGGATGCCATTGCGCTTGTATACGGGTCTGTTATGAGAAACTTGTCTATTTCTCTGGCAATCGCCATTAATGCCTTTGGCCAGGAAGGTGCAAACGCTGCACTGGTAATAGCTATTGCCTATATTATTCAAGTGCAGTCCGCTGCATGGTACGTGAAATTTACTGATAAAATTTTTGGAACATCTGATTTAAAAAAAGAACATCCGGAACTTTCTATTGCTCAGCCATATAAAGATAAGACTCATACAGGAAAGGAATTCTCCATGGTAGCTGATATCAAAAAGATATTATTTGCGACGGATATTTCCAAAACAGCAAAGTTTGCATCACGTTACGCATGCAGCATAGGAAACAGTTTCAATGCAGAGGTTTGGGTCATCCACGTTATATCTGATAAGCTGGAATCATATTCATTTGGTGCAGGCATCAATGTTTCAGGCACTATGGATAAAAACCAAATAGATGATTTCAATAATGAAGCAATGGAGGATGCAAAACAAATTATACAAGAAAGGATTCGACATACATCCAAAAAAGTACTGGAAGAAATACCGTTCTGTCCTCTGGCTGAAGAAAAAGTTATCATTAAAACAGGAAACCCGGTTGATCAAATTGTAAAAGTGGCTGAACAGGATAATTTTGATCTGATTATCATGGGAACACACGGGCATGACAAATTTGAGGAAATAGTTTTAGGAAGCACAGCAAACGGTGTTATGCTTAAATCCAAAGTGCCCGTGCTTGTGACACGGCCATCATAGTTTTCCCTTAAATATTAATGCCGGGTATAAAAATTACGGGTTTTGCGCAGCCATTACCAAACAGTTGGACCAAACAGTTGGACCAAACAGTTGGAATTGATGAGTTGGTTTATATGATCAATTCTATTGTATAGCAGCACTTAATTATTGAATGGTTATTTAAAAAGGTTGGATTTTTTTAAATAATGATTATTTTGTTCAAAAAAGATTTTCCATATAAAAATATATTAAAAGGAGACTGTTATGGCTCTGGTTCAAATCGAAAACATTTCAAAGATATATAAGACGGGTGATGTTGAGGTTGCTGCTTTAAGCAATATTAATCTATCCATAGAAAAATCTGCTTTTGTTTCTTTTGTTGGCCCCTCCGGAAGCGGAAAGACAACCATGTTAAACATGATAGGGTGTCTGGATAAACCGTCTTCGGGTCAAATTCTGGTTGACGGCAAACAGGTGGGCAGTTTTGATCGTAAACAGCGCGCTGCCTTCAGGGGCGATGTTGTTGGGTTTATTTTTCAGTCTTTCAACCTTTTTCCGGTTTTGACAGCTTATGAGAACATCGAATACCCCCTTGTCATGATTAAGAACGAACCTGTAGAGAAAAGAAAAGAAATGATTCTTTCAGTTCTTGATTCCGTGGGGATGCTGAATCAGAAAGATAAATTTCCCGATCAATTGTCAGGTGGGCAAAAACAAAGAATCGCCGTGGCAAGAGCCCTGGTTACCCAACCCAAACTTGTTATGGCAGATGAACCCACTGCAAATCTTGACAAGGCATCTTCCATTAATGTGATTCGCCTGATGCGGGATATGAAAGACAAGTTTGGCACCACCTTTATATTTTCCACCCATGACCCGCGTATTATGGAAGAGGCGGAAATCACACATACCCTTGTTGACGGAAAACTGTCTTAGGCAAAAGGAGATAAGAATATGTATCGAATATTTACAATAGCTTTTCGTAATCTTTTAAGATACAAACGAAGAACAATGCTGACCTCTCTTTTAATTACCCTGGGTATTGTTCTGGTAATTTTGTTTTCCGGTCTTGCCGGTTCTTTTAAAACCATGATGATCGGACAGATTACAGATTCTAATCTGTCCCAGATGCAGATCCATAAAAGAGGATATGTATCGTCAATTGATACCATGCCGTTACATCTCACCTTGGATGCAAAGCGATATAAAAAAATTGAAGGCCTGCTTTCAAACAACAGTGAAATAAAAGCCTGGGCTCCCAGGATTAAACTCAATGCCATGCTGAGTAATTTTACCGAGACCACCAATATCCGGTTAAATGCTATAAACCCTGAAAAAGAGGTGCTGGTCTGTCCGGATGTAGCCACCCGGATGACATTTGATGAAAAAAGAGAACCCGGGATGCTGCTCAATAAAGGGGAAGTTATCATCCCGGATAAACTGGCCAAGGGCATGAAGTTGAAAATCGGTGATGCCATCGTATTGGTTGCAAACAATAAAGACGGCAGTGTGAATGGGTTGAACTTCAAAGTTGCCGGGATTATCGAGAGCATTCTTGGTCCCCAGGGAAAAGAAGGGTATATGCATATAAAAGATGCCCAGGAACTATTGCGTATGGATAAACCTGAAATGATTGAAGTGGCCATTCGCTTACATGATTTTGATAAACTTGGAAAAGTCTATGCTGACATATCTTCAAAACTGGCAGAATTTATTAATAAAAAAGGTATGCCGGAATTTGAAATTCACACCTGGGATAAGCTGTCTCCTTTTTCCAATATCGCTAAAATGATTGATTTCATGACCATTACAATGAAAATTATTATGATTGCCATTGTGCTCATCAGTATTTTGAACGTGATGATGATGTCTGTTTATGAACGTGTCAGGGAAATCGGGACCATGTCTGCAATCGGGACCGCTCCTTCACGAATCATGGGTCTTTTTCTTGCAGAAGGGCTTTTGCTGGGACTGATCAGTACAATTATCGGTAATGTTATTGGACTGGCAGGTATTTTTGTATTGAATATTTATAAAATCAGTTTTGCCTTTGGACGCCAGGACAACCTGTTGCTTGCGCCTACAGTGAATATAACTGAGCTGTTGTGGGTATCCTGCATTGTTCTTCTGATCTCTGTGTTTGCCAGTTTGCAACCCGCTTATAAAGCATCGAGAATGGAACCGGTTGATGCACTGGGGCATGTTTAATTTAATGAATAATTTAATGAAGGTGGCACATATGAGAAAAATAATCGTCATTGTTTTGCTGGGTCTGTTTTACTCTACCCTGGTGTTTGCTCTGGATGGAAATGAAATACTCAAGAAGGTGGACAGAAATCTGAACCCTGAAAGTTTTGAAATGTACAGGAAACTGATAAATATAGAGCCGGATGGCACCAAAAAAGAGTTTGTCATGTTTTCTGTGAAAAAAGGTAAAGAAAAAATTGCATCAGTATTTCTTTCTCCGGCCAGTGAAAAGGGGCGAGGTACGCTGCGTATCGGAGAAAATATGTGGCTGTATATTCCCAATGTTGGAAAACCCATTAGAATAACAAGTCTTCAATCTGTTACAGGTGGGGTGTTTAACAACTCGGATATCATGCGGGTAGACTATAACAGTGAATACAATTGTGAAAAAATAGAAACAACAGATAAAGGGTATACCCTTTATTTAAGGGCAAAGTTAAAAAATGTGGCCTATGAAACCCTGACCATGTTTATTGATTCAAAACGATTTCTTCCATATAAAATCGAGGCCTATGCCGCATCAGGTATGTTAATAAAAAATCTTTATTTTAAGGAAGTTAAAGATTTTGGTGATGGGATCATCCGACCTTCAATTATCGAAACAGACAGCCCGCTGTACAAGGGGTATAAGTCTTATATTGTTTTTGCAAATGTAAAAAAACGAGAGCTGGCCAGTGAAATTTTCAGTTTGAACTATATGGACAAAATTGAGGGATTACGGTAATAATGAGACTGGTTTGCCTTGTTTTTACCATTTGGGTTACAATTGTTTTTTTCAATCCATTGCCCTTGTTTTCACAGGACACGGACAATGGATTGACAGACCTGAACCTTGATTTCAAAATTGAGGAACTTGAAAAAAAACCATATTCGATCAATGCAGATATTGAAACAACAGAAACTATAAGATTTCTTGACCAGGATGCGCTTTTGTTTAAACAAAAATATTTGAATAAAAAAAACGAAGATGTAACCTGGCAGACTGATCTTGATTTAATAGTTGAAGCCCAGTACCAGCAGGGCAGCATTAAATTGTACGGTCGGTTTAACGGCCTTTTCTATTATAATGACGATGAAAGTTTTGAATCGCAAAGAAAGGCTGAAGAAGCGTATGTATCTTTTCAGCCTTCTTTTTCTCTGGCAATAGATGCCGGGAAAAAAGTTCATAAATGGGGAAAAGGCTATGCATTCAGCCCGTCTGCTTTTTTTGCCAGGCCAAAAGATCTTGATGATCCTGATGCAACATTGGAAGGGTATTATTCCGTCAGCGCGGATTACATAAAAAGTATGGAAGGCATCGTCCGTACAGTGGCTGTAACGCCGATTTTCATGCCCGTAACCCGGGACTTAAATCATGAGATTGGTTCAAAAGACGAACTCATCTGGGGAGGCAAAGTTTATGTTTTAGCCTATGATACAGATGTGGACCTCATGTTTTCAATATCTGATAATTTAACTAACCGCGTCGGGTTTGATTTTTCTAAGAATCTTACCCCGTCATTTGAAGTTCACGGAGATGCAGCCTGGGTCAAGGATTATCGTCAATATATAATTGATGCTGCCGGAAATGTCAGTGAACAAGAGGATACCGTATTCAATCTTCTGTTGGGAATCCGGTATCTTTCAAGTCAGGACACAACCTATATATTTGAATACTATCGCAATGGGCAGGGATATACAGACTGGGAATATGAACAATATCTTACATTGATTGAAAACGGGTTTGACCAGTATATAAATACATCCAGTCAAACCCTGATTTCGAAAAGTAAGACTTATGCTGCGCATTATAATCAGCAAGCTGCCATGAAAAATTATTTGTATTTAAAGATTTCTCAGAAAGATCCCTTTGATATTTTATATTTTGTCCCGGCAATCACTTTTATTTATAACATGGATGATAAAAGTGCTTCCATCACGCCCCAGCTTACTTATACGCCCGTGACAAATTTTACGATTGATCTGAAAACCGGATTCCTTTTAGGGGAAAGCAAAACCGAATACGGCGAAAAAATTAATACTGCAAAGGTCGTACTCTCCATGAGATATTATTTTTAAAAACGGTTATGCCGCCTTTTCATTTCCAATGGGAACCACGATTGGAAATCCTTTATAATAGACAATATCAACATTCACCCCATACACATCCTGGACGGTTTTGGAAGAAATATCTTTGATCAATCCTGCACCATAAATTATTTTATCCTTTAAAAGTAAATATTTATCTGCATATCGCAGAGCGGCATTCAGATCATGCATGGTCATGACGGCTGAAATATGGTGCTCGATTACAATATTTTTAATCAGCTCCAGGATATGAATTTGATTTTTAAGATCCAGGCTGCTTGTGGGTTCGTCAAGCAGAAGTATCCCTGTCTGCTGAACAAGAGCCCTTGCAATGGCAACTTTTTGAAGCTCTCCGCCACTCATTTGATCCAGGTATTTCAAGCACAGGTGGGACAGGTTTAGTTTTTTTATAATGGCATCCACTTTTTTTAAATCACTGTCGCTTGTTTTAAAACGGATGTGCGGGTGCCTTCCCATGAGGATGGCATCAAAGGCCGTAATCCTTGAGGAATCAATTCTTTGCCCCACATAGCTGATCTGTCTGGCAATTTGTTTGACCGTCATTTCCTTT
>Ga0257125_1000351_pt1 | contig 63831 bp, 95 predicted proteins | sample SI106_200metaG_FD_190183 | JGI IMG/M metagenome (GOLD analysis project Ga0257125, IMG submission 190183) | Marine microbial communities from Saanich Inlet, British Columbia, Canada - SI106_200 | ecosystem: Environmental > Aquatic > Marine > Inlet | place: Canada: British Columbia | collected... | reverse complement strand
TGCTTAGTTAATGTATTAGGAATAAGTCCACCACTACCCCCTGAGTGTAATACTCTAAAGGAAACTTGACGGGATCTTGCTTTGGGCTTGTTCACTTTTTAATTCAATATAACAAAATATCTTTTTTGATTTTTTTTAAAATATATCTTAAAGTTAATTGATTAAAATAATGTACCTTCAATCAAAGTTTGAATTTATTTAGAATTAATATTTTTATTAATATGAAGAAGGGGTTGCACTACCTGTAATGTATTGAACATCTGGATCCTGAGAAAATTTCTCAACCATATTTGTATCCATCCTTCCTACAACATTAACCCCGTGATTTGTTGTTTGATTTGGAAATCCAAGTTTACTTCGTATAATTTCTTTTTTCCTTTCAGTGTCTACATGTGATTTGTATTTGATATTTAATTCCACTTTGGGGGCAATGTCTGGCAATTTTCTCTCTAAATACATAATTTTTACAAGTAAATCTGAATCAACATTATTCATAGTTTGATTAAGACCTGAAATGAATTTATCATACTGTGCTTCAACTGTCATAAGTAAATTTCTCAATTAAATTATTTATCTAGTGAGAATACACTGTATGCTATTACTCCTGATTAGTTTTCAAAGTATTGCATTGCAAACATGATGTTCCTTCTATATCTTGTAGATGAAAAATTACGAATATTAAGAAATTAGTAAATCCTTCCAGTCTCAACTTTTCTTTGAAAAATAGATGCGTTTATCAATAAATTTGTGGCTAAAATGTAAAAAAACACCTTCATGTTTTGCCATAAAGGACAAATGATTTTTGAGAAATCGCTAGGCGTAAAATATGTCCATGCTTTGCCCTTTTTGATAAAATACTAATTTGAGATTTTTTTGATCTAAATTATGTCCTTTGAAATTGATTGGTGTAGAAATTTTTTTAATATCTCATGGGCACGTGAACAAGACAAACTGGTCTTACTAGTCGTTTTTGAAGATAAAAAAATGGCTGTAAATATTTCTAAAGAAATTGAAAGTTGGAGTGAAAAATTTACTCGATTAACAATTATAGAAAAAGAGGGGGATGAATTTGCAATTTGTTGTTATGAGGATCCTCAAATATCAAAAAGTGACAAAAAAATTGGATTATTCATAACTGGAATGAGACAAAGTACTGGATATGAATATACAAAAATTATCATTGAAGATAAATCAACTCTTTTACAAATTGTACATGCTGAAGATTTTCTAGATATTAAAACACATCAAGAAGTTTCTAAATTAGTACCGTTAAGAAAATGCAGAATTATTTCTGAAAAAGATTTAAAAAAACAGGAATTTTATTATGAAAAAATTGCCAGTTTAAACAAAAAATCTGATGAGGATTCAAAAAAATAAAATCATTCATCATTTATGGCTAATTAGATTGAATTGGTTAAATTAGATATAAAGAATTACTACCAAATCATTCGTAACATTACTACTGATAATTCGTTCATGTTTCTTAAATGTAAATTGATTTTACTGTATCTATGAATGATAACAATAACAATGTCACATGGGAAGATGCAATTGGTTCCTCCTGGTTAATCTCTGAAGAATAAACACTGTAATTTTGTTTATATGACTTCAATTATGATGTCAATATAATGCCAAAATTCTTGTAAATTTCTAAGATTTTATTTTTTAATTTTTATATTTATAATTAAAATTCAAAGAATCATTTAAGTAATATTTTGTTGTATAGTTATTATGACTTCTTTTGAAAATTTATTAACAAAAATTATGAATTCTGATGTAAATATCAGACATAGTATAGTTACTGACATTGAAGGGAAAATAATTACTACTAGCCACAGGGATGGAGTTACAAACTATCTATCTCAAGAAGAAACTGAGGCTTCCCTTCAAAGAGCAGCTACTGCATGGAAAGCCAGGAAGGAATTAAGCCCAAAAATTGGAAATGGAATGTATGCCGTTGCTGCATTTGAAAAAATTACTAGGATGACTTTTCCATTAGATGATGAAAATTTGATTTTTGTTAGCATGGGCTCTGATGCAGTTAGAATGGATCTTCATGAAGGCGGTCAAAAACAAATCATCGAACATGTCTTAAACATATTGAGCCGTGATCCTACAAAAGCATAATACTATTACTGAAAATGTATTTAGAAGAACATTCAAAAGAATGTAAATATAGAAACGACAATGATTTACCTCACACCAATTGCTATTGCAAGTGTCACAAAATTATAATGATGGAATCTGAAAAAATGGAATCAAGAACTTTCTGATTCTTTTTCTGGTTCAAAATTTTCTATAATTTCATTTATTGTTTTTGTGATTGTCTCTTTGATTTGTTCTTGTTTCATTCCTGATTTATGCATAAGTTTCATTTGATCTAACAATGCAAAATGTACTCGGCCTTGCAAATAATCTACAATGCCAAAACCTTTCTTTGGAAATTCAGTCACAAATAGATCATGATCTGATGAATCACTTGATGATTTGGTCATGTTGTAAATTAATAAAAATTCAATTATAATATTTTCCAAATATTCATTAATATCAAAAAATAGCAATTTTCATGACCGAGTTTATCCATAAACCTTATGAAAAAATCTATGTACGCGATATGATCAAACTTAGTCTTGATGATCTTATAGGTATGATGTCCTCTTTAGAGGCTGCAAATGCATATTGGGTTGATGGTGTTTTATTTGCCAGTTTTGCTATGACTGAATCTGAAGAATTAGCTAAAAAAGAAATGAACAATGAAATGTTTTTAGATAAAGTTGTTTTTGCAATTAATGAAAAATATTCAAAAACAGTAAAATCATCAACTAATCTTGAAATTGGTGTTTTAAACATGCAAAAAAGTAAATTATATTCTGATTTGATTAATTGGTTAAAAACTCAGCCTATTTGGACTGACTAATATTTTGCAAAATTAATTTTCTATAATGTTTTTATGGTGATAAATTTGATTTCATCTGTGGAATTAAAATCTGAAAAATCTATTAAAGAATATTTAAAAAAATTATCTGATGATACTATAATAAAATATTATTCTGATGTGGAATATTCTCCATTTCCAATATTGGTAATTGAAGAATACACTCGAAGATTTAATCAAAAGAGTAAAAATGAAATCATTAAAGATCTAAAATTTCAGACACGTTTAGCTCGTAAAAAAACTCAAGAGATTACTAAAATGGCTAAACAAAATACCTTGCTGGATGATGTTACTAAACAAAAATCAAAAGCAATAATTGATCAAGCTAAAAGAAAAGGTTATCGTATCAGTGAAAAAATTTCCAATAAACGTAATATTTTAAGTTCAAAACTAAAAAAATCTACAAAATCTAAAATTCGAAAAACCGTTAATGCTGGAAAGGGCCTTACAACATCTAAAAAAGAATATTTGGAATTGTTGGAGAACTTGGCAAAATTAAAGACAGCCGGAATTATTACTACAAAGGAATTTCAAGAAAAAAAGAAGAAAATTTTATCAAAGATTTAATTTATTTCTGTTTGTCTAATATTTCTTGAAATTTATTAAATTCTGATTTTGTTTTTACAAATTGGTCCGTTGAAATTTTACAAGAAAAAATTTGCTTCATTTGGTTATCTATTAGAAAAATCATTTCATTTAGAATTACTGCATCTATGAATTCATTTGCAGGATATGTTGTATATTCTAACACTTCATCATTAATTTGAACTTTAAATTTACAGCCTACCAACAAACCTATTTCTTCATGTTTATTTAGAAATCCTCTCAAACTTGCTTTTATTTTTGATTTATTTTCAAATGTTGTATATTTTGATATATTTTCTAAATTTTCTTCAACGATACATGCAACTGGATTTTCTTTAATATGTAAAATTAATGTTTTATGAGTTTGAATAAATTTTTCAGTGTCTTCAATTTTATCTAAAGGCATGTTTTAGTGATTAAAAATTCATTAATTAATTTTTTAGTAATTACCGTTAATTTTTTTGTTAAGAAAAAAAGTCAGCCTCCATCGTTTTGGAGACTCTGTAATTGTATTAACTAGTTTACATGAGCTTTGGGCCCATCCAGCTAACACCGTAAGATGTCTCTGACTCGATAATGATTTTATGATTATCTTTATGTTAAAAATTAAATTTAAAAAAAATTACTTTATTGTTTAATTTTTTTACTTTAACTATTTCGTAATTAATAATCATTAACTAGTACGAGAACATCCACATTTTACATAAACCACTTTGAACTCCCCTTTTGTTTTGATATTGTGTGACATTGGTTTATTGCAATATTGACAATCAACTGAACCATGATATTCTTCTACTGGAACTATTTCATACTCCCATAATTTTTTCTTGCTATTCCAATACACTGAATTAATCTCCTTTGGTGTATCCATACTTTGTATTTGTCATTAATTTAATTAATTAATTTTTAGAGTATCATATTTTGTAAATGAAATGAGCAAAAATTTGCAATTAACCCGTAAATAGGGCTAATTTATGAACAAAATATGAAGGATATTTCCATATCTACCATTTTAAATTCTATGAATGGGGAAACTGCGTATTTGACTGATATGTGGGAAAATTGTGTTGATGAAAAAAGAAAAAGATACACTAGAAGTAAATTTTCAGATGTGTTAAATAAAATGGAAGAATTTGGTTATTTAAAAAAACATGGATACAAAAGTGAAACCTCTTATACAAAATTAGAATTTACTGATGCATCTGATCATATTGGTTTTATCAATAATGTTATTTTTACAAATGAAACTAAAATAAACAAAGCATTAAAAAAATTAGATAGTAGAAAAATCTTTATTGATATTTCTAAAAATTTGAATGCTTATAAATTTAATAAACATAGTACTAAAGATTATGATTTATTTCTAGAAGGCACATCTAGCATGTTGGGATTATCTTCTTCTATTTTATTTACTATCCAAAACACTGCTAATGTTGAATTAAAAAAAGAATTAAAATTATGTTTTAAACAAATTAAAGAATTTTTAGATGAAACAAATGAAATATTAATGAAGTTTAGAGGTTCAAATGAACGAATTGTATTGCAACGAATTTTAAATAATAAAATTACCGAACCTGGATTTTTAAAAATTTAATGAACATTAATTTTATACAATAAGTTATTTTTATAGACATCCATTTTAAAATAATTTTTAAAACTATTGCATTGCATAAGGTTAGTTTTTCGCCATTATTTGTTATTTCTAGGCATGAATTATGTGCCAAAAAAGTGCTAAAAATTACAAAAATAATACATTATTAGAAAAATGAATTGAACTTTGTAAAATCCACATGATCATTTTATTTCATAAATGCACATATCTAATTGAAATTTTATAAAAGAAATAACCTACAATGACTATTGATTAATCAAATATTCCATTACAACTATCCTATCTGCTGATTCATCTAACACACTCTCTTCATCATTTATTGGCATTATCAACAGACACACTTACCACATTTAGACATTCATTCTTTCGCAAATACCTTTTCAATATTTAGTAATGAAAAGATAATGTGAAATCAGATAAGATTAATTAACAAATATTTTTGAGAATAAAAAATAAAACAAAAACATAATTTGTGTCTAATGTAACATGTATGATAAATAGAGCATATTTTTAAAAATTATGTTGAATGGCAGCGTAGTTATTGTTTTGACTATTATCATGATGGGGGCAATGATTCCAAATGTATTTGGTCAAACTGAATCTAACAACATTTTAGATAGTGAATGTAAAAAACTTGAACCTGTCAATTATGAAGTGGGCATAAACGTAGCAACTATTGGAGAAATAGATACAAAGACAGGATCATATGAATTAATTTTTTGGTTATCATTAGTTTCAGATAAAATTGATTTTACAAAATGTCCCCCTCCGGCTCAATGGGATTTTACAAATGGTTATGTAAAATCAATGTCAGGTGAAGTCACAGAACCACATTTTCATAAAGTTCTGATTCATGGGATTTTTTTTGATGAATTTGATTTTAGAGACTATCCCTTTGAACAAATTAATTTGTCAATTCACATTGAACCCTACTATCCACTAACAAGTAAAAATATCTCTTTTAGTATCAATGAAGAATTTAGTGGTTTAACTATTGCTTCAGGTCATGTTCCAGGATATGATGTAGGTGAGATTAAAATGGAACTCAGTGAAACCCAATTAGCTTGGGGAAATTTTCCACATCTCAATATTGTGGTCCCTCTATCAAATGATTCAGGTATGGTATTTATGAAAAAAATTTTTCCAGCTATGATTTTAGCAGGATTTGGATATGCAACTTTTTTCATGTCTCCAAAAATTCTTCAGGATAGAAATGCAATAATTGGAACATCTTTGGTTGGTGCAATATTTTTCCATGCTGTATTTTTGTTAGGGGAGTTACCTCCAATAGGATATTTAACAATTGCAGATAAAGTGATGATTACAATCTATTCTATTTTCTCATTTAGTCTTCTATCGGTTTTACTTCAACAAAAATATTTAAACGCATTAAATCATTCAGATAAAAATTATGCAATTACTACTGCCAAGAATTTGGATATGAAGTTAATCAAGTTGGCGCCAATATTTGCCATCATGATATTTTTAGGACTATTTTTGTTTTAAAATTAATTATTGATTAATCAAATATTCAACTGCAACTATCATATCATCTGAATCAATTGTACCTTCTGTAACCCACTTTGCCAAGTTTGAACTCTATGAAGGTAAGGATTCATCTGAAACTCCTAAAAGTGCAGATAACTGCTTAGAATTGTTGCATTGAATAGTGAACATCACAAAATAATACAATTCCGTTGGACAGAGTCTTAGCTGTAATACTGTGACCTTCCGATAATCCTTTTCCACAAACATAACACTCTACGCTTGAAACTGATGATTGTATACCTTGATGCAATTTTGTATTTTGCATCATTGTTCTGCTACTCATTTTCATCATGATTTTATAGCGATCAACTATTGTATAAAGGTACCGTACTATACCGTAATGAATAGATGTCTGTAAATCTATTGTTTTACATCTGTTTTTAGCACATTTTCCTTCTTAACTATTAAATAATAAACAGTCAAAATTTTGTCTATGGGTGGACACCTTTGGAAATGCTCAAGCAAAAGTAATACCATTAGATTTATCTGAAAATCAATTTCAAATTTATAATAAAATTTCTCGAAATTATTCTCATTCTTTTCTCTTTGAGTCTTTATCTGGTCCTGAGGTATTGGCTGAAACATCTGTAATGGGGTTTGATCCTAAAATTATTTTTAAAGGATATTCTGATAAAGTCGAGATTATTGAAAATAATAAAATCACTGTAATTCAAACCCGTGATCCTTTTAATGAATTAAAAAAATTACTTGGAAAATCAAATGATCAAAAATATCGTTATCTTGGTGGAGCTGTAGGTGTTGTAAATTATGATGCTATTGAATTAGTTGAAGATATTTCTAATGAAAATAATTTTGATCAACCTTTAATGGAATTTGGAATTTATGATGACGGATTACTATATGACAATGTTGATAAAAAATTATTTTATTTTTATCATGATGAAAACAGATTTGATAAATTAATTATGGGTGATGACACATTCGGAGAATTTTTTTCAAGTGATGTTGTTCCTAATATGGATAGAAAAAAATTTTCAAACATTGTAAATAAAGCAAAACAGTATATTCATGATGGTGATATTTTTCAAGTAGTTTTATCTCGTAAATTTGAATTTGAAACTAGCGGTGATGATTTAAAATTATATCAAACACTACGAAAATTAAATCCCTCTCCCTACATGTATCACTTAAAACAAGATTCTAAAGTAATCATTGGAGCATCCCCTGAAATGTTAGTTAGAATCACTGATGATAAAGTTGAAACTTTTCCAATTGCAGGAACTCGAAAAATTACTGATAATGAAGAAAAAAATAAAGCATTATCTGATGAATTAATTCATGACGAAAAAGAATTAGCAGAACACACTATGCTTGTTGATTTAGGTCGTAATGATATTGGTAGAGTTTGTAAATATGGTACTGTTCATCCTGAATCTTTGATGCAAATTAAGCGATTTAGTCATGTTCAACATATTGTTAGTCATGTTGTAGGGACTTTAGATTCAAAAAATGATATGTTTGATGCATTTCAGGCAGTATTTCCTGCTGGAACTGTTTCAGGGGCTCCAAAAGTTAGAGCAATGCAGATAATTGATGAATTTGAATCTGAAAAAAGAGGACCATATGCTGGAGCTGTAGGTTATTTTTCATACAATGGATGTTGTGATTTTGCAATTGCGATTAGAAGTATATTCATTAAAGACAATAAAGGATTTGTACAATCCGGTGCTGGAATTGTTTCTGATTCTGTTGCAGAAAATGAATTTAAAGAAACAGAACACAAGGCAGGTGCAATGCTTCAAGCATTAAAGGAGGCATCTAATTGAAATTTTTAATTATTGATAATTACGATTCATTTGTTTACAACATAGCACAATATCTTGGTGAATTAGGAGTTCAATGTGATGTGATTAGAAATGATAAAATTACAATTTCACAAATTAAAGAAAATAATTATGATGCAATAATTATTTCTCCAGGTCCAGGTACTCCTGAAGAGAAAAAGTATTTTGGAATATGTAGCGATGTCATAAAAGATCTTGGTTCTACTACTCCTATTTTGGGAGTTTGTCTTGGACATCAAGGAATTATTGCTGCGTTTGGAGGTAAAGTTACAAATGCTGGATGTGTTAGACATGGAAAAACTAGTCCAGTAAATCATACTGATTCTGAATTATTTAAAAAAGTAAAAAATCCATTTAGAGCTACTCGCTATCATAGTCTAGTTGGAGATAAAACAATAATCCCTGATGTTTTAGAAGTTATTGCTACTGCTAGTGATGATGGAGAAATAATGGCAATTAAGCACAAAGAATTTTTAATTCAAGGTGTACAATTTCATCCAGAATCTATAATGACTGAAGATGGAAAAATAATTCTGGGTAATTTTGTTAGACAGGTTAAAGAAAAATGATTTCTCAATACATTTCAAAATTAGAGCAAAAGATTGATCTTACTTATGATCAAATGACCGAAATCATGTCTGAAGTACTATCTGGTAAAACAACAGATGATCAAAACATGGGAATTTTATCTAATTTATCTCAGAAAGGTGAAACTGATGATGAATTACTTGGAATGCTTGATAAAATGCAAGAATTATCTCTTAAAGTTACGCCTGAAAATAATGAAACCGTCATTGATATGTGTGGTACTGGTGGGGATAAACTTCAAACATTCAATGTTTCTACAACTGCATCATTTGTAGTTGCAGCTGCTGGAGGTATGGTAGCTAAACATGGAAATCGTTCAAGTTCTGGAATTTCAGGAAGTGCAGATATTTTTGAATACTTTGGATATGATTTAAACTCTGAACCCTCAGTTGTTGCAGATATTTTAGAAAAACATAGAATTTGTTTTATGTTTGCACAAAAATTTCACCCTGCAATGAAAAATGTTTCTACTGCTAGAAAACAACTTGGAACAAGAACTGCATTTAATTTACTTGGACCCCTATCCAACCCTGCTAATGTAAAAAATCAACTTATTGGTGTTTTTTCAAATGACTTTCTTACTAGATTGCCTCAAATTTTAAAAAGAAAAGGCGTAGAAAATATAATGACTGTTAGATCCAATGATGGAATGGATGAGTTTTCTACAAGTTCTACAAATAGTGTTTGTATTTTAAAAAATAATGTTGTTTCAGTTAATACAATTGATCCTGAATTTTTAGGATTGCATAAATCATCTCTTACGGATATCCAAATTAAAACTAAAAAAGATGCAATTGATTCTTTTGTTGGAGTGTTAAATAATACTGCTAATCAATCCATGATTGAAACTACTGCATTAAATGCTGCTGCAGGATTATTGGTTGGAAATGTTGTAAATAGTTTTGAAGATGGTGTTGAACTTGCATTAAATACAATTATTGAAGGTAAGGCCATGAATCTATTGGAGAGATTTGTGACTGATATTGGCAATATTGAAAAATTAAAGGAGATTATTGATGGCTGAAAATATTTTAAAAAAATTAGTAAATAATTCTCAAATTGCAATTGATGATGGTGTGTATGATGTTGATGTTAATTTACAAAAATCAGAGAAGGATTTTAAACAAATTATTACATCTAACCCTCACGCAACATTACTTACTGAAGTAAAATTTTCATCTCCCTCTTTAGGTAAAATTAGAACAATTGGTGATCCTAGTAATATTGCAAAACAGATGATTGCTGGAGGCTCAAAAGCACTATCTGTTTTAACTCAACCTCATTTGTTTAATGGTTCCCCTGAATATTTCATCAAAGTGAGAAACGCTGTAGATGTGCCCTTATTGATGAAAGACATTATGATTGATAAGATCCAAATTGATACTGCAAAAAAAATTGGAGCTGATTACATGTTAGTTATTCAATCCCTTTTTGATCAAAAATTCCTTACTGATATTGATGAATTCATTGGTTATGGACATAAACAAGGTTTGAATATTTTACTTGAAGTTCACACTAAAGAAGAATTTCAAAATGCATTAAAAACAAAAGCTGACATTATTGGAATTAATAACCGTAATTTAGATACATTAGAAATTGATCTTAAAACCACTGAATTAGTTTTATCTGATTATGATGATTCTAGACTTATTTTATCTGAAAGTGGAATTAGTACCTCTGAAGATATTAGATATCTGAAAAAATGTGGTGCTGATGCATTTTTGATAGGCTCAAGTATAATGAAAAGCGATAATATTGAAGAACAAGTAAGAAAATTGGTGAACTCCTATTGAAATATCCAAAAGATGGTAAATTCGGAGAATTTGGTGGTCAATACATCCCTGAAACCTTAGTACCTGCAATTGAAGAATTAGAAGAAAATTATCTTAAATTTAAAAATGATAGAAAATTCAAAGACGAATTAGATTATTATCTTAAAGTGTATGCTGGTAGGCCAACTCCTCTATATTATGCAAAAAATTTATCTGAAAAATTAGGTGGTGCTAAAATCTATCTTAAACGAGAAGATTTACTTCATGGTGGAGCCCATAAAATTAACAATACAATTGGTCAAGGGTTATTAGCAAAAAAAATGAATAAAAAAAGGATTATTGCAGAAACGGGTGCAGGACAACACGGTGTTGCAACTGCAATGGCATGTGCTGCATTGGGATTAAAATCTGAAGTATACATGGGGTACAAAGATACAATCAGACAAAAACTAAATGTTTATCGAATGAACATGTTGGGTGCTAAAGTTCATCCAGTAAAATCTGGCTCTAAAACATTGAAAGATGCAATTAATGAGGCAATCCGAGATTGGATTACAAATGTAGAAAATACCTATTACTTGTTAGGTTCTGCAGTAGGGCCTCACCCTTATCCTGTAATGGTTAGAGATTTTCAAAGTGTAATTGGAAATGAAATAAAATCACAAATGAAAAAAATTAACAATAAAGATCCAGATGTTGTAATTGCATGTGTTGGCGGTGGTTCTAATGCAATTGGAACTTTTTATCCTTTAGTTGACACTAGTGCTGAAATAATTGGAGTTGAAGCTGCAGGTAAAGGACTAAAATCTAAATTCCATTCTGCAACATTATCTGCAGGAAGTAAAGGAATACTTCATGGAATGATGACTTATTTGCTTCAAGATGATGAAGGTCAAATTACTGAGACTCATAGTATTTCTGCAGGATTAGATTATCCTGGAGTTGGCCCTGAACACGCCTACTACAAGGATACTAAACGAGTAAAATATCATTCATCAACTGATAGTGAAGTGTTAGATGCATTTTTGACACTTACACGAACTGAAGGCATAATTCCAGCTTTGGAATCTGCCCATGCAATATCTGAAGCTATGAAAGTTGCTAAAAAAGGAAAACCTTCTGAATCTATTGTGGTTACGCTTTCGGGTAGAGGTGATAAAGATGTTGAAGAAGTTCAAAAATATTTAGATGCTGCTGATAAAAATAATAATTAATTATTTAAATCGATTTTTTTAATAGTGCTTCTTGAGGTGTTTTTTCATTATTTGATTCCCAATGCCAATTATGATGTTTTTTCCAATGACTTTCTAATTCTTCTGTAGTTGGTTCTTTTCCTAATGGACTTCCACATAATTTACACTGTTTCATTTTTTTCCTCGGTTTGTTTTTTCTTTTTTGATTTTATTAATGGATGACATTGAGCTGGAAAATTATCTTCATCCATGTGAGTAATTGATACAATGAAGCATTAAGATGTTTTGTAAATATTTATTTTATTTTTTATTTATTTTATTTGGTTTTGTTTTACTCTTTTTTCTAAACTTGTCTTTTTTTCTTGTATTTTCTAACCCCATAATTGTATGTGTTTTTCCATTCTCACATAATTTCATATCTCCAGTGTACTGGTCATGTGTTGATTCTATATTTCCATCAAAAAGTAATTCTCCGATAACTTCCCATGCCCTACTTTCTGAAATTTCAAATTTGTAATTGATTGTAGATACTTTGGTGAAAAATCCATTTCTTGAATTTCTTAAAATGAACTGTTCTATTTTTTGTTCTACTGTCAATGATGGACCTTTATTTTTGAATTTTCTAAATGGTTTTCTTTCAGACATATTTTGTTCTCTTTTTTTCTTGTATTTTATCTAATCTTTTGCATTAATGGTATCTGGATCATTATTTCCGGGCAAATATTTGTCTCCAAGTCTTTCTTTCATTTTTTCATCAAATTCTTCTTGTAATCTTGTAAGGTATATCTCTGCTTCAGTTTCATCATCTGGAATTCCTGTATCTGTATCATAATTGAAACCAGTTGCTAAATGATAAAATTCTTCAAAAAATTCTTTACAATCAATTACGTCTGCATCTCTATCTATTGATATGGATAAACAACCATTGTTTCTTTTAATGTTAAGACAAACTTCTTCTTCAATCATTGTATCTACAATTGTGGCCATTAGATATGGTACATATTTTTCATCTATTTTTTTTTGATTACAATTTGCTATCCATAATTCTTCTCCATCCAATAAATTATCAAATGTCCTAACTGCTACATCTCTAACATCTGAATCTGGATGTGATGATTTAGATTTCCATACGTTCTCATCATATTTTCCTGGCTCCACATACGCCATATCAAAAGTTAAATTTTCATTAATTTCTTCAAATTCCCATACTTGTTTATTTGTCCACATTGGTGAAAAGTCATTAATTATTTTTTTTGTAAATTGATTCAATACATACACCTCTTTTTCTCTAATGTTTAATCTTATCTTGAACTATTGATACCTGATTTTAAATATTCTAATGTACATTCTGCTAGTCCTTTATCTGAATGTCCTTTGATATCATGTTTACAATTAGGACAAATTCCTTCTTGCTCTTCTGTTAATTCATCTCCAACTTGTTTCATACAACACTCCATTAATTCTGATGTTGAATGTGACTCCATTGATAGTTTACATGTTGGACATTCTGTCATTTTCTAATTTTTATTTATTTTATATCCATAAATAATATCTGATCTAAAAATTATCTATGAATAATGTGGATAAATTTCAAAAAAAACTCCTTTGTGTTTGTCAAAATATGGTGCTTTTTGAAGTAATTCCTGAGATTGAATGTGATTGGGGTACTCATATTGTAATTCAATGTCCTAAATGTGAAGAATTATTTTCTATTGATAAACAATGCCCTGCTTTTCAAACCATTGAATTATTGTTAAAACAAAATACTGAATTATTTAGTAATGAAGAACAATTATCCTACTCCACTGATTGTCATTCTTGTTGAAATTTTTTACTGTTAGCTAAATAACAAAAATAACCCTACTGCAGATGCACTTAGAGAAATGCCCATCCAAACATAAAATTTTTTATTCACAATATGTCTATTAAATCTCTGAAATTAATAGTTTAGAATTTTGAAAACAGGCAAATTTGCCTCCTTTTGCATCGACTCTTTGGGAGTTACTTAAAGCAGTCAAATTTGTCAACAACCCTGTTTCCAATGTTTCTAATGACTTTGATTTTGAAAATTTCTTAAAATAAAACATGTCGTTATATTTCATCAAAATGGGTTGAAAAAATTATCCTTTTTTTATTATTTTTAAAACCAAGCCTAAACCTTGTAAAATCATACAACTTTTACTTTATTATGAAATTATCAATAATTTTATTCTCTGTTTAACGCACTTCTAATTATGAGTGAAAATAATGTTGTTGAGTGGTCTCAAAATAATTTATTGAAATGGTCTGATTTTAAAGCTGAATCCAATCCTGCTGTTTTTGAAGATTCTCATAGTACTATAAAATATGCATTTACTTGGACTATTAATTCTGATAAATTAAATGATGATGTTGTATTTCTTATTGAAAACATACAACTCACTGTTGAATTTCATTCTTTATTATCTTGGGTTAGATTTTCAGACGCAAATGATAATTTGTTAAAACATGAACAAGGCCATTTTGATCTTGCTGAAACAATTAGAAGAGACCATATAAAAAATTTAGAAAATAATTTTTATAACAAAGTTTTCCCTACAAGAGGTCACAATGACGCTCAACGTAAACAATTTGCAAAAGAAGATTCTGGAAGAATGATTTCAAAAGAAGTTGATAAATTAACTAAAATTTTGATTAAAACCCGTGAAGAATATGATGAAGAAACTAATTTTGGTAACAAACTTGAAATTCAATTAAAATACACAAAAGTTTTTGAAAATTTAAAATAATTTATTATTAATTTCTAGAATTTTTTAGATATTAATTTTATGTGCTCATTAATTACCTATAACGCTTTAAATAAAATTCTTATTTTTAACCTCTGATGTTTTAATTTTTTTAATTAAATTATGGATGGCATTTGTTATTTGAATATATTTTTTTATTATTTCTGATTATGTAAAATGGTCCATGTAATATTTTTTTTAACTATTTTACTACATAATTTTTGTAATGATGATTGTGTTTATTTTGTATGTTTGACCTATTCTTATCTAAATCCACTATCTGTTTTTATTGTATTTTTCAATTAATTTACGAGCCTAATTTTTGTTTGATTCCTTTTGGTTAGATATGATTTGTTCATTTCTTTCAGTATCTGAATGAACTTCAACATGCTCGTATAGGACTTCCTTTGTATCAAATAATTGATCACAATAATCGCATTGTTCCATGCTTTTTCTACGTGCCTGTTACTTTTATAATTTTAAATATTTTGTTCCTAAATTTTCATAATTTTAGATTTTTTTTGTAATTATTTTATTGAATTTACACAATTTTTTAATTATGTTTCAATTTTAATATCTTCATTACATACAGGTAATTTTCCTGTTTCACTTTTGAATCTCTCAATTAATTCTAATTGTTCTTGTTTTTGATTACTTGTAAATACTCTTTGATATGATTGGGTTTTTTGCATACATTCATTCCCTTCAAATTCTGTATCTACGTATTTGGAAAATGTAGTTTCTAAATTATTTGTCTCTCCAATAAAAATTGGGTCTTTTTTTCTATTGTATAATACATAAACACCTGGAATGGCTTTAACAAATTTGGCACTCTCTAACCAAACTCTCATTTTGTCTTCAAGTAATTCCATGATAAACAATAATTTTACTAGATATTAAATCCAATTGAAATTTTTTGTATATCACAAGAACCTTCATCCTTTTAATACCTAAAATCATGAGAATCATTCTGTCTCTTTTAGAAAAATTTCCCGATCATTTCAAACCTCGTCAAATTCAAAAAGATATTCTAAATGAAATTGAAAATAAATTACAAACTGGTTACAAAAAAATAGTTATTTGTGCTCCAACTGGTGTTGGTAAATCTTTAGTTGGTGCAACTGTTTCAAGTTATTTTGATAGTTCTTTTACTGTTACAGCTTCAAAGCATTTACAAGATCAATACATCAAAGATATTCCATTTCTAAAACCCGTTAAAGGTAAACAAAATTTTCCATGTCTAAAATTAATGTCTGCTGAAAAAGTAGAAAATGATCGTAGAGCAATGCGTTGGGGATTAACTTGTGATAAGGGTCAATGTCAAGAACGAGTAAATAAAAATGGAAAGGAGGTAGTTCAAGTTTGTAAATTCAAACCTACTATCAAACAAGTTGAAGATAATACTCAAGATTCCTTATCTTGTCATTATTATTTACAAAAATATGATGCCCTTGTTTCTAAACACTCTTTGTGGAATTACCATGCATTTTTTACAATAATGAAATACAACAAAAAACTATTTGCTGATTATTTGGATAGAAAAGTTACTGTATTTGATGAAGCTCATAAAATTGAAGACCAAATTATACAATTTGTTGGATTTGATATTTTTGCTGGACAGGTAGATGAATGTAATTTAAATACTGAAAAATACAATTTTACTGATTTAGATTCTATGATTCAACTCACTGATGATATTGCATTTTCTTATGCAAAAAAAATCAAAGACATTAAAGAAAGCCCTGCATTTCAAAATAACCCTGATTTTGAATTAATCACCAGTTTGGAAAGACGTTATGATAGAGCCGCACAGGCAAAAATTGACATTATTGAAGATAAAGATAATTTTATTGTCAATGATCCTGTGAAAGATATTAACGGAAATTTTAGAACTATCTCTGTAAAACCTATTGATGTTTCAAAGTTTGCACATGAATTTTTTGAAACTGATTATCAAATATTTATGTCTGCAACAATTGACAAATCTAGTTTTTGTGAAAATATGGGTTTAGAAAAAGATGATGTTGCATTTGTTGACACTGCTAAATCCCCTTTTCCAATAGAGAATAGAAAAATTGATCTTCTAAACATTAGACGATTAAATTATGGTTCAACTAATGAGGATGAACTTGAAGTTATCAAAACCATTGATAGAATTTTAGATGAACACTCAAATGAACGTGGACTAATTTTGACTTCTTCTATCCCCCGATGTCAAAAAATTATTCGTTACCTATCTCCTAAAAATACAAAACGTATCAGAATTTGTCATAGTAGAAATAAAGATAACAAAACTCAAGATGAGGTCATTTCTGAACATTCTTCAGATCCAACGGGTGTTTTACTATCCTCTTCATTATGGGAAGGCGTTGATTTGAAGGATGATTTGTCTCGATTTCAAATAATTGCAAAAGTTCCATATCCAAATTATACTGAAAAAAGAACTAAAGCAAAAATGAATAAATTTCCATTATGGTATACTTCTCAAACATTGACTAAATTACTACAAGGATTTGGCCGTTCAATTAGAAGTGATGCTGATTGGGCTCGAACATATGTTCTTGATACGGCTGTAAATAATGTCTTTTTTAAGGCTCAACAAATGATACCTAAGGCTTACTATGATGTTTTAGGTATGGATGAATTATAATTTTATAATTTAATTTCTATTATTTGATTAATTTAGTAGAATGTCTGTACAAATCATGTAATTTTTTTCCATCTAATTCTGGTTCATTTTTTGTTAATTCTGTTTCTTGTAATATTTCATCAAAATTATAATTTGTTTCATCTTCTACTACATTTGAATTATTTTTATCCTCTTTACTAAAATTTATTTTTTTTAATTGTTCTAGTACGTCTTTGTTACAATCGTGCCATAAATTTAGTGATTTATCTAATCCTTTACCGTCCATAAATGTAGGATTATTTTCAATCATTTTGTTACTTAAAGATAAAATTTGTTTTGCTAATGATAACGGCCTAGTCTCATAATTGGTAAATTCCTCAAAACACTTGTTACATACTATGATTGTATAGCCTGCTTCTATCTTTCTTGTAATTTTATTTTGATGTTCACATTCATAGATATCTTGATTTTCCAATAACTTTTTAAAATTATTACTATGTTTATCTTCTTCTTTCATTTGTAATGTACTGATTGTTTTTTAAAATAATTTTTAATTTCTATGGGTTGGCATATGTTATGGCGCCATTTGCAGCTGAGCCAACTAATGTGGCGTATTTTGCAAGAGCACCTGATTTGTAATTTGGTTCTGGTTTCTTCCATTGTCTTTGTCTATTTTCTAATTCTTCTTTAGATACATGCAGATCAATAATGTTTGTTTCAGTATCTATTGTAATTTTATCTCCATTTTTGACTAGTGCAATTGGACCCCCAACATATGCTTCAGGTGCAACATGGCCTACCATGAATCCTCGTGTACCTCCAGAAAATCTACCATCTGTTACCATTGCAACTTTTTTACCTAATCCTTGGCCTACTAATGCTGCAGTTGTTGCTAACATTTCTCTCATTCCTGGTCCTCCTTTTGGACCTTCATACCTAATTACTACAACATTACCTTCATCAATTTCTCCTTTTGATACTGCATCAAATGCATATTCTTCTCTATCGTAAACTTTGGCTTCGCCAGTAAACTTTGTCATCTCTACTCCTGCTGTTTTGATTACTGCCCCTTCAGGTGCAAGAGTTCCTTTTAGAATAACTGCAGTTCCAACTTCGTGTAGGGGATTTTCAATTGATCTTACAATGTGTTGTTCTGCTTCAGGTAATTTGAATGCGTTAAGATTTTCTTTTATTGTTTTACCTGTTACTGTAATACAATCTTCATTTAGTAATCCTTTTTCAAGTAATTTTTTTAATACAAATGGTATGCCCCCAATTCTATCTAATGATTCCATTACATAATTTCCTCCCGGTTTCATATCAGCTAAATGCGGTGTTCTTTTTCGTATTCTTTCAAAATCATCATATGTTAAATCAACATTTACCTCATTTGCAAGTGCAAGTAAGTGTAATATGCCGTTTGTTGAACCACCAACTGCATTTAACATCATTATTGCATTTTCAAATGCTTCAAAAGTTAAGATTTCTTTAGGTCTAATGTTCATCTCTAAAAGTTTGGCACATGCAACACCTGAATCATACACCATTGTATTTCGTCTGTCATCTTCTGCTGGGGGACTGGCACTGCCAGGTAATGCCAAACCTATGGCTTCTGAAATTGAGGCCATTGTATTTGCGGTAAACATTCCTCCACATGAGCCAGCATTTGGACATGCTACATTTTCAATATTTTTTAAATCTTCTAGTGATAATTTTCCTGCATCATAAGCGCCAACTGCTTCATAAACATCTACAACTGTGAGTTCTTTTCCATCTAACATTCCTGGCTTAATTGTTCCTCCATAGACAAACACTGATGGGATGTTTAATCTGGCCATTGCCATCATAGTTCCTGGTAAACTTTTATCACAACCTGCAATGCCAACTAGTGCATCATATTGATGCGCCCTTACCATTAATTCGATTGAATCTGCAATTACTTCTCTGGATACTAGGGATGATTTCATACCTTCATGTCCCATTGCAATTCCATCACTTACTGCAATAGTTGAAAATTCTCTTGGAGTTGCACCTGTATCTGAAACACCTCTTTTAGCCTCTAATGCTAATTGTGGGAGGTGAATGTTGCATGGTGTTGCTTCATTGCCTGTGTGACAAACTCCGATAAATTGTTTAGATAAATCATTGTCATTAAGACCCATAGCTTTGTACATTGCTCTGTGAGGAGATCTAGCCGTACCTTCTACTACATTTCTACTGGATATTTCCATAATAGATAATTTTCAAATTAGTATAATTTAGACTTATTTGTACTAATTTACATTACTTCAAAGAATGACCTAATTTTCTCTTTAGTTATTTCCAAAACAAGTGATTTTTTTATTTTATTTTATAAAATTAGCATAAAAAATACAGTACAATCAATCTGGTGATATTGATAGCAATGTGTACTGCATTATCAAATAAGATTAATTAAAAAAAACTCTAATGACTCTTAGTAAAAACAAACAAATCGGTTCTATGTTTTTTGTTGTTTTTGTAGTTTTAGTGACTTTTAGTATTCCAAATGCTAATGCTAATGCTAATACTATATCTTCAGACGAACAAAAAATCTATGATGTGGAAGTAGAATGTAAACAACAGATTCGTTCTGATGATTCATTGACTTTTGCTCAAAAATTAGTAAATGTTAAGGCTTGTGGTATTGAATCAAGATTGGCACTTCAAGAACTTATAGTAGCAACAGAATCAAGTTCAGTACAGATACTTCAACACCAAGTAAGAGATTGTGAAGCCAAGTATCTGATTTTTAAAATGATTGGAGAAAACACATTTCTTAATTTAGAACGAAGTACACTTGCACGACACTGTGTAATGTTGTATGAATTAGATGAGTGGAAAATTCAAGACGATACACGAATGGATTCATTAGTTGATGGATTAATCAACACATTACAAGAAGAACTTGATAAAGATATTGAGTTAAGAAAATCTATTGTACACAAAAATCTTGAAAGATATCATAATCAGTTGATGAATTATAGATAAAAAATTAATTATAATTCTAAACTCTTCTTTTAATTTTAACTTTAAGTGTTATACTTTACGAATGCATGGAATATTCCAATTGCACTCATTTTTGATTCATATGATGTCCCAAACACATGTTGTGTGACACCAATACTCTCTAGATTCATTCATCTTCTCTAACCACACTTGTATTGTCTGTGTTTGTTACTGCCCACTTTGCAATATCTATTGCATCTTTTTTTGTTTGGTCTATTTTTCTTATTTTTTCAAATCTTTGTTTAAACGCCTTTTTAATTTTTTCAAATTCTTGCTGATCAATGATGGATTCCGATACTTTTAATTCCCAATAATCTTCCATGTCTTTTTCCAAGTTATCATCTCCAAGTAAATTTTCATACATTCCAAGAAATGTATCATCTGAAGTGTCAGGGTATTTTATGAGATGTTGGACAAATTCAAAGGATGTCCATTCTTTGTTGAAGTTATCTTTGGCTTTCTTTCCAAACATATTAAAAATTCAGAAATTGGTTTAGTTAAGCATTTTCATGCCTGATTTTGAGTAATTATATTATTTTTAATTACAAATAATTTCTAAATCAAAACTTTTTGACTTTGATTTTATTGAATTTTTATAGAATTGATAATACTTTATTTCTATTTTTGACAATATCATAACCCTTAAGTTGAAATGAAATTTAGTCGATTTATGGTATTTAGAATTGAGAAATTAAAATGTGATAATGGTCATTACACAAATGCTGTAATATTAGATGGTGATACTCTTGAAGAGAATTTTAAGAAATTTACTTTGAGAAGTAAATGTAAAAGTTGTTGTTCACCTTTACACAAGTGTTAGATTAATCTAGGAATTTTTATAAATTTAATTTTTATTGAACTTCAACCATTGTTTCAGTTCTTTCTACGCCGTTAATTTTTTGAATTTGATTTGTTACATCTTTTATCTCACTCAATTCTTTTACATCTATAATTGCAACTGCATCAAATTGACCACTTGTTGGAAATGAATTTTCTACATCTGCTAATTTTCCTAATTTTACTGATATCAGTTTTTTTGGAGATTTCACCAAAATTATAGCTCTTACCATCCTAAATCTACCTCCACTTCGATTAAAGTCTCTGTAGTTACAATATCTTTAATTTTTTTAAAATCAATTACCATTTGATTAATCTGATCCATTTTACCTCGTAAAATTACGCTAATATCTGCCCTGCCTGTAACTATCATTATTTTTTTAGATGTCTTTCTTTTTTTCTTTAATATTTCAACTACAGAATCTACTTTCCCAGGTTTAACTGTAATCAAACATAATGCTTGCATGATTCCATTATGATATTGAATCTGATAAAGATTTCTAGTCTGTTGCTTCTTGTGATCTAGATTCTTCAAGATATGCTCTACGTTCTTCATTTATCTTGTCTTGATCAATGACAATGTCATCATCAACTATCACTATTCCACTGTCTGCACTAGGCTCATCTTTAATTTTTTTGCTCTTAGCTTTTGTTTTACTAGTTTTGGTTGTTTTTTTACTAGTTTTCTTTACAACTTTTTTTACTGCCATTATATCGAAAATCTTGGGAAATGGTCGCTATTAAAGATTATGACTTGTTTGGTCTTGTTATTTTTTTAATCTTGATAACTATCTACTTCAATTGGCTCATTTGTGATCTCAGTTATTTCTTTAAGAACGATTTTTTTTATCTCATCTGGAGTTCCCATCTGGCTTGAAATCATGTAATTTAGTTGATCTAATATGGAATACTGGACTCTAGCTCTTAACACTTCAATAACATCCGTTTCAACGGTAGGGTGAAACTCACTTACCCATGGTTCTATTTCTTCTTCAATCATGTTTTTTGTGAAATTTTTCTTAAATTTATTTTATATGATTTTTTTAAAATGAATCCTTTTTAGAGGATTTAACACATCATACAAAAATTGAAAAACTAGTATGTCTGGGTCAACAATTGACTCTCAAATCACTTTATCTTGAATTAACGTATCATGAATAACTGGGAGGTGAATGGAAATAGCAAAATTAGCAGATTATCAAATAGTTAGAGATTCAGCATCATTGGCAAAAATTGATGGTCAATCATTTACAATAACACACATTGAAGATTCTGATTATACGCAAGGTGATGAAATTACCAAGGGTGTAAAATTAACTATGAAAGAATCATTTTCAGTTGATGGAAATCAAGTGAATAAATTTCATACAACCCGTGTTGCCATTGTAAAGAAATTTTTTAATCAAAAACTTCGAGATGACATTAATTCCGGTAATGAAACACTTTGTGTAAAATGTATCTTGGAGAAATCTTCCTCTGGAAAAAATTTCTTTAACTTGATTGATGCATAGAACTTTGTGAGAATAGTTTTTTATTTTTCTCATTATTTTTTTATTTTTATAAATTACACTATGCTATTTGGATGGTCCAAAATAGGTAATTTAATTTTCAAATAGGTAAAAAATAGGTATTTTTTAAAGAAAATAAATTCAATTAAAAAAGTACAAATCATTCATGTTCTTTAAATGCAAAATTGAATCATTGTAATTCATGAATACTGAATCTAATGTAACGTGGGAAGATTTGCAAGGATTATCATTTTTAATTACAGAAGAGTAATTTCTGTAAAATGATGTGTGCTTTGTTTACCAGTCTAAACTAATATCCTACATTAAATGACCCATTTTGCTAAACTTGCATAAAATTATAATCTAAATTCACATACACTCTTCAAGTTACAGGCGTCACATTTTCGTTTATTCTCATGATGTGATGGTTTTATGCTGTCTATTGCAATTTTAGTAAATCTCTCCAAAGATGTATGTAGATAATGTAATGAAAATGCATCTTGAATTTCAGAAAATACTTTATGTGGTTCTCTAGTCTTTCTATCACAAATTCTAATTTGCCACTGTTTTTGAGTATGTGGCATCTCAAAGATGTCCTCAGGATTTTTACTTCTTTTTACAGAATATGTTGAGTTTAGATATGTTAGCACTTGAAGTAATTGACTGGGATATGGTTGAGTCTTTTCATCATATGTTTGTGGTCTTGCAGCAAATTTGTCATCTTGTACTATGAGAGTACTATCTATTCTCATAATTTTATCGATTCTACCTGATAATGATACTAGTACATTTTCTGTTGGAAACTCAAAAGGTATGGTAAGTGTAGAGTAAATGTTTTCTCGTGCAAATTCAATATCTCTTTTCTCATCTTTGATTTCCGTGATGGTGACTTGTTCTAATTCTGCATGTTCTTGTTCATATTGTTGCTTTTCATGATGTGCTTTTGTACCCTGAATTAGTGCTTGTGTGGGCCTTGGTTTAACCCCTTTAATGGATAATGGGATTTTATATTCACAATATCCTAAAGAATCTGCAAAATCTGTAACTGCAGCTGAGAGAAATGTAATATCTTTTTCTTTATTTATTTTGATCAAGAATTTTTGTATTAAATTATCTCATAATTAGGTAATTCTAATTTTTAATAATTTTACAACATTATGATAAAGCGTGTAAATAGAAGAATTTTCTGTTAATTCGGATGTTGGAGAGTTATTTGGAGTTAATTTTAGTTATTGGCTTAATCGTCATATCCGATATAATCTCTTCTTGAAGAAATATCTTTTTTGTAGGATTTAATAATTTTTTTAATTGATTTTAAGAATGTCATACTATGTTTGAAGATGGGGTATTGATTAAGTTATTCTAAATTTTCATTATCTGCCTGAAAAAACATTTTTCTGTCTGTCCTTTCTTTCTTTATTATCCAAATTGCACCTACAAGTGAAATAATTCCAAAAATTAACCAAGCAATTCCCGATGTTTGAAAAAACAATAGTAGTAACATCATTCCAATGGAAATTAGCCCATAACCGATTATAATTAACCCAAAGTTGCGTTTTGCCATAATTTATGAACTTTGATAACCTTCACTGCCACAACTTCCACACCGATTAACTTTTTTATCAAATCTAAATTCTCCACATTTGACACATTTAGTAAAAGCCATAATTCACAAAGAAAATACTTGTTGATATTAATTTCTACAATTTCTTCTTCTAATTCTGTATTCTTTGTTCGTTTAAATCAATAGACGTAAAATAATTTTTAAAATTGAATAAAATATCTATTTCTTTACTGGGTTGTTATCTTTTTCTTCTTGAATTCTTTTATCTAATTTTCCATAAATCAATACTACCAAAAGCAACATGGATTCTCTAAGAGAAAGAAGGGAGGTGATGGTGGATGCATTTTCCATGGGATCTTTATCTTGGTCAACAGTAAGATTACCTGCTGTAACATATTCTTGAAGCCAAATCTGAATTATTTGTCTTAAACCATCATCTGTAGTTTTTGATGCAGTTGACATTGTTTTCTCAGAAGATTCATCAAAATCTTTTTGTAATTTTTTAATTATTTTTGAATCAATTATGTTATCTTTGGGAAAATCAAGTACTAATTTAGTCATTAATCCTCTTTAGGTTCTTTTATTGATTTATCTTCTTCTTCCATTAATTTTGAAATTGTATAATCGTGATGTTCCTTTTGATTTTTAGCGTTTAATTTCTTAATTTTTCTTTTAAGATCTACTCCTGCTACAAGCATGGCAATTCCAAAAAAGACAGCAATACCTGTAAAAAAACTTAGACCGTAAGACAGTACCAAGTTTATACCTATTAACAGGACTGCCACTCCAACTGCAACTAGCATAATTGGAATGTGTTTTATCATAATTTACAAGAATAATTGGTATTGATTAACCTTCATCAGATGTATTTTCTGAGAAATTTTTTAAAAATATATGATAACTGTAAAGTTCTTAATTTTTTGAAAATCCCAATCAGATTTTATTAATATTTTTTTGAATACTAGTTATAGTTCACTTTTTTTATTGAACGAATAATTTGCTTGCTAATTTTATCCATAAGATATGTATCCACATAATCAAAATTTTCACAAATAACAAAATTATCTAGAAAAATTTCTTTCATTTGTGCAGTATTTTCCGCGGTATTCTCTCCAACATAAATTCCATTACAAATAATCCCTTTGTGATGCATTTGTTTAATTCCTTTTCGTGCAATTGCAATATCCTCATATTCATTTGGATGTCCATCTGTAATTAAAAAAAACAAGCGTCTTTGACTGGTCATTTTTTCAATCTCATGCTTTGCATAACCTACTGCCATTGCAAGTGGTGTTTCTCCAAATGCCTCAAGTGAACCAATTTGTGTTGGGTTTGTAATTTTTTTTATATGGCAATGACCTGCTGTTCCATTCCAGCCCATAATTGTAAGTCTAACGTGTGGTAAATTTGATATCGAGTCATAAAGTGTTGCACACATACGCCTAACTGTATCCATATTATCCTTCATAGATGAACTCTCATCAATTGCTAAAATAATGTCAAACCCTGCAAATTTTTTAGAATTGATTAAAAACTTTCCAATTTTATTAATTTTAAAATCAATATATGCATCAACATCAATATCTTCCCCTGTTGAATCAACATCCCCCATTCTTCCGCCTTGAATTTTTTTAAATGTATTTTTTAGTTTTTTAGATGTTATTTTATTAAATTCAATTAAATCCGTATGTTTGTGTGTATCAACAGTAATGTGACTTTGAATATTTTTCCAAGTAGTTTTTTGAACTGTTTGTTTTTTAGAAATTTTTTCTAATTCCTTCTCTATGGTTGAAATTTCTTTTTTACCTGATTTTTTTAGCCTTTCACGTGTTTTCTCAAAGCTAGAGTTATTTTTATTGTCAAGTTCAAAAGGATTTTTAAAATCTGATAGTAATTTACTTTTTTCTGTCTCTACATTTTCTTCCTGCTTTGTTCCTGGTTCATCATCTTTTGCTTTTTCATCTACACCCTCTTCAATTTTTTCATTAATTACATCCTCTAAAGTTTTTGAAGATTTATCATCATTTTGTTCTGAACTTGTTTTTGATTCCTCTGTACCTTCTTTTGATTTGTGATTTCGTATTTCATCACTAAGATAATCTTCAAGAGCCTGATTTTCATTTTTTTCTTTCTTTCTAAATAAAAATTCTTGAACTACTTTTTCCCAATACATTAAAGCAAGATCATATGCTCCTTTCTTTCCTGTTAGTTCTACTCCTTTGATATAATCAATGGCATCTTTGAACTCACTTTTTAAGACTAAATCCATCTGATCATATCTTGCAAAACGTAGTGCTTCTATTGGGTCAATTGGAATTTTAATTTCTGGAAACTCTTTTTTAAAATCCTCGGCCCTTGCATCTACAAATCTATCATTTGCACCTGGATAAATTTCGCCATAACATGACTCAACACGCCTAATTTCTAAAATATCATAGATAATTTTTAAATTTTTTAAAAGTAGTGTGTGCTGTACTTTGGTTGTATCAGGTTTTATGGTGCTGATATATTTCTTAAATTCTTTATCTGGAGAATTAAAAATAATTTTTGAAAGAATTCTTTCTAGTTTTGTTTTGGGTGTTACTGCCTCTGCTACAACTCCCAATCTTATTTCATATTCCGAACCCGTATTTTCTAATTCAACTGTATTATCATCAGAAAGATTTAGTTTGATCTTCTTTTTTTTTAATTGCTCAAAAATACCAATCATGTTGTGATATATTTCGTATTCTGAATTTTTTTCAAAACTTAGATTGTTGCTATCTGAATTCAGAAACATTATTGAGTTTTTTTAGATACATCAAACATTTCTTTTCCAAAGATACTTTCTATGCGCGATTTGATTGTATCGATTTGATCCTCTGCATCATAATTTCCTAGAACTTTTAAATCTAAAACTAATTGTCCTGCATTAACCCCATCAACTGATTTGTAACTACGGTACAAGTGAAATGCATCTGATATGTCTCTGGTGGATATTGCATAATCTAAACTTCCATTCTTCTCAAGGGCTCTTGTTTCCATCGCTAATAGAAATATGCCTTTTGAAAACTCTTTTGGAATTTCAGTTAAATTTACCATTGACATTTCTTCTTTTGTTTCTGGATAATTCCAGTTCCAAATTGCAAATCTACTTTTTAGATCTTGATTTAATTCATAAATTCCGCCATTGTTACTTGGATTGCTTGTTGCAAAAACTATTAGTTTTGCATCTGCATCCAGGTGAAATGTTTTGTCAAGTGCATCAACGTATAATCCAGAACGCCAATCAAGTAACGGATTAAGTAATTTTTGCATGGCAGGTGCTAGTGAACCTACTTCTTCAAGACAAAGAACTGCAATTTTTGATTTATTTGCAAGTTCAATTGCTGTGGGAATTACACCAAGCTTGAATGGGGTAGTTCCACTTTTATGAATTATAGAACGACCAATGAGGTTACTTTCTTTTGTTCCCTCACTACAATCGTATTGGATAAATGGCATTTTTGGTTTTTTAGATACCCATTTTGCAATACTGAGAGTTTTACCAATTCCTTTTGGCCCCTGGATTAATAGTGGTTTCCTACTTGAGAGTAATCCATCGTAGATTTTAAACTCGTTTCTAGTTTCAAAATATGATGGTATTTTACGAACATAATGGTCTTCAGGTACTACTTGGATGTACTCTAGACTTGAAGGATTAATTGCAGATGATTCTTTACTCAATTTACTAATTCCCACTTTTTGTCTTGTTTAAAATTTATATTTTTTAAATTATTCATGTAAATGTCTGATTCTTTATCAATTAAAACTATTGTAAAATAGAAATGATCATGTAAAATCAATTAAATCTTCAATCTGCTTTGATCATATTATTACCAATCTTTACAATTCTGACCCCCAGAACATTTGATATGACATGTCTTTTTTTAGTGGGATATCTAGTAGATGAATATGAGTGATAGATTAACCCCTCAAGAAAAAGAAGAGGAACAAAAGGTTGTATCTGAAATGACTAAAGCCATGAAAGATGAGGGTTTTACTGAAGAAGAAGTTAGACAAGGACTAGAACTTGCATGGCACATACGCACAAAAGTAAAGCCAAAAGATGATTCCCTTTCAGATTGCTGTTAATTAAGACTGGACAGATACACTAGGATTTTATCAAGTAGAGAAAATAATATGTTATTCAACGAAAGTTGGGTTGTCTATTGCATGCGTTTGATAGAACATGGAGCGGGCATGCAATAGATAGGGTTTCCAAGTTCTATATGATAAATTATTGAAATATTGACCCCAAATTTCTTTTTATGGTGATTTTTGGAAGTTTTTTTAAATATTCTACTCATTTGAACCTGAACTAAAGTAGAACGAAAGTGCCGAGGGCATGATTTGAACAAGCGACAGCCCGGTCTTCAGCCGAGTGCTCTTCCAGGCTGAGCTACCTCGGCACTAAAAAAAATACTCTAGATGAGGCATTAAAGTTTGTCTTTTTGGGGATTCCAAATAATATCTTTGATACTTTTTCGTTTATTGATCAAACGACCTAATACAAACATCAAATCTGATAGTCGATTAAGATATTTGATACAATTGGAATTGATCTCATCTTTATCACTTAATTTTACTACTAGCGTTTCTGCTCTTCGTACAATTGTCCTAACTTGATGGATTTGAGCTGCAGCAACATCCCCTCCAGGTAAAATAAAATTAGTTATTGGAGGTAATTCTGATTCAAATCTATCAATCTCTTCTTCTAGTTTTTCAACCATTTCTAATGATACTCTATTTTTAAGATCATTGAGATTTTGATTAGATAAATCAGATCCAAGTAAAAATAAATCATTTTGAATTTGACTCAAAAGATTGCTAATATCATCATCTAGAATATTTGTTAAAACAACTCCAATTGTAGCATTCACTTCATCTACCGTTCCATATGCGATAATTCTTGAATGAGATTTTGAAATTCTGTAATTCCCTTGTAATCCTGTATTTCCATCATCCCCTGTTTTTGTATAAATTTTCATGATTTAATTTATTTTTATTAATTATTATGTGATTCGAAAATTACAACATGAAAATTCATTAGGAGAAAACAATATCAATAATATTATGATTTTAGATTTTTTTAAATCTGCAATAAATTTAAAAAATATTTCTAGGCAGGGATGGATAGATAAACTATCTCTAAAACATCCTGAATCTGTTGCAGACCATAGTTATTCTATGGCTATCATGGGTATGATAATATCTGATTTAGAAAATTATGATTCTGAAAAAATTTTAAAAATGATATTATTACATGATCTAGCTGAATCTAAAATTGGTGATTATACTCCAGGTGAAATAGATGCAGATAAAAAAGAAAGAATTGAGAATAATGCCTTTTTTGAAATAACTGCAAAACTACCAATTACCCTAAAATCACAATATGATGAAATATGGACTGAATACCAAAATCATGCTACTCCTGAATCTAAAATTGTACATCAAATTGATAAGTTAGAAATGGCATTACAGGCAAAAACATATCAAAAAGAAGGGGCTCCCAAAGAAAAAATTCTTCCCTTTTTAGAATCTGTAAGAATAAGTATAACTCATCCAAAATTAAAAGAAATATTTACAAAGATTATCGAGGATGTATAGAAAAAATGTCTGAAGATGAAAAAGATCAATTAATTGATGCCCAAAAACAAGTTATCGGAATTTTATTTGAAGTGATCAAAAGGTTACAAACTAACAATGATCTTGATGAGGAATATTTCAAAATTATGACTGATGAAACTAAAAATGAAAAAAGAATTCAAGAAATACTAAATGAGCGCGAAGAAAATTCTAAAATTGTTGGTAGATTGTTAGAACAGTTAGAAACTTAGTTACCACAACTGCAATCATCATCATCTGAAATTATTCTCAAATGAGCTGTTTGTTGATATTTATCTTGAATGTAACTTGAAAGATTTGTAATTCTTACTCTGGGGTCTTTTACTTTCCAACTACCCTCATTTTCAAACCAAAATTCAATTTCATCTATATCATAACGTTCATTTTTTTCAACTAAACTTTTAAAAATTATTTTAATTTCCTCAATTTCTGATTCAGATAATTTGGATTTATCCTCAACCATTGTTGTAATTTCATTTAATTTAATTATCACATTATTAGTAAGTGGCAATAATTTCATTTAATTTTGAATTCTATAATTATCTTTTGAAGTGTATTTTGAGACATTTTATTTTCATTATTGTTTGATATTTAATTTGTATTTTTTTGTGCCTAATTTTCTATGTTCTTAGTATGGTTGATGAATTTAAATGGATTCATAATAATTGTTTTTGATATTTTTGTAATTTTCAAAGTGTTTCTAATGACATTTTATAGATCCTCATCATTGCAAATGCCACTAGAAACATTTAGTCTTTAATTTCATCTAATTATAATCTACAGAATCTATTTTTTATGAACTATGAGCTGATGTAACGTATTGAAATACTTCATCAATTAACTCCACATTTAGTTCTGATTTAATATTTTCAGGAATTACTTTTAAAACAAAATCATACATTGTTGTATTTTTTGGCAGTTCGTCTCTTTCTTGTAATAATGAAAAAACTGCAATACCATTTGAAATAATTGCTATCATCTTTTCTTTATCATTTAGAGTCATAATTGTTATCCAAAATACTTGCTAATTAATCTAAAATCAAATAATTGATTTGTAACCATCTTGTTTCTCAACAATTTGTAACAGTTCTGTATTCATATCTAAAATATCTAATTCGATGTTGATATTATGACCTTCAATTGATTCTGAGGTATCTTGAGATACATTATATCCCACATATGCAGCACAGATAATGAACATAGCCACTACAAGTCCAATTAAGATATTTACCATGTATTTTGAATTTCAATACTAGTGGAGTATAAACATTTTGAAAATATCTTGGATATTTCATTTTGATAAAAATTAATTACACCAAAAAATAGGAAATAATGTAAATTATGATTGAAACTGAATTAGGTAAATTACGTCGATCACATTATTCTAATGAATTAAGTGCATCAATGGATGGAAATAGCGTAACTGTAATGGGTTGGGTTTTGACTGTACGGGGGCATGGAAATATCAGTTTTGCTACTATTCGAGATAAAAATGGGGATCTATCAATTGTTGCAAAAAAAGGAGATTGTCCTGATGAAATACGCGAAAAAATCTCTTCATTAAAAGCACATTCATCTGTTGCAATAATTGGAAATGTAAAATCCTCTGAGAAAGCACCTAGTGGTTTTGAAATAATTCCAACTGAATTACGTGTATTTTCAGAAGTTACAAAAATCCCTCCATTTGAGCCAACTGCAAAAACTGTCAAAAATATAGATACTAGACTTGAAGTTCGACCTATTGATCTTCGACGAAATATTTTACAACATGTTTTCAAAACTAGAAGTTTAGTTTTAAAATCAATTAGGGATTATTTTCATGATCAAAATTTTGTTGAAATTAATACGCCAAAAATGATTGCAACAGCTACTGAAGGTGGCGCTGCATTATTTCCAATATTTTACTATAACAAAGAAGCATTCTTAGCTCAAAGTCCCCAATTGTACAAAGAACAATTAACCATGAGTTTTGAAAAAGTTTTTGAAATTGCCCCTATCTTTAGAGCAGAACCATCAAGAACCAATCGACATTTGGCAGAAGCAATTTCAATTGATTTGGAAGAGGCTTTTGTAGATTATGATGATGTTATGAGTCGAATTGAGGATATCATCAAAGTTTCAATTAAAGCAGCTAATGATTATATTGAAAAAAATTCTGATTGTGAATTTACTCCAACTCCAATCCCTGAAATTATTCCAAGATATACTTATGATGATCTTGTAGAAAAAATGCAAAAAGCAGGAGCAAAAACAGAATGGGGTGATGATTTGTATCCATCAAATCTTAAAAAAATTGGATTGGATGGATTTTACTTTATTACTGATTGGCCTTTGGGTCCAAAACCATTTTACGTAAAAGATAGTAAATCTAATCCTAAAATCTCTGAATCTTTTGATTTAATGTTTGGAGATTTAGAATTATCTTCAGGCAGTACAAGAATTGAAAAACGTGATGAGTTAGCTCAAAGAATGAGTAACAAAGGCATGAAAACTGATTCTTTTGAGTATCACCTTAATGCATTTGATTATGGTGTACCACCACACGCTGGTTGTGGTATTGGTCTTGAGAGACTAATTATGGCCTTGACTGGTACTGAGAATATTCGTGATACTACATTCTACCCACGTGATGTTGATAGACTTGCCCCGTAATATTACATAATTTTCTAATACCTTCCAATTTCATACTCTGTCAAGGTAATGCCCCAATTTAGGACATTTTTGTTCAAACGTGTATTGTAATGTGTACATTTATCTTAAGTTTTTAGCATTTTATCACTTGAAATACGCATGCGTATTTACTTTTTGTAATTCTATTTGCACAAATGCACATCTATTTGCACAAAAATAATTTAGATTAATTATACAGTTTCAAATTTTTAAAATTAATAGACTTTTTACCCATTAATCTAGAAATTCTCATATGGTTTCAAAGGGTCTAATTCTTGGAATGATTGCAGGATTGGGAATTATTCTATATACTATAACAATATCTGGAGATACCACACAAAATGATATGCAATTACAAGACGCACTTGATACCTGTACTGATAATATTGGAAACATGCAATCTAGTGGTAGTTTAGAGAATTGTTTAGATGATGCATATTACACATTTGGAACTGAAGAAGAAAAGCAAATTTGGTTTGATGATGAACATTAAATGAAAGTCTATTATCTTGATTTAAAATAATTTTAATTTGTTGCAAGTGTTCCTAACATTGCATTAATTGCAGAAATTTCAGATACTATAACATCATCTGAAGATGCAATGATGATGATGTCATTTTCTTGTGGCCTTAACTTTTCTAAGAGCGATTTTTTTATTTTCACATCTTTTTCTAAAGCATCTTTTGTTTCATTAGGGAATACAAATTTTCCATTTTCAAATAATAATGTAGTTGCACTTTTAGCACCATACATTATTGCAAAGTCTCTTTGATCCATTCCATTACAAATAATTTTTGAATAATTTTTTAACAACATCACATGATTGTATTTTTCTCTTGCAATGTTGCATGAATCAATTTTACATTGTGCTGGAATAATATCTAAAAATTTCTTTGATAATATTTTGCCCTTTGGTGTAAGAAATGTTCCAGCTTTTATTACATCTACAAAACCATCTTGTTTCAAATGTGAAATTAATGTTCTAACTGCACCTTCTCCAATATGTAATTCATCACAAAATAATTTTCTACTAACATACTTTTGTTTGGATAATAGTTGCAATGCTTTGAAAACATGTGGTATACTAAAACTCAAAACTTTGTTTGTTCCTTTTCTAGTTACAATGTTTAGTAATTTTTTGATTTCATTTTGCATTTATGCCTAATGTGATAATTTCTTATATAAATTGGATGTATCCTCCAATGACTTATTAATTAAAATAATTTTGATGCAATTAGATGTCTAGTTTAACACAAATTACAAAGAGTAAACCCCAAATTCCTATTCTTGCAATATTGGCACTAGCAATAGTCTTTGCAGTAGGATTATTTGTTGTCGGTTATGATCAAGGCCATATCTTTAGTGTCGTGTTAGGTGAATCAGCATATGCTGATTTGTATATCCATGAGTTAACTCACGATATGAGACATGCAGCAGGCTTTCCTTGTCATTAGGATAATGATGTAGCATGAAGACTCTATTATTTTTAGCAATTGTTTTATTTTCTGGTGCTTTAGCTGGAACCATTCAAGGTGCAGCCAATTTAGTTTTTGTAGAATCATATTTGGATGAGGCGATAGGAATTGAAAATCAAAATCTATTTGAATCAGGTGAGGAAGAAGATTCTCCAGCATTTTGGGTAGAGTATGATGCGTACAGAGATTGGCAAAAAGGTGGACAGGTACTAGCTGGTGCCATTTTGGGAACATCCATGGGTGGATTGTTTGGTATTGTTTACGTCCTATCTAAAAATTCATTACCTGGTAATGACTTGAAAAAATCACTTACACTAGCTGCTGTAATGTGGCTTACTATCTATTTAATTCCATTTTTGAAATATCCTGCAAATCCTCCAACAGTTGGTGATGCTGAAACTGTAGTGTTACGCTCAATTCTATTTTTATCTTTTATTGCCCTTTCAGGCTTTGGTGCAGTTGGCTTCTTTCAATTATACAAGAAATTACAATCAAAAAAGATTGCAGCATTTGCAGGTTATGGGATATTTATTGCAGTAATCTTTATTGTAATGCCTGCAAACCCTGATGAGATTACAGCTCCAATGGATTTGGTAAATGGATTTAGAGTGATGTCTGTTCTTGCAGTGACTACCTTTTGGATTTCTCTGGCCATTATCTTTGGAGGATTGTGGACTAAATTTAATTCAGATTCTAAAAATTAATTAGATCTTTCTAAAATTATCTTATTTTGTAAGGGTATTTTGTACCTAAAATGTTGTTTTTTCATACATTTGATTTTTATCTACTCGTAACGATATTATTTTTAATTTTACCTTGTGTTAACAAATTTGCATTATGCTAACAAAGTTAGCTTATACTAAATTTATATTATAATTTAATTTCATTGTAAATATTAACAATGGAAAAATCACGATCAAAACTTATGATTACTGCATTATCTGTATTTGTTATGATTTCTGGTGCATATTTTGTATTCTCTGATGATATTCATGCACAGTTAGAAGAGACTATTTTTGTAACTCATACAGGAGCTGTTATTTCTACTACTGGTGAGGTGTTAGATCCAATTTACACTAGTGCAAATATGGAATTTGATCCAATGGAATATTTGAGGGATTTTGATTATGGTGATGTTTCAACATTACCTGATGGTACTACTTTGAGAGAGTATACTATAATTGCTGAAGATGATGGCGTGATGGAGGTTGCACCTGGAATATTTTACAATGCTTGGACTTACAATGGTTCAGTTCCTGGACCAACAATTAGAGCAACTGAGGGAGATATAATTAGAATTAATTTCATTAATAATGGCTCAAAAGAACATACCATGCATTTTCATGGAATTCATCCAGCTGAAATGGATGGGGTTTTTGAACCAGTTGGCGGTAATGGTGGACGATTCACTTATGAATTTGCAGCAGGACCTGTAGGTGTTCATCCATATCACTGTCACATTATGCCACTTGAGGAACACATCATTCATGGACTTTATGGTGTGTTTATCGTAGATCCAAAAGAAGGCAGAGCACCAGCTGATGAGATGGTTATGGTTCTAAATGGATTGGACATGGACTTTGATGGTGAAAATAATTTCTATGCTGCAAACACAATTCCATTTTATTATCAACATCATCCAATTCAAATTAACACAGACGAACTTGTTAGAATCTATGTTGTAAACATGGTAGAGTTTGATCCGATAAACAACTTACACTTACATGGTAATCTATACGAGTATTATCCAACTGGTACTGATTTGGTGCCCTCTTTTTACACTGATATGATTACTTTGTCTCAAACTGAGAGGGGAATTATTGAATTTGAATACCAATATCCTGGAAACTATCTATTTCATGCCCATAAAGTAGAATTTTCAGAAAAAGGCTGGGTTGGAATATTCCAAGTTAATGAAAATAAAGAACAAACTGAGGATGTAGATTATGGAAGTTAATCAAAAGTCCTCCAAGGGAAAAATGATTGCAAGTGGGGTTATCCCATTTGCATTTGTTATAATTTTAATTGCATATGTTTTCGGACCTGGTGCTGATGTTTTGGATATGGGTGTGCCATTACCTGAAATTTCTATGGAGAAAATAGATTTTGTAGATTCTGAAGTTCAAGTTACAGTTCGAAATACAGGTCCTGTACCAGTTGAGGTTATGATGGCAGATATTAATGATAGAATACATCCTGCTGCAATAGAACCTGATAGATTCTTAGATAGATATGAAACTGCTTTGGTTCGAATTCCATTTGAATGGAATGAGGCAGAACCATACATTGTAGGATTAACCATTGAAGATGGAACAAGATTTGAAAAAGAAGTAGAAGCAGCAGCTCCTGCATTAGAACCTAATTTAGAATTATTTGGATTATTTGCAGTAATTGGAACTTATGTTGGAATTATCCCTGTAATGATTGGATTACTTTGGTTACCATTTATTCGAAGAATTAGTAAAAGTAAATATCATTTCTTTTTAGCACTAACTGTTGGATTATTACTTTTCTTAGGAATTGATGCAATTGAAGAAGCACTTGAAGTATCTGATGAGAGTTTAGCTGGTAGTTTCAATGGTGTGTTGTTAACTGCTACTGTTGTTGTACTATCATTTATTGGATTATACTATGCAGGCCAAAAATTAATTGACCGTGCAGATTCTTCACAACTCACAAAGCCTGTTGCAATTGCATTAATGATTGCAATTGGAATTGGTTTGCACAACTTTGGTGAAGGATTGATGATAGGTGCAGCAATTGGAATTGGCTCTATTGCATTTAGTACGTATTTGATTGTAGGGTTTGCATTACATAATACCACTGAAGGAATTGCCATTGCCGGGCCATTATCTAAAGACAAATCTTTATCTAACAAATCTCTAATTGCAAAACTTGTAGCATTTGGATTAATTGCAGGCTCTCCTGCAATATTTGGTGCCTGGATTGGGGGATTTTCATACTCTCCATTCTCATCAGTTATCTTTTTGGCAATTGGGGCAGGGGCTATTTTTCAAGTTATTGTAGTAATTTTACGCATGATTAGGGCAGAAGGGGACAAAAATCTCTCTAGTGGTTCAGTAGTTACAGGTATTGCTATTGGAATGTTAGTGATGTATTTGACAAGTATTTTGGTTTAAAAATTTAAAACAATTTTTGCTGATTTTTAATAATTTTCATCAAATCAAATTTTTAACTAGGTGAGAATTGTTTTAAAATTAATGGTTACAAAGTCTGGTGTTATTGGATTAAGTATTGGATTGATTGTTGTATTCACTGCAATTTCTCTTGCAGGTAATGATAAAATTTTAGATGAAACATCTGATAATTCTAAAGATGAGTCTTATGATCTACCATCTCAAAGTGAAATTCCTGAAAACTGTACTGTATGGTTTGATGGATGTAACACATGTATGATAAATTTAGAGAATCCTGAAATTATGGGATGTACAAAGATGGCTTGTTTTGAGTATGAACAACCAATGTGTATTGAATTTAGTATACCTTAATGTTTCATTGATGTAACAAAATTATTCAAAAATTTTAGATTCTATATTTTTTAAAATTTTGGTATTTGTAAATTCCCTGTAATTAATAATGCCTCTAAAACCCCAAATCCAATACAACTCCAAACAATTACGATTAATTTTTTATTCATATTGATGACTCTGTTTTGATTTAATTACATATCTGTTATCTGTTTAGAATTACTTGATGACATTCAACTTTTAACAAAGAACCACAATCCAAATAGATTCCTACAAAAACCACTATTGACACAGTTACCCAAATTAGAAATTTCCACCGGAATTTTATTTTTTTAAATTTATTCCACATCATTCTATGGGTTGATTTAACCTCTTATGTAATTTGTAATGCCAAAAAATGAATGTACCAATACTCATTGAAGCAACTGAAATTGTTATAACAATTATTTTAGTAAATTCTGTGGGAAAATATGAAATCAACATTACATTCATGCCTGTTATTGTACTATATCCAATCATATAGAATGCTATAATTTTAACAATAAACATTAGTTACAGCAATAGGATCATTTCTTTAATTTATAGTAAAAAATAGTGGGTACTTTTATTCAATGGATGCAATAATCATTTAGAAAATAGAATTACATGTGTCTAATAATTTAACACAAGTTTTGTTTATGTAGTGGGATGTTCTTTTTTTAAATTGATAAAGAATTGGATAAATGTGAAACAATAACAATTGAATCAAAAATTAGAAAGGGATTTTTTCATAAAGTCATTAAAGACTTGGAAAGTGGAAAAGCTGTTTCTTGTTCTTGTAAATGTTGGAGTAAGGGAAACAAGCAATGTGTAGCCATGAGATCTATCAATATCCCAAGTTGATTTAATCTAAAAATTATTTCTAAAATATTTTAAATAATCATACAATAACCATTCTCTCTTAAACTGATATGTTGTAGTGGTGTTGTATCCTATGGTTATTCATTGTACTTTATGTAAAAAAGAAATTCGATTAGATCCTAGAATTAGAAATGAACATTGGTATCACAAAAAATGTGTTTCTAAAATTGATTTACTAATTTGATTAGATATGATTTTTAAAGAAATCTTTAACTAAATGATGTTCTAAAATGTCTGTATGGTTCGAGCAAAATTAACTGATAAAGAAAAAGAAAAGGCAAAGAAAGAGCAAAAAACAAGAGCAGAACAATCACGTTCAGCTAGACGTAGTGGAAAAAGTATGAAAACTGAAGGTAAGGTTTCCAAATCAACTTCCAAAGCAAAAGAGTCTAGGTCATCAAAGAAAATTGCAACTATTAAAAAAAGAACAAGAAGTTAGATGAAAATCAAACTGATTTTGGAATTTGCAATAAAATAATAATTTGTGCCTAGAATTGTTCTATTTTATGTAGTGATAATGTAGAACATATGGAATATTATTTTGATTTTTTCATAATGTATCTGATGTATGATTAAAAAGATTAGTTTGCAATTAATTGTAATCGATCCCATCATCCTAATCCCAAATGTTATATTCAAATTATCTTGATTTTGAATTAATGTTATCTCAACAGTTTGTAATACTTGGAATTGCAATTACTGTATCTGTGTTTGCTGGAATTTTAATTGGTACTTCTATGAATCAAGATGCTCAAACCTTGGATAATCCTTATGCATATGATGCAGATACTGTATATGAGAAATTACAAAAAAATGAAATTTATGTTATTGATATTAGAAACGAATCTGAATATTCTAAAGGTCACATTCCTGGTTCATCTATTGACTATTTGTATGGGGATACACTTGATAAGAGAATTAGTACTATTCAGAAAAAATTACCTGACTTTACTTTTGATAAAAAATTAGTTCTAGTTGACAATGATGGAGTTCATGCAAAATATATTGCAAAGTCAATGTCTGATGAAGGAATTGAAACATACTTTTTAAAAAGTGGTTTGAGTAGTTGGGATAAAGAACTAGAAATTACAACTAGTGCTAAAATTATTAATTCTGAAAAATTAACATCACTAATTTCCCAAAATGAAGATATTTACCTTCTTGATGTTCGTGAACCTTCAGAACTTGAAGTTACAAAAATCGAATCAAGTGTAAACATTCCATTATCTGAAATTTTTGAAGTAAATGGGATGGATGATATTCCAACTGATAAACCCGTAATTGTGATCTGTGGTTCTGGAAATAGAGCAACAATTGCAACATATGCCCTTGCCCAAAATGAAATAGATTTTCAGGTTCTTGAGGGAGGCATTAAAGCATGGGATGTGTACTCTGAAACATCTGAATTAGATAGAATTTTTGAAAAAATGGATGATATTCACGCACAACACCAATCCCAAATGTCTCAAATGTGGCAATCTATGGATGATGTTAAACAACAAGAATTTCTAGAAAAGTTAACTGCTAAAATTACAAAGATGGAGAATATGGATATTTCTGAACATTTCTTAAAATCTAATCATGGGATGAATAATGAGACTGGTCATGACAAAATGATGGGGTCTTCTGATATGACTATGCACCAAGGTATGATGCAACGTGGTGAAATGGCTATGGGTTTTGATCAAAACAAAATCAAACATGCCTTTATTGTAACTACAAACGGTGGTGAGATTAGAATTTCAGCATTAGATGAAAATGATATTGATACTATTCATGCAATTAGAACACATGTAACAGAAATTCAACATGACTTTTCACAAGGAGATTTTAATAAACCCTTTTTTATACATGACCAAACTGTTCCAGGTACTCAAATAATGACTGAAAAGAAAGATCTGATTAACTTTTCAATATCTGATATAGAACATGGCGGTGCTTTGATTTTAACTACAAATGATACTGATATTTTAGATGCAATAAAACAATTCATGGCTTTTCAATCTAGTGAACATATGGGTCATTAATTAAAAAAATAATTTAACCCTACAAAAAAATATTATAACTTATTTTTAATAATTGAGTTTCGTTGTTTTGTATTTTATAAAACACTGATTGTTACTTTCCACAATTAACATTATTAATTAAATACTAATTGTATATTTTTAAATTGTAATGTGGATTTATTTTTCTTTGTTAGTACTAGGAACTTTTTTTATCGCTGATTCAACATTAACTCCAACTGCACATGCTGAAGAATATTTTGTAAACATTCCATTTGGGGCATTTAATCCAGAACTAAATACTCCTGCGGAAGTTTGGTTTGATCCTCCAGTGCTTCAAATACATGAAGGGGACACTATTACGTGGTATAATGATGATGGAGAAGGTCATACTGTCACCAGTGGGGAAGGTTCTGGACGATTTGGATGGATGGATACCAAAGATCTTGGAGTGAGTAATGGAATATTTGATAGTAAACGATTCATGCCAGGGGATTCATGGGAATATACTTTTGAGAATACAGGCATGTTTGATTATTTTTGTGTAATTCACCCTTGGATGGCAGGAGTTATTTTAGTTGAATCAATAATCCCTGATTATCCTCATGATGCAGCAGGTAACCCATTAGAATTTCCGCTTTTACAGTACACTCCAGATAAATTAATAGAATTTGATATTACCTGGGAACCAAATGTGATTAAAACTTTTGAGAAAACTAAATTTATCTATCAAACGTATGATGCTCAAACAAATTCTAATCTGGATAAAATGAAGTATGATTTGATAATTACTCAAAATAATAAAATAATATTTCAAGATTCTGGTATAACTCAAGTTGGTGGGGATTACAGAAATTTTATTTTTGAGGATGCAGGTCCAATTGAAATTAGATTTCAAAATATTGTAAGTGCTGGAACTTCAGGCATTGAAAGTTCTGTAAGGGGTACTGTTGAGAACCCAATATTTCGTACAGTTGTGTTTAGCACCATTGTATATGATAATTCTGAAAAAACATCTGCTGATGAAATGGTTATGCAACCTGCACGACGAATGGATATTTATTATGAAATTTTAGTTGGTGCCATAACTATTCCAGCTGTAATGCTAGTAATCATAGTATTGTACATGAAATATCGCAAGCCATCAAAAACTATTCATTCTGAAAAAAAATCTACTGCTGTTTAATGTCAGTTTAATTCTATTTTATTTTGTTGGATTTTATAAATTTCAATTAAATCATTCCATGCTTTTTCAAGGTTTTTACTAAATTGTTTAAATCCTGAATTTGTGGATAATGAAACATCCTCATCTGGAACATACTTGACATCATCTAAAGACATACAATGTACAATAGAGTTTCGTGCATCAAATAATCTAGATAAAATCTGTGTAAATTTTGGATCAAATACTTTCCAGTCGTATAATGTTCTTATTTTTCGATTCATAGGTACTAAATTCAATAAATAAAGTAATTCTGAACTTGACCCATCATTTTGAAATCCAGTAATTCTTAATCTAATAATTTCATCAAATAGAAATGACATTTTAGAGAATTTGGATAAAACACTATCTCTGGTTTTTTCAATTTTTTGTTTTGAGTCAAATCCATTTTCAAGTTTACCATCACAAACAAAATAATGTTTATTTTTGTAAATTATGTATGCTCGAATTGATGTTGGTATTTTTTCTTTATTTATTAAATCTGAAATTTTCATGAATAATTTTATTCAAAAATGATTATAATTTATCTCGTTGTTTTTCATCTTTGAAAATCAACTATCTTAGTTATTATTTCTCAAAATTGTTACAAAGAGTGAATGGAATTGGATGTATGTGTAACAAATGTAATTGTAATAAAACATCTCTACTAGTCACTGCAGTTTGTGATTCTTGTTTGAATGGAAATCACACAAATTCATTAAAATCTAATTTGAGACAATTAGATACAAATAAGATCTGGAGAGTTGAAACTTTAGAATCTATAGTGGTTGAACCTGAAGAATAACTTTTAGATTAAATAGAAAATAGAGATGTTTAATCCCTATTTTCATGGGAAAAACAACCTTTTTTGCATGTGGATGCTAAAATTAGGCTGTTGTTTGTTTTGTTGAATTAAACATTAAAAATTACAATATGTTTTTCATCTTTGAAAATTACTAAAATTAAACAATAAGATCACTCATACTAACCATACCTGTAATTTTTTCATTTGACGTTACAGGTAATTTGTTAATTTTATTTTTCTCCATTAATTCAAGTGCAGTTGATATTTCACAGTCCTCTTCAATTGAAATTAAAGGGCAACTCATCAGCCTACTAATTGGAGTGTCAATTGGATATGCGTGAGAACCAATTTTTATTGTATAATCTCTATCTGTAACTATTCCAATTAATTTATTTTTTTCAACTACTACTATTGCTTTTACCTTACTTGTTTCCATTAATTTGGCTGCATCTGATGCAGTTGCAGTTGATTCTAAAGAAATAGTTGTGGTATTCATAACTTCTTTAATTTTTTTAATTGAACGTTGAGAATTAAATTCCATTAATTTTATTTTTCTTAGCTCTATTTCAATGGGTTAAATGAATTTCAACTTTGAAAATCATGTTCATCAAAATCAGTACCTAGTGATACCTTTAAGATTACTGTGGAATCTGTGGTTTGAAAATCTAATTCTTTGTCTGGCAAAAAACTTCTAAACACTTGTTTTAGTAATTGTTCAGTAAATACAGACCATTTTGAACCCAAATCATGTTGAATGATAAATGAATGAATATTTCCATTAACTCTATGATCAGAATTCATTCCTGATGCTCGCATGTAATCTTCTAAAGTTTCAATACATCGTTTTAAATCATAACCTCCTTTGATGAACATTACAGTGTCTTTGATGGTTGGAAAAATTAGATTAATTATTTCATCAATATCTTGTCCGTCTAAATCATCTCCAAATAATTGCAACATGCTTATGGGGACTGGAATCAATCCCATCTTTTGTGAAAATCTATCCCATTGAATGTATTTTTCTAAAATCTGTTTTACTAGAACATTTTGAGATATTCCTTTTTGGTTTGCCTCAGTTTCAAGTTCACTGATTAATTTTTCAGATAATCTATACGTGATGCTTCTTGTAGGGTCTTTTTTTGTAACATGTGTTTGTCTTTTTGAAGTGTCCATATTTCTAGTAATTATAATTTAACATTTGAGGATATTAATCGACGTATTGTTGTAATCTATCATTTAAAACACATTCAACTGATGGCTCTCCCAAATCACAATGAATTGAAACTTCCTTAATTTTACTCATATATAGAAAATATCGCTTACCATCTCGGTTAATGGAGCCTGAAACTGCCAATAATTTCCCATCATGTAGTTTCTGTAATTTTCTATACACTGTACTTAACGGAATGCCTTCCTCACTTGATATTTTTAATGCTGATTTTGGTTCATTAATTGTATTTTTTAAAATCTGTTTAGCGTACTTGTCTGCAATACATTCTATAATTGTCTGTTTTCTTGTTTCTGTAGTTATTTCTCGTGTTTGAATTAATTCTTGCACGTAGAAAATTTGTCTAAATTTGTTATAACACTACTGTTTGCAATGTCTTGCAATGAAATCATATTTGTTATATTTCCAATTAATCCTTAACCAGTAACATGAATCATCTAACTTTAAAAATATCTACAATTTCCATATCTGTCATAATTTTAGTATCTGCTTCTGCAAATTTTGCAAATGCTGAAAATGTTCCTAGTTGGATAAAAAATAACGCATTATGGTATGGGCAAGGGGAAATTACTGAGACTGAATTTTTAAATTCAATTAAATTTCTAATTGAAAATAATATCATAATATTAGAAACTGATGATAAACCTATTCAAGATCAAATTTTTGAAATCATAATTCCTAATGGAAATTTTAATGTCTCTGGTAATTCATTTTATTTACCATTAAATCTTGAAGTAACTTCCAATACTACAGTTCAATGGGTAAATGAAGATGCTGTACTTCATACAATACAAAGTCAAGATGAATTTGGAAATATTATTGGATTGTTTAACAGTGCTCCATTAACAACAGGAGAGCGATTTGAATTTACATTTACTGAAGAAGGTGTTTACAATTACTATTGTTCACTACACCCTTGGAGAACGGGTGTTGTTACTGTAAAATAATTTAAAATCACAGATGATAATCAAATCCTCTAGTTAAGTATGTTAAATTATCTTAGTTCTTGAGGATGACTCATCAAAAATTTAACCATTTCAGATCTGCCTAGAATTCTGTCATCCTCATTTATAATTAAAAATAATGCAGTGCAGTCTTTGTTTTTATTAATTATTTTTTTAAAATAAAAATTACATGAATACTGTAAAATTACCAAAAATTATCTGGAATAGAAATGATGGACAAAGTTTTGGACATGATCAATACGAATGGGGTAAACAAAAGGAGATACTAAAAATGAACATTGTAACAGAATGTAGTTTGATATCTGATACTGATAAAAAAAATGAATGTATGTTATGTGGCCAAAATTATGAATTTATTGGAAGTGAATTTTGTTCTAAAAATTGTTATGAACACTATTTTTATTCTAAATTAAATTAAATTTTATCTTCTTATTTGTACATTATAGAGTTCTTTGCCTTTCCTACTTCTTGGCAAGCAGCGTAATTGACTATTACAACATGGGCACAAAATACTATCAATTGTAATAAAAATTTCACAATAATTACATCTTTTTTGTCCTACTGCATATCTTCCAATTCCTGTGGGTTTTAGTGCCCGAAATTCTTTACATTTGCCTATACAATAAGCCATAAAATTTTTAAAAAAATATGAAACATAAACAACATGATTGCACTGCACTATCAATTAAAATTAAAAATAATCTAAAACCATAATTGAAAATCAACTTTCTATTTAATAATCATCATTTGTAAAATCACATTATGAGGTATTGGTGGATAGCAATGGCAATTACAGTACCACTTACATATTTTGGAACAGGTTATTTCCTACCGTGGTTGTAAATTAATTTTAAAAGTATATTGTGTAAGAAATAGTCAATATAGTATACTGGCATAGTGAATCTGGAACTTATTTTTTCCTCGAAATATTTTTTATTTGTACATTGTTTTGTTTTTTTAATTCTTGTTTTAGTTTGTATGCACTTAATCCTACAAATCCAAAGATTATCAATAATCCTACATATGCCAAAATAGAACTATATTCAATTAACATTGCAGACACGCCTGTCCCTAATATTCCTGGAAGTAATGATAATGCATACAACCACCATCCGCAGCATCCTAATGGAACTAGTGAAAAAAATGAGAAAAATGATGTAGCAGCAGTACTACTTGTATTTCCCCCAAATGATTTTTTCTTTAATGAACATCCTAATTCTTTACTTTTCTCAGAGACAAATACTTGAAGACCAATACCTAAACCCATTCCAAAAATTACAATTGAATTTAATTGTAAAGCAGCATTAATTGCATCTATGGGTAAAAGTGCGGGAGTAGTTAGTACAACTATTGAAAGATAAATCACAATAGTTGCAATCCCTACAATCACTGCCTTTTGAATTGGCCTCATGATTTGTCTCCATAAATCAAAGTTTCTGGATGAAATGAAACCCATGAGAACCAAAATCCTGGAAATAGGGATTTTCTTAATAATTGACTATTTTTTAATTCTCCAGAAACAGATAACCCTTCATAATTCCATTCGGACTCTGTCTGGATATCTAAAATCTTTCCCTCTTTGAATTTAAAATCTAAAACCTTTCCATTTACTTCTCTATCAAAAATTCTAGTATTTCCAGAATATAGTGAAACAAGTAGTAAATTAGAATCATCTATTTTATCATTAATGATAATTTTAGACTCAATGTCTTCTTGTGTATATGCTTTAAATGAATTATTTTCTTTTATTCCTATGATGATTTCTTTTGGAGGGATTCTATCATCTTCATTTTCTATTGGAAATAGAATTACAGGGTTTGTGTAATAGTTTTTGTAAGGATCAGTAGCGTATGATCTAATATGTCCTGTATCTGTAGTCAATACTTGGGTACCTGGATATGCTTTCTTCCAATCTCTCCATGTAATTATATCAAAAGGAATTGTCTTTAGTTCATCCCCGCTTAACTCTCCTGTAATGGCAATACCTAATCCTTGACTCCAATAGGATTCAGTTAGTCTATCGTACATTACCAAATTACTATTGTACAATTTACCTGAAGTTCCAAATTCCACTGTTGTACCATCTAATGTTCTATCAAAGACTTGATTTGTATAACATAAAGGACAATAGGTTACTGCTACGGGAATACCTCCTATGACATCATTTACAATTTCATGCCATACCAAAATGAATAGAGGATATGCTTTAGTTTCGCCATTAATGTGTAAACCAATTACAACATCTGAATCTGTTACAAATTGAGAATCATCCACTGTTACAAATTTTGGATTATCGATTGATGGTATTCCATCTTTTGGAGGTCCGCCTCCTCTAATCTTATCTAATGGTATGATGTGTTTTTCTCCATTTGTAATCATAATATCTGATGTTGAGGATGGAATTGATACATTGGAATCTGATTTTATTTCTTCTGGAAATACTGCTAAAATGGATATAATTCCTATTACTATCACTACTCCTAGAATAATTAATTTAGTTTTCAAATTCAATTAATTATTAGTTTTTAAAATATTTAATATCATTCCCAAATTTGTTTTAAAAATAAATTTCAGTCTTTGATTTTTCTAATAATTTTCTTAATTTGTCTATATCCCAATACTGGTAAAATACAAGATGGACATCCAATTTGAGATATTGAACAACAACACAGGCAGAAACATTCTCCTTTTGTATGGTTACAATCTGGACAGTTCATGAATTCTATTTGTTTAAAACCTATTTAACAAAATTCCCAAATCCTATTTTTTTTCTGAAAATTAAAATAAACGATAAATATCTAAAGTTAATTTAATTACTTTATGGTTATTATTTTAAAAGAAAATATTTTACAAAAATTAATTTATCTAAATCAACTCAAAAAAGAAAATAAAGAAACAAGAAAGTTACAAAATAAGAGATATCGTGAAAAACATCGTAGTATTCTTAATCTAAAAAAACGATTATCCTATCAAAAGAAAAAATACCTTACAAAATTAAATTCTATTTAACCTGCATACTTTTTTTCACGATCAAATTTTGCTTCCACTTTTCTAATCACAACATACAGTGTGGATAAATTCTCAGTTAGTAAATTTGATGGAAAAAAGGTTGCCCCATACCCCTCTCCTTGTCTTGTGATGAACCCATTTTTTTCTAATACATCAATACTATGAGTCACTGTTTTGTAGTCAAGTTCTAATTTTTTTGATAACTCATTTGGATTTTTAGGCTCTTCAGTTATGGCACAAATGATTCTTAATCGGGTAAATCGTCCTCCCATTCCAGTAAATACTGCTAAAAACCTATTTTTCATGTCTTTATCGACTTTAATATCCTCATAATTTGGAACATTTTTGAATATTTTACTTCTACATAGTGAATCAAATGGCATGGTATCCTAATTTGAAAACTAAAAAATATAGTTTTAGTCAATTTGGGAATTTACTTTAATACAAAATTTGTAATTTTATACCTAATGACTAAAAACGTACAAAAAATTAGCCTACTTGCAATAATTCCAATTATTGCACTTGCTATGACTTTTGTTCCTATAACTGATGTTCATGCGCAAAAAATTTGCGGAGATCGTCTGTGTATTTCAGGAGATGTTGAAGATGAACGCAAAAAAATGCGAGACTCTTTTAGTGTATCACCAACTGAACCTACAAAAATTATTGATGTTGCAGAATCTGAAAAACAAATAGAGCCAGGCAGTATTCTAAAATTATCTCGTGCAAGTGTTCCTGCAGATATTCCATTACATTTGGGATATTACAATGGAGATTCAGTTTATTTCATAATTACTGATGCAAGTGATCAAAAACATGCCACAGTAATTTCTGAAAAACAAGGATGGAATGTTGAAGTATCGCCACCCCTTGAAAATACTCCAAAAGAATCACTATCCACTGCATACATGTTTGTAAATGGTGTAGATGGTGAAGGAATTCATGGGTATCAAAGTGAAATAGTTACTAGTACTCCTGCACAAACTGAAACGTATAGTGCATTAACTTCTCATGTGCATGTAATGTGGACTGATGAAAGTAATGCCAGAGTTTTAGATTCTGAGCAAGCAGTAATTGATGCTGAGATAAATGGTGAAGTAACTTTAGTACCACTTCCAGTAGTTTTGAATATGCCGCAAATCGTTTGGCCTGATGGTCAAATGACAATTAAAGAAGACAAGACATTAGATGATGCTACCCCTTATGGTAAAGCACAAGTTTTAGACATTGATTTAGATGAAATGACTGTAACTTTTGTAGCTCATAGAGGTTGGGGTCCTGATGGTAGAACCATTTACTATATTGTAACTGATGCTACCCCTTCAGGTCCTGCAAAAATGATGGGAGTAGTTAATGCTCCAACATTAGCAGCAACTCTTGCTAGTCCTTCTGCAATTGATTTGTTTCAATTCAAAAATGGAATTAGTGGTTCTGGTCCCTTGGGATTCCAAGCAGGAATTGCAGCAGGTGCACCAGGTGATGAAAACTACTCACCATTATGGAGAATATTCATGATTAAATGGGTTGATCCAGAAAATGCAGTAGTTTTAGAAAACATGAATGACATTAGCTACTATCAACAACAAGGTCTAATAGAAATTGGAATGGCAAGACCAATGAACAGTGATCATATTGTGAACTGTCCATTCATTGATCCATTCCAATAATTCTTTTTTTTAAAAATATTGATTATGGAATTTTATATCTAATAATTTTAGATTTATTTTTTTATTATTCATAATGTATTGTTTAATGCAGTTAGAATTTACAGTTATTGTAGTTTTATTATAATTACAATTATTTTATTTTTGGTTGAATGATTGTTTGTTCTTTGATAATTTTTAATTTTTCAAGTAAATCATCAATAGTTTCACCTTCATTTGCAACTAAATTTACGTGACCTAGTTTTCTTAGTGGTTTTGAAATTTCTTTACCATACATTTTCAAAAATACATTTTTGGAATCAATTTTCAATGGAATGTATTCGCCTTGAAATTCTTTTGAGCCTAAAATATTATGCATTACTGTATTGTGAATCAAATCTGTATTGTTTAACTCAATTCCAAGTATTGCCCTCAAATGCTGCTCAAACTGTGATGTATTACTAGAGTGTAATGTGTGGTGGCCTGAATTATGTACTCTTGGTGCAATTTCATTAATTGTTATTTCATCATTATCTGTTACAAACATCTCTATTCCAAAAATACCTGCACCCTTTAACACTGACATTGTTTTTTCAGCAATTATTGATGCGTTATCTGCAACTATTTTTGAAACTCTTGCAGGTGCGATTGTTTGTCTGAGAATATTTTCCTCATGGATATTTTCCACAAGAGGATATGTCTTAATTTGACCTTTGGTATTTCTTGATGCAATTATTGATACTTCCATTTTAAATGGCACATATTTTTCAAGTAATAATTTTTGACCTTTAAAATAATCAAATGCTTTTTGAATTTCATTCTCTGAATTAATTTTATAATTTCCTTTTCCATCATATGCATCTCGCCTTGCTTTTAATAGTGCAGGATATCCAAACTTCTTTAGACCTTCTTTTACTTGTTCTATATTTTCAATTTGTATGAATTCTGGAACTGGTATGTTGTTTTCTAATAAAAAGGATTTTTGTAAAAATTTATCTTGAATAATTTTTAATGTGTCTGGAGATGGATTAATTTCTGCATTTTTTTCTACAGATTTTAAGACCTCACTATCACCTGATTCAATTTCATATGTGATAATATCTGATTTTTCTGCTAATTCTATGATTGCTTCTTTATTTTTAAAATCTGCAACAATTTGTTCGGCCCCAACTAATGATGCAGAACAACCTGGATTTGGATCTAATACTATGATTTTTGATACATGTTGTGGCATTTTCTTGGCAGCCTCTGCAATCATCATTCCTAGTTGACCTCCACCAATTATGCCCAAAACTTTAGCCATTATTTGAGTTAATTTACAAGGAGTAAAAATATCTAGTCTAAACAAAAACGTACTAGGATCTATGATGTTGTGGAGAATAAAGAAAGGCGTAAGCCCTCTAAACTGCAGAACTCTGAGAGATTTCCTCTCGTGGTCAAGCGTCTAAACGCTTGATTGCCTTTGTCGTTCTACGGGGCTACGCAGGTTATTTGTTAGATTTTTTAACTAACAATGTATTATTTTATAATCTAAACAAGTATTTAAAATTATTATGAAATTATTTCAATAAATTATTATTATTTTTATAATTCTTGATACTATTGATGTTAAAAATTATTATTTAATAGCGAAATGAGTCTTTAGTTCCATCTGTAGCAGGAATTGATTTTACCCATTTTTTATAATCCTCTTGAGATGTTTGGCATTCATCAGATTCTGCTTCACGTACTATGAAATCATCTGAATCTACAAAATTTTTACATTTTTCACATAGCCACAATGTTTTATTTTCAGGAATTGTAGATTTTGGTAATCTTCTACTGTTGCATTGTTTACAAAATAATGGCAATGTTTCTCATTTTCATCACATCTTAGATTAGTTATAAAACTATTAGATATCAAATAGACTTTTTTTAAATCATTAAAAGAAATTATCTAATCTAACCAAATATGCAATATGCCAAACACAATTCCTGTGATAATCATGGTCATTCCTGACTCTTCGTTCATCAAAGTGCATAAGCTTCTTGCAAAGAGTACATGGAATAAACAATAGACTACAATGTTTTAACTAGATTTTACCTTAAGATTCATGGGTTATTGTATGATTTTAATCAAGGGACGTTTTCATTATACATTATGACAGAACAAAATTCCGAAGATAATTCTGAATTATTACTTGAATGGGTCGACAAAGGTATTTCATTACAAAGAGATGGAAAACACAAAGAAGCCATTGTATGCTTTGATAAAGCAATTAGCATAGATGCCGACATGGGTGGGGAACCTGATTCAAATTTGTTACTTCTCAAAGACAACTCATTGATGAAATTAAGTAAAAATGAGTAATCAAAACAACCATTTTTGTTTTTATCTTAATACTACAAAATATGTGGTCATATTTCCTTAAACCGTAATTGTTAATTATTCTCTAATTTTTTCTATTGTATTGGCTTATTCAAAAAAACCTCTAATTGGAATTATCATGGGATCTAGTTCTGATAGTAGAATAATGCAAGGGGCCTCTGAAATTTTAGATGAATTTAAAATTAAACATGAAGACCAAATTGTTTCTGCACATAGAACCCCTGCTAGATTATCAGAATATGCAGAACATGCAGAAAAAATGGGATTTAAATTAATTATTGCAGGGGCTGGTGGGGCTGCTCATTTACCTGGAATGATTGCATCTCACACTACTATTCCTGTAATCGGAGTGCCAATATTGGTCTACAATGATAAACATCCAAAAAAAACAGACACATCAAAATTCTCTGCATTTGGTGGATTGGATTCATTACTATCCATTACTGAAATGCCTTCAGGTTCTCCTGTTGTATCTGTGGGTGTTAACAAGGCAGGAAATGCTGCAATTTATGCAATCAAAATTCTTGCAAATGAATTTCCAACATTAAAAGAAAAATTAAAACAACACAAATCAAACCAACATAATTCCGTACTAAAAGAGTCTGAGCAAATGAAAAAAGAAGGTCTTTCAAAATTTGCAAAAAAGAAATTCAAATGACTTTACATGTGGAAATTTAAAAACTAAAATTCTTGTAAAATCTAATTTGTAAAGTATAACAATTCTAAATTATTGTTCATCAATACTTCCACCTTGTCCAAAGACAACAGGCAATGTATGACTATCAATAATTTTGATTCTACGTAATTTTGACACTGCAAGATCTAATCCGTCAGGAGTATCTGAAAATATTTTTACAAATATATCATATTTTCCCATAATGCCATTGACCTCTACAACTTCGGGAATTGATTTAATTTCAGAAATTACATCAGGTTCCGTACCAGGTTGACAAGTGATCAGTACGTATGATAGCATGTTTGATAAAATGAAAGTGAATTAAAATATCTTGTGAATTATTTGAATTTCTTATGTTTAATTAAATTAAATTAAATATTAACGAATAAAATTTGTCTTTTTTGCTAAAAACATTTTGAATCCTTTTTTACTCATTTTCATAAATGACAAATAACATAATTTTGATTTACACAAATCACATACCACATCATATGATATGTCCTTACAACCACACATACAAATACAATATTGCACATTCATACTATTTCACTATTCTATTGGTTCTGGATGTCCTTTGCCACGTAGTGAAAATAATATTACTGCAAGTGCAATCCATACCCCTATAACTGCACCATATGCTGCCATTCCAGCTTCTGCCATATGTCCAATAAGGGTATGATGGACAATAAACATTATTTTGTAAAAACTAAAAATTCTTTTAAAAAAGTACTACTAATTTTAAAATATTTTTATTATTTGGAAATATTACTTTATTGAAGATCAAAGCGTATTATATTTAGATTGAACATTTATGATACAAAGCCTTTAGCCTGTAAAGATTGTGGTAAAATAATTGGTGAGATTGATTATGATGCAGAAGTTATTTTACCAAAATGTTCTCAATGCTCAAATCCTACACCTCACATTAATGACAAAATACCTTATTTGATTAAACATTAAAAATATGAATTTAAAAATTCTAACTACATCTAAAATATCTTATTTATACAAAAATCCAATTTCTTGATTGATTTCATTGTATTCGCTAATCATGCAGTTGTAGACTTTCATTATCCTTCGATTGAAATCTTCATTTTTGATATTTTCCTTTAAGGTGTACTCTTCTATCATTTGTACATATTTTTGATGTAATGATTTTGCTTCTTTCATTTTTCTTTCTACTTCTTCACTCATAATATTATTAGGTGTTAATAGTAAATAACAATTTCAAAATAGTTTTAATTTTTTTTGTAATAAAAAATAATATTTTTATTATTTATTTTCACACCTAATACATTTTGTTCCAGTTATTTTATCTCCACAACAAATACAATTCATGTTAAATGTATGATATCCATTTTTTGGAGTTTTAGAATATTTTATTGCCAAATAAATTATTATGATTACTCCAATTCCAATCCCAAACCATAACAAAACCATAATTATTTTAAATACGTTTTAATAAAATTTAATCTTCTATGTGTCACAACATTACAAATGTAATTTTTTATGGCTAAAATTCAATAAATTTTAGAATTTTTAAACAAATGTTAAGAAAATAATTATTATATTTAATTTCTATTTTGTTATATTATTTTTATGAACGAAGATTTTGCAGAATATACAAAATGCATTGAATGTAGTGTTTCATTACTACTTTGTGATTGTAATTGCCCAAAATGTGGAAAACGAGAATATTGTATGTGCAATTTGAATCCAATTAGCTGGAATGATTTAGGATATTAAAAATAATTAATATCTAAAATGATGTTATGTGTATTTTAACAAGTTCAACAAATTATGTTAATAAAGTAAATTTGATGTTTTTCTCTCTTAATTTTTCAATTAATTCATCTGCTTGTTCTTTTCCTTGAGTTTCAAGACTTAATGTTACCATTACTGAACCTGCATTAACTTTTGAGCTTAATCGGTCATGAACAACTTCTACAATATTTGCATTAACTAGAGAAATTTCATCAACAATTTCTTTGAAAATACCTGGTCTGTCTGGTAATTCCATTGAAAGAACTAGTAATCTTCCCATAGTTGCCAATCCTTTGTCTACAATTTGTCCTAAAAGATACATGTCTATGTTACCTCCGGCTAATATTGCTACTACTTTTTTACCTGGAGATGGTTTTTTTGAAATCAAATATGCCAAGCTAACAGCTCCTGCAGGCTCTACTACAAATTTCATTCTCTCCATAAGCAAAAACATTGCTTTTGTAATTTCAGAATCATTTACCAGTACAATCTCATCAATTAATTCTTTAATTATTGTAAATGTTTTTTCCCCTGGCATTTTGACTGAAATACCATCTGCAATTGTTTTATCTCCTCCTGATTTTGTTAATGAATTATTTTTGAGTGACTCATACATTGATGGAAATGAACTTGATTGAACTCCCACAATTTTGATATTTGGATTTTTTTCTTTTATTGCAATTAAAACTCCAGCTGCCAATCCCCCGCCACCAATTGGAACATACACCTCATCTACATCAGGTAGTTGCTCTAGTATCTCTAAACCTACAACTCCTTGTGCAGCTATAACTTGAGGATCATCAAATGCATGTATGATTGTCGCTCCTGTTTGATTTGCAATTTCTTTAGCTTTGGATGATGATTCATCATAATTTGTTCCTTCAAGAACTACTGTTGCACCATACCCTCTAGTTGCTGAAACTTTAGCAGGTGATGCATTTTTTGGCATTACAATTGTACATGGTATTTTTTCTAATGCAGATGCAAATGCCACCCCTTGACCATGATTTCCTGCAGACGCTGCAACAACTCCCCGTTTCTTTTCTTCATCTGATAGTGTTTTTATTTTATAATATGCTCCTCTTATCTTAAATGAGCCAGTTCTTTGTCTGAATTCAGCTTTTAGATGTATTTCTGATCCTGTAATTTTACTAAATGTTGGTGATGGAATTAGAGGTGTTTTTTTAATTTCCTCTCCTCTCATTGAATTGGCTTTTAGTATTTCATCATATGTGGGGTTCATTGAAGATGTTACTATTAACGTGGTATATTTGAGTTCATCGATAAATTATCTATAATATTTTTTATTTTTATGCGTAATTTTTATGATAAACGTGAATGGGTTAATTTTTTATTTTTAATTATTTGATTAATTTTTAATTATTTCTTCTAAATCATCTAGTTTTTTTATAATATTTTCTTTAACTGTGTTGGACATTTTTCTTGGATCAAATAGTCCTTCGCGGTTGTTATTTTTAATAAACTCAATATCTAATGTGCATAAACAACCTTCTTCCCCTGCAACTAATCTTGCATCATCAATTAGTACAGTACTTGTTTGATATGTCTCAACTAATAATGAATCCAGTTCCTTGAATAATTCATTCTTTTTTTCAGTTAATTTTTTAAATTCTTCCCCTGCATCTTTTTCAATTTCAGCATATACTTTTTTACTAAACTCTTCATCGTCATAAAATACCTCAAATAGTTTTTGATGATCAAAATCCTTGTAGCCCATCTCTTTTAATTTATTTAAAACAAATTGATCACTGTTATCGGATAATTCTGTTTCTTTGTTTTTTGTTGTATCTACAATATCTGCTAACTCTTTTTGAGCATCAATTACTCTTTGAAGTGGTTTGTAAAACAGTAAAACATGAAATTGTAAAGACATGTGCCCCGATATCAGATAATTTCCTTCATTAATCTCAAATTTTGTGAAAATTCTTCTAAGATCTTCGTTATTGGTAGTTGATACATCTTGTAATGACCAATCAGTTAATTTTTGACTAATTTTTTCAAGATAATTTGTAACTTGTTTTGGGTCAAATGTTTTTTGTTCTGTAATTGTTGAATCCCCCATCATTACTTTGGTATCTATTGTTTTTGTTAATTCTAATATTTTTGATAAAAATTGATTTTGAATCGTTTCATTTTTTTTATTTAATAATTTAATGAATTCATCTGGTGATCTTGAACCTAATCGCACAAAAAATTATCTTGTATTGCTCTCCTTAAACCTTCATTATTTTGTGACTAGAATTTTTTTATTTTATCACAAGTTTGGTTTCAATAATCTCTAAATAGATTAATTCCTACTTTTAGGCATGGGAACATCAAAAATCTTATGTCATACTTGTAATAATCATATAGTCGAGTATTATGATTCTGCATATAAGGGAAATAGGGGTAAATGTACTACCTGCAAAATTGATTTTCCATTAGAATGAGGAATTAAAAATGACTGAAAAAATTAATGAAATAAACACTGCAAACCAAACACCTCCAATAGTAGATATGTTACTTAGCAATAATGTCAAAAAAACATTAGACTCTGAAACAATGATTTTAGAAACTCAAAAAAGAGTTTGGGGTGCTTTAAAAAAAGGATATGAGTATTTGGGGGTGATAGATGAATCTGATCAATATCTTCGAAAACATGTGTTTGATAAATTAGATATGGTTGTTTTGTACGTTGATTTAGTTGGTTCTACAACTATGGCTTTAGAAATGCCTTCAGAAAAAATTGCAATTATTATGAGTTCTTTTGCACAGGAGATGGCTGCAGTAATCCGGCAACATAATGGTTATGTGTTAAAATTTGTAGGTGATGCAGTAATTGGATATTTTATTGCAGAAAATAATTCATTACTTACAGCAGATAACGCAGTTAATTGTGCAAAATCTATGATTACTGTAATCCAAAAAGGAATTAACCCTATACTGGATCAATATGATTACCCTGATTTACAGGTAAAAATAGGAGTTGATTTTGGTCAAAACATTGTCATTAGATATGGCTCTGATAAAGAAAATTCTCATGTGGATTTAATGGGACCTGCAATGAATATTGCTGCAAAAATCCAAAATATGGCAAAACCTGATCAAATTTTAATCGGACAAGATGTTCATGAACGAATTCACCCCTCTTCTCAAGAACGTTTTCACGAAATGATTTGGAAAAATGATGAATGGAAATACCATTCACGATTAACTGGACAACTTTACAAGGTATTTGAATTCAAATAATAATTTTTAATGCACTTTAATTATATGGTAAATTTTTCAGGACACTCTATGTGTTCATAGTGGTGCTCTGTGAATCTTTCTTGAACTACATACATTACAATTTTGTGTAATTCTTTTTCTTTGATGTCTTTTTTACATTTTAGACAGTTCTTTGATTCACTCATATTGATTATAATTTGAAAAAGAAAACTATAAGGATCTGCGATCAACACAAATTGAGCAAAAACAACTGAGATTTCACCAACCCGTATATCAAACGCCCAAAGTAAGCCACAAATATGGCAAATTAGGGCAAGTTATCATGGATAATATGGTAATGAGACACCTTCAAGACCTCTATGGATTAAATCCAAACATACCTCACATGGCATTACAATTTCCAAGATTACCTCCAGGACTAAATCATCCGTTATCTCAAGTACATCAAAATTTAATGAAACCTCAATTAACTCAACATGATGAAACACTTAATCAAAAACTTCAGGGTTTTCAAAAATCATATCAAAATTATGCTTCAGGATTAATATCTGGAGAATCAAAGGTAGTTCCATCTGGACATCCATTGTTTACAAGTAGAAACTCTGCCCAAACTCTAAAAGTTGAAAATGATAAATTGATTAAAGAAAATTTGGCATTAAGAAAAAAATTAGAAAATAAATCTAATGATAGACATAACCCATAAAAAATTTAATTTTAAAATTTTCAATTAGTAATAATCCTTATTAGATTCTAAACTCATTTTTTGATATGGTTAAAACTCCTGCAGATAAATTAAGAGATGCAATAGTCAAATACAAAATACAATGTCGAAATATTATAAAATTATCCAAGCACATTAGATATACTGGTGTGATAAACACATATGGTAAAACATTAACTGGTGCAATTCAACCCGATCTAAAACCATTATTAAAAGCAGAAGAAATAAAAAATGAATTTTTCATAGTTTCAACCTTAATTTCATTACGAAAAGCAAATGATAGTTCAATTGGAAAACTAGATCATATAGTTTTCAAACATTCTAAAATCAATATTGTAGTTTTTCATAAAAAAAATATTACATTTTATGTTTCAATAGATAACAAAGTAAAAAATCTAGAAAAACTTGTTTCTTTGATAAAAAAACAATCATAATTATAAAATTAAAATCGTTGTAAGATAGATAATTTTGTTGAAATTATTACGGAGTGTTATTCATTTCAATTTTTGATTATCTATCTGAGGTTCTCGGCATATTACAGTACATAAAGAAATAAAACTTTATTCTAAATCATAATTAAAATTTGTTCATAATTTTCTTGAAAATTTAATAAAAATTAAGAAAGTCTACAATTAAGGTTATTTTCAATATATTCCTAAAAAATTCAATGTATGTGGATACTACTCATCAAGACATAATTCATTTGGAAAAAGATATTTTGCATATTGAGGAAACATTACTTGAATTTTTGAGCCTAAAATATGAAGATGGAATTAAAAAATCCCTTTATCAATTAGAATCTAATTTGAAATATCTTAGCATCCTTGCAAATGGGGCCCCTATTAGTAAAAAAGATGATAGAAAAATAATGGATTTTTTGAGAATTCATTATGATTATTTACAAAAATTATCGATACCTGCATAATTTTTTAATTATATCTGTAATCGTTAATCTGTGTTAGATTTCATATCTGGTAAAAATAACAATACCTCATAATCCGCCATAAATTGGATGAGATGGTTTAATTTTCGGCACAAATTCTGCAATAACCTGTTTCTCTTAAGTGTACGATCAATTATTTCATGTAGTCAAGATGATTATTCTCTGCACTCTATACAAGAAACAATTGAATTCGACACTGTATGAGTCAGAGGATTCTCATTGGTATCCTAAATCGTATGCTTAACCCATTACATATTTGAGAAAGTTGGAAAATTTCTTCTAAATTAAATAGTTAAACAAAAATTGAAAAATATTGAAATCATCTACTGCAAACAAAATTACAAAATATTGGTATGTTGCTATTCTTACAATGCTTGTAATTGGTATAGTTTATTCGTATTTTGTCTTTGCAATTGATTCTACTGCAAATTTGAATAACTTTAATGCAATTCAAATTGGAATCCCAATTGTAATAATTACATTTGTTCTAATTATTATGCAGAAAAAACGTATTGACCTTCAGTCCAAGAAAACAAAATAAGTTTATTTTTGTCCATTTTCTAGGTGTCAAAAATTAGATTCACAATACACAAAATATTCATTGGTTTAAATTCTAATTAATAAACAAAATTTGTATGAGTGAAGAATCTAAAGTACAACAAAAAGCCCTGGAATGTCCTGTTTGTAAAAGTAACAAAGCAATGATTGCAGGTGAAAATGTAAAATTAAGTGGAAGATTTGAAGATAAGGAATTTCTAACTGCTGAATTAACTGTTTTACGTTGTGCTACATGTGGATATTACATGTTCTTTGATAAAATGGCACAATTTACAACAAAAAAATAAAATTATTTTTATTTAATTAATTCTTGATTATCTAATTGGTTCAAGTATTCTTGAATCTGTTCATCTGTTTCTCCACCAAACGTTATCAATATTTTATCATCCTCTTCAATTTCATAATCTCTAATGTCCAATACTGATTCACCATTAATGAAATATTTCAAAGAGTAATCATCATTAGTACAAAATGATTTTCCGTCTGGGAATACATAGCATTGATCATCAATACCTATTGATAGTGAATTAAACAGATACTCTAATTCTACACCTGTTGCATGTTTGTGTACAGTTGAGCCATCCCTTGATTCAAAATGTATCCACGGTGATTTTATTTGATAAGCCGGTGCTGAGAAATCAAATTCATCTCCAAATATTTTTACTAAAATTCCTGCGTGTGAGTGTTCACTTCCTAATGCTCCTGCATTTTCTGGACCTCCAGGTGCTTCTACAGTCATTGTCAAAAACAAGTAACCTGCATAGCCAACAATTACTGCAATTACTGCCAACACGCCTATTGCAATTAGAGTATTTTTCTTTTTTTCTGCTGAGTGTTTTGTAGCGTAACTATCACGTTTAATTTCACGCTCTCGTCTCTCTTTTCGGCCCATGAACGTTCAAAGTCTAAAATTTACCCCTATTAAACATTCAATACAAACAATAAATAAAATTGAAAAATATCCTTTGACATGACTTGTATTTTTTGTGATATTTTAGATGGGACCCGTGATGCTCATATTGTATATGAGGATGAGTCTCATATTGCATTTTTAGATAAATATCCTATTGATGATGGACATACTTTGGTAATTCCAAAAAAACATTATGAAAAAATTACCGATATGGATTCTGAAGATGTTGGTAAAATCTTTTCTTTAATTCCAAAGATAGCCAAGGCAGTACTTGCAGGTGCAGATGCTGATGCATTTAGTTTAGCTCAAAATAATGGTAAGGCAGCTAAACAAATTATTCCTCATGTACATATTCACATAATTCCCAGATACAACAAAAAAGGAACTGTCTGGACAAAACGTCAAATTCCAACTGATGAAACATTATCTGAGTTGGCAGTAAAAATTAGAACTGAACTTATTTAGAGTGACCTGGGTTATATCTCAAAATTGCACCCACTTTTCCAAGACTTGCAAGCATGTTTCCATGCTCTGCACTTCCAGAAATAACCTCTAACTGTGAACCTGTTTTTGCAGCAATTATTTCTAAATAGTCTACAATATCTTGCTCATTTACCTCCATATCCATGGCTTTGCACTCAGGACATGGATTGTTTTTGTATTCTGTTTTTTTAGGAATCACCAAAGGTCTTTCTACAATATCTTCTTGAACATGTTTACATCGTTTACACTCTGCTTCTACTCTGTGCAAATTTGTATTATCTGTAATAAGTAAAGTCTTGACAACATTATTTTTTAAAAATTCTATTACTTCTTGTAATCCATAGGAGCCCTTACCTGTGTTTGTGTTTATTTCTCTAAACAAATCTTCAATGAATTTTTTCTCTTCAACTAATCTAAAACTACCCAAAATATCCCCTGACTTTGCAAATGCTTCTCTAATCCCTTCAGCACCTGAATAACTTGCATCAATTGTATTGATGATATTATTTTGTAATCTATATTCTAAATAATTTCCATTGATAAAATCCTCTTTTGTTGGTCCAGGCCCTGAAATTATCAATCCCTTAACTGGATAAATATCGATAAAATACTCCCTTGTAGTTTGAGCAACTCTGTTGTAAAAATAACTTAATTCCATTTCTCTTAATTTTTGAAATCTTTTTGCAGACTGTCCACCTTGTCTGTGTTTTCCTGCAACCCCTGATCCTGTTTGAGATAATACTTCGATTTTATCCCCATGTAACAATCCCCATCCAGCATCTTTTGCATCAATTGCTAAAAAGCCAATTAGATTATCATCTTTTAGCATATCTTTTAAAATATCTACATGGAAATGATCATCGCATCTATACAAATACTGATTCAAATCTTTTGGAGGCTCAATTTCCCAAGCAGTTACAACTTCACTTCCTAAAGGCCCACCTTCTTCTGTAGGTAATGCCCCACAAAATACAACTAAGCCTCTTGGTGGTGTTTTTTTATACATTTTTAATTTTGAAACAACTTTACCCAAAGAATCAACTACGTGGGATCTTGTTAAATCAGACTTTATGTTATCTGCAGTTCCTTGTTCTTGTTGAAGTGAACCAATAATTTCATGAAGTTGTTTTCCTTTTGGTATGTATACTGTAATTAACTCAGTACCCCTACCTGCTTTTTTTGATAATTCTTCTAATGTTTTTCTAATTTTATACAGTTTAACCGAATCTTGTTTTTCAACATTAATTTTCTCTCTCATTTCTGTTTTCTTTTTTAATATGCGAATATTAATTGATTCACTTCTATTCTCACTGCACTCCTAATTCATCAAATGTTTTTAAAAATACTTCTAGTGGTTGATTTCCTCTTATTTTGATAATTTTATCTTCGTTGAATACTAAAAATGATGGAGTTGCATCAATTCCTAACTCTTTGCCAAATTGATAGTGTGTATTTACACGATCTTTATGTGTATGGTTATCTAAACAGTAATTGAATTCTTTTAAATCTAGATTAATCGTTGTGGCAAATTGATTCAATGAATCTGAAGTAATCCATCCTGTTCGCTCTCCTCCCCAATTTTTGTATAATTCATCATGATATTGCCAATATTTTTCTTGGTCTTGTGCACAATATGATGCCTCAGCAGCTAAAAGTGAATCAGGACCATTTAATGGATAATCTTTGAAGACCACGTTTACTTTACCTGTTTTAATAAAATCTTCATTGAGAATATTTAGAGTATTTTGATGAAACTTGTAACAAAATGTACATTGATAGTCCCCCCATTCTAAAATTGTAATTTTGGCATCAGGATTACCCATAATAGGTGATCCATTTTCAATTAACTTTGAGGCTGTCAATGTTTTTGAATCATCATAATTATCCATTGGAGTAATAACTAAAATCGCTCCTGTACCTATGCCAATTAAAATCGGAATTAACAAATAATATAATTTCATAATTTATGAAAAAATTGATTTATTGTAAATATCTTTATTAAATTTTGATAGTTCTGATCACATTATTTTGAATTTATTTGGATGGATCAAAGATAATATTTGATAATGTTCATTATCTATCAAAGAACATAAATAGATTCAACCAAGACTGATTGTCATGTCTGAAATTAGACAAATTAATACAACAAAAACAAGTGTACCTATTCTTGCAATATTGGCACTAGCAATAGTCTTTGCAGTAGGATTATTTGTTGTCGGTTATGATCAAGGCCATATCTTTAGTGTCGTGTTAGGTGAATCAGCATATGCTGATTTGTATATCCATGAGTTAACTCACGATATGAGACATGCAGCAGGCTTTCCTTGTCATTAGGATTAGTTTTTTTTAAAATTAATATTTTTTAATTTCTTTATTTTCATCTATTTGTAATTCCTTGTTCTTATTCTATAGAATTAGAATGGACCTGCGCAATTTAAATACAAAAATATTTCAACACATAATATGTCAAAGCGTCTTACATTACCTCAATTAAAAAAATATGATATTACTCAAAAGGTGATTGAAGCATTAGCAGACTCTGAATCTCGAGCAATTTTATTTTCAATTGTAAAAAAAGGAAGTACTGCTGCTGAACTTTCAGATAAACTCAAAATTCCCCTTAGTTCTGTTTACAAAAAATTATCTGATCTTGAAGAGTTAACATTAATCAAAGTTGAAAAATGGATGATTTCAGATAAAGGTAGGAAATACAAAGTTTATCGCAGTAGAATAAAAAATGCTGAAATTTCTATTAAAAAACCTGAACCTGTTTTAA
>Ga0257125_1000341_pt1 | contig 64845 bp, 78 predicted proteins | sample SI106_200metaG_FD_190183 | JGI IMG/M metagenome (GOLD analysis project Ga0257125, IMG submission 190183) | Marine microbial communities from Saanich Inlet, British Columbia, Canada - SI106_200 | ecosystem: Environmental > Aquatic > Marine > Inlet | place: Canada: British Columbia | collected... | reverse complement strand
TACGCCACTTGTCCTTGGGCGTACCAGGTACACTGACGTGTAGCATGATCTGACCCAGCATCTCGAGGGCGATCTTGTAGATCTCCTCGGGCAGAGTATCCAGCATGCGCTGGAGATTGCCGGTGATCATGCGATTCATCAGATAGGTGTAAGACAACTTGTCCGCCACCATGTAGCCGATGTATGTCTGGAATTTGATCTTGACCCGCAAGCCAGAGCTAAAGCGAATGACATAGCCTTCTTGATTGGAGATCTGACGGTCAGTCATAAAGGCAATTAGCTCATCCAGAGATTTACCCTGATGGATAGTAGTGGCAGTCAGATTAAACTGCTGGGCCAGCAGACAAAGGCCGTAGTAGTCTACATCCTCCAAAGTCTGGAAATTGTAGGCACCGATCAGGATAAATTCTTCCTGACCATCATAGTCTACATAGACCTGAGTATCAGGATGGATGATTTCCACCAGTAGGGTATGATGCTTTGGCCAGCTATGGTCCGGACCCAGGGTCTGGATATGCTCGGCTAGCATCTCATTACCCAAGACAGAAGTAGCCGACACAAAGCTGCCACGACTGGTCAGAATAATCCGACCCCTGTACTGGAAGATAATGCCCAGATGACCATCCTGCTTGTTGGTGGCCTCAAAAGCCATGTCAGTTGGCAGGTCTCTGGTTTCCGGATTCTCTCCATAGTTGAAGAACTTGGGAAAGGGTAGAGCCACTAGATTGGCTTTACGATCAAAGACAATACCACGGCAAAGCCGTAGCTCATCAGTCCATCCCTGCGGAAATTCAAACAGCGTGTTGTGAGCTGTCTGAGTGTAGTTGAGACCAATCAACGATAGTTTGGGATGGAAAAAAGCATTGACCAGAGAAGTGATGGACGGCATGCCGTCCAGCTCTGTATAGCAAAAGATCTTGGCCATTTTGGCTTTATTGCCATCGGCCTTGATCCAAGCCTTGTAGCTAGCTTTGTTATTGACTCCATCTTTGACTAGGAGTCGGACAAATTTCTTGAGATTAGCGATTGCTTGCTTTGTGGACAATTTTGTCCTCCTTGTTTAGTTTTATTGTACGATTAAAACAAATTAATTTAGCATAATGCTTGATATTTGTCAATCCATTCGACAGGCTCAGGATTGACCCTGAGCGTAGCCGAACGGGTCAATAATAAAAAAGCGTCCCCAGGAGTAATAGGGGACGCAAAAGATCAAGTTCTTTAGATCTCTCGAGGATCGGTGTGGCAGACACAACCACAGAGAGTATCGTGTTTGAGTGAGTGCCAGGCCCAGTTGCTGCCGCCACATGGATTATCATTTGACACTATCTGGAATTTGCCAGTGTCCAACACTGTCTGCCATTCTGCAGGGATCGCGTCCAGGCCCATGGATACAGCTGCCTGATAGGCATGACTGTGCATATGCGCGCTAGGAAAGAAGTATTCGATAGGTAGAAGTTCACAGTCCACGCCAATCTCAGCATCGGCTAGATGACCGAGGATTGCGTTGATTTCTTCCTTGTTCGTGCCGCAGATGCGGATATAGGGCATAGGTCTGTTTTTGCCATCGCAAGAAGTGACCAGCGATCCTTGGGACCAGGTTGTGACTGCTTTATCCTGCAGATTCAGGTCGGCCATCACCTTGTCGATGATTGCTTTTGCAGCTCGATACCCGGTGCCATCAAAGCCAAACATCATGATATTGGGCATAATTGCCTCCTAGTCTGTGAGATCGGTGCCGTCAAAGTCACCGTCTTGTTGTTTGCGTTCCAGCTCACGCTGACGAACATTGAAGTGTCTGCGAGGGCAATTGTCAGTACTATGACCGCGTTTACCACAAAAGCTACAGAGTGGTTTGCGGCGACCCTGACGGGCGGCCAGTTTTGGACAAGTATCGATAGTGTGTTTTCTGGATCCACACCAAGAACAGAACATATATCACCTCCGATTTTATTATCAATAGAACGTAAAACAATTATTTATAGCATATATTTTTATTATTGTCAATGTTTATAGAGTGTTTATATTATTAATATTGACATAATTAGACTTTTATGCTATTATATTTGGTCAATTACACGTACGTTTAGAATTCAAGTCAATCAATTCAAACTAGGAGAGTCGTCCAATGAAAGCCGTTATCGTCCTGTTTATCATTGCTGTCGTCGTCGTTATTATCGGCGTGGCCATGGATTTCAGTTATGACAACAAGGAAGTCAGTCTGCGCAATCAGGCTGAAGCTCAGCAGCAGGCCAATACCGTGATCTACGACAAGGTCTGGAAGGTCGTTGCTATGAAGACGCAGCTGCCTGAACGAGCCAAGAATGACTTCAAGGAAGTCTATGTCGAGCTTATGGAGGCTCGCTACGAATCTGGTGGCGGAACCATGATGAAGTGGATCCAAGAACAGAATCCCAGCTTCGATGTTCAGCAGGGACTTTACCAGGATATTTCCAACTCCATCGAGGCCTTGCGGTCCGAATTTGCCAATGTACAAGTCAAGCTGATCGACATCAAGCGCGAGCACGACAACATTCGTATGCGCAAACCAGGCAAGTGGTTTGTCGGTGATGTGGCGGAGCTGGAGATCCAACTGGTCACCTCGACCAAGACGTCGGAAACTTTCGACACTGGTGTCGAAGACGACGTCAATGTCTTTGACAATTAGGAGGTGGGGCTATGCTTATCTGGCTAGCCTTTGCCATTCCGCTGGTGACCATTTTGTTTCTGCTGATTTTCTTCCGTCGTCGTACACTTTGGTGGGAATTTGTCATTCCTATCGTGGTTTGCGGCATTGTCATTACTGCCTGCAAGTTTGGTACTGAATTTACTCAGACTATGGATGTCGAGTACTGGGGCGGTTGGGTGACCAGTGCTGAGTACTACGAGTCTTGGGACGAGACAGTCCCATGTACTCACGAGATTACTGAATCTGAGTACGATAGTGATGGCAACTACATCGGCGAAAGATTTGTCGGCTACGAACACATCTATGACGTGGATTACCACGGGCCGTATTGGCAAATCAATGATTCCAATGGCTTTTCTACTCGCATTAGTGAGAGTCATTGGAATGAGCTGGTACGCCGTTTTGGTAACAAGCGTTTTGTGGATCTGCACCGTGACTATCATCTCAATGATGGTGACAAGCATGTCACTAGCTGGGATGGTGAAGATGCTACTCTGTTGTGCTATGTTTCAAAGCATCGCTATGAAAATCGCGTGCAGGCATCACAGAGTGTCTTCAACTTCCAAGAAGTGGATCCTCAGGAATACGGACTGTTTGAATATCCTGAGATCAACAACTATCGCTGTAAAGCGATTTTGGGTTATAGTGATCCAGCCTATCGAGCTGCAGCTCATCGTCTGGACATTATCAACGCCAAGTTGGGAGCTCGCAAGAAGATCCGGGCAATGATTCTCGTTTTTGCCGACAAACCAATGGCTGCAGCTGTTGCCCAGCAAAACTACTGGAAAAACGGCAACAAAAACGAGCTGATCATCTGTGTCGGTGTGGACAAACAAAAGCAGGTACAGTGGTCATACGTTTTTTCCTGGACTGAAGTGGAAAAACTCAAGGTTGATGTTCGTTCCAAAGTGATCGAGCAAGCTGGCGAGACTCTCAATCTCCTGCCAATCATTGAGTGGCTTGGACCCGAAATCGAAGAACATTGGGTAAAGAAAAGTTTTGACGACTTTGATTACCTGACGGTCGAACCTCCTACATGGATGGTCGTCCTGACTTTTGTTCTGACCATTTTGGCTTCAGCTATCTCTTCCTTGTGGGTAGTCCATAACCAGTATCGGGAAGGAATGGTACAGCGTCGTCGCTATCGTCGTCGCTATTGATTTACTCAGGAGGTGTTGTTTTCAACACCTCCTTTTTTATTTGACAATATAATCTAAATATATTAACTTAGTATAGTCTCAAAACAAGGAGGGGATGGGATTATGCTCTTTTCAGTTCATCTGATTACAGCTGCTCTGGTACTGTACTCATTGGCTATTTGGTCAGAAAAAATAAAAAAGCACCTTAAGCCTTGGATGATTCGAATTTTTATTTTAGCTTTTTCTTGTGATGTGATTGGAACGACTATGATGTTTTTTCGTAACAAAACACATCATATCAACTTCCACACTATTTGTGGTTATCTTGCCTTATTGATTATGGGTTTACATCTTGCTTGGGCTATCGCAGCTATCAAACAACAGGGTAAGATGCAGTGTTTGTTTAGGCGTTTTTCAGTTTATGCTTGGTTTATCTGGCTAGTAGCTTTCATTACTGGAATTCCAAAATAAAACCACTCAATTTTGAGTGGTTTTTTATTTTGTTTGACCCATTCGACTACCTGCCTGCTGGCAGACAGGTGCTCAGGATCAACTTGAGCCTGTCGAAAGTTGACAATATAGCCAAAATACATTATAAATAAAGATAATATATAATATTATGAATTTACAAAGATTGCATAAAGTCAATACATGTATGTATGGCTCAGATCCTATTATGAATTATCTGGGGCAATTTTTGTATTCTAAATCTTTATAAATATTTTTTAATTTAAAATACAATGGACTGTCTCAGATAGAGGCAGTTTTTTCGTTCTTTCAAATAGGAGATTGTCATGACTAGTCAGGAAGTTGTTTTTTTGGAAGGCAAGCAAGTTATCTTGCGGCCTATGAACAGAGCTACTGATCTGGAGTTTTGTCAGCGTTGGATCAATCACCCTGATGTCCGTCATTTTTTGACTCAGTCTTTACCTATTACTCTTGAAGATGAGGGTAAATGGTTTGATAGTTTGATTGGCAACAAGTCCAATATTACTTTGGGCATTGTTGTCAAAGAAAGCGGGGAATTGATTGGTGTGATGAGTTTGATTCATATCGATTGGCTCAATCGTACAGCAGTTACTGGGACATGGATTGGTGGGCAAGAACACAGAGGAAAAGGTTATGGTACTGATGCCAAAATGATTCTTTTGGCATATGCTTTTTTGACCCTCAACCTGCGTAAGATTTGCTCAGGGGCCATTGCCTTCAATGGAGCTAGTCTGCGTTTCAATGCCAAGTGTGGATACAAAGAAGAAGGTGTTTTGAAACAGCAGGTTTACAAAGACGGTCAGTATTATGACGAGTTTTTAACTGCTGTTTTCAAAGACGATTGGCTTCCTCTTTGGGAAGCTTACCAGTCTGGCGATTAGAGCAAAACTCCTACCAAATGGTAGGAGTTTTTAAATTATGATATAATTAATACAAGATGAATGGCGAAGCCAGAGAGGGTGGCCTGGGCCATATAAAACTTAATATAATATTATGTACAAAAAGATTTTAATTATTGCTATTATTTTGATAATTTTGGCTGTTGTTATTGGTATACTTAAAGACAGACAAATACCAGATAATAGTATCACACAACCTCAAGGAATTTTGACTCCTGATGAAGAACAACCAGTGGTTTTTGAAGACCTCTTTGCACCAGAAGTTATGGCAATGATAGAGCAGGGTACAGAGTTTGTAATTATTGATGTTTCCAATCAATATGAAATAAGTCATTTACCAGGTGCTATTAATTTTTATGTTATAGATGGCGCATTAGATGCAGCTATAAATAGTTTAGACAAAAACAAGATTTATCTAGTTTATAGTCATAATTATGAAGAATCGACAGCTGGTGCTCAAAAAATGACCAATGCTGGATTTGAAAATATCTATCGTCTTGAAGGTGATCTAGATGGTTGGATATTTGAAGGCTATGAAATAGAATAAATTTTGATTTTAAATATTTTTAAATAAAAAACCTTCCTAAAATTAGGAAGGTTTTATTTGTAATCTAGCTTCATGTTTACTGCATTCAGCTTCAATGCAATTGGCTAGATATCTGACTATCCAATTGAGTTCGTTGTTGGGCAAGGCATCTTCAAGCAGATCAATCAAGCTAGGAAACTCTCGACGAGTTTCCAACACTTTACGTCTTTGTTTGTCTTTACGACAATTTTCCAAAGTTCGCATGTTGTGCAAGCGATCAGCTAGCTTGATCAAAATTACTCGCCAAGTACCAAATTCGCGAATGTTGTCATAGTAACGACGAGCGTCATGTGGATCTTTAGCCAAGAGTTTGAGATCAGTAGTGACCTCATAGCCAAAATTGATGCGCATGCGCTTGTGACTCAGGAGATAGGTGTCTTCAAGGATGTCGTGCAATAGTGCTTCGACAACTACCTGCCAGTCCCAATTGATCTCTAATTCATCGATGATGATTTCGGCTACTGCTCGAGGGTGATCAAAGTATCGACTACCATCATCACGAGTTTGTTCACGGTGCCCATATTTTGCAAAAATATAGGCAGCATAAATCATTTCAATACCTTCTTGATTGACAAAAGGAGCTACCTTTGCCAAGAAAGTCTTGCGTCTGGCAATGTCCTGTTCAGTCATTTTAAGCCTCCTTGGCTAGGGTTTGAAAAGGACTTTATGTTTCATACAGTATTATCATATATTATTAGTTTTGACAAGGGTCTTGAATAAATAAAAAAATCCGCCAACCATGTGGGGCTAGCGGATATGATACCTAGGCCACCTTCATACCTAAAGCGGTTTTAAAGCCGCTAATAGCTGGTACGAACAGTTTATGTTCTTTTAGTGGCGGTGGGACATCTCGCCCGAGTTCCCGGAAAAAAGTACAGGCAATGGTATGCTCTGGACCACCTTGTGCTGCGAGCATGCGCAGTTCAGTAGTGATATGACCGCTCAAACGATTGGCGCTTTGTAGACGCCTATCGGGTTGTTTAGCCCAGAGTTTTCGCAGAGCTCTCCCTGCCGCTTTGGCTTCTTTTTCTGTTTTGGGTCGTTGTGAGACCCCAATGAAATCCAAAGCTTGGGTCAAGAGTGCTACCCTTGATTGTCTACCTGACTTTTCGTTTGCCACTTGTCTTCCTCCCCCAAAAAAATGTTACTGATTTTGCCAACTAAAAGTTGACGATTCCTCCTTGAAAGAAAGGGTTTGAATGTTGTTGACACCTCCTTGGCCAAATTAAAAAAGTACAATACATCTTGTATTTATTACTATGCAGCATTTTCAGTATATTGTCAAGATTTTATCTAATTTTAGCATATTATGCTATAATAATAGATATGTTATTGACTTTGTGTTTGATCAAAAAAGACAAACAGGTTTTGCTTGGTTTCAAAAAAAGAGGTTTTGGAGTCAATCGTTGGAATGGATTTGGTGGAAAAGTAGAGTCAGGTGAAACCATTGAACAAGCAGCTAAGAGAGAAACTCTTGAAGAAGTAGAAATAGAGCTTATTGATTTACAGGAAGTTGGTTTGATGTATTTTGAGTTTGCTGGCAACCCAGAAGTTCTAGAGGTTCATGTTTTTAAATCAGAAAATTGGTCAGGCAAACCAACTGAAACTGAGGAAATGCGACCACAATGGTTTGATATTGATAATATTCCGTTTGATAAAATGTGGGATGATGATAGATATTGGTTTCCTTGGTTTTTGGAAAATAAAAAATTTAAAGCTAAGTTTTATTTTGATAAAGATGGTACTAAAGTCCAGAATTATAAAATAGAAGAAGCATGAAAAAAATCTTTTTAGCTATATTAATATTAAGTTTACCAGTCTTTGTATGGGCACAAGATATAGATTTTGATTATCTCAAAATTTATAACCTTGATGATCTCAAAATAATTAATTTATTTGCTTTGTGGGATATAGAGGGTGGTTATGACTTGGCAACTATTGACTTGGGTGGTGATGGACAATCTGAGATTTTGATAGGAGCTGGCCGCCGCCATCAACCAACAGTAAAAATATTGCGAGGCAATGGTAGTCTTATCAATGAATTTTTGGTTTTTGATGATGAATTTGATGGAGGTATCAATATAATAGCCTGTGATTTTGAAAATGATAAGCGTCAGGAAATATTAGTAGGTGCCAATAAAGGCGGCGGTGCTCATGTTCGAGTCTTCGATGGTTTTGGTGGTACCAAAGTATCACCTGGTTTTTTTGCAGACAGTGAAGAATATAAACAGGGGGTACAGGTAGGTTGCGCTGATACAGATGGTGATGGTTATGATGAGATTTTTACTATTAGTGGTGATGATACAAAATATCTCAAAGCTTTTGATTTTGAAGGTAATTTGTTGCGGCAAATAGATTTACCTTTAAAAAGTCATAACATTGATATAGCAGCAGTAGATCTAGGTGGCGATGGTCGTCAAGAGATAGTAATTTCTGGTGGCTGGCTAGATCAGCCATTGGTCCAAATTTATCGTGGAGATTTTAGTTTGGTCAATGAATGGCTAGCTTATAGTGATCATTTTACAGGCGGAGTCAATATTTTGGGTGTTGATATAGATGATGATGGTAAACAAGAAATTTTGACTGTACCAGGACTATCTGGTGGACCACATTTTATTGCTTGGGATGGCTATGGCCAGCAAAAAAACACCAAATTTGTTTTTGATACTGAATTCAAAGGTGGTTTATCAATGGCCATTGGTGATGTTACTGGTGATAAGAAAAATAATATTTTGTTTGCTCCACAAAATTTGCCCACTGGTAAGAAAGATTTGGCTCAATATATAGACATTGATGTTTCCGAACAAATATTTAGGTATTATCAAGATGGATTTTTGGTTGATGAGATGTTGACCTCTACTGGCAAACCATCGACAGCTACTCGCTTGGGAGAATTTGATGCTTTTGCCAAATATGAAATGGCTTATGGCGGTATAGAAGGTCAGACTTGGGCCATGCCTTATTTTATTAGTTTTTATACTTCAGGCAATTTAGAAAATGGTATTCATGAATTGCCGTTTTTAAATGGAGGACGAGAAGGAGTGGGTAGTCTAGGGACAGCTGTATCGCACGGTTGTGTACGTCTGGCTATTGGTCCAGCTCAAGAAGTATTTGATTGGATAGAAGTGGGTCTAGCTAAAGTTTTTGTCCATAATTAAATTTTTATTTTAAAACCCGCCATTGGCGGGTTTATTTTTTTCTTTTTTTAAATGGTAGTTGTTCTTGTCGACCCAATAATAACTGGGCTGTTTTTCGTCCTTGAGGCGTCAATCTGACTTTATCTATAAAGAGTTTGTGTTGAGTCTTTTCACCAAAGCCGACTATTAGGCCCTTGTCTATTAGTCTTTCTATGGATTTGGTTATAATATTTGTCCGAATATCTGCTTTTGGTGGATTTTTTTGCTTACTATAAAACTTGTTAAATATTTTTCTATCAACTCTGGGTTTTTTACTAAATAATATTTCTTTCAAAATATATTTTTGTAAAGTAGAGAGTTTCATACATTTATTTTAAGACTAAAGCTGGTTTTTTCAATCTTTGGCCAAAATTTGATTTGTTCCAAATTCTTTCATGAAGATAATAAACAGCCATTTTTATAAACTGTATAATAATTGCTTCTATAAAGCTTTTTATCCAATCACCACCACTAATTATCATCATAATAATAAAAGTAATGACCAGGGCCGAAAAAAACCAGGTAATAGATTTGATAAAAGTACGGGAATGATGTTCGTGAAACATATTTTTTTATTTTAATTAGTTTTGCGTATTTCCTGGCCATAATTACTTTTATTCCATACTCGTTCGTGGATATAGTACAAAACTGTCTTGGCAGCGTGGATTAATATAGAATGATAAAGAGACATTTCAAAATCACCAGTTAATAAATAAAGTATTATTAGCGTAGAGCCAAAAGCTACAATGCGCCAAGTTATAGTTTTGAAAATAGTACGTGAATGTTTTTCATGAAACATATTTTTTTATTTTTAATTTTAATTGCTTTAATTATTACATTATTGCGTGATTTGGTAAAGTAGTTTATAATAAATTTACTACAATTGAATATCAATTATCAAGAGTGCGGTGAGAGGATTGGCTCGTTGAACCGTCAGCAACCTGTTTATTTATAGATAAGGTGCTAAGTCCAACCCTTTGGTAGGGGAAGATAATGTTTTATTATTTGATTTCTCTACTTAAAGAGAAATTTTTTAATAAGTAATTTATAAAAATTATGCTAAAAACAGCAGAAAATGTAACTATTGGACATCCAGATAAGGTTTGTGATCAGATTTCTGACGCTATTTTAGATGAATGTCTACGCCAAGATCCCAATTCTCGGGTAGCAGTTGAAACAGCTGGTGGTCATGGATTATTATTAATTATTGGTGAAGTGACTACTAGAGCTCAATTTGATGCTGCTCAGATTGCTCGAGATGTTTATAAAGAAATTGGTTATGATGATGAATTAGATATTATGGTCAAGATAGCCAAACAAAGTCCAGATATTGCTCAAGGTGTAGATACTGGTGGAGCAGGTGATCAGGGTATTATGGTAGGATTCGCTACGTCTGATACAGATGAACTCATGCCCTTGGAGCATGTTTTGGCTGCTAAGTTAGTTAGAAAATTAGAACAAGTTCGTCAAGACAAAGATTCAGATTTAGGTAAACTTTTTGGACCAGATGGCAAGGCTCAAGTTACTTTAGATAAAAATGGTGTAGATAGTGTAGTTTTATCTACGCAGCATTCTGATCAAGTAGATTTTGAAGAATTCAAGCAAAAAATTATAGACGAAATTATCAAGCCTATTATTCCAGAGTTTAATAATGTTTATGTGAATCCAGCTGGTCCTTGGCATATTGGAGGTTTTACAGCTGATGCTGGTCTGACTGGTCGTAAAATTACAGCTGACAATTATGGTCCCCAAATTCCAGTAGGTGGAGGAGCATTTTCTGGTAAAGATGCTAGCAAAGTAGATAGATCAGCAGCTTATATGGCTCGTCAGCTAGCTATAGATTATCTTAAAAAATATAATGCTAAACAAGTATTGGTAAAACTTGCTTATGCTATTGGTAAGGCAGAGCCAGTCATGGCTACAGCCATTGTAGATGGTAAAACAGTTGAAATTACGGGCTATGATTTGACTCCACGAGGTATTATCGACAAGTTAAATTTGACAAAACCACAGTTTTTGCAAAGAGCTCGCTATGGTTTTTTTCAGAATTTTAGTTGACAATGTATTTATTTTGTGTATATAGATTTGCTTGTGGATATTGTATTTACTTAACAAAATCTAGATAATATGCTATATTTCCTAGTGATTTAAATAATTAACAATTCATATCATGGCTATGACAAAATCTCAATTGCTAAACGCTCTATCTGAAAAGAGTGGCATGAGCAAGAAAGAAGTTACAAGTTTCATGGAAACTTTTGCTGATATGGCTTATTCAGAAGTCAAAACAGCAGGTGAATTCACTATTCCTGGTATTGGAAAATTAGTGAAAAAGAACAGAAAAGCAAGAATGGGACGTAACCCAGCTACTGGTGAAACTATCTCTATTCCAGCTAAAACTGTTGTAAAATTCCGTGTTGCTAAAGCTGCAAAAGACGCAGTATTATAAGCAAAATACACGATTTAAAACAAAAAACCCCGCCTTAAAGCGGGATTTTTTGTTTACTAAATTATTTATCTATTATAGACAAAAACCGTATTAACGCCATTGTCTATTATCCAATGTTCGTCAGCCACATGACTAGCTTGATCTATGGCTTGTTTGGCAGAATGCCAATAGTTATTGACTACAAAATATAACTTGTCTACACCGGCTTTATCCATAGCTATTAGGGCTGTTTGACGATCAGGTTTACCTTCTATCATAGACAAAAATTCATTATAAATATTATTATTGCCTAGAGGCATAGAATAATAAAAATTATTATTGTAATAATGAGCAAAGCCAAATTGGTTTATAGCAGCCACGCCAACCATTTGATTGGCCAGGACTATATATGGTTGGTTACTTGATTCTTCTATGGCCTGGACAGTTTTTATATCTGTAGCTGTGACATTAAAACTTTTGCTATTGCCATGACGATCATAGATGGGGTAAGAGAAATAAACACTAACAACCACAATAACAACAGTAAAGATAATTAGCCAGATTTTTTGCCAGATAGCTCGACCATTTTTGAGTGCTTCTTTGAAAAGAAAATAAAATGCCGTCAGTACTAAAGGCAAAACAGACAAAGCAATCAAATAAATAATTCTATTTATATAGTCTTCTTTTTGATAAGAAATTTGTAGATTAAAATTTAAAAATATTTTGGTTGCTACGAAATTTAATATTAATAAGAAAGTAAAGATTAGATGTCGTTTGAAAAATATAAACTTATTTGCCCGGATAATAAAATATAAACCTAGCAAAACCAAAATAATATAAACCCAAGCAATATTTGAGCCAATATTATGAATAAAATCTAAGGGGAAATTATAAGTAGATTGCCAGTTGATCAAAGGCATGACCAATATATTGTGTATATTGAGTGTAAATATCTGTGTCCAAGGAGTATTATTAATATATTGGTAAATAGCCAACATCAAAGGTAAGCTAAAAGCAGCTGCTAGCCAGCTAATATAATACAAAAATATTCGCAAAAAGTTTCTCTTAATTCTAAAAATAGACAAAATAGCTGCCAAACAGGTAATTGGAATACCACCAAGTGGGTGGATAGTCATAGTCATAGCGGCTACTGCCCATAAAAAATACAAAGGTATTTTCTTGCGATTAACTTCTGGTAAGATAAATATAATTAGAGCGACCATCAAATAAGATAGACTTTGAGGAGTAGTCATGGTCGCAAAGCCAAAACCAACTACCAAACTCCACAAAGTACTCAAATAACTAGCTTTGTATGACCAATTGAATCCATAGCGTAAGCCGTAGTAGATACTACTGGGCCAGATGATACTAAATAATAGAGGTAACAATATTTTGTTGACTGCTATTATAGACACTCCGGTCAACTTGGATAAAAATAAAGTCATACCATATTGGCCAATATAGATATAAAGACGGGGTTCAATAGTACCAGTGCGATCAATAATATCTAGAGTTGTCTGATGTATAAAAGAATCATAACCAAAACCCAAAGGATAAAGGGTAATTCCAATAGTAGTAATTAGTAAAAAGTGTATTATTAATAAAAAAATGTTTTTGGTAGTTTTTTTGTCCAAAAAAGTAATTACTAACAAAATATTGCTCAAGGCAAAGATTGCCCAAAATTTTAGACCGACCAGTTCCCAAGGAGAGTGGATAATACCAACATTGGCTCTTTGCCATAAGGCATAAAATAAAACAGCATCGAGGACAAGGACTGCTGTTGGTAAAACAAAGCGACGTAGATTGGTAATATTAAGATGTCGCATTTCAAAATTTTTCAAAAAAGGATGTCTAGTATGTAGACTAAAAGACAAGATTTCAACGATAATAGGAATACTTATCAAAACAAACAAATAAACCCAAATATTGATAATATAAACATGATAGACAATAGTATAGATAATACTAATATAAGCCAAAATAAAAATTAGGCCTAAAATATTTTTGAGGCCTTTGTGCATATGAGAGCAGAGGACGTCTGATATTTTTTTGCTATTGAGAGATAGATAGATAATACCAAAAATAATACCTACTACTGGTGAGGTCAACCAAAAAGTATTTATTAATAATATGGCTAAGATTAGTACTTGCCACCAGATCAATTGATTTTTACTAAAACTAATCATAAAGCATTATTCTACCATAAATTAGTATATTTTTACACTTCTGTAAATAGCCAAGTTCTGCTAAAATATAAGCATGACAATCAAGAGAAAATCATTTATAAAAGTTTTACGCTATATTTGGTGGTTGATAGGCCTAATAATCATTTTGTTTATTATTGGTCAAAATATTATCACAGAACGGGTGATCAATTATCAAGTTGATTTAGCTGATAGTATTAGACCTGATTTGACTGGTTGGTACCCAGAATCCCGTTTAGCTTACAATCCTAGCCTTGATCAAGCGCAATTATTGGCTGAGCCACTTTATATACAGATTTATCGTCCAGTTGATTTTGAGACCCTGTCTATAGAGGGTAGTATGATATTTGAGAATCAAAACATTAGATTAGGGCTCAAACAGAATGATAATAGTTGGCAATGGCAGACTATTCCTAGTCATGATTTTTTGATTCAATTTGATTTGACTAATGCCAAAAATTATAGAAACAAACTAGAGTTGATATTATCTATTCCAGATTTACACAATACCACCTCAACAGTTGATATATTAAATAATTGGCAAATAATTTTAGAACGATGACCAAAAGATATATTATAGTCAAAGATTTTTTTGAAGCAGCTCTGGGCACTTGGGTGATCTTATTGATTTTTGAATTAGCGAGGCCTGGTATGGTACAAAGATTTATAAATTTGGAATATTGGTTTTATGCTTTGTTAATATTATTTATTTGTTTATTTGCTTGCCGTAGCAAAATTTTATAAAAATTTTACAAAAAGCTTTGTGAATAGTACAAGGCTTTTTTATTTTGGTGATTAACATGATTTTGTGTTATAATATAGACGTATAAATTTTTTCATGGAGGAAAAACAAAAACAAAAAATGTATGTAGTAGCAGTTGATATGGGCTATGGCCATCAACGAGCTGCTTATCCTTTTTCAGACATTGCTCACCATGGCATTATCAACGCCAATCATTACCAAGGTATTAGTAAGAGTGAGCAAAAGACTTGGGAGAGTGGTCGTAAATGGTACGAGATTATTTCTCGTTTCAAAAAAGTTCCGTTTTTGGGTACGACTGCTTTTAATATTATGGATCATTATCAAAAAATTGATCCTTTTTATCCTCGTAGAGATTTATCAAAAAATTCTAGTCAACAAAAATATTTTTATAAAAGAGTCAAGCGTGGTTTAGGTAAAGAGCTTATAAAAGAATTAAATAGGAATCCTTTGCCTTTGGTGACCACTTTTTTTGTACCTGCTTATTTTGCTGAATATCATGGTTACAAAGGTAAGATTTATTGTGTGGTTTGTGATGCTGATATTGCTCGAGCTTGGGCACCAGTCTTTCCCAAAAATAGTCGAGTAATCTATTTGGCTCCCAATCGTAGAGTTGGACAGCGCCTACAAGAATACGGTGTTAAAGCCAAAAATATTATTTTGACAGGTTTTCCTATGCCAAAAGAAAATATTGGTGATAATCAGGAGATTATTAAGAAAGACCTTAGTAATCGGCTTTATAATTTAGACCCTAGAGGAATTTATCGAAAAAAATACAAAGACTTGATTGAAACATATCTTTGTCCTGTCAAAAATATAAATAAAAATCGTTATCCTTTGACAATTACTTTTGCAGTTGGGGGAGCGGGAGCTCAACGTGATATTGGTGTGACTATTTTGCGTAAACTTAAAAAACATATAAAACAAAATAAAGTCCGGCTTAATCTAGTAGCTGGTGTGCGTAACGATGTTTATCTTTATTTTCAAAAAGTTATAGAGCAAGAAAAACTAGAAAAATCTGACAACGTCAATGTTGTCTATGCTGAGGATAAAATGAGTTATTTCAAAATCTTTAACAAAGTTTTGCGCACTACTGATGTTTTGTGGACCAAACCCTCTGAGCTTACTTTTTATAGTTCTCTAGGCTTACCAATTATTATGTCTGAGCCGATTGGTTTTCAAGAAAGATACAACCGTGATTGGCTGACAGCTATAGGCGCTGGTATAGATAGTCAGGACCCACAATATGTAGATGAATGGCTGTTTGATTGGCTTGATTCTGGTTGGTTGGCTGAAGCGGCTATGCAAGGATTTTTGGATGCACCGCGCATGGGTACTTATCGGATAGAAAATATTGTCATGCACAACAAGATTGATGAAATAGACGATATTGATCTTTTGTAATAAATATGGAAATTTCAATAAAAAAACAATCTGGTTTTACTTTGTTAGAGTTATTGGTAGTTACTTTTATTATTGGGGCTTTGTCTAGTATAGCGATAGTCAATCTCAGAGCAGCTACCAACAAAGCTAGAATAGCTGCAGCTCGAGCTGATATGAATGCCATGGCCAAGGGTATTGATTTGCTATGTGATGACACTGGTTTATTACCTTTTAGTCATCCTGATTTAAATTTCCCTTATGCTAATAATCCTGAACGTCATCCTTGTGATACATGTGTAGGATTTGATGTTCCTGCTAATATGGATGAGTGTCATGCGGGTTTAGCATGTAATAATGGTCAGTTTTCTAATTGGAAGGGTCCTTATGTTAATCATGTACCCCTAGACCCTTGGGGTAATAAGTATATTCTTGATTTTGATTTTAAATGTAGTGCAGAACATGGTTGCGAAAATTTTATTTTTCAGGGCCCATACCCAAAATGGAATACTGTGCGAGCTTTGGTATCTGCTGGACCAAATGGTGATTTTGAGGTAGATACGGATGACCCTTTTGGTAGTAATCATTTGGATGATGTTGTCTATATTTTATGTGATTATTGATTATGGTAATTGATAGTATAAAAATAAATTATTATAAAAGTATCAAAGAACCTCTAGTTTTGGATATGCAACCAATAAATATTTTTATTGGTCAGAATAATTGTGGTAAATCCAATGTTCTGGATGCGATTGCTTATGCTGTCTCTCCTGATTTGAAAAAAAGTAAATATTTTTATGCCAAAGCAGATATTGAATTGACTATTAAATTTACTGAAGAAACAGTTAGACGACATCAATTGCCAGCTAGTATTGGTTCTTTGCAAATCAAAGAAGAAAATAGAGAAATAGTTTTTGCTAATCAGACTTTACCGGTCAAAAAATCTTTGTTGAATATTTTGACACCCAAAATAAAAAGATTAGACGAAGAGGCTTTTCAAAACTTTGCTCAGATTGAAACTGATTATCATAATCTTTTTAATTTTCCTGGATTTTTGAATAAATTTAAAGATAATTTGCAGAAGCATTTTCCAAAAATTTCAGCCACCAAAAATGCCCTAGATATAAATTATGAACATGATGGTTTGTATGAAGGTGATAGGCGAGTAACTATTGATCGCTTGGGTTCTGGTTTTCAACGTATTTTTACCATGTTACTTTATATTTTTCATCCCGAGTATACTATTGTAATGATTGATGAACCAGAGACTCATTTGCATCCAGCTGTTATAAAAAAAGTGTTGTGGGCTATGCAAAATAGCCAAGCTGGTCAGGTTATATTTACAACTCATTCTCCACTTTTTATCAAGCCAATTACTTTGCCACAGGTTGTTAGATTCGTGAAAGAAAAAAATAGCACCAAGGCTTTTTCTCTGACTCAGCACAATCTAAATGTCCAGAGACTAATCCAAGAGCTTAATGCTGACAATCTGGAGATGTTTTTTGCTGATAAAGTATTATTAGTTGAAGGTGTGTCTGATAAGTTGATTATGCGCGGTTTGATAGACAAATTTTATCAAGGTGACAAAGATATCAAAGTTATCCAAACTCATGGTAAGGGTAATGTCAAAATTTATGTACATTTATTAGACATATATAAAATACCATATAGTATTATGCTAGACAGAGATGCTACCAAGACTCAACAGCTTAGAACCTTGATGCATCATATGGAAATCAACCTACCACCTCTCAAAGATGAAGAATTAATAAAAAATTTGAAAAAATATAGTATATATATTTTGCCAAATGGCGATCTAGAAGCTAATTATCCTCGCCGTTATCAAAATGAAGACAGTAAATCACTCAATGCTCTTAGAGCAGCTCGTCAAATTCGCCAATCAGATTTTGATGGTAGAGAGATGACAAACTTAAAAGAAATTATAAATAGTTTATAAAATAAAATTATGTCTTGGTTATTATTAGCTATCGGCGCTTATCTCATCTTGGCCATTGTCAATTTGGCTGATAAGTTCTTATTAGATAAATTTTTACCATCTGCAAAAGCTTATACTTTTTTGGTAGGAGCCATGGGTGTGGCGGTAATTGTGATTGCACCTTGGTTTTTGGAATGGCCTGGTTGGTCTTTATTTTTGGGGAATATACTAGTTGGTGCTTTGTTTCCTGGGGCTTTATTATTACTCTACAAAGCTTTGCGTGATGGAGAAGCTTCTCGGATTATTACTCTGATTGGTGGTTTGGTACCAGTCTTTACTATAGTCTTGTCACTATTATTTTTGCATGAAAGTTTTTTTGGAAGACAATGGATAGCTATCTTTTATCTGATCTTGGGTACAATTATTATTGCTTGGTTTCCAGAAGGTCATCAACTTTGGCATAAAGTAGTCAAATGGTTTGATCCCAAAAAGCATCATTGGACTGCTTTGTTTGTAGCAGCTGGTGCAGCTTTAATTTTTGCTGTTTTCTTTGTAGGTAGTAAATATCTTTATGATAGCCAGCCATTTTTGAGTAGTTTTATCTGGATACGAATTGGTACTTTTTTGGCTACTTTATTATTACTTATTCCAAACAAGTGGAGACGAGAAATCAAAAAAGGTTTCAAACACCTCAAGGGCGACGGCAAAGCAATTTTCTTTTCCAATCAAGCACTCGCTGCTATTGGATTTTTGATGCAAAATTATGCTATTGCTCTGGGCTCAGTAGTTCTAGTCAATGCTTTGCAAGGTGTGCAATATGGATTCTTGATGGTTTTGGGTGGTTTGGTGACAGTTTTTTATCCCAAGGTTGTCAAAGAAAAAATTAGTACTTTTATTATTTTACAAAAAATCGTAGCCATTACCCTGATTAGTTTTGGTTTATATTTTATTGCTACATGATAAAAAAAATGATAAAAATTATTCTTTGGTTTTTGGTTATAGCTATAGCTATTTGGTATATCAAATTTGCCAAACATTATCCTTATAATACAGATTTGTCAGATGCTAAATATGATTATTGGGGAGTGACCTATTCACCAAAATTTGCTGAGGAATTAGGACTTGATTGGCAGGAGGCTTATTTGGCTATTTTGGATGATCTAAAAGTCAAAAATATTCGTATTCCAATTTATTGGGATTTAATAGAAGACAAACAGGGTAGTTTTGATTTTTCAATTTATGATTATATTTTTGATGAAGCAGCCAAGCGTGATATAAAAATAATTGCCAATGTTGGTTGGCGTTTGCCACGTTGGCCAGAATGTCATGCTCCGACTTGGGCTCAAAAATTATCGACTGAACAAATCCAAGCAGAGATATTACCCATGATAGAAATAGTGGTCAATCGTTACAAAGATAGAGAAGAGATTGTAGCTTGGCAAGTTGAAAATGAACCCTTACTTAATACTTTTGGACTTTGCCCTGATGGCGATGAAGATTTTTTGAAAAAAGAAGTTGCTTTGGTAAAAGGTCTAGATAAACATCGTGATATTATTATTTCAGCTTCAGGAGAGTTGAGTACTTGGTCACATGAAGTTCAATTGGCTGATATTTTTGGAACAACTATGTATCGGGTAGTTTGGAATCCTTGGTTTAGATACTTCCGTTATCCTATTCCTGCTTGGTTTTATAAGACCAAGGCTGATATTTTGAGTGTACCGACTGATAATTTGATTATTAGTGAACTTCAGGCTGAGCCCTGGGTGCCCAATGGTACATTGGCTGATCAAACAACCTTAGAATCGAATAAATCATTTGATATAGAACAATTTATTGCTAATCTAGAATTTGCTATCAAAGTTGATTTTAAACAAACTTATCTGTGGGGAGTAGAGTGGTGGTATTGGCAATTCCAAAATGGTAATCCAGAGTATTGGGATATAGCCAGAGATTTATTTATAGAAGAAGTTGTAGAAGAATAAATATTAAAAAAATAGCACAACTGTGCTATTTTTTTGTTGACAAAAAAGCTGTATGGCTTTATATATAAGCAGTAGATACGAAAAAATCTGAACTTTGTTCTTTACACCTTGCACAGGAGGCGCAAGTCATGGCTAAGTCTGAAGAAATTGTCTTACTTTGTGGTGGTGGACGCACCAATCGTTTGGCTGGGCAAATCATTGAGGTGGTCAACAGCCGACGTATCGGTCAAACACCACTAAAACTTTCTCACACTGATTTTGGTTGGTTTAGCGACGGAGAACCAGATCATGCTTTCAACAGTTGGGAAGAAATCAGAGATAAGCATGTAGTGCTCTTCTTGAGCACACATAACATGGAATTGGTTCTAGAGCTTTTGATTCTCATTCGAGCAATCAAAAAGCGCTATGGTGCCAAGAGCTTGACTGTGGTTTTGCCATTTATGGCCTTTCGTCGGCAAGACCACCCAGAGATCGATGCAGAGTTTGATCTCAATCTCTGGTTTATCGAAAACATCAAGCAAAATGGTGCTGATCGACTGGTTGTTTGCGATATCCATTCCAAGAGGACTTTGGAAAATTGTCAGGCAGTTGGCCTAGAAGCACATCATGTCAAACCCACGCCGCTTTATGCAGCTGCTTTGACAGATACTGTGACTCAGGCAACTGAGTTGGGTAAGAAGCTCAAGGTTATTTCTCCTGACAAGGGTTCTCTCTTGCGCTGCATTGCTCTGGCCAAAATGATCAAGGCTTCAGTGGTTGTCAGTTTGAAAAAAAGGAGTGAGACTGGCAATATTGTCACCAAGGTTGAGCCAAGTCCTGAAGAAACTCGGATGATAGAGGGGTTGGCTGCTGAACATGGTGTTTCAATCGAGCTGATCAGCGAAGAGGTTGTCAAAGATGTTATTTGCATCCTTCGTGAAGATGAGCTTGATACTGGCGGTACTGCCTCTTATACCTGTCGTGATCTCATGCGAGCAGGTGCTCACAGAGTAGAGCTGGTAGTAACACACATGAAGTGTTCGCCTACCTGGAAACGTAAGATAGTTCGCAAGAGTCCTTTCCATAGGATCTATGGCGGTGATACTATCTATCGTGAATACCAGGACCGAACTGGTGGTTTGGTGGTTGATATCTTTACTGATGTTATTATTGCCGAAACACTGGCAGAAGTTCTTGATTCGTTGGAGTAACCCCATCCCGTCTAGCTATGCAGATGTATTAGCAAGACGGGTTTTTATTTTCCAGTAAGAGTGCAAGGTAATATTAATATTGAAAAAATAGCACAGCTGTGCTATTTTTTATTGAGTAGTTCATTTCAATTTCAAATAGGAGGAAAGATGAAGATCAAGATTACATTACTCATTACCCTAACCCTTCTCATGACAACTCAAGTCAATATTTTGGCTGTTGAACCACCGCATGAAGATCGCTGTAGGCAAGAGACAGAAGTTACCATCCAACGTGGGGATTATTTTCTCTATACAATATGCCCTTGGTTTAGTCTAATGTCTGGCCTTACTTACTCTGACTTTAATTATCAAGACAAATCTGTAACATTGACTATGTCTGCAGGTTTAAATCTTATTAAGGTTATTATGAAAGAAGAGTGTAGATATTCCATGATTGTATTGCGTAGAAAAGATTGTTCTCTTATTATGGATATGACAATTCTAAAGATTGATCCTGAAGGTAAGTATATCACACTTGATTGGTCTATTTATCCGATGTACTTGGATAAATAATTATTTCAAACCTCGTTTATTTTTTTGACGAGGTTTTTTATTTTAAATAAAAAAAAGGCCGGGACTGCTGTTGCAGTACCCGGCATGAAGGGTTTGGAGGATCAGAGCTGTCCTCGCCGACGCATTTTCGAAGCCTGGCGTTTGGTCACGCCAAGTTCGATGGCGAATTGAGTATTGGTCTTCCTCGGCGGAGGCGAAGGAATCTCCTTGTGAGCGGAACGATCATAGATCATACAAGGAAAGTTTCCAGGCAGGTCGATTTGCATAGCAATGCCGTTTGTCATAGTGACATGCATAGAAACATGAGCAGGGTGATCGAGTTGCCAGTCACAGAGATCAGCATATCGCAGAAAGATCTTCTCGTCATTGATATGACCAGATTCTGCCATAGCGACCTTGATGATCATAGATTTGTCAGGGTCCAGATCGAGCTCAGCCAGGGTGGTGATGGTGAAGAAATCGTCTGTGTTTCTCTGAAGCATTTCACGAGCTTGATTGTACAGATACATGAGACTTTCTCCTTTGAGTGTATGGATTGACCATGCACTCTCAGAAGATTCGTGAATGTTTCAGTTGGATGTTTCTTGAAAGTGCACTAGTAGGTAAAGTGGGTGTTAGTTACTTAATCGAAACTTCCAGCGCATTTTGCATCTCCTTTGCAAAGTAAGAAAAGGGCAGTGAATGAATTGTTCAAGTATAGCATATTTTATCTATTTTGTCAAGGATAAGTTGTTTTTTAGTATTAATTCTGTTATAATTTAAGCAAATTATTAAACAAAAACCAACGTGTTATCTATCAAAAAGATAGCTTTATTTAGCATATTTACCTTGCTAATGGCTAATACTGCGTATAGTTTTTCTCAAGATTATACGCCCCAAGACCCTAATTTGTACGAACAATCAGTTTATTTTGATCTGATAAACATCGAACCTAGTTGGTCTGATGATATTCAAATTAATAAAGAAGTGGTTATAGCTGTTTTAGATTCTGGTATAGATTTGGACCATCCTGATTTGATAGCCAGTCTTTGGAAAAATACCGATGAAATACCAGGTGATGGTATAGACAATGACAATAATAGTTATATTGATGATGTTGATGGTTGGGATTTTATGTCTAGTGACAACAATCCTGAACCAGATTTGACAGAAGGTTATGATGATGTGGCTGTCAATCACGGTACAGTTGTAGCTGGAGTGATTGCTGCTACTGCCAATACTCAAGGTGTGATTGGTGTTGCACCACAAGCCAAAATAATGCCACTCAAAATTTTGGATGAAACTGGCAAAGGCAATACTTTAGTTTTGGCTCAGGCTATTGATTATGCTGTAGAAAATGGCGCTGATATTATAAACCTCAGTCTTGTAGGTGATTCTTTTACAGATGATCTTAATACATCTATTGCTAAAGCGTACAATAGTGGCGTGATGGTCATTGCTGCTTCTGGTAATGAAGATGAAGAGGGTATTAGTTTGGATACTGATCCTCGTTATCCAGTTTGTGATATTGATGGTATTAATAGAGTTTTTGGAGTAGCTGCAGTAGATAAAGATCTAAAACTGACTGAATTTTCAAATTTTGGAAAAGATTGTATTGATATTTCTGCTCCTGGTACAGGTTTTTACTCAACAAATTTTCAAAAAAGTAGTACTACAGATTTTCAAACATATTATTCCAATGGTTGGAATGGCACTTCAGTAGCTACACCAGTTATTTCAGGTACAGCTGCACTTATCAAGATGAATTTTCCTGAGTTACGACCTTTTGATATTTATAGTATTTTGTCCAGTAGTGCTCAAAGTTTACAAAGAACCAATCCTGTGCATCATATTGATCTAGGAGCTGGTTTGGTAGATGTTGGAGAAGCTATCAATCTAGCTTATGATTATGCCAATCAAGATATAAAAATAATTTTGGCACCTCAAGCTGGTCTTGCTCCTGAGATTTTGGTCATGAATACAAAGGGTGATCTTAGAAATTCTTGGTTAGCTTATAGTGAACATTTTACAGGCGGAGTTAATGTTGTAGTTGGTGATGTCTATGGTGATGGACCACAAGAAGTTATTACAGCCCCCAAAAAAGGCGGCGGACCTCATGTTAGGATTTTTGATGATAGAGGAAAATTATTGTCAGAATTTTTTGCTTATGGTGCTGATTTTCATGGGGGAGTAAATATTGCCTTAGGCGATGTCAATAATGATGGTATTAATGAAATTATTACAGCCCCAGGACCAGGCGGCGGACCTCATATAAAAGTTTTTGACAGTTCTGGTAATTTGCTGACAGAATTTTTTGCTTATGAAGCCAGTTTTGACGGCGGAGTAAATGTAGCAACTGGCGATGTCAATAATGATGGTGTGGCAGAAATAGTTTTGGCTCCATATAGTGGCTATGCTCCGCAGATAAAAGTTTTTGATTATCAGCGTCGATTAAAATCTAGCTTTAAAGCTTTTGATGCTGGAATGACTAGTGGTATTAATATCAGCGTTGGTGATGTAAATAGTGATGAATGGCCAGAGATAATTGCCACTCCACGAGTAAATTATTCACCTGATATCAAACTTTTTAGTTTCAAAGGCCGAGACAAAGGTGGGTTTTTATCTTATAGTCAATATTTGACTACTGGTGTTGAAATTGTATCTAGCGATATTACTGGCGATGGCTTACCTGAAATAATCACCTTACCAAACAAAGGTGGTGCAGCTTTACTAAAAATTTATGATTATAATGGATTAGAAAAAAATAGTTTTTACTTACGTAATCCCGAAGATAAAAATGGTTATAATTTTGGTATTTTAAGTAGATAATATGCAAATCAGCGTAGTAATTCCTTGCTATAATGAAACGGAGGTTATAGAAGAAACAATCAAGAAAGTTAAAAGTTTTTTGCAAAAAAATTATCAAAGCTTTGAGATTTTAATTATTGACGATAAATCTACCGATAATACCTTGGAAATTATAAAAAAAATAAATAATATAAAAATATTACGTAATTTAAAAAATCACGGCAAAGGTTATTCTATAAAAAAAGGAGTAAAAGCAGCGACTGGAGATTGGATCTTATTTATGGATGCTGATAGTTCGACTGATATTAGTGAGTTGTCAAAATTGTCAAAGTATCAAAAAGATTACAAATTAATAATTGGCTCACGAGCTTTATCTGCTTCTGAGATAAAAATACGACAATCTTGGTTCAAAATATTTTTGGGCAAGTTGGGTAATTTATTAATTAAGATCGTACTTTGCACAAATATTCGTGACACACAGTGTGGCTTCAAACTATTTGATAAAGAATTAAAAACTTTATTTAATAAATTGACTATAGACGATTGGGGGTTTGATTTTGAACTTATCTGGTTAGCCAAGCATAATAATTTTAAGATCAAAGAAGTGCCAATCATTTGGTACAATCATCCAGATTCAAAAGTAAAATGGTATGGATATCTGGTCACTTTATTACAAGTATTCAAAGTAAGATTAAATATTTTAATAAATAAATATAAATAAAATCATATGACAACAAAAGTTTATTTTGAAAATAAAAATGTTTTGGTATTAGGAGGAGCTGGATTTATTGGTTCTTATCTTTGTGAGGAATTGGTCAAAAAAGGCGATCAAGTAATCTGCGTTGATAATTTTGTTTCTAGTGATGTAGAAAACATTCGTAGTTTACTAGAATATCCCAATTTTGAATTTATCAAACATGATATTACAGAAGATATAGATTATGAAATTTTGCCAGGTTTGCGAAAATTCAAAGTAGATGGACAAGGTATTCAAGAGATTTATAATCTAGCTTGCCCAACTGCACCAAAAGACTTTACAAAATTTCCTGTCAAAACAGCCATGGCCAACTCTATCGGTGTTATCAAGAGTTTGGAAATAGCCAAAAAATACAAAGCTCGTTATTTGTTGGCTTCTACTTCAGCGGTCTATGGTCAACCACCGCAAGATGGTAGTGCTATAAAAGAAGATTATTATGGCTTACTTGATTTTTTGGGGCCACGAGCTTGCTACAATGAAGGCAAACGTTTTGCTGAGACCCTAGTAATGACTTATCGTGATACTTATCAACTCAATACTAGTATTGCTCGTTTGTTTGGTACTTATGGTCCACGAATGCTTCAACATTCTGGTCGTCATATTCCTGATTTTATTCGAGCATCTATAGATGATAAAGATCTTGAGATTTCAGGTGATGACAAAACATTTTCTACTTTTTGTTATGTCAAAGATGTTGTTGAAGGCATGATATTATTAATGGCCTCTGAGATTTTTGATCCACTCAACATAGGCAGTCCTCATACCAATACTTATACTGAAGTAGCCAATACAATAATTGCTTTGACAAAATCACCTAGCAAAGTGATTTATACTGATTCTATAAAATATGCTAGTCAGCGACCAACTCCAGACATTAGTAAAGCCAAAGAAGAAATCAATTGGTTGCCTCTAATACCATTAGAACAAGGTCTAACCGAAGCTATAAATTATTTCAAAGCCACTGCTATACTGCATGGCCCTCGTCTAGATCAAGACGAAGAATAAATTTTATGAAAATATTTGTTGTCATCCCAGCTTGGAATGAGGAGGAACGTATTGGACCGGTTTTGGAAAGTCTAATATCTTTGCCTTATAAAATAGTTGTAGTGGATGATGGCTCCAGTGATCAAACTTATCAAGTAGTCAGTCGCTACCCCGTTTCTTTATTACGTCATAAAATTAATAGGATTCAGGGAGCTGCTTTGCAAACTGGCAACGATTATGCTTTATCTCAAGGTGCTGATATTATCGTTCACTTTGATGCTGACGGACAATTTTTGGTAAAAGAAATCAAAGATATTGTCCAACCTATTTTGGATGGTCAGGCTGATATTGTTTTTGGTTCTCGTTTTTTGGGTAAAAAATCCGATATTCCTGCTATCAAAGAAAAAATATATTTCCCTATTGCTCGACTAGTCAATAGGATTTTGTTTGGCATCAAATCTTCAGATCCACAATCTGGATTTCGAGCTATGACCAGAGCTACAGCTCAGAAAATACGTATTGAGCAAGATGATTTTTCTCATTGTACTGAGATTATGGCTAAGGCTTTTGAATATAAACTACGTATCAAAGAAGTGCCTATTACAGTTGTTTATCATCGTTTTGGTCAAAATCTATCTGGTGGCATCAAAATAGTCAAAGATTTATTATTTAGTAAAATAATCAAATAAAATATGCTATATCTACAAATTTTAGTTAGTCTATTTATAGTTATTATTCTTTTCAAATTATTCAAACAAAGACAAGCCAGTAAAATATCCACCAAATCTTTTTTATTATGGATTATTTTGTGGCTGATTATTGCTGTAGTTTTTTGGCAACCAGACACAACTAGTTATATTGCTAATCTTTTTGGGGTCCAACGCGGTGCTGATTTAGCTATTTATGTGGCTATTATAGTTATTTTATATTTATTGTTTAGAGTTTTTGTTAGATTAAATAAGATTGATTCAGATATTACCAAGCTTGTCAGAGAGGATGCAATCAAGCATGTCAAAGAAAAATAAAGTCATTGTCATAATACCTAGTTACAACGGCCAGTCATACTGGCCTGATTTATTGCCTACTTTAGTTCAAGAAAACTATCCTGATTTTGATTTAGAAATTGTAGTAGTAGATAATAACTCTTCAGATAATTCAGCTGATTACATAGAGGGCAAATATCCTCAAATTACAGTTATTAGAAACAAAAAAAACACTGGTTATGTCGGCGCAAATAACATTGGTTATGAATATGCCAAAAATAAAAAAGCAGATTTTATTTATTTATTAAATCAAGATACAGAAGTTACCCATGGATTTTTGCAGCCACTTTATAACTTTGCTATTACACACAAATTTGGTAGCTTGCAGTCCAAACTTTTATTACACGCAGATAAAAAAATAAATACTTTGGGCAATGTTATTCATTATTTGGGCTTTGGTTATGGAAAAGATTCTGGCAAATCAGATTCACAACAACAAATTAATAAAATAAATTATGCTTCAGGGGCTGGTGTGTTTATAAATATGTCGGCTTTAGAAAAATTAGGATATTTATTTGATGAGACAATGTTTATGTATTTGGAAGATCTTGATCTTGGTTGGTCCTTGAATTTACTTGGCTATGATAATTATTTGATTCCAGATTCTGTGATTTATCATAAATATGAATTTGAGCGTGGCATGAAGCATTTACATTGGTTTGAACGCAACCGACTATGGGTTATGCTCAAAAATTATAAATTATTGAGTTTAATTTTGATTTCCCCAGCTTGGATATTGATGGAATTTGGTCAAATATTTTTTGCTATTATAAATAAACGTCTTATGCAAAAATTAAAAGCTTATATTTGGCTATTTTCTATTAAGCAATGGCATATTTTACTAAAAAAAAGACGTCTGATACAATCTATCAGACAGAGGAGTGATAGGCAGGTAGTTAGGAAATTTAGTGGTCAGATTTTGTTTCAACCACTAAATAATCCATTGTTAAGCATAGCTAATATTGTTTTTGGCCTATATTGGCAAATTATTAGATTATTTATTTTTTGGTAATGAAAATAGCAGTAGTAGTATCTACATTTCCCCCATACAAAGCTGGCATCGGTAATGAAGCATATTATAGTGCTTGGTCTTTAACGACCCTTGGTCATGATGTGACAATCTTTACCCCACAATACAAAAAGATTAGTAAACAACACATAGATGAGTATCCTTTCAAAGTTCAGCGTCTTCGTCCTTGGTTCAAATATGGCAATGCTGGTATTTTGCCACAGTTGTTTTGGAAGCTTTGGGGTTTTGATATTATTCATTTGCATTATCCTTTTTTTGGTGGCGCAGAACTTATTTATTTTTTGGATAAAATCAAAGATCTAAAATTGGTTGTTACTTATCATCATGATGTAGTAGGTTCTGGTTTATTATCAAAGTTTTTTAAATGGCACACTTCGCATGTCTTACCAAAGATTTTGGACAAGGCCAACAAGATTATTGTTACTTCTTGGGACTATGCTCGTTGTTCAAATATTAAAGACAGGATAGAGGCCGAACCAGAAAAATTTGTGGCCATTCCTTGTGGGGTCAATCATCTGATTTATAAGCCACGCTATCGTGACAAGGCATTACTTAATAAATATGACTTACATGGTAAAAAAATTATTTTGTTTGTTGGTGCTTTAGATAAGGCTCATTATTTTAAAGGTCTTAATATTTTATTTCAAGCTATCAAAAAAATATCTAACAATGATGATTTTCGTGTGTTGATAGTCGGTGATGGTGATCTCAAACAAAGCTATATGAGCTTGGTAGATAGTTTTGGTTTGGGCAAAAAAATAATGTTTTTGGGCTATGTACCAGACAATTTATTACCTAAATATTATAATCTAGCTGATATGTTGGTTTTACCTTCTATTGACAAATCAGAGGCCTTTGGAATTGTTTGTCTAGAGGCCATGTCTTCAGGTGTACCAGTGATTACTTCTGACTTGGCTGGAGTGCGTTCGGTGGTTAGCAAAAAAAAGACTGGATTATTGGTAAAACCGAGTAACGTTCAAAATTTGGCTGATATGATTCAATATTTATTAAATAATCCTAAAATAGCCAAAGAATATGGCAAAGCTGGTCGAGCCAAAGTAGTTGCCAATTATACTTGGGAACAAATTGGTTACCAATTAGATAATTTGATGAGAAGTATTGCAAAAAAATAATGAAGATTGCTATTATTTCCAATTTGTATTCTCCTTTTGTGCGGGGTGGAGCAGAGGTGATTGCTCAACTAGAAGCAGAAGGACTTAAATCTGCTTGGCAGCATGTTTTTGTTATTAGTACACGACCACGTAATATCAAAATACATGGCAAATCTGCTATCAAACCAGCTCATGCCACTGTTTCACACGATGAAATAAATGAAATATCTATTTGGCGCTTTAGTCCTATTAATATTTTTTATTATCTCAACGACTTTAAATATCCTAGTTTTGTTAGATTGCTCTGGCACTTGATAGATACTTTTAATATTTTTTCTTATTGGACAGTCAAAAAGATTTTACTTAAACAAAAACCAGATGTAGTGATTACTCACAATATAATGGGAATTGGTTTTTTGTTACCACGATTATTTAGTAAACTTAATATCAAACATGTTCATACTTTGCACGATGTGCAATTAGTTACACCTTCTGGCCTGATTATCAAAGACAAAGAAAATAGTTTAGAACAAATTTTTTTCAAAGCCATTGGTTATGTCAAAGTTATGCGCTGGTTAATGGGATCGCCAGATATTATTATTTCGCCATCTAAGTTTTTGTTGGATTTTTATAAACGAAGTAAATTTTTTCCAAAATCAAAAAAAGTTGTGTTACCCAACCCAATTAAAAATTTGTTAAATATCACTAAGCAATCTAGTTATAATTTGGAATTAGTTTATTTGGGGCAAGTCAATAAAGCTAAAGGGATTTTAGATTTGATAACTAATTTTAAAAAATCAAAACAAAAACACATTAGATTACATATTGTCGGAGTTGGTGCTGATATGGCCAAAGCCAAAAGACTGGCAGGCAAAGATAAGAGAATTGTTTGGCATGGTTGGCTGCCCAGTGCTCAACTAGTACCCTTACTCGCTAAGATGGATGTACTAGTAGTACCGTCATTGTGTTATGAAAATTCCCCAACGGTTATTTATGAATCTTTGAGTTTGGGTATTCCAGTTTTAGCTTCAGATATTGGTGGAGTAGCAGAACTTATTCAAGAAGGTAGTAATGGTTGGATTTTCCCGGCTGGAGATTTTGAGGCTATGAACAAAAAAATAAACAGTATTTATAAACAACGTGACAAGTTGTCTACTTTGGCGCCCAATTGCCGTCAATCTGTTAGCAAACATCATATAGATAAATATAGTAAAAAAATATTAGACTTGATCGATGAAATTAAATAAAAACAAAAAATTTAATATTATTGTAGTTATTTTGTGTATAATCTTTTTTGGATTGTATAGCTTTTTAATATTATCTACCTGGTTGCCAAACTGGCAAGAATTCCAGCATTTGATATTTAATTGGCCTGATGCCAATGCAAATTACTTTTTTAGTATTATTTTTGCTGAACACAATGTCTTTCAGTGGCTAGAGCCATTCAATGAAACAACCAATAATCTTTTACATACACGCAGTATCAATGTCATAGATGCTAATCTGGTGCCTATGACTTGGTTACCGGTGATTGCTATCTGGGGTTGGTTTGCCAAGTTATTGGGTAGTTTTGGAGTATTGTTTGTTACGCCAGCCTTGGCTAGTATTAGTGTATATTTTGCTTATAGACTAGTGTTTTATATATTCAAAGACATAGATTTGGCATTTTTAGTAGCTTTATTACTCTTGCCATTAGCGCCGTGGCTGTATTTTGCCAATATAGTCATGTTACCGCATATTTTGTTTATTTTTTTAGTTTTAGCTGGATGGTTATTAATAATAAAACATTGGCAGAATAATAAAATTTTATACTGGATATTAGGTAGCTTATTACTTAGTTTGGCTATAGTGGTCAGACCTACAGAGATAATTTGGCTAGCTTTGCTTAGTATAATTATTTTGTTTTGGCAACGCCATAAAATTAATTTTAAAAAAATACTAATAGGCCTAGTAATATTTGTTTTAATATTTATTTGGTTTTTGTATTTAAACAAATTTACTTACGGTAGTTTATTTAGTTTTGGCTATTTGAATTTACAAACTGGAGGAGTGACCAATGAGCTCAGTAATGGCTGGTTGCCTTTTGGTTTTAATCTAAAATTAATACTAAATAATTTTTTCAAATATTTTGTTGGCTTACAATCTTTTCATTTTACTTTTGCTCTAGCAGGATTTGTTTTGATGTGGTTCAAAATAAAAAAAGGCACTCATAATGCCACAACACATGTTTGGCAAAAATACTTAAAATTATCACCAATAATATTTATTGTAATTTTATTATTTTATGGCTCTTGGGATATTGCTGACCCTTTGGTCAAAGAACTAAATACTATTAGTATTTCTTATGTGAGATATTTTTTGCCTTTGTATATTTGGATTTTGCCGCTGGTAGCTTTAGGTATCAAGGTTTTATTTTATAATAGAGACAAATTAAATTATGTAGCTTATTGGGTAATAATAATTGCTTTGGGTATTTTTGGTCTTAGAACTGCTTTTTTTGCAAACAATGACGGCTTGCTAGCAACTAGAGATAATATAAATATTTATTATCAGCAATTCAAAGAAGTAAAAGAAATTGCACCACAAAATTCTGTGATGATTACTGACCGTAGTGACAAAATATTTTTTCCTTATTACAAAGTCGTAGTGCCACAAGGCGATCTGCCTTTGTGGGAACGCTTGGAGGATATGACAAAATATGCCAATATTTATTATTTTACTGACAAAGAAGACTTGGGTACTGGCGATTCCACTTTTGGTATAGAAGAGATGTATAGCATAGACGATAAATTTAAATTATATAAAGTAAGTAATTAAAAATAAAAATATATGGACTGCATTTTTTGCAAAATTATAAAAAAAGAAATCCCAGCACAAATTATCTATGAAGATGATGATTATTTATGCTTTTTGGATATTGCACCAAATACCAGAGGACATAGTTTGGTAATCCCCAAAAAACACATATCCAGTTTTACAGAACTAGACAATAATCAAGCAGGTGAATTTACCAAAGTAGTACACAAATTGGCACCACAGATTGCCAAAGCATTAGATACTGATGCTTATAATCTTGGTCTAAACAATGGCACAACCGCTGGTCAGATAGTTGATCATGTGCATTGGCATATTATTCCACGCTATCATAATGATGGATTAAAACACTGGGGTGCTAATACTAATGAGGCTGAAAAGATTGGTGAAACTTTTGATGTTTTAAAAGATAAAATAAACTAGATGAATTTATTAATCACAGGTGGAGCTGGGTTTATTGGCTCCAATCTTATTTATTATATTGTAGAAAAATATCCTGATTACAAGATTATTAATCTGGATAATTTAACTTATGCTGGAAATTTAAAAAATCTAAAAAATTTAGAAAATAATTCTAATTACAAATTTATAAAAGGCGATATCAATGATTATGATCTAGTAGACAAAATTATAAAAGAAAATAATATAGATACTATTATTCATCTAGCTGCTGAGTCTCATGTAGATAAGTCTATCACTGGACCTGATCAGTTTATAACTACTAATATAGTCGGAACACACAATTTATTAAAACTTGCTCTAGCAAATAACAAAATCAGATTTCATCATGTAAGTACAGACGAGGTCTTTGGTTCTCTAGGAGAGGGCGATCCAAAGTTTACAGAAGAGTCAGCTTATGACCCTCGTAGTCCTTATTCTGCTTCTAAGGCATCTTCAGATCATCTGGTGCGATCTTATTATCATACTTTTGATTTGCCGATTACAATTAGTAATTGTTCTAATAATTATGGACCATATCAGCACAAAGAAAAGATGATGCCATTGTTTATTGATAAGTTATTAAAAAGCGAGCAAGTACCGATCTATGGCGATGGTCGCAATATAAGAGACTGGCTTTATGTGACAGACCATTGTCGAGCTATTGACTTGATTGTTCATCAAGGTAAGATAGGTGAGACATATCTTGTTGGTGGAGATAGCGAAATGCGCAATATTAATATTGCTAAGTTATTGGCTGACAAGCTTGGTCATAGTGCCAATATGATCAAACTAGTAAAAGATCGACCTGGTCATGATTGGCGTTATGCTATCGATGCATCCAAGATAAAAAAAGAATTAGGCTGGGAGCCTCAAATAAATTTTGAACAAGGGATAACTAAGACTATTAAATGGTACAAAAGTAATCTATGAAAATATTGATAATAGGAAATGGCTTTATAGGAGGACGGTGCGCCAAAGAGTGGGACAATGTAATTTTGTATGACAAAATGATAGAAGGTGTGGCTGATGTTTTGCAATTATTGGATCAGCACAAGCCAGATGTAGTACTCAATGCTGCTGGTATAGTCGGCAAACCCAATGTAGATTGGTGTGAAACACATCAAGTCGAAACTTGGCGAGGTAATACTATCTTGCCCTTACAGATTGCCGAAGCTTGCAAGCAACATGGCATTTATATGTTGCATATAGGGACTGGCTGTATTTTTTATGGTGAAGCACCACATGGCAAGCCTTGGAAAGAGGATGACCTAGCCAACCCATTGGCTGTTTATACTCGTTGCAAATATGCTGCTGATCTTATATTATCAACTTTAGATAATGTTGGGATTGCTAGGATTCGTATGCCAATTGATAGTATGCCGCACCCAGCCAATTTGATAGATAAGCTTACTAGTTTTGACAAAGTTATTGATGTTGAAAATAGTGTTACTATTGTCGAAGACATGATGGAAGTCTTTTATAAATTATTGGAAAATAAAGCTAGTGGTATTTTTCATGTGACTAATCCTGGCTCTATCAAGCATATGGAAATTTTGTCCATGTACAAAGAGATTGTAGATCCCAATCATCATAATGAATGGATTTCTGCTAAAGATCTTATTGATCAAGGTTTGGCTGATAAGACTAGATCAAATAATATTATGCAGTCTATTAATTTGGAAAAATATAATATTAGTATGCGTCCAGTCAGAGAGGCTTTGCGTGATACTTTAACAAAATATAAAAATAATAAAAAATAATCGTATGAAAGGCATTATCTTAGCAGGAGGAGCTGGCACTAGACTGCATCCATTGACTCGAGTGACTAGCAAACAATTATTACCGATTTATGATCGGCCAATGATTTATTATCCTTTGGAGACTTTGATCCAGGGTGGTATTACAGATGTTTTGATTATTTCTGATCCGATCAATATTGGTAACTTTTTGCGACTACTAGGTAGTGGTAAGGAATTTGGTATAAAAATAAGTTATGAGATACAAGACAAACCAGAAGGATTGGCTCAAGCATTTTTAATTGGTGAAAATTTTATAGGTGATGATAATGTTACTATGATTTTGGGGGATAATCTTTTTGTGGGTGATGGAGAATTTTTGAAAAAAGCTATTGTTAGTTTTCAAGACGGTGCACGTATTTTTGCCAAGCAAGTCAAAGACCCACATCGTTTTGGTGTGGTTGACTTCAAGGCCGATAAACAAGTAATGAGCATTGAAGAAAAACCTGACAATCCAAAAAGTGATTATGCTGTAACTGGACTTTATATTTTTGATAATTCAGTAATCAACAAAGCAAAAAATATCAAACCATCAGACAGGGGCGAGTTGGAAATCACGGATGTTATCAACTTGTATTTGCAAGAAGACAAACTGGATGTCAGAATTTATGAAAAATATTGGCTTGATACTGGGACTTTTGATGCTTTGCTTGAAGCAGGAAATAAGATTGCACAATTAAAAAATGAGTAATAATAATTTAGATAAATTAAATAAAATACTGGACGAAGTACGCCCAGCTTTGCAAAGAGATGGAGGAGATTTGGATTTAGTAGATTATGATGCCAAGGAAGGTATTGTAAAGATTCATTTTATTGGTGCTTGTGCCAACTGCCCTTTGGCTGATGTGACATTACATCATCTAATAGAACAACAGCTTATAGAGCAGATGCCAAGTATCAAGAAAGTAATCGCTGTCTAAGATTGCTCTTTCATCCAATCAATTGTAAGTTTTAGGCCTTGAATAAAATCAATGTCTGTTTTGTAATCCAATAATTCTTTGGCTTTGGATATATTTGCTAGAGAGTGTTTGATATCACCAGCTCGAGGATCAGCTAAGATTGGTTTTATATTTTTGTTGAGAATTTTATTAATATCGTTTACTAGATCAAGCAAAGAGAAGGCTTGACCACAAGCAATATTGATAGTCTCACCACGACCAACTTTGTCTGAGTGCATAGCTAGGATATTGGCTTTGACATTATTGTTTACATAAGTAAAATCACGACTCTGGGTACCATCGCCAAAAATAGTCGGTTGTTGGTCAGCTAGTATTGCTTTTATAAAAAGAGGTATCACAGCTGCATAATCAGAAGCTGGATCTTGTTGGGGCCCAAAAACATTGAAATATCTAAGACAGACTGTTTCTATGTCATATAGTTCTGCAAAAACTCGACAATATTCTTCACCTACTAATTTGGTGACTGCATAAGGAGATAGAGGATTGGTTGGCAGATCTTCTGATTTGTATTCTTCTGGTGCGTCGCCATAGACAGATGAAGATGAAGCAAAAACTACTCGTTTTACTTTGTTGAGACGAGCTGCCTCTAAAATATTCAAAATACCAGTAGCATTATTAGCATGACTGTCTATAGGGCTATCTATAGAGCGAGGTACAGATGGTAAAGCTGCTTGATGCAAAACAAAATCAACACCCGGCATTATTTTATTTAATAAATCATAATCTGTAATACTACCTTGTATAAATTTTATTTTATCTTTGATAGTGTCTAGATTTTTTAGATAACCAGTACTCAAATCGTCTAAGACTGTTACTTGATAACCATCTTTGACAAGTTGGATAGCAATGTTTGAGCCTATAAAGCCAGCTCCGCCAGTTACTAGCACATGATTTTTATTATTCATCTTTTATTTTCAATAATTAAGTGGTATTATTATTATGTTAGTTAATTTAATATTTGTCAATCAAAACTATGAAAAAATTGTTAACAAGTCAATTTGTTATTTTGTTACTAGGTACTTTGTTTGCTTGGGGTAATTTTCTTTATGAACTATGGCTTGCTCTTGGTAGGTATAAACCTCTAGCAGCAGGGGCTATTAGCTGTAGCGCTGGAGGTAGTAATTTATTTTTAAAACCATGCTTTTTTGGTGCTTTGTTTTTTACTATAGCTTTTGTACTTAGTGCTGTTATATTGAAAAAATATAAAAAATAAAAAAAGACCCTGTACCATTTGGTACAGGGTTTTGAATTAGAGGCCTTGACGAACAGGCACCAGCTTGAGAAGCTTGACTGAGATCAACCAGTAGTTGAACAAACCCCAGGCAGCGCCGATGGTGGCACCAAGCAGAGGATTGATCGTAAAGTAGCCAATAGCTGCACCAATAGCAGCATCAATGCCGCAGAGCAAGCGCAGATCCGAGTGGATCAGCTTAAAGAGCGTGACCGTGAATGTGGCTGTGAACTTGAGCAGTAGAATACTGCCGTACCATAGACCGCGTGGCAGAGAATAGCCAAAGACTCGCAGTGGGTTGAGGTATTTAATTAAGATTGTGAACATAGCATTACTGGTCTTATCAAGACTAGTAGCGCTCAATATAGCACCAAATAACTGACCAAATATGAAGGTGAAAGAAGCTATCATAATAAACGCAGCCTTGAATGACATGCCATCAATCGAGTCAAATCCAGATGCAACATAAAGAAAGCTAAACATCCAGAATATGATCAGAAATATGAGCCAGCTACCACGCAGTAAGTTATGCCATTCCTTGAACATGAACTTGAAGTAGGTACTCAGGCTACCACTGCTGTGTTTCCAAGCAGTGCTGGCAGCTGTTGGTATGGCTTTGATAGCCTGGATTGGGTCATAAGCCAGATAGCCGATCAGGCCACCAGCCATGAGGCCGATCCACCAGAAATTGACAGTAAATTGCAGAGCAATCATTGCTCCAGCAAAACCGCCAACAAAAACTGCTAGCATGACTTTGACAGTGTTTCGTGTGTGCACAGCACACCTCCTTGTAAAAGGTACGGACTTAGGACTACTGATCATAGTAACATATTTTCTATATTTTGTCAAGTTATCTAGATTTAATTGCTCTAGATTTTTTTATTGGATTATGTTAAAATAACTACACATTATACGCTATGAAGCTATTAAAAACAGCTAAAATATTTTATAAAGACAGATTAGCTGCTATTTTGCTTAATATCTCAATTTTGCTGATATTAGCAACTTGGCTGCTTTTTATCTTCTATAAAACGACTCCAGATTTTTTGACTGCTTTACATTACAATATTTATGCTGGTATTGATACTTTAGGTAGCTGGCGCTGGCTTTATATAATTCCTGCTATAGCTTTGCTAGTTTCTATACTAGACGTGATGTTAGCTGTCTTATTTTGGACAAAACAAAGAATGTGGAGTTATTTTTTGTTAACTACCATATTATTACTAAACGCTGGAGTTTTTTATTATCTTTATTATATTCTTAATTATAATTTCTAATGCCTTATCTAGAAACCATAAAAATCTTTGTCCTAACAACTTTTAGTTTTGTACTAGCTTTTGCTTTGACACCTTTTTGGACTCATATCTTGTACAAATATAGATTGGTCAAAAATATTCGTAGTGATGGTAGTACACCTTTATTTTCTCGTATGCACAAAGCCAAGGCTGGTACACCAGTCATGGGTGGAGTTTTGATATGGATGACAGTTTTGATTTTGGCTTTGGTATTTTTGTGGATCCAAAAGATCTGGCCAGATTCTACAGCTAGTGGGTTTAATTTTTTGACTAGAGAAGAAACTTATCTACCGCTTGGTGCTTTGGTTGCTTCTGCTTTGGTTGGCTTGCTTGATGATTGGTTCAATGTCAAACGTCAAGGGGGTGGTAAAGGCGGCGGTCTGACTATCAAACATCGTTTATTGATTTATACTTTGATTGCTATTTTTGGTGCTTGGTGGTTTTATTTCAAACTTGATTGGGATATTATCCGTGTACCCTTTGTTGGTATTTTCAATATGGGTTGGTGGTTTATTCCATTTTTTATTTTTATTCTTGTTGGCACAGCTTTCTCAGTCAATGAGGCTGATGGTCTAGATGGTTTGGCTGGTGGTATTGTCCTAGCAGCTTTTGCTTCTTTTGGTACGATTGCTTTTATGCAAGCCAATTATAATCTAGCTGCTTTTTGCGGAGTGATTATTGGAGCTCTACTTTCATTTTTGTGGTTCAATATTACGCCGGCTCGATTTTTTATGGGTGATACGGGATCGATGTCTTTGGGTATTGCTTTGGGTGTTGTAGCTATGCTGACGGGTTATCCATTGTTACTTCCTATTATTGGTTTTTTACTATTACTAGAGTCATTGTCAGTTATTATTCAATTATTTTCTAAAAAATTTAGAAAGAAGAAAGTATTTTTATCAGCCCCGATTCATCATCATTTTGAAGCCAAGGGCTGGTCTGAAGCTAAAGTGGTCATGCGTTTTTGGATTATTGCGGCTGTTTTGTCTGTCTTTGGTTTGATCATTGCGGTGATTGATCTTAATTTATGATAAATAATTTTAAAGGCAAAAAAGTTTTGGTCATGGGCCTTGGGCTCCAGGGTGGAGCTTTGTCTGTTGTAAAATGGCTTTTAAAAAATAAAGCCATTATTACTATTACTGATATCAAGACCAGACAACAACTCAAACCAACTCTAGACAAAATAAAGAAACTCCCAGGTGCCAAAAATATAAAATATACTTTAAATAAGCATGATTTAGCTGATTTTGACGATCAGGATTTGGTTGTCCAAAATCCTGGAGTACCCAAAGAATCAAAATATCTTGCCAAAGCAAGACGTTTGGGTATTCCGATTGTCAATGAAGCTGTCATGTTTTTTGGTTTGTACAAAGGCAAGATAATAGGTGTGACTGGAACCCGCGGCAAGTCTACCACCACGACTTTGCTACACAAAATATTGAAAACAAGGATAAAACATAATCAATTGGCAGGTAATATTGCTATAAATCCAATGTTGTCTGCATTAGATAAACTAAAAATAAATAGCTGGCCAGTAGTTGAGTTATCTTCTTGGCATCTAGAAAATCTAGCCGAATACAAAAAATCTCCACACATAGCCGTGATCACCAATGTAATGATGGATCACTTGAATAGGTATAAAGATTTCAACGAATACAAACAAGCCAAGATTTTTAATATTCAGAATCAAAAATCATCTGACTATGCAGTGCTCAACGCTGACAATAAATATACCAAAAATTTTGCTAAATATACTAAAGCGCAAGTTTATTATTTTTCTTTAACTAAAAAAGTCAAAGGCTGTTATTTAAAAAATAATTTTATTTATTTTAATAATAATAAAATATTAAATACAGATAAAATAAAATTATTAGGCCAACATAATTTGTCTAATATTTTGGCAGCCGTGACAGTAGCCAAAATTATTGGTGTTTCTAATACAAATATTGCTAAAGCAATTAATAATTTTAAAGGCGTGGATTATAGATTGCAATATATTGGCAAGTATAAGCACGCTAAAATTTATAACGATTCTACTTCTACTACTCCAGATGCAGGTAAAGCAGCATTATTGGCTGTGTCTGCTAAAACTATTTTGATAACTGGTGGAGTAGACAAAGGCCTTGATTATTCTCAGATGGCCAAAGCCATCAAGCAAAAAGCCAGTTTAGTAATTATTTTATCTGGCAGTGTTGGCAAAAAATTATTGCCAGAGCTAAAAAAATTAAAATATACAAATATTATTTCTAATATAAATTCCTTATCTAAAGCCTGGCAGTTAGCTAAGAAAAACTTGAGTGACAAAGAAAAGAGCATTTTGTTTTCTCCAGCTGGTGCTAGCTTTAATATGTTTACAAATGAGTTTGATCGAGCTCGTCAATTTGATAAATTAGTAAATGGTACGCAGAAGAAGAAATAATAATTTAATAACTTGGTTTTTGAACCCTTTTGTATATCGCCGTGGTTTGATACAGCCGCCCGACATGACTTTGCTTATTGTCATTGGTGTTTTATTATTCTTGGGTTTGGTTTTTTTATCTTCTGCTTCTTCTTCTCTGGCTTTTTTCAATCATGGTGACACTTATTATTTTGTCAAACAACAACTGTTTGCAATTTTTGTCGGTGTCGTTGCTTTTTATATTTTATTGAGAATTAATTATAAATTTTATCAAAAATTAACGCCGTTGTTGTTGATCGTTTCTATTATAGTTTTACTTTTGCCGTTGTTTGGACCACTGCAAGGTGAATTTGGTACTGCTCAATCTTGGATTGTAATTGGTGGGCATAGTTTTCAAACAAGTGAAGTAGCTAAGTTATTTTTTATTTTATATTTAGCTGGTTGGCTAGGAAAAAAAGGCACAGATATCAAAAACTTTAAAACTGGCACTTTGCCTTTTATAATTATTTTGGGGATTATTTCTTGGTTGATTTTGATGCAACCAGATATCGGAACATTGAGTATTGTAGTGCTGACAGCTTTAGCTTTGTTTTTTGTAGCTGGGGCCAAGATTAGTCATTTGGCAGCTATTATTGTAGCTGGGCTAGCTGGATTCTTGGGATTGATAAAAATGGCTGCTTATCGTATTGATCGTTTGACCGCTTGGTTAGATCCCAATGTAGATACACAGGGGATTGGTTGGCAAGTCAAACAGTCTTTGATAGCTATTGGTTCTGGTGGTTGGTTTGGAATGGGTTTGGGTGGTTCACGACAAAAATCTTATTTGCCACACCCGGCCAATGATTCTATTTTTGCTGTTATTGCTGAAGAGATTGGTTTTATATTTACGATTATTTTTATTCTTTTGTTTTTTGTCTTGATGTATCGTGGCTTTATGATTGTCAAAAATAGTAATGACAATTTTGCTAAGCTAATTGCTTTGGGTATTACTATTTGGATTTCGGTTCAATTTTTTATAAACGTAGCGGGTATTATCAAGCTCTTGCCTTTGACAGGAGTGCCTTTGCCATTTGTGTCTCTAGGAGGATCAAATTTAGTAGCGACATTGGCAGCTATGGGTATATTGGCAAATATTTCTAGGTTTACTAAACAATAATATGAAAACACGCAAACCAAAAATTTTGTTAGTTGGTGGAGGGACACTAGGATCAGTCAGTCCGCTTTTGGCTATTGCTCAAAAATGTGAAGCAGAATATTTGTTTGTAGGTAGTCAAACTGGTCCAGAAGAAAAAATAATAAAAGCTCATAACATTTATTTTAGATTTATCAAGAGCGGTAAGTTACGACGTTATTGGTCTTGGCAAAATTTTACAGATATTTTTAAAATAAAAATTGCTTTTTGGCAATCTATATTTATTATTCTAAAATTCAAACCAGATATTGTTTTGACGGCTGGTAGTTTTGTAGCTGTACCAATGGCTTTGGCTGCTTGGCTTTTGCGTGTACCAGTGATTGTCCATCAGCAAGATATTGTAGTTGGTCTAGCCAACAAACTTATGGCGCCATTTGCTCGAAAAATTACTGTAAGTTTTCCGCAGCAACGAGCAGATTTTAATCATAAAAAAGTAGTGGTGACCGGTAATCCAGCTCGTCAATTAGAAACCAATGTCATAGAGTATCGTCCGATAGTTGTTATCACCGGTGGAGGACAAGGTGCACGTGGGATGAATGAGTTTATCATGCAATTTATTCCCAAACTTTCTGAGCGTTATGAAGTCCATCATATATTGGGTCATAGCAATTATGATCAAAAACTTAATTTAGAAAATTATTTTGCTTACAAAGAAGTAGTCGATGGCATGCTGACTTTATTGGCTCGAGCTGAGATTATTATTTCTCGGGCTGGCATGTCTCTAATTACCGAAGCAGCTAGTCTCAAAAAAGCCCTAGTCTTGATCCCTATGCCCGATAGTCATCAGGAGCGCAATGCAGCTTTTTTTGCCAAAAATAACGCAGCTATTATGGTCCGACAGGGTTCAAGTAATATAATGGAGCGCTACTTGGACAAATTGATGAGACATGCTAATTTAAGATCAGGATTAGCTGATAATTTGTATAATTTGTACCCTCATAATGCAGTCAATGATTATATTATATTGATAAATAAAATTATATATAAAAAATGAATCTAGATTTAAATAAAACAAATAAAGTCTATTTAGCAGGTATTGGTGGCATTGGCCTATCTGCTTTGGCTTATTATTTTTTGAATCTTGAAAAACAAGTAGTAGGCTCTGATCTTCTAGAGTCAGAGATTACGCAAAGACTAGTAGAAAAACATGTTGATATTTATTTCAAACAAAAAGCTAGTAATTTGACAGCTGATATTGATTTGTTTATTTATTCTTCTGCTTTGCCAGATGATCATCCAGAACTAGCTCGCGCTCGTGAGATGAAAATTCCAGTTGTTAGTTATTTTGAATTCTTGGGCTTGCTTAGTAAAAATTATAAAACCATTGCAGTGACTGGTACCAACGGCAAAACAAGTGTGACTGCTATGCTGGGATTGGCTCTAGAAAAAGCCGGTCTTGATCCCACGGTAATTGTCGGTAGTCTAGTACCCGCTTGGAATAGTAATTTTCGCCTAGGTAAATCTGATATATTAGTTGTCGAGGCTTGTGAATGGCGAGCTCATATGCTAGAGATAGATCTAGATGTAATAGTACTGACAAATATTGCTGAAGATCATCTTGATTTTTATAAAAATCTAGATAATATAAAAAAACATTTTCAAAAATTTGTCGATAAGCTACCTCAAGATGGCGTTTTATTCAAAAATATTGATGACACAAATAGTACTAATATAAAATCTAAAACCAAAATTATAAATTTTGGCCATAATAAACAAGCAGATTATTATTTTGATAATTTAGAAATAAGCAAATCAACTCAGAAATTTGATATTTTGAAAAATAATAATTTATTAAATAATTTCAGTTTAATAATTCCAGGTGAATATAATGTTTATAATGCAGTATCTTGCGTTGCAGTAGCAGATCATCTTGGTGCCAACAAGCATCAGATTTGGAATAGTCTACATGAATTCAATGGTACTTGGCGACGTTTTGAAAATTTGGGTGAATACAAATCTAATATCGTGATTTCTGATTATGCTCATCATCCTGATTCTATCAAAGGTTTGCTCAAGGCTACCAAAGACTTTTATCCTGACAAAAAACTAATTGCTATTTTTCAACCGCATCATCACAATCGTACCAAGACTTTGCTAGACGATTTTGCTGTTAGTTTTGATTTAGCTGATCAAGCTATTATTTCTGAGATCTATCAAGTCTCTGGTCGTGAAGATGAAAAACATGAAGATGTCTCTAGTCAAGATTTAGTAAATAAAATTAAAAATACCAAAGCTTGGTATGCGGCTGACTTTGATGAAGTAAAAAATATTTTCAAAAAAACAAATCCTGTTGATTCTGTGCTATTATTTATAGGAGCAGGGGATATAGATGATTTAGCTAGAGAATTAGTGAAATGAAGGCAAAATACAAAAAAATTTGGCAATTAGCTTTACCATACTTAGAAAAAGGTGTTATTAAAGATTTTGTTTTACACACCCAAGGTGTGGTCAAAGCCATGGATCTTTTACTCAAAAAAGAAAAAGCTGATTCAGATTTGATGATTCCAGCTGCAATATTACATGATGCTGGTTGGGCTAAAGTTCCCAAAAAATATCAACGAACAAGCAATAAAGCAGACAGAAAACAAGGCATGCATTTGCATATCAAATATATTCCAGCCATAGCTGAAGAAGTTTTATCAAAATTAGATTATAAAAAATCAGATATAAATAAAATAATTGATATAGCACAAGATCATAAAAATAAAAATCCTCGTAGTTTGAACAAAAAATTATTGATCGACGCTGATCAATTGTCTGATACTTTCAGAGAGCAACTGCATAGTGATGCCAAGTCTTATGGTCGAACGCCGTTATCAATGCTAGAATATCGTATGAATAGAAATGAGTTTTATACCAAAACTGCAAAAATCATTTTTAAAAAACAAACTGATCTTAGATTAAAAGAATTAAAATAATCATGGAAAAAATATTTATAAAAAATAGAAATAACAAGAAATTATGTGTTTTGTTAGAAAAATCTAATAATCAACAAGGTTTAGTTTTTATTGAACATGGTTTGGGTGGTTTTAAAGAGCAAAAACATATTCAAATAATGGCAGACAGTTTTAGAGAAACTGATTATACTGTGGTTAGATTTGATACAACTAGTACTTTAGGAGACAGCGAAGGAAGTTATGGAGACGCTACTTTGACCAACTATTATCAAGATCTAGAAGATGTCATCAAGTGGGCGGAAGATCAAGAGTGGTACCAAGAACCATTTGTTTTAGCAGGGCATAGTTTGGGTAGTTTCAGTATAATTTTGTATACTCAAAAACACCCAAACAAAGTCAAAGCCTTGGCTCCAATTTCAACTGTGATTTCTGGCAAAACTAGTAATCAAAGATATGATAAAGAAAAGGTGAAAGAATGGGAAGAAACCGGTTGGCGCATTGAACCCAGTGCTTCCAAGCCAGGTGTTATAAAAAAATTGAACTGGCCAAATTTTAGGGATGATATATTTAAATATGATGTTTTACTAGATGCTCACAAAATTACTCAACCAATTTTATTGGTTACTGGCAGTGAAGACCATGGCACACCTTATGAAGACCAAAAACTACTTTATGATAAAGTATCTGGTGATAAAGAGTTGTATGTTATAGAGGGCTCTGGTCATAATTTTAGAACACCAGAACATTTACAAGAACTAAAGGAATTCTTTGATAATTGGATAAAAAATAAATTAAAATAATATTATGGAAAAACTTTTTATTAAAAACAGACATGACAAGAAAATCTCAGTAACTATAGAAGAAACAGACAAACAAAAGGGATTAGCTTTTGTAATGCATGGCCTAGGTGCTACCAAAAACCAAACAAGCAAAAAAGTTATGGTTGATAGTTTCAAAGAACACGGCTATACAGTAGTTCGTTTTGATACTACCAATACTTTTGGTGATAGTGATGGTGATTATGCCAAAGCTACTTTGACCAATTATTATCAAGATCTAGAAGATGTCATCAAGTGGGCTAGTAAGCAATCTTGGTATCAAGAGCCATTTGTTTTAGCGGCTCGTAGCTTGGGTTCTATTAGTATTGTGCTTTATACTATTAGTCATAGTGACAAAGTCAAAGCTTTGGCGCCAACCTCTTGTATAGTAACAGGCTCAGTCATCAATCAAAGATATGAAGGATCTTCTAGAGAAGACTGGGAAGCTTCTGGTTGGGAAGTAGAGCCTGGTTTTGATAAACCAGATTTTATAAATAGATTAGATTGGGAAAATTTTAGTTCTGATTTGGTAAAATACGATATTCTACCAGATGCTCATAAGATTACTCAGCCAGTTTTGTTAGTAGTGGGTGCCAATGATTTGGTGACTACGCCTGAAGATCAAAAGTCATTTTATGGAAAATTGCAGGGTGATCGTGAATTACATATCTTAGAAAATTGTGGTCACAGTTTTAATGAACATTTTTCTTTGGAAGAATTCAAAAAGATTTTTGATGACTGGTTACAAAATAAAGTTAAATAAAAGATGAAACTACAAGAAAATATACAACTAAAAGATTATACTACTTTCAAAATAGGTGGACCAGCTCAATTTTTTGTCGAGGCCACTACTATAGACGATGTCAAAGAAACTCTGGCTTATGCAAAAAGCAATAATCTTAAAATTTTATTTTTAGGCGGCGGTAGCAATTTACTTGTATCTGATAAAGGTTTTGAAGGTTTGGTTTTGAAATTGAGTTTAATCAAATTAGAATTTAATAAAAATATAGTAACTATCGGAGCTGGTGTACAACTTGCTTTGTTGTTAGATGAAGCTTTGAATAAAGAATTGACTGGCCTTGAATTTGTGACTGGTATCCCTGGCACAGTCGGAGGAGCGATCAGAGGCAATGCTGGTACTTATGGATTGGGTATGGCTGATGTTGTTCAAAAAATAATTTATCTTGATGAAGACAATCAAATACAAGAAATGGATGCTAAGCAAGCCAAATTTGCTTATCGACATAGTATTTTTAAAGAAAAAAAGTATATTATTCTAGAAACAGTTATAAAATTAATAAAAGGCGATATAGAAGTCTCTAGACAGCTAATAAAAGAAAGATTGCAGTATCGTAAAGACACTCAACCAAACCAACCATCAGCTGGTTGTGCTTTTAAAAATGTTTTGTTTGCAGATGTTGATTTAGCTGATTTAAAGAAAAAAGGATTAGATCTTGATAAATTTGTTAAATTTGAAAAAATTCCAGCTGCTTTTTTGATAGAACAGGCTGATCTCAAGGGTCATTCTATAGGAGGCGCTCAGATTTCAGAGCTACATTCTAATTATATTATCAACAAAGGAGATGCTAAAGCTGATGATGTAGTGATGTTAATTAGCTTTATCAAACAACAAATTCGCGATAAATACGGTATTCAACTGCAGGAAGAAGTCCAGATTATCGCCTAAAAATGGGCTAAAAATGATTTTGGCCTAAAATGACCCTAAAATCATTGACAAAATAAAAAAAATCTGTATAATATAGGGGAGCTTATTTTTAAGAGGACTATTAGTAATTTTATCTAATTTAAGCTTAATTCTTGTATAATTATAGATTATATAAAGAATTTTAGTTTTTATATAAATGAGTGAAAACGAACCAAAGGTAAACAAAAAAGGATTTTTAGAAACGGAGGGTGAGGTAGTAGAACTATTACCTAATGCTTCTTTTAAAGTTATGTTAGATAACGAAGTTGAAATCCTTGCTCATTTGTCTGGTAAAATGCGTATGTACAAAATTCGTATTTTGCCGGGGGACAGAGTCACTATAGAGATGAGTCCTTATGATATGACAAAAGGTAGAATTACTTATCGTAAATAAAACATGAAAGTTAGAGCATCAGTCAAAAAAATGTGTAAAGATTGTAAAGTAATCCGACGTAAAAATCGGGTTGTTTGTATCTGTAAAAATCCTAAACATAAACAAAGACAAGGTTAATTTTTATAAAAAATATGGCAAGAATCTCAGGTGTAAATATCCCTAATGATAAAAGAATAGAGATATCATTGACTTATATCCATGGTATTGGTTTGATAACTGCGCAAAAGATTTTGCGTGAGCTAAATATTGACTTTAATACTCGTGTCAAAGATGTATCTGATCAAGATATTAATAGATTAAGATTAAAGATTGAAAAAGACATTACTGTTGAGGGTACATTACGTCGTAATAAAGCCGCTAATATCAAACGTCTTAAAGAGATTCGTTCTTATCGCGGTAATAGACATAGTCGTAGTCTACCGGCTCGTGGCCAACGCAGTAAGACCAATTCCCGCACAGTTCGTGGTAACAAACGTATGACTATGGGTAGTGGTAAGATTGTATCTGCTCAAAAGACCTAATCTGATATTTAGATATGAAAAAAGTTAAATCAAAAAAGAAAGTAAAGAAAATAATTAAAAAAGGTAGAGCTTCTATCAAGGCTACTTATAATAATACGATTGTATCTATCTGTGATCAACAGGGTAATGTTATAGCCTGGTCTTCAGCTGGTCTCAATGGTTTTAAGGGTCCTAAAAAAGCCACTCCTTATGCAGCTGGTGTGATTGTCCGCAATGTAGCTGAAAGAGTCAAAGAATTTGGTATAGAAGAGGTCGAAGTATTTGTCAAAGGAGTCGGAGCTGGTCGAGAAGCCGCTGTACGTGCTTTGCACGCCAACGGTATCAAAGTAAGCTCTATCAAAGATATGACACCAATCCCACACGGTGGTTGTCGTCCTAAAAAAACTAGAAGAGTATAAAAATATATGGGTAGAAATCTGAAACCAAGACATAAAGCAAGTCGTAGATTCGGTGAAAATGTCGCTGATACTATCAAATCTCCAGTAGATAAAAAAGCTTATCCATCTGGAGCTCATGGTCAAAAGAAAACTTTTGCCAAAGTTTCTGAGTATGGTCGTCAGCTAAAAGAAAAGCAAAAAGCCAAGGCTATTTACGGTTTGTTAGAAAAGCAATTCAAATTGACTTTTGAAAAAGCTACCAAATTACCAGGTGACTTGGGTCAAAATCTTTTGATTTTGTTAGAAAGTCGTTTGGATAATATGATTTATCGAGCAGGTATGGCTCAGACAAGACGTTTGGCTCGTCAGTTGGTAAATCATGGACATTTTTTGGTAGATGGTACCAAAACAAATATTCCTTCTTATAAGATCAAACCTGGCCAGGTTATTAAAGTAAAAGAAAATAAAATAACTAAAGGCTATTGGAAAGAAATGAGTGAGAAATTAGAAAAAGCTAATCCAGCTGGTTGGTTGTCACTTGACGCCAAAAATTTTGCTGTAACAGTAAATGGCTTACCAAATAAAGACGAATTACCACAAAACATTGAAACTCATTTGATAGTTGAATTTTATTCACGATAATTAAAATAAAAATAATCTTAAACTTATGACAAAAATTACATTACCAGACAAAATATCTGTCAAAGATCTCAAAGAAAACAAGTATCAAGTGGTTGTTGAGCCACTTTATCCTGGTTTTGGGGTCAATTTAGGTAATACATTACGTCGCGTATTATTGTCTTCACTACCTGGCGCGGCTGTCACCTCATTTAAGATTGAAGGCGCTCAACATGAGTTTGATAGTATTACTCATGTCAAAGAAGATTTGATTGAGGTTATGTTAAATCTAAAACAATTACGCCTAAAAGTTTTTTCTGACGAACCAGTCAAACTTAGTCTAGACACTAAGGGTGAAAAAGTTGTAACTGCTGCTGATATTACCAAAAATGCTGATGTAGAAATTATTAATACAGATTTGGTAATTGCTACTTTGACTGACAAATCTGCCAAATTTAATATGGAATTGGTAGTTGCTCAAGGTTTGGGCTATGTAACCGTCGAACAGCAAGATAATCAAGAAAAATTAGATATTGGTAATGTTGCTATTGATGCCAATTATTCTCCTATTCTAAATGTTGGTTATAAGGTGACTAATGTCCGTGTTGGTAAAATGACCAACTATGAACAATTGGTTATGGATATTTTGACTGACGGTACTACTGATGCTCAAACAGCAATGACACAAGCAGCTTCTATTCTACGTGATCACTTTAGTTTGTTGATCAATGAAGAACCTGTTGTTGAAGAAGAGGAAAAACCTGCTAAAAAAGCTACTAAAAAAACAGCTAAAAAAGCTACTAAAAAAGAAGAATAAATAATAATCATGAGACACCGTAAAGCTAACAAAATATTAGATCGCACCAAAGCTCCACGAGAAGCTATGTTAAATAATTTAGCTACTTCTTTGATTTTGTATGAAAAGATTGTTACTACTGAAGCAAAAGCCAAAGCACTTCGTCCCTTGGTAGAAAAGTTTATTACTAGAGCTAAAGTAAAATCAGTTCATAATAAGCAGCAATTAAACAGGTCTCTTAAAGATAAAAAAGCTGTCCAAAAAGCTTTAGACGTGTTGGGGCCAAAGTACAAAGATAGAAAAGGCGGCTATACTCGTGTTATCAAAATTGGTGGCCAAAGAGTAGGCGATGGTGCTAAAATGGCTCAGATTGAATTAGTATAAAACTATGGAAAGAGTAACACACAAAATTGATGCAACAGATAAAATCGGTGGTCGTTTGGCTAGCGAGATTGCAGTTTTGCTACAAGGTAAAAACAAAGCTTCTTATGAACCTCATATTGATGGTGGTGATATTGTAGAAGTGACCAATGTCAAAGACATGAAGTTTTCTGGCAAAAAGCTAGATCAAAAACTTTATCATCGTAATACTGGTTATCCAGGTGGTATCCGTACCAAACAACTCAAAGACATGATGGTCAATAATCCAGCTGAAGTTTTGCAAAAAATGGTAAACAATATGCTTCCAAAAAACAGATTAAGATCTCATATGATTAAACGTTTAATTATCAAATAAATATGGCACATAAGAAAACCAATAAAGATTATATTCCTGCTGTTGGCAAGCGCAAGACTTCTATTGCTCGTGTTCGTCTTTTGCATGACAAAGTCAATAGTATTAAGATAGTGATTAATAATAAAGATTATACTGAATATTTACCATATTTTGAATTACAAAATATTGTCTTAGAGCCGCTACAAAAAGTCGGTCAAGACAAAGTGTCTATTTCTGTCAAAGTACATGGTGGTGGTCCCAAAGGCCAAGCTGAAGCTATTCGCCATGGTATTTCTAGAGCTTTACTAAAATTGGATGAAGAATTACGTCCAACCTTAAAAAAAGAAGGTTATCTGACTCGTGATTCTCGTCGCAAAGAACGTAAAAAACCAGGCTTGAAAAAAGCCCGCCGAGCTCCACAATGGTCAAAACGTTAAATTTTTATATAATCAAAGCCCCATGTTTGGGGCTTTATTTTATTAGCTAAAATCAGTCTATTTTGCTATAATTTATCTATGCTTACAGCTCGTAGGATCACTGCCAATACCTCATTTTTTATGGTAGCTTTGATATTTCAAAAGCTACTATCTTTTGTTTATTTCACTATTTTGGCTAGATCTCTAGGAGCAGAGGGCATTGGTCAGTATTTTTTTGCTATATCTTTTGCAACTATGTTTTCAGTGTTGATAGATCTGGGATTATCTCCAGTATTGATCAGAGAAGTGTCAAAAGATGAAGGAAACGGCCAACGCTGGTTTCATCAAGTGTTTACTCTCAAAATATGGCTAGCACTTGCTACAGCTTTGTTGATGATAGTTTTGAATACTTGGTTGTTTTATAGTGATGCTGTTCGTAATCTTATTTATTTGACTACACTGATAATTATAATAGATAGTTTTACTTTATTATTTTATGCCTATATAAGAGGTCGTCAAAGTCTCAAGTTTGAATCATGGGGAGTGATTATTTTTCAGATCATTGTGCTAGCCATGGGTTTGAGCTTATTACAGATTACAAACAATGTTTTTGTATTGTTAACGGTCTTGTTAGTTGCTAGTGCTTTTAATATGTTTTTCTCTGGTTTTATCTTGAGATTCAAATACAAAGTCAAATTCAAATTATTTTACTCAAAAGACTTTGTCAAAAAAATATTTATTATTACTTTGCCATTTGCGCTATCAGCTATTTTTGCCAGAATTTATGGCTACATAGATACATTTATGCTCAAAATGTTCTTAGGCGATGCACAGGTAGGATTTTATGGAGTAGCTTATAAGATTACCTTTGCTTTACAATTTATTCCTCTTGCTTTTGTAGCAGCTCTGTATCCAGCTTTTTCCAATTTTTTCAAAGACAAGAGTGATAAACTAGAAAGTAGTTTTGTAAAATCGTTTAATTATTTATCTTTTATTGCTGTACCAGTTACTTTTGGTGTGATTGCTTTGTCCAATGAAGTAGTTTCCAAACTTTATACTAGTGAATTTAGTATGTCTATTTTGCCTTTACAGATTTTGATTGCCAGTATTCCATTTTTGTTTGTAAATTTTTCTTTATCTAGTTTTCTCAATGCTACTAATAGACAAAAAATTAATACCAGAAATTTAGGAATTATAATGATCTTTAATATTATTTTAAATTTAATATTAATTCCTAAACTAGGCGTCTGGGGTGCTGCTTTATCTTCTACTATTAGTACTATATTATTATTTACTATGAATTTGAAGGCTGTATTAAATATAGTTAGACTAAAATCTAAAATGTTTAAGCCATTGGTTGGTACTATTTTGTCTTCTTTGATTATGTTTGGGCTAGTATATTGGATCAAAGATTATATTCATTGGGTATTAGCTATGTTAGTTGGTATTATAGTTTATTTTGTATTAATGCTAATAACTAAAACACTCAAAAAAGAAGATATTCTATTTGTAAAAAATTCTGTATTTAAAGCACAATAAATATATGAGAAAGACATTATTATTAACACATGAATATTATCCTTTCAAAGGTGGTGTAGCAAATTATTGTTATAACTTGTTTAGGTTTTTGCACAAAAAAGATTATATGGTTGTGACTGATAATCCAGCTGTCAAAACACAAGAAAATGTTTATAATATAAGATTAACCAACAAATTAATTAGACCAAGCTGGATAACTGGGTATTTTAAGATCAAAAAAATAATAAAGCGACAGAATATAAAAGTTATTTTTACACCAAACATTTTGCCTTTAGGTACTATGGCTTATTTTTTGAAAATACCATATGTTATTTCTTTGCATGGACTGGATATAAATTTGGCTTTGAAAAACAGACCAAGATTGACTCAAAAAATATTAAATAAAGCTGAGAGGGTAATAGTAAATAGTCGCTATACGTATGAGATTGTCAAAAAATTGAGAATAGACAATAAAAAAATACATTTACTTTATCCGACTACCAAAATAGATACTTATATTATTCCAGAAAAAACCCAACAACTCAAAAGAGAGTTGAGTTTAGGAGAGGCTAATAAAATTTTATTGACTGTTAGCCGTTTGACTAGACGTAAAGCACAAGATTTGGTTATCCAGGCTGTAGCTAAACTAAAAAATCCTCATCTTAAATATTTTATTATTGGGCATGGTCCGATGGAAAAAAATCTTCGTAAGATGATTAAAGACTATAATTTGGAAAAACAAATTTTTGTCTTAACAGATGTGGCTGATAATAATCTACCATATTATTATGATTTGGCTGATATTTTTGTTTTGGCTCATCGTCACGATAAAACAGATATTGAAGGATTTGGAATTGTATTTTTAGAAGCAGCGATGTTTGGTTTACCAATTATTGCTGGTTCTAGTGGAGGAGTGACTGATATTTTTACTGATCAAAAAAATGCTTTGCTAGTCAAAAATGACGATTTAGACACATTGACAAAACATCTAAATACTTTGTTGAATAATCCTGAACTTTCTGCTAAACTGGGCTCACAAGCCAAGCAGAGATCTGGTGATTTTCCTGTTGCTAAAGAGCAGAGCTTGGCATTAAAAGAACTATTATCATGAAAAAATTTGACCTTATATTATTTAATATGTCCAATTATTCTGAGTGGGATGAGGGTGTTTCTAATCGGAATTATCATGTTTTAAAACAATTATTACAACGTGAAGAAATTGGCAAAATATTGGCAATTGATTATCTGCCTTTGACTCTCAAGAGGGCTGTTCGTAATTATAAAGAAGATTTAGTCCTTAATGTAGAAGATAGTCAAATTATCAAACGTAATCTAACTCACAAAGTTAGTCAGATTTCTGATAAGCTGTATGTTTATTCTGATGTCAATTTTTTCTTACGCCCTCAACAAGCAATCCGTAATATAAAAAAAACAGCCCTCAAGTTAAATTTTGGTGATTTAGTTGTTTGGTCTTTCTATCCTTTTGTGGCTCCTTATTGGCAAGCTCTGGGACAAAAATTAACTGTCTTTGATGCAGTTGACAATTGGTCATTACATTCTTCTTATGATAAATACAAAGCCAAACTAGCCAAGTCTTATGAAATTATAAAATCTGATGCTGATTTGATTTTTACAGTTTCTGATAATTTGTTGACTTTTTTTGATAATCAACCAAATGTTTATTGGATATCCAATGGTGTTGATGTCAAACACTACAATCAGAAATTTTCTTTAGTCAATCGTGATATTGCAGATATTCCCAAACCTATTATCGGTTATATTGGGGTTATTCAAGAAAAAGTAGATATAGAATTAATAAAATATTTAGCTAGACAAAATCCTAAAAAATCTTTTGTGCTAGTTGGCCCAGTTTGGAATGAACAAGACAAAGCTAAAGCTGAATTAGACAAAGAAACTAATGTTTATTTTCTTGGTTACAAAAAATATAGTGAAGCTCCAATGTATATACAACAATTTGATGTTGGTATTATTCCACACAAGCAAGAAGCTTTTGCAGCAAGCACCAATCCTATGAAAATGTATGAATATTTAGCTTGTGGCAAACCAGTTGTTGCAAGTATTGGTGCTGGTACAGAGAATGTCAGTGACATGATAGCTGTAGCCAAAGACAAAGAAGATTGGCATAACAAAATAAACGAAGCATTAAAAAATAATAGTCAAGAAAATGAACAATCAAGACAAGAATTTGTCAAAAAATATTCTTGGCTCAATACAGTAAACAAAATGATGGATTTAATTAATAATAAATTATCTTAGCTCATGTCTCGTCCAGATTTTTCCATTATTATTGTTAATTGGAAAGTTAGAGCATTGTTAGAAAAATGCTTGTTTTCTATATATCAAAATAATACAGAAGCTAATTTTGAGATTATTGTAGTTGATAATGATTCTCGTGATGGCACATCTGAGATGGTGATGGTTCAATTTCCCAAAGTCAAGATGATAGCTTTGACTCATAATTCTGGCTTTGCTAGAGCTAATAATTTAGCTATTCAGCAGGCCAGAGGCAAATATTTGTTTATATTAAACCCTGATACCGAAGTATTACCAAATTTTTTTGAAAAGAGCAAACAGTATCTAGATCATCATCCAGAAGTATCTATCATGGGTCCCAAAATTTTGAATCCTGATAAGACCCTACAATTATCTGTCCGACGTTTCCCCAACCTATTATCACAAGCATTAATCATGCTTAAGCTACGCAATGTTTTGGTAGACAATAAATTATTGTCCAATTATTTATTGTTTAATTTTGATTATACTAAAGAACAAGATGTCGAACAGATTATGGGTGCAGCCATGCTTATTCGTAGTGAAGTCTTAGACAAAATTGGATTGTTTGATGAGAGATTTTTTGTTTGGTTTGAAGAGATTGATCTTTGTAAACGAGCCCATGAGGCAGGATTCAAGATTAGATATTTTCCTGATGCTGAAATTATTCATCATGGTGGCTCTAGTTTTAATAAGGCAAAAATATTTCATAAGCAATTAATTTTTAATAATAGTTTGTTAAGATATTTTTTTAAACATAAGCCAATATGGCAGTGGCTAGTAATTTTATTGATAGTGCCTATTAATCTGTTTTTGACTTTATTATATGTCATTTTTCTCTATAACAAAGAATAGCTTTTTAGCTTGGATAATCATATTCTTGTTAGCCGAGATTTTGTCTTGGTTGGCTTTTTATTTTGACTGGCTAAATTTATTTGTTTTATTGATCGTTGCTTTAGCTACAGCTATTTTGGTCTGGAAAAAACCTATCTTTTCTTTATATATACCATTGGCAGAAATATTTTGGGGTTCGTTAGGACATAGTTTTGACTATAAATTTTTAAGTATAAGATTAGTTATATTTTTAGTGATTATTTTAATTTGGTCTATTAAAAATATTTCTAGATTTCCAAAATTAAAAATTATTCAAGATACTAGATTATGGCCTGTTTATTTAATGATTATTTTTCTAGTTGTACTAGGTATAGTAACTGGGTATTACAAAAGTTTTAATTTTTATAATATATTTTTGGATGCTAATGCCTTTGGGTATTTGTTATATCTACCAATTTGGTATCAAGTTTATGAACCAAAATATTACAAAAATATTTTTGTTATTCTCAAAGCAGCCGCTTTGATTATAGCTATCAAGACTCTAATAATATTTAATATCTTTAGTCAATATCTGCATGGTATAGACAATGATTTTTATCGTTGGATTAGAGACACACGTACTGGAGAGATTACAGACATGGGCAATAATTTTTATCGAGTATTTATGCAATCACAGTTTTATTTGCTTATTGCTTGGTTCTGGCTGTTTATAAAAAATTGGCAAAAATTTATTTGGTTTAGATTTATTTATTTAAGTTTTATATCAGCAGCATTACTAGTTAGTTTGTCACGCAGTTTTTGGTTAGGTGGAACTGTAGCTTTGGTATTTTTGTTTATTAATATTTTAATTTTTAGTAGACAAAAATTTTGGCTACATATTTTACGTGTCTTAGCCATTGCTTGTAGTGCTTTTTTATTAGTACAAATATTTTATAATATTCCCAAAATAAATAATATTAATATTTTGCAGCAACGAGCAACGAATACTAACGAAGCATCTGTTAATAGCCGCTTACAACTCTGGGATCCATTGTGGCAGGGGATAAAACAATACCCAGTAACTGGTCATGGTTTTGGTAAACAAATTACTTATTATTCTGAAGATCCTCGAATTGATGGACTACATTCAACCTATGCCTTTGAGTGGGGTTGGCTGGATATGTGGCTCAAAGCAGGTTTTGTTTTTGTTCTATCTTTTGTTTATTGGCTATGGTTGCTTTATAGACGAGCCTATGCCATAGTAAAACATGATACGCAGACTAGTTTGTTTATACTTAGTAGTATTACTAGTTTGATTATTATCCATTTTTTTACACCATATCTCAATCATCCACTAGGACTCGCTTTGCTGATATTGCTTACTATTTTACTTTCTTATGGAAAAACAACCAAACATTACTATAAGTCTTTTAACTTGGAACGGTGAGCGTTATTTACCGTGGTTGTTGAAAAGTCTCAAAGCCCAGACATTTAGTGACTGGAAGCTTTTGGTTTTGGATAATGCTTCTTCAGACAAATCTCTGGATATTGTCAAAGAAGAATGTCCTCAGGCCAAAATAATCCAACAAAAACAAAATGTTGGTTTTGCAAAAGGACACAATATGTTGATCAATTGGTCTGATTCTGATTATGTGTTGATTTTGAATCAAGATATTATTTTGGATAAAGATTATCTAGAAAAATTAATTACTTTTATGGAAGCCAATAAAAAAACAGCTTCTTGTGCAGGCAAGCTTATGCATTGGGATTTTAATGAGGGCTTGAAAACAAAAATTGTTGATTCATTTGGTATCAAAATTGATCGTAAACGAGCCATTGTAGACGTCAGTCAAGGCAAACAAGATTATAAAATTGGTAATAGAGAAGTTTTTGGTTTATCAGCTGCAGCAACTTTATATCGTCGCCAAGCTTTGAATACAGTTGCTTTTACTCAAGATAGTGGTAATCTGGAACATTTTGATGAAGATTATTTTTCTTATAAAGAAGATATAGATTTGGCTTGGCGTTTACGCCTTTGGGATTGGGAAAACTGGTTGGTATCTGATACTAAGGCTTATCATCATCGGACAGTCTCTAGTAGTGGTGCTTTACGTGAGCGACGAAAAGTTAGGACTATGGCCAATAAACTATCATATCGAAATCATTTGATAACTTTGTACAAAAATAGTTTTATGAAAAATTATTTCAAAGATTATTGGTATATAAAATTTTATGAATTTAAAAAATTTATGTATTTATTAATTTTTGAAAGATCAACTTTATCTGGTTTGCCAGAATTTATGAAGTTGATTCCCAAATTAAAGAAAAAAAGAAAACATATAAGAAAACATCGTCGTGTCAAAGCGGTTGATATCTATAGATGGTTTGCCTAAAAATATGGATTTATCAATTATTATTTTGAATTATAAAACTAAAAATCTTATCAAAGAACTACTCAAAAACTTTGCTGAGTTAAATTTGCAGTATAAATATGAAATTATTGTAGTAGACAATAATTCTCACGACAAGATAGAGGAGACAGTAAAAAAATTTGATAATATAAAATTTGTTCAGAGCAACAAAAATAAAGGCTTTGCTGGTGGTAATAATATTGGTATCAAAGAAGCTACTGGAAAATACATTATGATCTGCAATCCTGATTTGGCTATTTTATCTAATGGTATTCAAGTAATGTATGATTATATGGAATCTCATCCTGAGGTAGGATTAGCTGGTCCTAGATTGATCAATGCAGATAAATCAATTCAATACTCTTGTACAAGTTTTCCTGATTGGCATTTGCCTTTATATAGACGTACTTCATTGGGTAATTCTGCAAAAGGTCAGGCTTGGCTTGATAAATATTTAATGAAAGATTCTAATCATCAACAAAATTTTTATACTCCAGCTCTATTTGGGGCTTGTATGATTGTCAGAAAATCTGCTCTAGAAAAAGTAGGTTTACTAGACGAACGTTATTTTATGTATATGGAAGATCTTGATTGGTCTCGTAGATTTTGGGAAAATAATTATAAAGTAGCTTATATTGGTCAAGCTGAAATTGTACATCTTCATCGTCGTGAGTCGGCCGAATCAAATATTTTCAAATCTTTATTTGCCAAATCGGCTCGTTATCATATCTTTAGCTTTATAAAATACCTCAAAAAATTTAAAGGTAAAGAATTACCTAATACTAATTAAAAAACTCCCTATCATTTATTAAGGAGTTTTTTGATGGGTTCGGCTGTCAATATTATGACTAGTATGGCTGGCAAAACTATCTTGGGCATCCACCACAATGATTCGTAATGGTAGCTAAGGAATGCTAGAAACAGTAATGTAGTAAAAAACGAGGCTGGAAGAAAATGTTTGAACATGTGTCAGACCATCCGCAGTCTATGGGCAAGATAGGGAACTATAGAAATAGTTCCCAGAATTAACAAGGCTATCAAGCCTATTATCCAAGTAGCTAACGCGCCGATTGTCAAGAAGACAAAAAGACCAATAATCTGGAAAAAAGCTTTCAAGAAGCTTAGTATGGTATACATTTTATCTCCTTTTTTTGGTTTTAATGGAAAGAACTAGTGAACAAAATAAGCTTATCAATCTAGATATTTTTTGTCAAAAAAATCCCTCTACCGACTAGCAGTAGAGGGGACTGAGTGAAAGAGCTATTATCATTTTCTGATGATGATGATCCTGACAATAACTGGACCTATCAGAAAAATCAATGCTATAAGTAATATAGGAAAGAAGACACCAAGAGCAAATTCGTTATCTTTCTCGGTGCGTGTTTTTTTTCTGCCTACTGCTGTCGTAGCTGGACTCTTGCATGATGTACCAGGTGGTCTATTTCTAGGTACAAATTGTACTAATTCGTAAGGTATTTCTTTGAAAGCAGCAACGAATGGTAAAAAATTCCAACTGGAATTCTTTTTATAAACAACTTCATCACCAGTATCAATCCTCCTTATATTTTCAGGTCCAGTTGACGTCATTGTATCGATGAGTAAAATTGTATCCAAATTAGGAGCTTCTTTAAGTCCTAATTTTTTTCGTACCTTGTTTTCCTTAGCCAGACTTTTGTTTTTAAAAGCCTGAGTAACGAATTTTACTTCAGAAAAAGGAACCCTATGACCAGAGCTATAGTAACAGCTTCGGCCATTTTTAAGTGAGGACCAGGTCAAATATTCATACCAGGTAATAGTGGTTTTGTCTGTACTTTTTATATGCCAAATTAGTACAGGGTAGACACTGGTAGCGTCGTGATTTCCAAAAAATTGAGCTGGGTCGGGTCTTGCCAGAACGTTACTGGGTAGCAGTGTTACTGCAAAAAGAAGTAAGCAGATCTTTTTCATGGTTTTTCTCCTAAGAGCTTAAAAGTTGTAAAGAGCAGTTTCATTACTTTTATAATACTTTTTATATATTTTGTCAAATAAAAGACCCTCGACTAAACTTCAGTCGAGGGTTTGTGAATTTGGCGTAGCCTAGATATTGTGGCTACTTCAGGAACCTTGTTAGCAATTAGGTCCCAGCTATTTGGGGAACAATTACCTAGTTCAAGTAATTGACGAGCAGCTTGCTCGCGTAATTCTGGTACTAGTTCAATTACACAACTAAGATGGAATCTTGTTGAATTATCTTTCAGTAAGATAGTACCTGCATCCTTGCGAAAATCCGGAACAGTCTCCATAATAGCACCAATTTGCCTATAGATAGGTTTGAGCAGCTTTCTATGATGATAGCGGCGCAAAAGCTCACTAGCGGCTAGGTGGCTATAAAACTTGTCCCGATAGAGCAATTTCTTGAGATAGAAATTGGGGTAGAGGTGGGTAAAAGTCCATTTTTGCCACCAATCTCGAACCATTTCGAGGGTATACATGGCGGACTCCTCATTTATAGACGAAAAGAATGTGCTTTGAGATACTTATTACTATATCATATTAAAGCCGTTTTGTCAATATAAGCTGTTTTGTGGTTGATTTTTAGCCCAAAATTAGCTATCATTATTGTATAATTTAATTATATTTTATGCCGCAAACAAAAAACACACAGCTTGATATCAATGATGAATATCAGCAAAGATTAGCCAAAATGGAGCAATTACAAGCCAAAGAAGATCCTTATCCTGCTCAAACTAAGCGTAGTTTATTGGTCGCTGATTTTTTGAATAAATTTAAAGATTTATTAAAATCAGAGAAAAAAGTAGTTTTGGCTGGTCGAATTACTAGTGTTCGTCTACAGGGTGGTTCTTGTTTTTTGCATTTTGTGGATGAATCTGGAAAATTACAAGCTTTTTTACGCAAAGATAATCTTGGTGAAGATAAATTCAAATATTTTAAAGATAATTTTGATCAGGGAGATTTTGTAGAATTTTCAGGTACTGCTTTTGAAACCAAAACAAAAGAATCAAGTATTTTGGTATCTGATCTTAAAATGCTTAGTAAGACATTGATGCCATTACCAGATGAATATTATGGTCTCAAAGACACTGATCTTAGATATCGCAAAAGATATTTAGATTTATTAGTCAATCCTGAAGTCAAAAAAATATTTGATCTCCGTAGTCAAGTTTTCAAATTTATTCGTGACTATTTTGATAAACAAGGTTTTACAGAAGTAGACACACCTGTTTTGCAGAGTGTAGCTGGAGGAGCCACTGCTGAGCCTTTTATTACTCACCACAAAGCTCTGGACATTGATTTGTATTTGCGTGTTGCTCCAGAACTTTATCTCAAAAGATTAATAATTGGCGGTTATGAAAAAGTCTATGAAATGGCTCGTTGTTTTCGTAATGAAGGTATAGACCATCAACACAATCCGGAGTTTACCCAAATAGAATTTTATTGGGCTTACAAAGATTATGAATTTTTGATGAGCTTTATGGAAAAATTTATGGCCGCTCTGGTCAAGGAAGTAAACAACGGAAAACTCAAAGTAAAAAACGGCAAAGATACTATAGATTTTACGCCACCATATCCTAGAATAGATTTTAAAGAAGCTTTAGATAAAGCTCTAAAAATAGATATAGACAAAACTGATAACAAGCAATTGGCTGATTTGGCTAAGAAAGCCAAACTGCCAGTCGACAAAACTTGGGGTAGAGGAAAATTATTAGACGAACTTTACAAAAAATATGTTCGCCAAGATATTATCCAGCCTAGCTTTTTGATCAATCATCCGCTAGAGCTATCCCCTCTATCAAAAAAAATTCCAGATAGACCAAATTATGTAGAACGTTTTCAATTACTAGTAAAAACTGCTGAAGTTTGTAATGCTTTTTCAGAGCTCAATGACCCAATAGATCAAGAACAAAGATTCAAAGAACAAAAGAAACTTCGTGAAGCAGGGGATCAAGAAGCTCAAGGGGCTGATGCAGAATTTGTTGAGGCTCTAAAACATGGTATGCCACCTACAGCCGGACTTGGTATGGGTATTGATAGACTTGTAATGCTACTTGGTGATATTGAAAATATCAAAGAAGTTATTTTATTTCCAACTATGAGACCAAAGAAAAACGAATAATATGGATAGACCAGTAGTCGGTACCAGCGTTATTATTATCAAAGATGGCAAAGTTCTTTTGGGAAAAAGAAAGAAAAAAATTGGCTATGATCAATATCAGTTTTGTGGTGGAAAAATAGATATGTTTGAAGATTTAGAAGATGGAGCGGCTAGAGAAGCAAAAGAAGAAACCAATCTGGATGTCAAAAATGTAAAGTTTATTACTGCTACCAATGATGTCTACAAGGAATACAATAAACATTATATTACATTATTTTTTGTGGCAGATTATGCTGGTGGTGAATTAAAAAATATGGAGCCAGACAAAGCAGATGATTGGGATTGGTATGATTGGGACAATTTGCCAGAACCATTATTTTTACCTATCAAAAATTTATTAAAACAAGGCTTTAACCCTTTTGAAATCAATGAGAATAAATAAATTATTAATTGCTACTCAAAATCCAGGTAAGTTTACAGAAATATCAGATCATTTATCTAAAACAGGTATTAATCTTATCTCTTTACAGGATTTGAATATTACTCAAGACTTTGAGGAAACTGGTGTAACTTTTGAAGAAAATGCTGTAGCCAAAGCTCGTTTTTATCATCAGATGTCGAGTTTACCTACTTTGGCTGATGATTCTGGATTATCAGTTGATGCTTTGAATGGTGAGCCAGGTATTCACTCGCGTCGTTGGCCTGGCTATGCAGCTTCTGATCAAGAGTTGTTGGATATGCTGATGTCCAAGCTCAAAGACACACCCTTAGAAGCTAGAACGGCAAAATTCAGGACTGTAACGGCTATTGTTGATGAACAAAATATATGGCTTGGACAAGGACAAATAGCTGGTATAATTTTGGAAAAACCAGCGTCTGATATGGAAGAAGGTTTGCCATTTTCTTGTGTTTTTCAACCAGAAGGATTTGATAAAGTTTTTTCTCAATTAACCAAGCAAGAAAAAAATAGTATTAGCCATCGTGGCCGTGCTGTTGAAGAATTAATTAAACAATTATTTTAAAAATTAATAAAATACAACAATGAACAAAAGAAATACTTTAATTATAGTTATTATTATAATCATAGCATTTTATTTTTTAATTAGACAAAATAACACTGAAACAGATATGACAAAAGCTACAATCAAAACAAACAAAGGCGACATAGAATTAGAACTTTATCCTGATAAAGTTCCCAATACTGTAGAAAATTTTGTAAAATTAGCCAACGAGGGATTTTATGATGGAGTATATTTTCATCGAGTGATTCCTGATTTTATGATTCAGACTGGTGATCCACAAGCCAAAGGAGTAGAAGGACAAGATTTTGTCTATGAACCAGATAGTAGTGGTTTGCCTATTGCAGGCACTGGTGGTCCAGATTACAAATTTGCTGATGAATTTCATCCAGAATTAAGACATGATGTTCCTGGTGTGTTGTCTATGGCTAATTCAGGACCAGATACCAATGGTTCGCAATTTTTTATTACCCATGTACCGACTCCTTGGCTAGATGATGTACACTCTATATTTGGGAAAGTATTAGTAGGCCAAGATGTAGTAAATAGTATTGCTAGAGGAGATAAAATAGAAACAATTATTATAAAATAAAAATATGTTGGATATAAATTTAATCCGCGATAAGAAAAAAGAAGTTAGCAAAGCTTTATTAAAGCGGCTTGATAAAAAAGATTTGGATCTAGACAAGATTATAAAACTTGATGATGAACGCAGGAAATTATTGCAGCAAACAGAAGAATTGAAAAGTCAGCGTAACAAATCTTCCAAAACCAAGCCAGACGCCAGCACAATCAAATTAATGAAAAAACTTGGTGATGATATCAAAGCTTTGGATGTAAAATTATCAAAGGTAGAAGAGGATTTAAATAACAGAATATCTTCTTTACCAAATATACCAGCTGATGATGTAGTAGCTGGCGGAAAAGAAAATAACGAAGTGATAAAGACATTTGGTAACAAGCCTGGCTTTGATTTTAAACCCAAAGACCATGTAGAATTAGCCACTGATCTGGGTTTGATTGACTACAAGCGAGCTGCCAAAATGTCAGGAGCTGGATTTTGGGTGTATATTGGTGATGGAGCAATGCTTGAATGGGCTTTGTTGAATTATTTTGTAGATTTTCACAATCAAAATAATTATCAGTTTATGATTCCGCCATATTTATTGACTGAACAATCTGCTTTTATTTCTGGCCACTTACCAAAATTTCGAGATGATCTATACTGGACTCAAGACAAATTGTGTCTCAATGCTACCAGTGAAATGATGCTGGGTAATTATCATGTTGATGAAATTTTGAGTCAAGATGATTTACCAAAAAAATACTTTGCTTTTTCTCCTTGTTTCCGTCGTGAAGCTGGAGCTTATCGCAAAGAGGAACGTGGTATGATCCGTGGTCATCAATTCAATAAGATAGAAATGTTTCAGCTTACTCATCCTGACAAATCATGGGACGCTTTTGCTGAGTTGCAAGACAACACTGAAAAATTAGTCGAAGGCTTAGGCCTACATTATACTAGTGTATTGTTGGCAGCTCGTGATGCTAGTGCTGCTATGGCCAAAACTGTTGATATTGAAGTTTGGCTACCAAGTATGAATACTTACAAAGAAGTATCTAGTGTATCCAATGCTTTGGCTTATCAGGCAAGGCGTGGCAACATTCGTTACAAAGAAGATAATAAAAATGAATTTGTTCATACTCTAAATGCCTCAGGGCTTGCTACTAGTCGCGTTTTGCCAGCTATCTTAGAGCAATTTCAACAAGCTGATGGTTCTGTTGTTATCCCTGAAGTTTTACAAAAATATATGGGGGGTAAGAAAATCTTAAAACCATAAAGCATGCTAACTTGGATAGAACTCAATAAACAAAATTTACTATATAATATTCAGCAATTTAAAAATATAGCTCCGCAATCTGCTATTTGGCCAGTGGTCAAGAGTAATGCTTATGGCCACGGAGTCAAAGAAGTTGTTGAAATTTTAGATCAAGACAAAAATACTACTGGCTTTATGGTAGTAAATTTGTCTGAGGCTTTAGAATTAGCAAATTATACTGACAAAAATATTTTAGTCTTGAGCTATTTTGGTAGAGCAGAGGAGAGTCTAAAGCTAGCTGCCGATAAAAAGATATCTTTACCGGTTTGTAGTTTAGAATGCGTTGATTATTTAGATAGTTTAAATAAAAAGTTTTTAG
>Ga0257125_1000338_pt1 | contig 65367 bp, 69 predicted proteins | sample SI106_200metaG_FD_190183 | JGI IMG/M metagenome (GOLD analysis project Ga0257125, IMG submission 190183) | Marine microbial communities from Saanich Inlet, British Columbia, Canada - SI106_200 | ecosystem: Environmental > Aquatic > Marine > Inlet | place: Canada: British Columbia | collected... | reverse complement strand
ATTCTGATTGAAAATGGTGAAATGATGATTATTACCGGTGCAAACATGTCCGGGAAATCAACTCTACAACGACAAGTAGCTTTAATAGTTCTTATGGCGCAGATTGGTTCGTTTGTACCTGCTGATGAAGCTGTTTTAGGAATTACAGACAGAATTTTTACTCGAGTTGGTGCGAGTGATGATTTATCTTCTGGGCAATCAACGTTCATGGTTGAGATGAACGAAACCGCTTCCATTTTAAATAATGCTACAGAGAACAGTTTAATCATTCTGGATGAGATTGGTCGAGGAACTTCAACCTTTGATGGTGTTAGTATCGCTTGGAGTGTTGCTGAACATATTTATAATCAAATTAAAGCAAAGACATTATTTTCTACCCATTATCATGTCATGAATAAATTGGAAGAAAAGTTTGCTAAGATTAGAAATTATTATTTGGCAGCAAAGGAATCGCGGGGCGAGATAGTATTTTTGTATAAACTAATGCAGGGTGGTACAGATCAAAGTTTTGGTGTCCACGTTGCCAAGTTAGCTGGTCTGCCTTATGAAGTAATTCAACGTGCAGAAGAGATTCAACAAATTCTTGAAAAAGATGATGAGATGGTTAGAAAGATTAAAGCCAAGAAGATGGAAGAACAAAAGAGTTTGGATAAGTTTTAATTTAGAAAAGTTTTAATAGATAACAACAATTCAACTTTTAAAATGGTAAAAATAAGAGAAGGTACGTTGGAAGATATTGTTGAAGTAGTTAAATTATGGCAAGAATTCATGGATGAACATGAGTGTGTCGTTATAAAAAATAATCCTGAACTTAAATATCACGTTACTAAAAAAAATGAAAGTAAAAAATTATTTACTGAATTTCTAACGGATCTTATTAAAACTAAAAAAGGGTATCTTTCATTAGCAGACAATGACGGACAAATTGTTGGTTATAATCTTGCCAGAATTAAAGATGAGATTCCAATATTTAAATTAGAAAAAATGGGACAAATTGCAGATCTTTATGTCCAAAAAGAATTTCGTGGTCAAGGATTGAGTACTAAATTAAAGAATGCATCAATTACTTGGTTCAAAAAAAATAATCTTAAAGTTATGTCAATTACAGTATATCCAGATAACCCACACGCACATTCTATTTACAAGAAATGGGGCTTTTTTGAATATAAAACTGAGATGCGTAAAAAGATTTAATTCTATAGAAAATGAAACTTATCCCATACCTATTAGGAACAGCATTAACACTACTTCCTTCTTCAGTACACGGAGATGAATACCAAGTTATTTCATATAAAGCAAATAAAGAACAGGCTTGTTTAGAATTAAAGATAATTGAATCAAAAAAGAAAGATGAAAGAGTAACGCTTTGTGACGGAACTAATGGTGATAGAGATGATAAGATCGATGATGTTATCTTTTCTGAAGAAACAATATATAACGTTGAAGACAGTGGTTCTTGTATAGGAATAAATTATCAACAGCTAAGAGATGATTTAGTTGATTGTCATGTCAATACATTTTTAGACGCAATTGAAAATAATCCTGAAAAAGTAATTCGATTTGATACAAAAAAGAAATATATCTCCTTAGAATCAGAAAATCATATTTATCTTTTGTACGCCACTGAAGATAATAAAACTCATAAATTTTATGTTATGGGTAATGGTTTTGCGATTTCTCTATATCATGACCCTTTTACAAATAAATTTGTTGATGATTTGTATGAACGAGCTTTAGAAATTAAAAACAATTAATCATACTTCTAGAGTCTAGAAGACTTTAAATAAAAATTTACATTCTTTAATTAAGAGGTGTTTTAATATGGATAACAATTTACGGGATAAATTAATTGATCAAGCATTAATATGTGAATCACTTGAAGCGATGTTGGGTTCCGGGATTCCCATTCTTGATGTTTTTGAGAAATTATCAGATGAGTTTGTGGATTATAGACATAAATTAAGACATGTTAGAGATAGAGTTGCTGAAGGAAAAGGAATTGCTTTTGCGTTAGATCAATATGATCAAAAATATGAATTTGCTCAATTTACTCCCGGATTTAATCAAATGATAGATTTTGGAGAATCTCATAAATTCTTAGGTTCAGTTCTGAATGGAATGACAAAAATTTATCAATCAAAAGTTGAATTGGCTGATTTAGGTGCAGATGATAAAACATTAGATAAACACACATTTTATTCTATGATGGCAGGTCTTATTGATGTTGGAATTCCTTTATTACCAGCTTTTAAAATCATTGAGAAATCTGTTAATAGTGATTGGGCTGATGTAGTTTCTGAAATTCATGATTCTTGTGCTCAGGGATATCCAACTGTTACAGGAATAAAAAAACATCCAGATTATTTCACTCCTTTTGAGATTGGTTTTGTTGGAGTAGGAGAACAAACTGGCAGTTTAGATGATACTGCTCAAAAAGTTGCCGAGTCCTATGGTTGGGATATAAAATTGCAAGATAAACCAGAACTTAAAGAAACATATGATAAAATGCAGTTCTTTTATTTATTCTCGAAAAGCGGAGGATTACAATTGCAAGACGCTTTAGAGGTTTTAGGTGAACATAGTGATTATCTGCCTAATGAAGTCATGGATTTAATCAGCATCCATACTCCAAAGCGTAATTTGGGTGAAATGGTTCGTGAATTTCCAAAATACTTCTCGGGATTAGATGCTAATATGATTGCTGCTGGTGAACATAGAAAAGAATTAGACAAGAATTTAGAAAAATTATCTAATCTTTACAAAAGAGAATTGGAATTAAAAACTTAATCTTTTTTTTCTTACTTTTTCTTTTCAACTTTCTTCCTTTTCTTCCATTTACTTTTATCTGGTGCTTTAGCAAGAATCTCTTTACACTCTTTTTCCGTTAATTTCTTAGGATCTTTTTCTTTAGGAATTTTGACATTCTTTTTGCCATTGGTAATGTAAGGTCCGTAAGGTCCGTTCAAAACTTTAATGCCCCCTTTAAAAATGTGGATATCCTTCTTTGCATCTAATTCTTTCTTAGCTACAATTAATTCTAAAGCTTTTTCGTAAGTTATTGTCATCGGATCATTTTCCTTAATTGAAACATATTTCTGGCCGTATTTTACATAGGGGCCAAAGCGTCCATTATTAGCTTCAATTTCTTCACCATCGTCAGTTTTTCCTAGCTTTCTGGGCAACTTAAATAATTCTAAAGCCTGTTCTAAAGTAACCTCATCTATATCGCAATTTCCTAAAGAAGCAAAATGGACTTCTTCTCCTTTTTCTTTATCTCCACGTTGAACAAGAGGACCGTACTTACCAATTCTGACTAGGATTTGCAGGCCAGTTTTAGGATCAGTTCCAAGAATTCGTAACTTTGATTTAACAACTCTTTGCAATTTTACAGATTGTAAAATCTCTTTTCCAATAACTTTTTCTTTCTTCTTAAATTCAGCAAGTAACTTGGTTAAGAATTTCTTTGCTTTCTCTAAAACGTTTTCTTGTTTCTCTTTACCTTGACGAATTTTTTCCATATCTGCTTCAAATTCTGCAGTTAAATTTTCATCAACAATAGTGGGAGCATATTTTTCTAAAACCGCAACAGTTTCCATACCTAATTTTGTAACAAAAATTTTAACTCCTTCAACATATCCTCGTTGAAATAGTCTGTCTAAAATATCAGCACGAGTAGCTTTTGTACCTAAACTCTTTTTCTCTAACTCTTTAATGATAGAACTCTGATTAAATCTATTCGGAGGTTGAGTTTCTTTATCCTCTTTAAAGATTTTTTTAACATTAATAACTTCATTCTCTTTCAAATCAGGAAGGGTAATTTCTTCTAATTTCACATACGGCTTATAGAAAACATGCCAATTCTCTTCAACAGTTCTTGTTCCTTTAGCAATAAAGATTTCTTCTTTAACATCTAAAGAAACTTCCATAGTTTCTCTAACTGCAGGTTCGGCAAAAGTTGCCATGAATCTTTTAACAACTAAATCGTAAATTTTTTGTTCTCGTTCTTTTAATTCTCCTGGCACTTGTCCAGTAGGATATATCGCGGGATGGGCAGGATCAGTTTTCTTACCGTTATTTGGTTTCAAAGAACCTTTCTTCAACAGTTCTTTACATAAGCCTTCATAATTCATTTGTCTGCTTAAGTCTGTTAAGATTTTTTTAAATCCTAATTTTGGATCTAATTGTTGCGAAGAAGTTCTTGGATAAGAAGTAACTCCTGCTAAATATAATGATTGAGCATGATTTAAAGTTTCTTTTGGAGTAATCTTGAATAAGTTATATGCTTCTGATTGTAAGTTTGTTAAATTGAATGGAGTTGGTGGCAAGTGTTGTCTTTCAGTCCTTTTAATCTTAGCAATCTTAGCTTCTTTTTCTCCTTTAACTTTTTTCATAATTTCTTCCATTACTTTCTTATCAAAAATCTTATCTTTATGATGTAAAGCTTCAACTTTTTGTTTTTCATGATCGCCATCAAGTTTAATTAACCAAAATGGTTCCGGAACGAAAGCTTGAATTTCTCTTTCCCTATCAACTAATAATTTTAATGCCGGTCCTTGAACTCTACCAGCGGACATAACTTTGAACGCTCCTGTTGATTTTACCGCTGATGTTAATGCTCTGCTTAAATTGATTCCGTAATACCAGTCTAAATAATGTCTTGTCTCACCAGCATAAGCTTGGCCCCAATCAAGATGTTTTAATTTATTTTCATATGATTTAACTAAATCTCCTTTAGTTAAAGTGGAAAACTTCATTCGATTAGCATCTTTCTTCTTACAAGCGTATTTGATAACGTTTAAACCAATAACTTCTCCTTCAACATCATAGTCGCACGCGACTGTAAATTCATCACATTTCTTAGCTAACATAGAAATGGTGTCAATGTACCCTTTAACATATTTCAACTCTTTGTGAGACTTATAAGAAGCATCCCATTTGATATTAAATACGGGATAAGTCCAACCTTTCTTATCAACTTCTACTAATCCGTACAAATGTCCAACAGCAGAAGTGACGTAAATAATCTTCTTGTTATGAATTACTTCGAAATATGAACCGCCTTTGCTTTTCTTCTTTACAGGCGCTTTGTCAGCTAAAGCCGCAGCTACTTTCACTGCTGAGCTAGGTTTCTCTGTGATTATAAGTTCTGTCATATTTAAATTCCTTTAATTTTAATATCCTCAGAAGCAAAGCATCTGGGATCCAAGAAATGTTTAAACATTTCTCAGGATGCCAAAAGTTTGTAAAAACTTTTTAGCATGCTTATATAAGAATTCTGATGGCTTTTTATAAATGTTCTGATTATTTCATCAGAACGTCTAAAAAAAATTTGGTTTATTTTTTTACGAATGTTTGGAAAATTAGAGGTAAAAAAATAAAAAAAATAAAAAAGCCTATTCGTAAGGTTTATCCCAACTACTATCTCCACGGAACTTCTTCTTCACCGCGTTTTTAGCATTATTAAAAGTTTTCCGAATAGCAGTTTCAATCTCCCAATCATCCTGCTCACTAGTAATCATCTGCCCTGGAAACTCTAAACGTAAATGAACAGAATATTTATGCCTACCACCAGTTTTCTGATAATCTTTAATGTGGATGGTTACATCAAGTTCATTTTTAATCTTTCTTTGCAGTTTAAAGGTTTCATTAGCAGCAATTTTCTTAATATTAACTTTTTGGTAAGGTTCCAATCTAGATTTATTTAAACCCACAAATTTAATGTTATAATTTTTTGGAATTTTTAAACTACCAACATTTCTAAGAATATTTTTTACTGTTAATAATCCTACAAAATCATCATTTTCCATTACTAACAAATCAGACAATCTATTTTCAACCATAACTTTTGTTGCGTTTACCAACGATTCATTAGATTGAACAGTAAACAAATTATCGTTAGTACTAAAATCAGACACCGGTAATTGATCTAACTTTGGCATGTCTGCCAGACTACCTCCAGAACTTGCCATTTGGTTAAATTTTGCAGAAACATCTCTCTTCGGCGACCAATTAAGATATCTTCGCAATATATCTTTGAAACTAATAATTCCATAAACTTGACCTTGTTCAAAGACAGGAAGATGATCAACTCTTTCTTGATGCATTACAGACATAGCAGTAGCAACAGGATCACCTTTGTTAATCATTGCCGGTTTTGATAATTTGATATCAGCCACTTTAACTTTATCCATTTCAGGAAGTTTAATTGCTAATCTAACTAAATCTAAAGAACTCACTACACCCACAATCTTTTTTTCTTTTTCAACAGGTACATGTTTAACATCACTTTGATACATTAAATAAGCAGTTTCAATAATATCTGCGTTTTCGTTAATGATCGGTGATTTTTGTACAAAATTCTTTATTTTAGCTTTGCTAACATCAATTCTAGATTTTAATAATTTCTTTTTCTCAATTAACCCTAAATATTTGTCTTTTCTAAAAACTAATCCTACTCTCTTCTCAAAAGTACGCATTTTACCAATCATTTGAGAAAGTGTTGCTTCATCATCAAGAACTACATAATCTTCAGTTATTATCGGTTTTATTTCCATAAAATCCACCTCCTTAGATATATTAAGTATTATTTAAGAATATTTAAATGTTGTTAATTAAAGACTATTTTAGAAAGAATTTTGCACTAAACATCTACCATTAGCCATATAATCATTCAAACATCCTTGCCCATAATTGTTCGTCTACCGTTCTCTTTCGCACGTTTGGCAGCATCAACAATCAGATCTTTAACCTTTTCATCCAATCTGTCAATAAAATCTCCAGAAATGTTATCTACTCCAAGCTCTGAATCTTTAAGAATTTCTTTAATCTGTGTTCTTACTGTTAACATCTTAGTTTCAGAAATCAATAAGGTTTATAAATATTTTCTTAATTACTAAGAATATGGAATATACTAATTTAGGTGGCGGAGATTATTTAGTTAAGATAGATGAAGATAAAATTGAAAATACTATAGGGACAATAGCAAAAAAATCATACGAAACTGCTAAATCAAAAAGGGGTTTAGCTTCTAAAGATACATTATTTGTAGAAGACCATGTAGTTTATTCCTCAGATCATACTCAAGTAATGGGCTTAAATATGGGATTAGTAAATCAACGTCAATGTTATACTAAATTGCAAAAAATGATTGGTGGTAATGAGTTTATTTTCCGAGGCAAACATTTTGAGAAAAGCGGCCGTAATCCAGAACAATTCTTAGAAAGCGTTATCAAAGAAATAGAAAAGAATAAATAACATTAGGGCCCTGACGGAGTCGAGGCGCACGAGAAAACTGAAAGATTTCTCGTAATAGGCGCCGTGCCTAAGTGTTATTTATGCTAATTAGAAAATAGAAAAGAATAAATAACATCTATATTTTTAGTTAATTTATGACAGACTGCATACAACAGAAATCAAGGATTTCTGAGCATGCAAGCGAAGCTTGCATATTTTGTAAAATCATAAATAAAGAAATTCCTTCTCATAAGATCTACGAAGATAATGATTTTCTTGCTTTCTTAGATGTCTATCCACATGCTCAAGGACATACAGTAATTATTCCGAAAGAACATGTAAATCTAATCTCAGAATTAAATGATGATAAAAGTAAAGATTTAATGCTAATTGTAAAGAAAACCATGGCAATTATTAAAGATAAACTTAACCCAGACGGATTTAATGTTGGTTGGAATTCTGGAGAAAAGGCAGGCCAAGTTGTTCCCCATTTACATCTTCATCTTATCCCTAGATACGATGGTGACGGCGGTGGAAGTATTCACTCTATTATTAAGAATCCCGGCGATTTAGCAGTTAAAGAAGTAGCTAAACTGTTTAATTAAAATGGATGAAGACAATTCTTTAGAGGGTCATATTTATCAACACTATTTCACCCAAGGGATAGGTGATGGTGTCATGGTTGGTTTTGATCCTGTTGGTTCATTATATGCAAAAATTGCACAACAACCGGACTTAACTATTGGCGGAATTAATCTTCAAAGAAAATTTAATGATTCTCTTGGTTACAAAGTTTCTAAAGGCCTAGGATTTGCTTTTGGAATAACAACTAATGTTTTAGCTCATGGTTTACCTCAAGTTGCCATGGCTGTTGCTAATCTTGATTATATTCTCTCTTCTACTTCCAAGAAAGATGATTAAATAATCATAAATATTAAATAATTTAACTTCTTTCAATAAATAAATTGAGTTCTTTAGCAGAAAAAATAAATGATTATTATCAATTTAGACATCATACTCTTGAAGATATTGCTGGAATGACACATGATAAAATCATCAGTTATGGTGAAGGTGCCGATATTATTGGCGATTTATTATCAAAAAGATATCCTGGTGTAGTTAATCTTAATGATGTTCAAGATTATTTTTATAATAAGTCAGATAATAATAAAGAATATTTTCATAAAATGTTTAATTTTGGTAAAGCTTTAGAAAGATTGGTCTGATTTTGGGAAATCTTTATAATATACTTAGTTATTTTCTTATTAAATGGCGATGTAGCTAAGCCTGGTTATAGCGTTACGCTCATATATAAATGAGCTATGAGACATTTATGTTGATGACTAAAGCTTATTGGGTTACGTAAAGGTCGAGGATTCAAACAAGTGGTTACATGAAAATGAAATCATTCTGAAAGTTCCTCCATCGCCATCCTGCCAACGTGGGACAATCTGGTACTCCGCAAGCCTGGAAAGTTTTCAAACAATGAAAGCTTGTTGGCTTCGGCCTATCCCGGTTCAAATATCCCTCAGGGAGACTACAAATCTTCCTGAAGATTTGAAAGTCCGGGCGTTGGCGCTTTTCTTTTTTCTTTTCACTTTTTTCTAATAATTGTTGCCGATTGTATATCTAATTACAACACAATCTTAAATAGATTTTTCTCTGCCACATTGATAAAATAACAACAAAGGTGGTCAAAAATGGGAAAAATCAATGAAATGTTTAAGGGTGCAAAAAATTATATTAGTGGACAAAAAACTAAAATTCTTGTTACTGGTGCTGGTTTAGCATTAGGGGGAACATTAACAGCGGGAGTAATGTATGGTGAAGATATTAAAAATACTATTTCTGATGTGAGCAATTCAATCACTGAAAAATATCATGAAACTGAAAAAAGTATTTATGATACAATTAATGATGACCCTTCTGAACTTTTAAGCGAAACAAAGAATCTTAAAAACGATTGGAAAGAAAGTTTAACTTATTTCTCTGGAGATATTAAAGGCGGTGATTATGTTACTGCTGTTAATGAAAGTAAAGTTGTTGTTAAAGAAATTCTAGGTTATTTAGAGTCAATGAGTACAGAAAAAAATGCAGGTGAAAATTTATCCGAGGACAAAGAGGATCTTGACAGGCTTATTGGGATGTTTAAGAAAAGTGAAAGTTATCTCAATAATGGAAATGGCAAATCTTTAGTTGACCACCTTGGTAAATCATTAGATGCACTTAATTCTTACATTGGTAATACGAATGAAAGTAGTAATTTGTGTGATAGTTTGTCAGTTCTTAACAAAAGAAATGATAAGTTAAAGCAAACAATTCTGGGCAAGTGTGGTTTGGATGATTCTTTAGCGGAAAAATTAGCTAAAGAAAGTTGTCCTCCACAAGAACTTTGTCCAGAACAAGTTTGCCCTGAAAAACAATGTTATCTTGATGACCTTAATAATCTAAAAGGAGAAGTTTTGGTAAAAGTTCGTCGTGATATTGATGGTAAGATGGATGCTGCTTCTTTAAATGAATTGTTATCAGTGGATGCTTTTGCTTCTTCTTTAGATACAAATGGTAAGTTTAATAGTGAACTGTTTAAAGAAATTTACAAACATGATAAAGATTTAGCTTCTTCAATTGTTTTTGATTACATCACCCAACTATCTAAAGATGAAAAATTAGAACAGACTGCTAAATTAATCTTTACTTTGGATGAAGAAGGCAGCGATAGAGTTGCTAATGCTTTGATTAAAACAAAAGAATTAGATTTCTGGCTTGAAGCGCTTGAAAATAATTATGGTTTTATGGTCCATGAAGATGAACCAGAGGTAGAACAAATTCAAGAAGAACAGTTGAAATACGATATTAATAATGGTGGTGCCCAAGACAATCAGTTAGAAATAGTTCCACCAGTACCAATAAATGAACCAAAGATGGTTCCACCGGTACCCGTAACAAACGATGAGCAAGTTTCTGATAATTATGATTCATTGAAAACTGAATTGGAATTAGAATATGAAAAAGAGATGAAAGATAATTATTTGGAAAACAAAGATTCTCTGGGAAATAATGATGTTATTGAGAATAAAGAACTTCTACCTCAATATAATCAGGGTGTTGAGTCTTTAGAAAATAAAACAATTGATCGTGAAAAGTTAAGTACTGTCTTAAGAGACTTTTCGAGAATAAATCGGGGTGTAATTACTCCTTTGATGAGAAAGTAAACTTGGAGGTTTAATAAAAATGAAAAGAAGAACAAAAAATGTTTTATGTGGATTAGCGATGGTGGCTAGTTTTGGATTAGGTTATGCAATTAGTCCAGGAAAAGATAAGGTAATTGAAACTATTAAAGAAGTTCAAGGGATCGAGCATGGGGTTGAAACTTGTGAAAGAGGATTTGAATTAACAAATGAATATCTTAACACTTGTGATCTTGATGCAGACGCAGCAGTTGCTTTGAGTGGGAAAGCATTAAATGGTATTTCTGGAGATTATCTTAAAGATTCAATTAAGTTGCAAGAATCTCTTAACTTAACTTCAATTGATGAATTATTGCCATATGCAAACGCTGTTAAAGAAGTTGCTCAAGATAACTTTAACACTCAATATGCAGACAAAGTTACGCCTGAAAGGTTTATGAACGCAGGCGAAGTTAAATGTTTAGACAATGTTGCTGGCGATTCTCGATTCTTCAGTTTTGAGTATAATGGTAAAGAAGTGATGCCTTTACATTATGATCTATTGGGAGAAGAACAAATTACTTTCGTTGATAAAGATCGAATGAGTCCTGGTATTCAAAACAAACTTAACAACAAATTGTCTGAAGAATTAGAGAAAGCAGTTGCTGTTGAGCCGGACAATTATGTGATGATTGGGCCACCTGGACCTAATTAACTTTTTTTATTTTATTTTATTTTGAAATTTTATTGGAGGTAAATAAAAATGAAAGACAGGTATATTGGTGATGAAGAAGGGATAGAAGAAAAAATGGCAGAACGAGAAGATTATCGAGAAAATAGTGAAATGCTATGTGAAAAGAAAATGACTCGTGATTTGACAAATCGTGTTAAATACATTGATTCTTCCGAACCAGATTCTAATCCATTATTTGATCCAATTAAGAAAATCATGAGCAAATATTTCTCAACTTCTTCAGAAAAAAAACTTGAAAGGGTTAATAAAAAAATTAAAGAAATAAGTGAAGTGATAAATCAAGAATATAATGTAATTCAAACTAATCTTTATGGAGATTTAGATGACAATGAACCTGGAGGATTTTACGGTGAATTAATAAAACAAAATGATGAACTTGAAGGATTATCAGAAAAGTGTATCTCTATTAAAGATACGATTGATGTATTAGAAGAAAAAAAAGCCAAATATCTCAAAGACAATTCATCGAGTTATATAAAAGCTTCATTTGAATTAGATTCAACAAAAAATGATCTAAGAGATCACGAATTTGAGTTAATTAAATGTGATCGTAATATCGAAAAGATTGAACAGTTTATTAACAAAAATAAAGATTATATCAGTGAGTTGGGTAATGTAAAAGAACGAGCAATAAATTTATTGGTTGATTCTGAATATAAAAACTGTAAAGAAGAGTTAGATCAATTAAAGGAATTAAAAGATTCAATAATTGATAAATATAAACTGTAGTCATAGACGTTACTACACATCTTTATATCGATAAGTGATTAACAAAAAGAAAATAAGTAACAACAAAAAAAAACAAACAAATTTTTAACGGAGGAAAATAAAAATGGTAAGTCAAATGGAAGAAATCATCAAAAATGATGAAAGAGAGCATATAGAGGATCCAAATATAGAATTGCAAAAAGAAAAAGAAGAACAACAATATTCAAATAATGGGACCAAAGAAGCAGAAAAAAAGTTTGAAGAACAGATGAATGAACTTGATGAATTAAGAGAAAATGGTACTGTTAATGTAGAAACAAAAACTGAAAAATTAGCTCAAGAACTTAAACAAAAGATTCAAGACAAAGCTCTTGTTGGAATGAATCTAGATGAAAAGTCTGAAGGATATAAAAGTGTGATGGGATTTTTTGCAAAGTATGGACTTGTTAAAGATTCAAGTAGTAAATTAAATGATTTGATAGAAAATTCTCGAGGAAATAAGAAGAAATTAGATGGTATTTACAATAGTATTGATCTTGAACTTCGAGGTAATGTGAAAAAGAATCCAAGTAAGCTAGGTGGTTTGTATCAATTATTAAGACAAGAAGCCAACAATCGTGTTAGTATTAAAAAAAGAATTGAAGGAACAATAAGTGCAATTGAAACTGCCGTAACACTTCAAGAACAATATAAAGAAAAAATGTCTTCTGGGGAACAATATGAAGACCAAAATGACCCTTATGTCAAATATGTTAATCAAGGTTTTGCAATAGAAGATTTACAAGATGAACAAAACAATCTGAAAGGAGAAATTGTAAGGTCAAACCGTAAAAAAGATAAGATCAATAAAGCAATAAAAAGTAAAAAAGCTTATAGGACATTTGTAAAACAACTGGTTAATATTGCTGATCAACCAGAAGAAAATGACCAGTTTGGTGATAATAATGATAAGTATATGATGCAACTAGCTCCGATAATGGGTCATTTATCTAAAGATATTGAAAAATATGATCAGTTAAAAAGTAAAATCGAAGAAGCAGAACATGGTGTTGAAAGAACAGCAGCCGATGTGATTGGAGAATGCCCTACACCATATCTACCTAACGAAAAAAAACATGAACATCCTTTAGAGGGTATTGTTTCAACGCAAGAAGCGGTATTCGATGAAGCAAAAAAGATCATGGAAGAGATGGGTGATAAAAATCAGCATGCTTATGATCTCTTTGATTAATTTTTTTTTTTTTATATTTTTCATCAAGTAATATCTTTTAATTAATAAAAAATGGTCAACATAACTAAAGACGAAATATGCAGTACAAAATATTTTATTAAAAAGAATATAAATAGTGGTAGGTTTAAATTAGAAGAGTTAATTAATAATTATGATCCTAAAAAAAAAATTAATTCTCAGAAAGTCTATAACTCATTAGAAGATTTTTTCATAATTCAAGAATTAATTCGTAAGAAAGTTAAATCAAACTTAGACTCAATAGATTCGCTAGCTTTAAGTACCATTATTGCTGCAGATTATGCAAAAGAAACATTAGATTATAATACTGATAAGAAAGAGATTTTTTTTCAAAATTCTGAAATTGACTTTAATTTATCTCTTCCATATTTTGTTACGGATATAATGACAACTTATTGTCGGAGCTTAACAGAGATAACTCCTGTTCAACAATTGGAAGTGTTAACTGATTCATTTTTTCAATGGACACAAACTGCTGCTAATAGAATATTAGAAGGAAAAGATGAATTAATTAAATCAAAATTTGGAGATGAATATCAAATTGGCGATCATAAATTTAAGTATAGTCTCATTAGTAAAAAGAAAATTAAAAAAACTGCTTCTTCTGGTGAAAGTAAGAGTTATATTTCTGATTCTAAAGATTACTTAAAACCGGTAAAATGGTCTGACATTGGCGGTTTAAATAAAGATATTGCTAAACTACGTAAAGGAATTGAACGTCCTTTTCTTTATCCAGAGAAATATGAAGAATATAAGAAAAAAAAGAAAAAAGGGGCATTACTATATGGCCCTCCTGGTTGTGGAAAAACCCTAGTCGCTAAAGCGTTAATCACTGAAATTAGGAAAAATAGTGATATGTATGGTGGTTTTAATTTAATATATGTTAGTGGTCCTTCGATTTTAAATATGTATCAGGGTGAATCTGAAAGAGCTATAAGGGATATTTTTTCTCAAGGTCGAGCCAATGAAGGAAAAACATTAATCTTTTTTGATGAAGCAGATGCACTTTTTTCTAAACGTGGAAGTAGAAAAAGTTCAGATTCAGAACGTACAATTGTGCCTCAATTTCTTTCAGAATTAGATGGTCTTAACGGGGGTGGAGACATTTATGTTCTTTTAGCAACTAATAAAGAAAATACGTTGGATAGTGCTGTAACCCGTCCTGGAAGAATTGACCAGAAATATTTTATTCCTCGTCCAAATAATGATGCGTTAAATGACATAGCTTCAATATATTTATCAGGAATTCCAGTACACGAAGATAGTTTAAAGAAACATGAAGATAATGTCCATCAATATTTTGTAAACGAAGTAGTTAATCATATTCTAAGTGAAGATTATGTTATTTCACATGCAATTACAGAAAGTGGAGCAATTGAAAATATTTATTTAAAAGATATTGTAAGTGGTGGTTTAGTAATGGATGTCATTGAAAAATCTACAGACATTACATTAGATAGAGATATTGAAACGGGGGTAAAAGGCATTACAGAAGAAGATATTGTCCGTGGGGTATATGAATCATACTTAGAAAATGTAAATATTACTAATGAAGTTAGCGATTATCCACCTGAAAGGATTAAAGAAAAAATTGTTGAGTTTAGAAATATTGCTAGAGATGAGGTATTTATTTACAAATGAACAGAGATCAAGATAAATTATTAGAAGATTATTCGGTCCATAACAAGTGGATTAATCAGCTATTAGAACTTTTAGGTAAATATGAAGATAAAGATTTATCAGATGAAAGTAAAAGTTATCTTGATAATAAAATAACTAATCTTTTGTCTTTAGAAGATGAATGGGAAGGAGTAGAATTCTATCAAGATTATCTTCGTGGAGGTTTTGATAAACTTAAACAATATCATAGTCTTTTCTCTCCAGAGATTAGCCCTGAAGATAATAATCCAGTTAATTATGCTCCTGAAATAAAAAAAGAAATACCAAAAGAAAGTATAGATAATATCATCCAATTGAATCCCGTTTCAAATGACACTCAAAAAGGAAAAGACATACCAAAAACTGCTTTGGAAAAACAGGTTGAAATCATTGATGAGATTGAACAAAGAAACTATTCTCCTCCTGAAACTCAAGAACTAAGAACAGCTCAAGAACCAAGAGTAACAGCAGATACTATAACCTCCTTAGAACCACAGAATGACAAACCAGCAACAGAGAAACAAGATAAACCTACTTACTTATTACCAAAAAAGAAAGTTGAACTGTGGTCAGATATTAACCAATATATTGCACCCTGGATAATTGGTAATGAATTGGTTAAAGAAATTCTTGCTACTCAAATGTTTTCTAATCCAAGTAAAGGAGAAAAATTACATTATCTTCTTGTAGGAAATGTTGCTAGTGGTAAATCGGAACTGTTAGACTTTATTTCTGCTTGTGTTCCAAACTCTGCTTATGTTGGAAAAAAAATTACGAGAGTTGGAATGAGTGAAAAACTTGCTAAATGTAATAATGGCCTTATCTCGTTAGATGAATTTGATAAAGTTAGTTTTGATGTTCGTGATCAATTATTAGAATGTATGCAATCACAAAAAATAACTGATATTGCTCATCGTAAAGATGAAGTTTTGGAAACAAAAGTTAATGTCCTTGCCGCTTGTAATCCTGAGAAATCAATTCTTCGTGATAATGTTCCAATTTATGAACAAACTAATCTTAGCATTCCTTTGTTATCAAGATTTCATTTAATTATGCCCTTTTACCAAATAAATCCAGAATTTTATGGGGACTTAGCGGTTAGTAATCATAAACATAAAGATCCAGATAAGATTAAAGAGTTACAAAAACAAATATATGATCATGTTGATGGGGTTAGAGAAAAATATCCAGTTATTGAATGTCCTGAAAATATTCTTCGTGATAGTGGCGATTTCATTGCAACTTTACGAGATAAAGCTAGTGGGGATTCATTAGAATATGAACATATTAATCCTAGAACGATTGAAGGTTTCATTAATTTTGTTAAAGCACGTAGTAGAATGAAGTTGAAACCAGAAGTTGGAATTGAAGAATTTGAAGAAAGTAAACAAATTTATGAAACGTTTTACTTAAAAAATGTAGGTGATATCAATGAAAAAAAATAAAAAAATTGATAAGAAAATAAAAATTTATAATTTGTGGCCAACAAATAAAGCTAACATTGAAAATATCATTAATAATAAAGAATCCTATAAAGTAAAAATTTCTGATTCTTTAAATCTTGAAAATGGTAAACTCAAAGAACTTGCCCAAATTCAAGAGATTCTTATTCAAGCAAATAATTCTTATTTAACGTTACGTAATGAAGGTGCTGAACAAGCTGAAATGACTATTTCAAATACGATAGTTAAAGCAGGTGAATCTGTTTCTGAATTAAAATATCATTTCAATAGAAGTTTCAGTGAATATTCTGATCAAGTTAAATCTGATTTAAATTTATTAACAAAAAAATTATTAAAAGATTATGATTCACAATCAGAAACACTTGAAAATATTTTTTCTGAAGCAGATAAATATCTAGCAATATTTAATGTTATTGATTCTGAACAGTTTCCTGACACAAAAGATAATGTTGATCGTTTTACTATTGACCTTGCAGAACTAGGTGATTTAATCACTGAAACATACAAAACCAATGTTCTAGAAAGTTACAAAAAAGTTAGTAGCCAAAAACAATTAGATGCTGTTAAAAGTGAAATTACTGATCTTAGTTCTAAATTAGAACATAAACAAAATGATCTTAAAGATAAATATTTATTAGAATCTACTTTGTTAAAACATTTTGGTCCTTGGAAAAGGTATAAAGTATTAGATCAAGACTTAACACCCGAATTAGAAACAATAAAAACTGAAATTAATGAAGTTGAAAATAACTTAGGTAAATATATTAAACTAAAAAATCAATTAAATTCTTCAACAGATAAAAGTAACCAACAATTATCTAATCTAAAAAAGGTGCCCCATTCGTTAGATGTCTCTTATTTGCAATCCCTCTCCGAGAATGATTCTCAAAATGAAATTAAGATAAATGTAAATAAAGAAACTCTTTTTATTGCCGATGAACTTAAGAATTATCATCAATCAACACAAAGTTTAGATAATGCTCTTAAACAGAGAGCAGTTACAGCAACATCAATGCTATACAGCAAGATTAAAGAACATTTTTATTCTGGAATATTAGATAATAATCATTCAGAAATTAATCGTAGATTGCTTCTTGTTGATGATCTTTCAACTAAAATGAGTTTGTTAGATTCTGACGTTGCTAAAAAAACAAATAGTGTAATAAGATCTATTTGTAATCAGTATCGTAGTAATAACTTAAATATATCTGAGGCACAAAAAGATAGTTCAAAGCAATGGTTAGAATCATTAAGTGACTATCTTATGAAAAGTACTAATGGAAATGGTTCTTCTAATAAACCTATAACCAAAACTTATCAGTTTGACTTAGAAAAATCTCTTGATGATTATGCAACTAAAAATAATCTTCCAGAAAACGAAGAATTACAACTTGCCCATCAATTATTATCTGGAACTCATAATGGTTTAAAAACATTAGATTCTTACTCTGAAAGAATTAAGCAATTAAGTAATATTCAATTAGGAGATCTTAGTGAAAACGATAAAGAGTATGTGAATGATGTTCTTATTGATGGAATAAAAAGAGATTACAATCAAGGTTACTTAGGTTTCTTTTGTAAACATAAAAATAAAGAGGCAAAATTAATTGTAGAAAGTTTCCTACAACGAGCACAAAGCGTTGCTTAATAGAACCAATTAATGTTGATACCACTTTACAATACTAAACTAACAGAAAGCTTTAAATATTTACAAAAATCTGTGATAAATATGGGTCTAGAATCAATAATAGATAAAACAAAGAACTTCTTGGTTAAAGGGATATTAATGGCTAGCATTGGACTTTCTGGGGTTGCTGGTTGTGCTACAATTGATTCTAACAATAAAGCTCCCACAATAAATTTAGTTAATCTAAGTGACACTGGTTGTTCAAAAAAAACAATATTAATGTTAGGGGAAGTTTCTGATGAAGATAGTAATGATATTGATATTAATCTAAGAACAGATGCCCAAGGAGTAAAACTTAAAAAACACGACCCAAAAAATGAAATAATTGAATATTCTATTATTGGAAATATTACTAATACAGTAAAAGGAGTTAATAATTTTGATTATATTATTGAAGCTGCTGATGAACATGGAAATTCAGCAATGAAAAATGAAACGATGGTATTTTACTGTAGTGAAATTAATCCTAAGCTGCTTATTAATACGAAATTATCTTATGGATACTTATTGAACAAAGACAATTCTTCAAAACATCATATTGAAACTGATATTAAAGGAACTTTTTCTTCAAAAGAGAATAGAATAATTTATTTTTATGATATTAATGCTAAATTTAACGATATTAATAATTATAGAATCAAGATTGCTCCGGCCGGAATTATGGGTAGAGAGAAATATAAAACTACAAGAATCAGTACTAATTTAGGTTTTGATTATACTGTGCATCAAGGTAATAGTAAACCAGGCCTATTCTTAAAAATATTTGGTGATGAGATTGGAGAAAGTTCAATGGTTAGTGTAATTGATGACCTTGAATATTATGTTAGTGCTACAACTTATTACAATGAAGAATGGTCATCTGAAGCAGGTGTTGAAATGTTTGGTGAAGATTTATTAGGTTTTGGATTATTGACGAAAATTAGTGCTAATCACTTTAAAGAAAATGAAAGTTCTTATCTTAATCTTGATGGCGAAGTAGGAATAAAATACAGAATTAACATAAAAGATCAAATTAGAATAGACCTTAGAACTAAAGGTAGTTTAAACTTAGTTGGTGATAATAAAGATCCAAGTTTATTATTAGAATTAATGTTAGAATATTAAAAAAATGTTTTTTAATTATAATAATTACTTCTTTTTAATCTTAATCTGTAAACAGGTATTTTTATAATTAGAATGATCATTAATTGATTCAATAAATATATTTTTGAATTTATCAAGATATTGATCTTTTAATTCATTATTATTCATTATTATCCCATTAATATTTGCGTTTCCATTTGAATCTATAACTAAATCAACAGTTCCTTGAAATGGTTCTACTTGAAATTCTTCTTTAAAATCTTCAGCTGCACGACAAAGCAAATTAGCAAGTTTATCAAATGATGGATAATTATATCCAGAACAATCTGGAGTTTCAATAAAACCTAAATGTTTTGCTAATCCTTGGTCCACAACTCGAGCTGAAATATGATAAGTATCTGAATCACGATCAAATTCACAGAATTCTGACTTTCTTCCATAAAAATCTAATTTAACTTTTTTTGATGGCATTTTACTAAATGTATCATTATTATCAGTCGCAATAATTTTCAAATCTAAATCTCCTCCATTTTTTGGAGAATAAATGGTTAATCTTTCACCATTTCTTTCAAGACCTACATTACCAGACTTTGTAGATATTTCAACCTTACTATTATTTGATATTTGTTTAGCTTTACTAATATCATTACCAATCATTACAAAGTAACTTAATGTGTCATTATCATCAACATCAGAAAAATGACCATTAAGATTAATTTCAGAACTTGTCCGATATTTTGATGTATGAAATGCAGGAAGATGAATATCAGAAAATCCTGATGATGATGCTAGAGGTAAATCATTAACTGGCATTACTTTAAGTTTGATTCTTCCATCTGCAGAAAAGTTATTTAAAACTGCATTTACTTTAATCTGTTCAATATCAGACGGATAAGAATAATAATTTTCGTTTGGTTTAACAACTAGAATATTGTCTTTGATAGTACAATTTTTAAGATTCTTTTGACAAAAAGTAACTTTATAACTAACACGTCCTTTTTTATTTGTTGTAATCATTTCATTTAAATCGATTTTGTATGTCGAATCTTCAGCAAAATTTAACATTTGCGGCTCAACAAATTGAAAGAATTCAACTAGATCTTCATAAATTTCAGGGTCTTCAATATTCTCATTATTGATATTCTCATTATTGATATTATTGATATTATAATCAGAGAATTGTTCTTTAATAGTTTTAGCTAATTTATTTTTATTTTCGTTAGCTTTCATGATTAATTTAAAATTATTATTGATCAAATCAATTAAATTTGAATAAAATAAAGTTGTTTTATTTGCTATTTCCTTTATATTTACTTGACTCTGAGAATTACTAGTTTTCGTGTCCAATTTATTTTCTAATTTAGAATTAGGATTATTTGTTAATTCAGAATCATATTTTTTAATTTTAACTTTCCTAATCTCTTCAATATTATCATTGCCAGTATAAGAAAGATCATTGCTACTATAAGAAAGATCATTGCTACTATAAGAAAGACCATCTTGTTCATTATAATTATCAGTTATATCCTCAAGAACATTATCTTGATTATTAAGATCTTTTTCAAAATCTAATTCAATAACAATTGGTGTTGTACTTTCCAAATGAGAAGTTAAATCTGAAGATGAAGTTAAATCAGATGATGAAGTTAAATCTGAAGATGAGATCACATCTGAATCATTATTATTCTTGTTTACACCAAGAAATATTTCTTTTTCTGGAGTAGTTCTTTGTTTAAGTCTTTCCGCTTTACTAGCTTCCACAGTAGACCTTTCATAATCTTTGTAACAACTAACAGCATAATCTCCCAGATGATAAGCCCCAATAGATAACCCTACTACAGTTGCTGCAACTAATAAATTACTTTTCTGTCGAGAAAAAAAATCAGAAACATGATCATATTTCTTTTTGAACCAAGATTCTTTAGGAATGCCCCAATCATCATCATCATCAATTTTAGCTTTTGGTTTTGAAATTGGTGGTGGAGTGTATTTAGTTTCATTTTTTATTTTATCAAGCAATTCACGTTGTTTTTCTGAAAGCGCTTCTACTTTCACTTCTTTTTTTGCTGGTTTATCACTTTTCTTTGAACCAAAAATTGAAAAAGTTCTGATTTTACTTGCTTCTTCATCAAATAATTTTGTATAACCTTTAAAATCAAAATTAGGGATATAAAACTTGGTAGGAGCAACATCAACTCCCAGATAATTTCTTACATTCAAATCTAAATTTTCAATCTCTGTTAATAATATTCCTCCGTTTTCATATCGTTTACTTGGTTCATTTGCAGTTCCAGTTAATATTAGGTTTAATATTTCTTCATATTTTTTAGTATCATCAAGATACTTATTTCTTTTAAAACTTGATAGCATTAATTCTTCTAAAGGAAGATTCTCTTTTTGACTTTGTTTATTCCAACTTTGTGTTATTGCTCCTGTTGTCATTAATGAAAATGTTTCCATCATCATAAAAATATCCATATTTGCAACAACAGGAAGAACTTTAGCTCCCGCTATTTTAATTTCTGGAGGACTGAAAATCTCATTATGATAAGGGATATCTTTCGTCGCTTCATATCCATAACCAGTTGATGATGATCCTATTCTTGATTGATTGTAAAGATATTGTAACTCTTTTCCAAATCCTCCAGCTATTCCAAAATCAGTGATTATTACAGAACCATCATGATGAGAAACAGCAATATTTCTTGGAATAATATCCAAATGACAAATATCATTATCATGGATAATTTTTAATTTTTTTGTAGCTTCTTTTAAAATGGATGTCGCTAAGAAAACATCCAATTTTTTAACATCGGGCATGGAAATAATTTTTTTAGGAAAATCAGTCTCAATCTGAAGAAAATCATTTAAAAATTCACCATTATCTTCAGTAATATCCTTCATGACAAAACAAGGTACACTATCTGCTTCATCCCAAAGTGCATCTTCTATATAATAATCAACTAATCCTGGATGTTTATTAAAAGTAAAAATTTCATTTTTTATTCGATTCTTACAATCTGGATCATCAGCTTTTTTATTATTAGGAATCTTAATTACAAATTGGTCTGTACCAATACTGGCACGATGTATTTTTGCAGTTCCTCCACTTGCAAAAGGTTCATCTTTTAATTCATACTCATTTCCAGTGATTTTCCCAATAATTTTTTTCATTTATTCATCTCAATATTATTTATTATTTATTATCTATTTCTCCGATAAACTTTAGCTTCAATTTTCATTCTTTCTGCATAACACAATAATTTGTCTTTATCTTCAAAACATATTTCTATTGTTGGTCTGTATGGATATTTAATCTCTTCATGAGTAATTACTCCAGATTGAACTAGGTAAGTTCCATCTTTGATATCATCATTTTTTTTACTAACATTAAATTGTCCACCACGAAAATTAATTTCAGTTGTTTTCAATTGCGGAATTTCATCAAACCCTTCAACATTAAGTCTAAACTCGCCATTATACCTTTCTCCAACTTTAACGTCATAGTGATTAAGACTTTTTAAGATCCATTTCTTATTTGAGATATCAACTACTTTGGCTTTAACTTTATCTTTATCCTTTGACGGCAATAATTCTATTTGATAAGTTCTAGAAACTTTATTACTATTTTTCATTAATTCTTTATCATAACAAAATACTTGTAAATTATGAACTCCTTCCGGACTTGATGGTGGTATATTTATAGTACATAAACTCTCAAGACAATTTAATTTGATTCTCAATTTTCTTGAATCTACTAATGGTTTTCCCTGACAATGATCAACATTTTCGATTGAAAATATAACATTTGTTTCATCTCCAACATTAAATTTATCTTTATACAATTCCGAGAATTTAATTTCTGTTACTTCATTTTTTCTTTTAAAGTTTGTTTTCTGTTCAGTTTTAGCTTTCTTATCTTTTTTACCATCTTTGTTTTGATCTTCTTTACAACCTAAAACATTAATCAGTTCATCATTTTTATCATCTAATGATTCATTAATTCTAGTAATCAAACCCTCTTCATCAAAAATAAGATTTCCAGGATTACAATCACCACAATTACTTGCTATTACTCTTTCTTCAATCTTATTAGGATTATAGATATTATTTAAATACCAACCACCAACAGCTCCTCCGCCTAACAAAACTATTCCTAATCCATAAAGAAGAACTTTTTTAAATCCTGAAATACCCTTATGACCTTTTTCATGATTCTTTTTTTGATCATTAAAGTTATTTTCATCTAAGTCATAATCATTTGGTTGTTCAGAATCATATAATTGATCATTGTTTAGCTGATTAGAAGCATTGATTGAACCATCTATTGGATTATTGATTGGATTATCCACACTCTCTTCTGGTTTATCAGTTAGAGAAAGTTGAATGTCATCCACTTTTTGATGTAACTGATCAACTTTTTCTTCTAATGGAGTTAACTCTGATTCAGATGAATTATTATGACTATTAGACTCAATTAATTGTTTACATGAAGTTTCTAATAAACTAATAATTCTAGAAGCATTAGTCAGATAATCTTTTCTTGTAAATATCTTATTATCAAAAATATAAGTTTCTTGATCTCTTATAACTTCTGATTCCGGCATATTAACTAATATTTCAGCAACTTTTTCCAAATTAGTTTGATATTCCAATACTAAAGAAACCATACCTTTTTCAAAAGACACCTCATCATTAATTCCAAATTCTGGTTTTAAAGTTTTATAAAAATCTTTGATTGCGTTTTTTTGTAGTAAAAGGTCTTTATATTTCCCAATTTTATCCTGATATGCATTTAATTGTTCTTTCAATTGACTAGGAAAAACAGAATAATCCAAATTAGATTTAATTTCATCAAGAATATTTGTTAAATTGAGAGTATCTTCTTCAATCTGTTTAATGAACTCAATTGGTTTCTTATTTTTTGTAGGGGGATTTGTGGGTTCCATTTTAAATTATTTCAGTTATGTTTTTTTCTTTATTTTGTTTGTAATAGACTCTGCAAATTCTTTTTTTGCATTTACTTTTCTCTTTAAATCTTCAGGTAAAATTGTAATAACACTTTGCAAATCATCAAATTCATTAGTTCCATTTTTAATCATATCATTTATTTCATGAGAACCATCATAACCTTCAGTATGATCTTCAAGGGTTGAATTTAAATCAGATAAAGTTGTCGTAATAACTTCTACTTCATCAGAAAAACCACCAATTTTATCAGCAACATTACTTTGATTAATAACATTTTTTAGTCGTTTATATTCATCTAAGATTGGTTGATTTAACTCGTTTGCATTTCTCTCTGCAATATATTTAGTATTGATATCTTCATATTGTTTAACAATACTACTTACAAACTGATCAAGATTAACATTAGCACCTTCTGGTACCACTGTAGATAAAATGTTCTCATACAAATCAATTACTTTATTGACCGCATATTGTTTTTCTGAAATTAATCTTTTTTTATCTTCTGTTAATTGAACTTTCTCTTCAGTCAATTTATCTTTATCTTCAGTTAATTGGTCTTTATCTTCTGTTAACTGAACTTTATCTTCTGTTAATTTATCTTTATCTTCTGTTAATTGAACTTTCTCTTCAGTTAATTTATCTTTCTCTTCTGTTAACTGAACTTTATCTTCTGTTAATTTATCTTTATCTTCTGTTAATTGGTTTTTATCTTCAGTTAGTTTATCCTTTTCTTCAACCAAAAGTTTTTTCTTTTTATATAAATCTTCAATTTTAACATTTAACTCAACTTGTTTAGTTCCTAAATCATCAAAGAAACTATAAATATCGGGAGAATTATCAAGAGGCAATTCTAAACTATTACTAATTTTTTGATATATTAAACAAATTCCTTTATTAGTTTCAACTAACGAAGTTAACATATCATCTATTCTTCCTTCAATTGAATTACTATTACTTTTTTCAGTTTCAGTATCAATAAGATAAATAGAATTTTCTTTTTTTAACTGCTCAATTTCTTTACTCCATTCTTTTAATTTATTTAATACAGGTTCTTGAGAATCCGTTAATGAACCCAAAAGATTCTGATACTTTTGTTCTATATTATCGGTATCAACCCAAATCATAAGAGTATCATCATATTTTAATTTCTCGGTTAACTTATCTTTGAGATCTTGATTATGAGGTAAGCTATCAATTAATAATTGATATAATGCTTCATCTTGTTTATGAAGTTCAAAATTATTCTTAATATATTTTACATGTTCATCTCCAATAAAATCATTAACTAAAGAAATAATAGCTTCTTTTCCGTCATAATTACGAATTACATGTTCTAACATTTCTTTTGGCGACTGTCTAATATTTTCAAGATTGTTCAATAAATTATTTCCAGAAAAAAATTCTTTGCTTAACAGATATTCTTTAGTTTGACCCATAATCTCATTATTTGTTACCCGGCTAGTCAATCCATCAGATACCAATAAATATTTATCACCTTCTTTAACTGGATAAACTTCAATATTTATCAAATCTTCAAATCTAAAATCTTTTTCTATTCTTTGTGAATTTTCAAAAACAGGCACCCTTGTAAATAATTCTTTTCCCATATGAAAAAGTGGCCCCCTATTTGTATCTTTAACTAAATAATCTTCTATTTTACCTTTTGGATTAGTATCACACATAACTTGTTCTAAAGAATGATCTTTAGTAATTTGCGTAATTATCGGAGAAGAATCTCCTGCTGATTCATTTTTCTGAACACGATAAATCCTACCATCTCCCACATGAACAACATAAGCTTGGTCATTTCTAAGCAATAAGCCATGAATAGTTGATTCACCATTAGTTATTGAAATTAATCTTTTATTTGCTTCTATAACAGTTTTAGAAATTAAATCTTTAATTTCAGATTCACTTTGATAATTATTACCATGATATGTAAGTTCAGATTCTAATTTATGTCCAATTAAAGATGTAGCTAAAACACTCCCAATAGTACCATTTGAACCAGACAATCCATCTCCAAATAAATAAATACCTAAATCATCATTTACAAAATAGGAATCTTCACGTAAACTTTTTCTTTTCGGAATGGTTTTTATATATTCTGTCATTTTTTTTATTTTTTTATTTTCTACTCATTGTATTTATTGTACTTTATAATGAATGTCAAAATGTTGAGTTCTATGAGCTGTTAAAAAATAATCTCGCAATTCAATTATATTATCATTAGCATCTTCTAAACGAAAATATGGAATAAATCTTTTTATTGAAAAGAACACTTTTCCATCAGGAGTAATTTTTAGATGTTTAATCTTTCTTTGTTCTGATTCGATTTTTTCAAGTAAATCTAAATCACTATCACCCTTATCATCACTATCATTATTATTGTCGAGATTATCAGGATTCATTTTTTTAATACTTTGATATAATGATTGATACAGATTAATTTTCTTCATCGAACTTTGATTAGTTTCCGGATTAAATTTTTGCAAAGTAATAAACCCATCACTATGTCCATAGATGATATTATATTCTCCTCCATATTTCCCAATGGCAACGGATTGTGCATATTCATCTAAATCTCCTTTTGCTATACGTTCATTATTATGTAACAAATAATAATTAGAAGAAAAATCAGCGATTGCAATTAGATTATCATAAGTATCAAATGTAGAAATTCCAGATTCAGTCTGAAAACCATTATTGCCGTAATGAAATGAATTATGACAAGCCAATAATAATTCATCATTTAACGACTTAATTTCCATTGTAGGATTAAATTCTGAACTATTAAAATCCAACAAACTTAAATTCAACAAACTTTTTTCACTAAAGAAATTATTAAAAGCAATCATTTTTATCCCTTCATTTCCCAATAATAAATTTCTATGTATTTGCCAATAAAGATTACCATTCAATATTTCAATACTTCCCCCTAAATTTTTCTCTTTACTTTCTACAATTTTTGAAAGAGGGTCATCTATTGATAACTCTAACTTTTTAACAACATTTTCTAATGAACAATTTTCTTTAATCTTTAATTCATTAAATTCAAAAGTTCCTTTCTTTTCAGCAATTTCATTAAAATCACAACATAATAAACGATCTTTAGTCATAAATGTCAATAATGATTGATTACCAGAACTAAATATTTTTGAATATAATGGCGTTGTTCTTTCACCATTAATTTCTGTAAGAAGATGAGTCGGCATGTATGTTAAAGGATTTCTTCTTTTTTCTTCTAAATCAAAGATATAAATCCCTTTGGTATGTTCATCAGCTATAGTAGCATTAACATTTGCAATAACTTTAATCATTTATTCTTACCTCTATCTTTTTTCTTAACCAAACCTTGAAGTGATTCCCAAAATAAACGTTCCTCAACAGAAAGAAATTTATTATCCATTATTCCATTCAATTTTTTTTTAATATCTTTATAATTTTCTAGTTTTAAATCACATAAAGTTAATTTTCTACCAAGTAAAAGATTAACTTCCAAATGTTCGTCTTTTAAATTTGGATTACATGTAGTAATAATAGCTTCTTGATATCTTTCTTTAGCTTCAGGATACATCTCTTGAGAAAAATATTTGTCTCCTTGCTGAGTAGCTAATAATATGTGCCCTAAAACAATAGCCCCATACTTTAACACTTTCGGTTCTCGATTATTGATATCAAATATTTCTTTAAATGTATTTGAATCTTCTTCATTATCCATTAAACTTTTATAAATTAATTTTGTCAAATCAATTATTTGTTCTTTATCTTTTTTAGCTTTATCTCGTTCTAAATCACTCAAGGAATCATTATCAATTCTTTCTTCTAAACCACATTGTGTTAAAGCTTTGATAGCATGTGAATAAGCAACTAATATAGAACCTTCTTCAGAATGAAAATTTAACTCTGCAGCATACATTCTAACGATATGGTCATTTGGCTTAGACTTTATTGCATCATCTATGTAATCAAGCTTATCTTCATTTTCCAATGTATTTACAGAACTACAAAGTAAATATTCTGTCCTTTTTTCCAATTCTTTATTTTGGTCCATTTTTAATCTAATTTCAGGAAATAACTTTTTTGTCATCCTTATCAATTGCAGCAATTAATGAATTCAGGTCATCAATTTTTTTTTGTGCCTTTTCTTTTTTTACAGTTTCTTCCCCAAAAAATGTTGCATAATCATTATCATAAAGTTGTTTTTGATCATTTATATTTTTTGTAATCTTATTCAATAATGCCTGTCGATTCGGAATCTTTATTAAATCATCAATTTTAATGTATTGATCAACTGATTTTTTATCTTCTTCAACTTCATCACTTTTAACTACAATTCCATCATTAATCTCCTCAATTCTTTTTTCTTTAGAAGCAATTTGTTGGAGTGTATTATCTTTTACAGTTTGTTTAAATCTATTATAATAACCATTTATTTCAATACGCTCATCTGCATCCACACCATCTTTATCCAGAAAAGTATTGAATGTTACCTTTTCATCATTTAGCTTTCCTTTGTCAAATATTCCTTTACCAATTGGAATATTATCTAAGTGTCTTTGGTAACGATCAGCAGGTCTACTAATAAATCCATCATCCAACATTACAAAATACTTATCTGAATGTAATCCTTTTTCATCAGTAAATTCTGTTTCAAAAGCTTTTATTACTTTTTTTGTAGAAGGTCTCTTTGAAGCTTTTGCTATTGTTGTTTCATCAATAATTGTTTCTATAGATTCTTTAAGTGGTTCATTACCATTTTTTAGATTGTATTCTTTTATTCCTAACGAAGAAACAGTAAAACTATCTTGACCAGTTAATAATTCTGTTGCAATTAATCCCGCTTGACGAATATCTCTTTTAATTGATGGGTCTTCGACAGAATAATATAAATGAAGTCTGAATGGTGATTGATTTCCTTCTCTTCCCATGTATGCTAATGACGACTTTGACATTAATAATTTAAATTCTTCATTAGTCATCCCCTCAGGTATTGCTAATAAATCTGTAAGTTTCAGTTCATTATTAGTTACTAAAACATTTGAAGGAAGCAAATCATTATGAGTCATCTTATTACCATTATAACTTTTTTGATGCAATTCATCTAATGCTTTGAACAATTTATAAGTGTAAGTATATGCTACTGATAATTCTTTATTTGTAAGTTTATCTTTTCCGATAAACTCATCAATTACTTGAGAAAGATTTTCTTCCATTGCTTCCATAACTATATGACAATCACCATTATTATCTTCTCCATGATATGAAGTATTAACAAGATAATCTAAATTATTTAAATGCTTCATAACTTTACCACTTTCTAAAAATATTTCTTTATTCTCTGGATCTTTAAGTTTTTTTATAGCATATTTTTTGTTTTGTTGATCATAAGCAAAAGTAACTATACCCATATGTCCTTCTCCAATATTTTCTTGCTCACAATAATATTTTTTACCTCCAATAACTCTTTTAGTTAATTCTTTATGATTTTTAGGTATATTTTTTTTCGACATTTTTCAAATCCTCCAATTTTAATCAATGATACATGAACATAATCCCATTTTACTAATATATGTCTCACTTAATTTTTTGTTATTTTCCAAATCTATTTTAATAAATTTCTTTCCATCTCTATTATTAGCATATAATGTATCTCCTCTCAAGTCTAACCAAGAAGCACATAATCCTACTTTTTCAAATTCACTTACTTTGCTTTCAGTATCAAGTTCGGCAAAATAAACAGATGATCCGGGACAATTAGTAAAAGTATTGAAAACAAGATAATCATTGTTTGCTTTCAAATTTGTAATTGTAGATGAATTATTTAATTCAATTATAGCATTATCAACAGCAAATATCTTTCCCTTACCACTTTCAGTAAATATCTTCCCTTTATCAGTCCCAGCAAATACTCGATTTCCATTATAAGCAAAAGAAGTTACTATCTCTGGAAAAGCCCATGATTCCTTTAATTGTAATTGAGAATCATAACATAAAACTTTATTAGTATTAGCAACAAGAAAATTATCTTCATCAATCACTGCTGATGCTCTAACTCCATTCAAATGTTCAGTCATAAAATATTTATTAAACTTATTTTTGTCAACTAAAAGATTCCCATCATAAAAATCTTCAATTTTCATATTAAAAATTCCAAAACTGTGATGTGATGCTACCAATTTATCACCAAGCCGAGCAACATTATTAAAACAACCAGATTTTCTATTTCCTGTTCTTATCTTAACTGTCCTAGATTCTTCAAGATCTTCCAAATTTTTAACACTAATATCTCGGTCATGACCAACCAATAAATATGTTACTGAACCACCATCAAGATGCATCGTGTTTAAAGATCGACAAGAATGTTTCAATTTAAATGGTTTTCTTTCAATTGCTGTAAATTTATAACCCTCATCTTTAAACAGAGTTACTATTTGTTGTCCCTTTTTATTTTTTTGTGCCACAGCAATTTTAGGTAAAGAACTTTCGAATGGAACTTTTAAACCGCTAGATTCAGAGAATGGAAGTTGATTAATATCTTCGATATACTCAATTCCATTTTCATTCATTAATCCTAAATGTAATCTTAAATGATCTTTATTACATTCTTCAAACTCTTTTTCAGCTAGAATATCAATTGGAACATTATCTTTTTCTTTTATTGACAAATTTTTGCCATTAAGTGTCTTATGTTCCCCTACAAAAAATAATCCTTCTCCCGATTGAATATCAATCCCTTGATATTCATTATTTAATGGATGAAAAAAAGCATTACACATCTCTGGACTAGGTGTTAAAGATTTTCCTAAACCAGTTAAGATGTTATTAGTTAAATTAACTAAAGATACAGCAACTTGTTCATTAAGATTTCTTCCTGACCCATGATGGTTCTTCCAATAATGAACTAATTCTTCTCTTATATGATTAAACATCCCTGAATAATCCACATTTGCAAAAAGCACTCTCAATTTTTCTTGATTAGCACAATCATCAACATACAACTTAGGAATCATATCACGATCATGATTGCCTTTGATCCTAACTTTTATAGTAACATCTTCCAATCCATATTGCTCTTTTAATTCTTTAAGTTCTTCATTATAAACTTCTGTTAATCTATCTAAATCAACTGAAGAAAAACCAATAATATGGTCAGTTAACTCTGGACAAATACTAGCCATAACAGATGAACAAGCACTAGGTTCATTAGGGCCCATAATCATTGTTGGTTTATGAGCATACCTTTCTGTGAATGGTTTTAGTTCTTTACTATATTCAACTATTAAAGGAATGTTATGGGGTAATTCACTTTCAATTCTTGAAAAATCATTAGGTCCTACTTGAAAATGTCCTTTCTGTTGCAATTCTTTAACTTTATTATAAACAAATTGAGAGCTGGGGTCAACTTTTCCTTTTTCTAAATTATCATCATAATCGCCTCCACCAGCTAAAAATAATATTAATGAAGAATTATGATAAAAATCTTTTAGATCAGACTTAGAAAATGGATTTAATGATATCAACTCTCCATTTCCAGAATTATCAATTACTTTTTCCAAACTTTTATATTTTTCACTTTCAATTAATTCTTCTTTACTTTTTCTTAGGTCATAAAATAAGAAACCTTCTGTTTGTGAAATAATTTTTTGTCCAACATCACTATCAATAAGACGATTAAAGAATTCCTTTGTTAAATCACCAATTCCGATGATTCCAATGTTTTTTTTGCTCAAATTTACCCCCCATTTCAGGTGTAAATATATATTATATATAAACTTTATGTGCTTAACTACTTCTGAGTATTAATTTTTGTCAAATAACTATTTTTATCACTAATATAAGACAAATATTAAGCATTTTCTAAATACATCTCTTTAACTAATTCAGCAATTGCTAATGATGCCGTCAATCCCGGCGAAGCAATATTAACTAATTCAATACAACGATTATATTTTGGATTTACTCTAATGATAAAACCTTCAGCAGAAAGTTTATCCGTAACTAATTTCCCACTAAACCCTTCATGTAATTGGTTGCGATTTAGAGAATAATATTTACTTACTTCATCATAAAAAAAATCTTTAAATAAAAATTCTTCATTTTTTAACCCATCTGATACAAAACCGATTGAAGGTCCAAGTTTAACATCTCTACTAAAACCATCATAACTAATATTTGGTGTCAAATGTATACCTAAATTCTTTACATTAATATTTGGATCAGTATAATCTTTTGGAGCTGGATAAATATTCATATTAACTTCATCTTTATTTGTTGATTGATAGTTGTAAAACTTTCCTTCTAATAACTCAAGTTCATACTTAAATTCTGGATTAATCTTTTTAGCAATTTCTCCAGCATTTATACCAGCAGCATTAATTAAAAAGTTTGTCTTAATATAATCAATATTATTCCTACACCTAACTTTTAAAGTAAAGTCATTTTTATTAGCAATTACATCAATTACTTCATTTTCAGGAAGAATTTGGGCATGATTTGATTTTGCAATTGCTGATAATTTCTTTAAATAATCCGCAGAATCAATAACTCCAGAGGAAGGTACAGATAAAGCAGATTTTGATTTAATTTTAGGATTTATACTCTTAATTTGTGCCTGATTTAACTCAATTAGATTCATTTTATCAGATTTTTCTTTAATCATTATGTCTAATGTCCTTTCGTCATCACTATCAGTAGCAACAATCAGTTTTCCACATTTAGAATGAGGAACATTAAAATCATTACAAAATTGGTATAATTTTCTTTTCCCGTCCAAACATAATTTTTCTTCAAGTGTATTATTTTCACAAAAAATACTTGCATGAATTACTTCAGCACTTCTTGTTGAAGCCTCATCACCTAAACGTTTATTTTTTTCAAGAAGATAAACGCCATCAGAAATTGCTGATAATTCTCTAGCTATCGCTAAACCTATAACACCACCACCAATGATTGTTATTGGTAAAGAAATGGTCATTGAACAATAAAAATGATAAATACTTATTAAATATTTGTGTAGTAATGAACCATACAACAATATTTTAAATTACAAATGATAATCTTCATAACATAATATTTACAATGAATTTGATTAAAATTACTAAAAAGATTTAAAAAGTCGTGTTGTCACCAGCTATACATTTTCAATGGAAGAAGAAATACTTAACGATTTAGGACTTACTAAAAATGAATCAAAAGTTTACATTTCTTTATTAAAAATTGGTTCTAGTACAGTTACTAATATTGCTAATGAAAGTAATATCCATCGAGTAAATGTTTATGATTCTATCAAAAAATTACAAGAAAAAAATTTAGTTACAAAAACCGGCGATAAAGATAAAACCACATACCAAGCCGCACCACCAAGTTTTTTAACAACAATTCTTAAAGAAAAAGAAATAAGATTAAGACAAATTATTCCAATGTTAGAACTTTGCCATCAATTCTCTAGAAAAGTAGTTAATGTGCAAGTATATGAGGGGTATGACTTTATTCGAAATATGTTTATCCGTTTTATAGAAAAAAATGAACCAATATTAGACTTAGGAATTCCAAAGTTTGTACTTGATAACATGGGTGCCCATGGAATGGATGGAAAATATTTTCAAAATGAAATTCATACTTTAAGAGCTAAACAAAAACAATGGATGTATCATATTTATAGTTCTGATGCCCAAGAAAGAATAAAATTTCTAAATACATTACCTTTTACAAAAGCAAAATGTTTACCAAAAGAGTTCGATCAAAATGTTACTACAACCATCTGTGGAGATGAGTTTAATATCCAAATTTATTCAGAAGAGGGAGCAAAACCAATCGTTATTTCTATCAGAAGTAAAGATGTTGTCGATGCTTTTCAAAAATATTTCTGGTTAATTTGGGAAAAAGGAGTTTATCCTTAAATCTCTTTATTTTTCTTAGCGTGTAACCAACAATACATGCCCTCATGAGCAACATTTAAACAATTTGTATCATCTCTACATTTAGCTAGACAAATTTGCTTCTCAGTTTTATTTATCATCCCCATTTCCTCTAATTTTTCATCTATCATATTTTATCACCTTCCTGATCATAATTTTTACTTCAAATACACTTTTATTTTTCCCAAATCAGATTTATCCAAATTTGTGGACCTGATTTTTTTATCTAAAATGTTGTACCTTCTTTTCTCATTAAGAAACCATTTCAAAGGATCAATCATCCCAAAACCATCTAAACTTCTTCGTTCAGAATCAATTTTAAGCAAATAGTTGCCATCATAAAGTTTAACATTTTTCTTATCAGCTTCTTTTCTTAATTTCTTAGAAAAACCACTATTGGTAATAATCCCGCCTGGTTTAAAACCAGTAATATTACAATAACCTAACAATTGTTTAACTGGATTTCCTCGTTCACTTATGTTAATATTATTCCGAGAAGAATATTTTAATTCATAAAGATATAAATTCTTATTTCCATGAATTTCTTCATTCTCAATATTGGAATAAATATTGCCTTTATTATTAGTAAAAGGCAATATAGTGTCTGTAACAAGGTCTAACAAAGTCCTTTTTTCAACAAGATCAACCCGAGCTGTTTTGCCTTGATGATGAAAATCAACATTCCAATCAACATTTTTACTTTGAGAAGTAAATAGATTATAGACAAAAACTTCAAATTGTGTACCAACAATTTTTTCTGGTGACCAAGTTCTCCAACTATTAGTAGATGAAACCATTTAAGTATGACTTAATCTTTATTATACATCGATTTCACTTTATCAGACAAATCTCCAACAACATCATATAACTTATCTTTACCCTCATCAATTTTCTCTAGGATAGTTTTGTCGACTTCTAATATATACTCATTTCCTTTTTGTGTCAAATAGCCATTATCTTTGATTATATCATTTGCTTTATAACCCAAATAAAAACAAGTTCCTGCTACAAATGTTGTCCAAACCATACCTTTTATCATTCCCATACTAATTAAAGATAAAAGGATTGAATAAAAGAATGTGTAGTAATTGTTAATACAACTAATTATTAATTGACCTCATCAGAACAAAATAGAATCGATAGAAAGCTTTATAAGAAAAAAAGATTTAATAATAACTAAGATGTTAGTTTATGGTATAGAAGTTCCCTTAGTGGAAATAATTTTTATCTTAACCATAGTAATATTTGTTTTAATGATTGAATCCATAATTCTCATTTTATTATTAATTAAACAACTTAATAAAACTAAACAATTATCTCAATTAACTGAAAAACTTTCTGAAACTATTCTTTCTGTAAAAAAAGCTGAGATTCATGAACTAGATAAGTTAAAAATTAAAAGAAAAAAATAAAAAATTTCTAGTCTTTATTTTCTTTAATAAGAAAATAAAAAAATAATTAAAAAAAAAGAAATTCTACTTAGCAGCTGCTGCGCCTTCTTCCTTCTCTAATGGAGCTAACTCATTGATTATCGGCATTGGTATTCCTTCTTCTTCCATAGCTTTTCTAGACTTCTTAACATCGTCTTTAAACTTACCTAGGATATCTTTACCTTTAGCTTCAAATTCTGCTCTTCTTTTCTCCATTTCTTCCTGAAGTCTGATCTTCTCTTCTTCTTGTGCTTTAAGTTCTTCTTCAGACAATTCAGTTTTACCAGAAGTAATCTTTTCATCAAACCTGCCTTCATCAATAGCTTGTAATGCAGCTGTAGCATCCATTCCTTCAACAAGAACGCCCATACTTTGACAAGTACCAACAATTTCTTTTGCTCTTGCTTTATTATCTGCTCCTAATAAAGCAGATTCTTTAATTTTAGCAATTTTGATAATCTGTTCAATCTTTAAATCTGCAACTTTATCAGTTAACGGATTACTAGATCCTTTATCGATTCCAGCTTCTTTTCTAATTAAAGCTGCTGCTGGTGGTGTACCAACTTCGATTGTAAATTCTTTAGTGTCAGTGTCAATATGAACTTTTACAGGAACTTGCATTCCTTTCAATTCAGCAGTTTTTTTGTTAATTTCTGCTACTACTTCACCGATATTTAATCCAGTTGGACCTAAAGCTGGTCCTAATGGTGGTGCGGCTGTTGCCTTTCCACCTTCAATTAATGCTTCTACAGTTTGTTTTCCCAATTTGATTCACCTATAATTATTATATTTGTGCGTAACTTTAGTTAAAATGAATGTTTTCTTTATAAGGTTTACGGGAAAGAATTAACAAGTATTACCTAATCTTTTGCTTCATCTGAATCATCAATGTCATTACTGGGATCATTATTTTCTTCAGGTTCAGAGGTACAACTTTCATTGGAATCATCTCTTAAATCAGGGGAGAGATAAATTTCGTTTATTAATCTATGATTCCTTTCGTCTCTACCTTCTCCTAGAATAAGTGATTCTAAAGAATTTGTAGATCTCTCTTCTCTTGGTTCTCTATTAGGTCTTTCATTTATTGAGCTTAAATAGTCTATAGGTTCAAATATATTATACATATTATTTAAATTATTTAAATTACGCTCGTTTAAAATAATATTGTTATTAATTAATGAGTCTAAGTTATTATGATTATTATAACGAATTATTTCATTGTTAGCTGATTCTCTATTTAATTGATAAATCTCACTTATTGGTTCTCTATTAATTCGATAGATCTCATTTGATGGTGGTATAACTGATCCACTCAAGATATCATACAAACTTCTTCCGTCACCATAAGGTATTTCATCTCTTGGTACCTCAAAACGATTATTCAAATTAAGATTACTTAAAAGTTCATCACTTAAACCAAAATTATAAACAGAATCTCCTATAGGCCTACTTGGTGGAGTTATTAAAGCACTTGGATCAGTAATGCCATACGATTTAAACAAAGCCAATTCTTGTGCTGAGAATTCTCTTTTTGCTAATGAAGCTAATAATTCAGGATGCTCTCTAACAATTTTGTCAAAAGCCACTAATTGTGTTTGAGGAACATTAAACGTAACAACCTTATTATCTTCGTCCCCATTTTTGTATTGAAAACCAATAGAATCCCAATCAACTGCTCTTGGTTTTAGTTCGTGCTTGCCAACTTTATATTCTTTAGCTGCTCTTCCAAAAGCACCGCCAAGACCACTCATCGCTTTTTCTTGATCAACTTCAGTAGTGTGAACATGTTTATATCCAATAGGTGAACCTTTAGAATCAATGTGTAATAATCTTTCTCCACTAACATGTTCCATTAATAATATTCTTTCATCTTCAGAAAGAACTTGATCAACATAAGGTTCAAATAATTGGAAATAATGTTCTAATAAACCCTGAGCACGCATAGTAATGTTTCTGCCATTTCTATCAACTAAATTTAATTTTGCATCTCTTCCATGTTTATTAATTTCAGGAGTTGGTAAAGCATAACCAGATCTAGATTTTGCTGGATTAATTTGTCCTGGTAAAGTGTAACGAAACTGTTCTTCAATGTCTCTCATTGATGCGCCAAGTTTTAACATTTCATCAATTTTCTGAAACATAATTAATTGAAATGCTAATGCAGAAGTAACATTTTCAACGCCTGGAATATATTCTCCACAAACTTCAACTCTTCCTTGTGGTCTGTATCGATACATTCCCCCTTTACTATCTCTATTTTGAATAAATAATCTTAATGCTGGATTAACTGTTTTTGTTAAAAGATGAGCAATTTCTGCAGTTTTCTGTTCTGTATGAGGAAATGTAAAATTAAAATGTCCAGAATGACCTTGCAAATGAACTTGTTCATGTTGATAAACGTTGGTATTATATGAATTAATTGCTTCAGTGACTAAATTAATATTTGCAAAAAGATTATGTGCAGTTGCTTCAGCAGAACCAGGTTGAACAAAGAATGGTGCTGAAGTAACTTCTGGTGCGTCCCCATCAATATAAAAAGCACCACCAGTAGAAAGTCTTAAAGCACTGTTTCCTCTTTGAAAATGTTCTCCTTGAAGTCTTTGAGCAAATTGTCTGAAATAATCATTTAATGTATAATGGTCAGAGATTTTTCTATCTTTTCCTATTAACAAAAACTCATTTTCTACACCCAATACAGCTTTTTTAGTCATATTTTAACTAAAATAAAAGCTATTTATAAACTTTTCGTTTGTTTTGTCACTCGTTAGTTATTACAAACAATAATAAACTATTTTACTTTGATATCACATAATGAAACTAAAGATCTACCTATTCCGGCACGGGCAAACGTATTATAACAAGAAACATATCTTTACTGGCTGGAAAGATTCTAAATTAACTCCTAAAGGAATTAAAGATGCTAAAAAAGTTGCTAATAAATTAAAACAAAAAAAATTTCAAATAGCATACCAAACAAGATTATCTCGTTCCAAAGATACTTTAAAACATGTTTTGAAATTTCATCCTGAATGTCAGAAAATTATCAAAGATGATCGGATGATTGAACGTTCTTACGGTAAATTGCAAGGTCAATCGCATAAAACTTTTGTTGAAGAAGAAGGTAAAGAAGATTATCAAACTTTATTACATTGGCATAAAGTTGACCATCTCAATGGTAAAGAACGAAAAGATTTTATCAAAAAAATGGGCGAAGCAGAATTAAAGATAGTAAGAAGAAGTTATGACGTCCCTCCTCCGAAAGGTGAATCTGTCAAGATGGTTGAAAAACGAGTAAATTCTTTCATTAAAGACCTCTTAAAAAAGATGAAAAAAGAGAGAATTAACGTCGCTATTTCCGCACACGGAAATTCTATGCGACCATTTAGAAAATATTTCGAAAAGCTATCTCGAGAACAAATGATGGAATTAGAGAATCCTTGGGATGATTACTTCGAGTATACTGTTAATGTTTAAGAAATAGTAGTCTGCAGTTTCCGCTTCGGTTTCTTAACCTCTTTAAAATACTCTTTCACGTCAATAAACTGCTTAACTTCTTTGTTAATTTTATCCATGATCTTAACCCCTTTCTCAGTGAATTTGACCATTCTTTTCTCATATTCAATTAGTTTTTTATCTTCTAAAGTTTCCAGATTCTTATATAACGCTCGTTCCTGTTTTCCAACAATTCCCGACGCTAAAAGTAGTTCTATAAACGCTATTTTCGACGTTCGAAGACGTAAATGTTTCTCAGAAAGTGGTTGATTTAACGATTGGTAAAACTGTCTTAGAGAATACAAAATTAATTTCTGAGTTTTAGTGATTTTAATCATATTTAGAGTAAAAGACGTTGAAATATAAAAAGATATAGAGCCTAAATCAGTAATATTTAAATACCCTAATATAATAACAAAAATATCAACAAAAAAACAGGTGATTAATATGAAAATAACTTTACTAAAAAAACCAAAAAAACCAAAAAATGTTACTCTTGTAGAAGGCTTTCCCGGTTTCGGATTAATCGGAACAATTTCCATTGAATTCTTAATGGATCATTTGAAAACAGAGAAGATTGGCGTCGTAGAAATGGAAGAAATTCCGGCAATGATTGCTATCCATCAAAACAAAGTTATTGAACCAATTTCTATTCACTATAACAAAGAATTTAACATGGTTTTAATCCATGCTATTAACGTCGGTAAAAATCTAGGTTGGAAATTAGCCGATATGGTAGAACAATTAGCTAAAGACTTAACTGCAAAACAAATTATTTCTTTAGAAGGTGTAGGTAGTCCTAATCCTGATTCTGGAAGAATATTTTATTATTCAACAACTAATGGAAATACTAGTAAAAAACTTGAAGAAACTGCAAAACCTTTAATGGAAGGGATTATCGTTGGCGCTACTGGCGCTTTGTTAGCTAAACAAATGAAAATTCCTTTATTAGCATTATTTGCAGAAGCTAAATCGGGTATGCCTGATAGTAAAGCAGCGGCAGAAATTATTAAAGCACTAGATGCTTTTACAGGTTTAAAAGTTGATCCTAAACCACTTCTAAAACAAGCAGCAATGTTTGAAAACAAACTAAAATCTATTGTTGAGAAAGGTCAAAAAGCAGAAGACACACATCAAAAGAAAAAATTATCTTATGTTGGTTAAAATGGCTAAAGAAAAACAACCAAAACCAGAGAAGAAAGTAGAAGTTCCACAAACCCATAAAGAAGAAAAACACAGTTACTTCCCTAGACTATTAATTGTTTATAGTTTAATTGTAATTGTCATAGCACTAAACCACTTCTTTAATTGGTATTCTTTCCCAAGTTATGTAACCACTGTAATATTATTAATCTCTGGATTATGGATGTTAAAGATTGGTGTTGCTAAAGGTTTCTATGGGAGAAGAAAAGAAATATTTAAAAAATATATTTAACACAAGAATTCTTCCAATATTTTATTTATTTCTTCTTTATTATCTAACATTACTACGTGTTTTCCTGGAATTTTAATTATCTTGGAATATGATAATTCTTTGTCTAAGAAATTTACGACTTCTTCTTTAATTAATTCATCGTCATCACTTCGAATTATTAACGTATCTGTATTAACTTCAGATAGATTTTTTGGCACACCATAATCCATTAACGCGTGAATGTTAGCATATAATCCTGCTGCAGAAGTTGCTCTTAAACCGTTTAAGAATGAGTAATGAGCGTTAGAAAACATTGCTCCAGATAAATCTGCTGGTTTATCTCTAACAGAATTATCATTCTTAGCAAACCCTTTAACAATTTCAAGTACATTACGTACTAACTTAACCTGTAGTGTTAAAAAATAATCATTATATAATGCCGGATTAATTAAACAAACATAATCGACTTTATTTGGATGTTTAGTAGCATATTCTAATGCTACTGCCCCACCTAAACTAAATCCCACAAGATCTACTTTTGGAATCTTTTCAGTCGTTAAAACTCTATCTAAAGATTCTGCTTGTCTAGGAATAGAAGTTTTACCATCTGTTAAAAGAGATCTTCCGTGTCCTTCTAAATCAACTGCTAATGTAGACTTTAAAAGACCATCTAAGTAATTAATTTGATGGTTAAAAATAGAATGATCTTCTCCTAATCCATGTAAGAATACTATTGGTTTACCTACTCTTTTTTTAAATTCGTAATGTAACATATTAATTCATCATTTTTCCAGTTTTTATTAATTTTATGCATAATGAAACTTCTTACATTTGATTGTATCTTTTAAGTATTTAAGTTTTAGTTATTAGTCGCAAGAATCTTATGTTTTTCTGCTTAAAAGCTTTAAGTATTTCAAGAATAAAACCTTTAATCAAATCCAATAAATTTCAGAACCAAAATCACCCCAATAAAAACATTTTTATAGTCTAAAATAATAACCCTAACATGATCAAAAAGTGGTTGATAAGAATCGCAATAGTAACAGGAATACTAATTTTCTTAGGGATTCTAACATACGGACAAGTGTTTAACTTTGTATTGAAACCTTTTTCAGAAAGATGTGGTGTTTCTTCATTATTTGATTATGATCAAAATTGTGAATGCGATGGTTTCAGTTTTAATGAATTAACTGAAGGAAGCACAAATACTTATTGCTTAGGAACTTGCGGCGAATGTACTTGCAATGATTACATAAATGAAACTTGGCAAGAAACAGATTGCAAACAACCAAACGCAGAATAAAACTTTTAATCAATTCTTGAATTTTCCATTATCAACATTACCTCAAAAAAACCATTAAAAAAACGAAGCACTTATTTCTTGCAAAAGGCCGGCTTTTTTTAACAAAAAGTACTAAAAGTCGCTAAACGTCACACTTTATACAGAATGTTACGAAAAAAGTAATAAAATATGCTCAAAACGTAACATTTAAATAATCCGTTACCTTTTCTTCGAAGATGAATGAAAAAGTGGTGAAGAAAGGACATAGCAGAAGCCAGTTTCATCTTTCTGAAGAACAAATCAAACAATTGATAAAACACACTGACAAATTAAGGGACAAAGTAATTATCAAACTTTTGGCATATTGTGGATTAAGACGTTTCGAATTAGCAAAAATAAAAATTTCTGATGTTAATTTAGAAACTAACAAAATTTATATTCTTGGTAAAAAAAATATTGAACGACTTGCAACTCTTTTTTCTGATCAACTTGTTGAAGACATTAAGATTTATATGCAATATGTGTTAAATAATGCAAAACAGGGATATCTCTTTCCAGCTGTTTCAAGTTTAAATGAACGAGAACATATTACCTCTACTCAAATCAATAGGATTGTTGCCAAAGCCGGGCATCGTGCTCAATTACATAATCCCATCCCTGGATTAAAGAATATTAACCCTCATATTTTACGTCATAGTTGCGCTAGGCATCTTAAAGACAGAGGGCTTAGTTTAGAGGTAGTTCAGCGTGTTTTGGGCCATTTATCGTTCAAAACTACTATGGATTTGTATGGTACAAAGAGTATTTCTGAAATGGACGGTGAATTAATAGAAAAAGCGGGCAATTTGTTTGAATGATTAAAATTCTTCTAAAATGGTTAATAAAATATTCTTGTTTTGATTGTAATTTATTAGTTTGTTTCTTTTAGTTGTTGGTTTTAGTCTTTATGTTAAAAATAGTAAATAGTTCTTAGTATTTGATTAAATGATGAGTTATTAAAACATCTAATCAGAAATAGCAAGTTTTGTCATTGAAATTGGTCTGGAAAATTGCTATAAATCCCATCTACTGCTAAAAGTTTTAATCTTTCGATATCTTTTTTAGAATTTGCCACCCAAACATTAACTTTTAAATTGTTTTTATGTAAAAAATCAATCATTCCTTTCGTTGCTAAAGGCGATGTTAAATTAACTTCATTAACGTTTGCAGCTTTTACTCTTCTTAAGATCAATCTTTTTGTAATTGGCAAAATTAATAAACGAGAAATATCAAACAATATTTGTCCGAAATCAGTTTTTGTTGACCAATAAATCAATGCAGACCTAATCCCTTTTTTTTTAGCTTCTAGTAAACTTTCTTTATGGTTAGAAGAAATAATGGTTTGTTTAACAAAACGTTCTTTAACAACAATTTCTATAACTTTCTTGACAGAATTTAATTCTTTTATTTCAATATTTAATTTACATTTATTTCTACAAACTTTTATCACTTCTTCTAAAGTAGGAATCTTTTCTCCTTTCCCTGCATCTAGTTTCTTAAGTTCCTTTAATGTTAGTTCAGAAACTTTTCCTTTGCCATTAGTTGTTCTATTAACAGTTTCGTCGTGAATAACAACTAACTTATGATCTTTTGTTAACTGTACATCTAACTCTATGGCGTCAGAATTAAGCTCTATCGCTTTCCTGAAAGAACGTAATGTATTCTCTGGTTCGTATCCAGAAGCACCTCTATGAGCGATTTTAAGCATACTAGAAGGAATGTTTTAGAAGTTATAAAGATTTCTTATTTGAATGGTTTAAATGTTTTAAAATTGCCAGAACATGAACACCAAATAAATCAACCATTTTCTTTTGATTGATTTGACCTTTTTCTTGACCTCGGGAAAATGGTCCAGAATATCCACCCCTATTCTTTATGTTCTATCTTGTTCTTATCTTTAAAATGAATCTCTTCTGCATTTTTTTTGGTTACTACTTTTTCGCCCAATCTTTTTTCAATCCGATCTTTGGCAACTTTTGCAGTTGCTCCACCTTCTTTAGCAATATCTTTACTTTCATCAAAATTAGAAGGATCTTCTTTTTCAGAGATTTCTTTAGTTGCTGCTTCTGCCAACATGTTAAGAACTAATTCTATATTAGTCATGTTATCTCTTAAGTTTTCTTTTTTCAAACCCTTAAACTGCTTATAATCTTTGATTGTCTTTCCAGACCATGCTTTAGTAATCTCATTTGTTAAAATCGCATAATCGTTTTGTTTGTTAATTCCCACTCTATTCCACTCATCAGTCAATTCTTTTCTGACTTCAATAGTTTTTAACCTTTGGTTAATCCAATCTTTAGAATAACCTTTTTGTAAATATGTCTTCATGGCCCTATCAATAGTTAACTCTGGATCAGACATTTCATCAATTCTCTCATTACCAACTTCTGCCAGCCACATCTTAAACGGTTCTGCCTTTTTAGAAGGTATTGACTGAATTAATCTTAAAAGTTGTTCTGTATCAGCACAATCGGTTTCTCTTAATTTGCCATCAGATGCAAGTAATTTCAAACGGTGACAATTTGTCACCACTTCACTTCCTTCTTCTTTTAGTCTCTGACTTAACTTATTCCAATATTTTCTAGCAGTTTGAAAATCTACTTGCTCGGTCAAGATAGCAACAATATCAACTATTGAGAAATACCATTTTTCCTCATCTTCATTCCATTTAGTTCTTATTTTCTGATGTTCAAAGAGTTTTATAGCATTTTTCATATTAAACTTAATAGTAGAACTTATTTATATATTATTTGTATACTTGACCAGTGGGTATGTGGGTATTAAAAGCACCTTTTTAGAATCTATTTATCTTACTTCTTCTCTAATTTTTCTATCTTCTTATCTCGCATACCAAGTTTTTCATCAAGCTTATCATTTTCATGGCTAAGCTTGATTATTTCCTTTTGTTTTTCTTTACTTTCAGCTTCAGTTTTCTTAATAGAATATTCTTTTCTTTCAATCTCTGCGTTTAGTTTGGAAATTTCTTTTTCCAACTTTTTAATTTCATTTTCTTGATCCTGATTTGAAACTTCTAAAGCTTTATACTTATCTTTTTCCTTCTTAATCCTTCTAAGCTCTTTATTAAAATAATCTGCACGTTCTTCTTCATCAAAGTTTTTTACAATTTCTTTGTATTCTTTCCGATCTTTAACAGGAGTAATTTGTATTTGTTCAGTTTCATCTTTTGAAGAGAACAAATAGTAACCTAACCCTGCAGTTTTTAATTTTTGAAAATTAACTTTAGGTATCCTTAATTGTTTTGAGAGGAAGACTGCATCTTTATCTAATGATTCTTGGAAAGCAATAATAGTTCCGGCATTAGCCAAAATAGTTTCTGAGAAGTCTGTAGGCCTCTGTGAAGCTAGAATAATACCAACACCATACTTTCTAGACTCTCTCAATAATAATTCAACAGGAGAGCCTGGATACATCATTCGATGTGCTTCATCAATGATAATGTAAAGCCAATAATCTTCACACTTTCCTTTAATGTACAGAAAGTTAACTAGTTTTTTTAATAATAAATCTGCTACCAATGCTTTAACTTCATCTGTAGGAAAATCTAATAATTCAATTACACTTAGATTTTTTATGATAGTGTCTAATGATAAAGAAGTACCATCAGCTTCCATGAACAGATCAACATCGAATAAAACTGAGATTTTTGCTAATAGTTTTGGTACGCCTTGATTCTTTATTGGCGTATCGAAAATAATATCTCTGAAAAATGAGAATGGTAACAATTCGATATCGCCGTTGTTTGCTTTTTTAATATCTTTAATACCTGACTTTAAGTAGAATGCTTTAATCGCTTCCCTAATAATAGCTTCTTGCACATCTCCTAAAGAGAAAACACTAGCAATCATTTTAGAAACTTTATAACAAACATCTAACGGCTTTTCATTAATTTGTACTTCTAACGGATGTAAAGTTGCTTTATCTATCTGTACTAAATTGTCTGCGAAAACTTTGAAATCATTATGAAAGTCTAGAATTATTGAATTGATCTTACTCTTCTTTAATTCCAACATAATCGCTTTAAGAGTTTCTGTTTTCCCTGATCCTGAACCGCCTACTGTGATTAGATGCGGGTTCTTTTCTTGCTTCGGATTCCAGAATACTTTGTTTTTATTGCTAGTTCCCAAGTATACAGACAGTTCTTTAGTCATTTGTCCGATATATACGTATTATGGGCTTTAAGAATCTTTTGGTTATTTGTAGGAAATGGTGCTGTTTGTGTGATATATCTGAATGGGGGGTTGTTATAGAGGAAGTTTTAAACATTTACACCCATTTTTCTTAATTTGTCTGTTAATTTAATTTCTAAATCATCCAAATCTTCCTTTTTAAATTCAATCAATGTTGTTTTTGACTCTTTATATAAACGTTTTTTCTTTTTCATGTCTCGATCATAATCAAGATCACCCATCATACCCCAATATTCGATAACAACATTAAATTCACCTAAATAAAAATCTGGCCTAATCCAATTAGTTTTGTAACCATTTTCATTTCTTTCATTACCTTCTAATGTGATCTGTTCATCATAATCAAAAGAAATATTATTTTTAAACAAAAAATCAGCTATTTTTCTCTCTCCGTTTGATTGTACCCTTATTCCAGAATCTGTAGTTATTACTTTCTTTTCTTCTATTTCATTTTCAAAATTATTATTTGAAGAAATAAGCGGTTCATCAATGGTATTATTATTTTCATCCTCTAATTCATCCTCTTCCATTAATTCTGGATTTTGTTCAATAAAAAGAGTCTCTAATTCTTCCATTTTTTCTGAAGATAATATTTTATTAAGAGCAATATTAATTTCTGAAGCGTCTTCAAGCATTTTTACTTTATTAAATATATTTTCAATGGTCATTATTCGTTCTCCCATCTTTTTAATTAAAGAAAAATTCACTTCAGTTTTATTAACTTCATTGGATAACAAATCAAGAAGTAATTCAACATAATCTGAAAAGAGAAGATAATATTTTTTCTTGGCTATTTTTTCTTGTAATTTCTGATTGTGATATTCATATAAATTAAATAATCTATCTAATGAATAAAAAAGTTTTTGCTTACAAATCATTTCAATTATAAACACTTTATTACAATATCTAAAAGATTCATCAAAAGAATGATTTATTAAATATTTTGATTTGTCAGAAAAATGGACTTTTATTTTCTTAGTTTCTTTAAGATCCTCTTTGAGTTTAGAGACATAATTCTTATTTACTGTTTTAAATTTTCCATCAATCCCTTTAATCAATTCTACTTCCTTTGGGCTCCAAATTCTTTTATCCGATAAAAAACATTTAATTACCATTTTAAATTGATTTTTGATTACTTATATATAAAATTTATTTAAGATTAATCAAATTATTGCCTCCTTATCTTTCTAACAACCCATTTTCCCTGTATGTAAAATCCTAAAAACATACTAAAAGTAAAATAAAGTGTTAAAATAAGTGTTAATGCATCCATTTTAATTTCCTCCAAATATTAAAAATCACTTTAGTTAATTTAACCATATTTCTTTATGATCGCTCTTTTTTCTGAAGCACTTTTACGTTTCATTGTTTTTTCAGCTTTTCGAGGATTACTCGACCAAAATTTTGTTTTTCCTTCAAACTTTTTTCCTTTAGATATCCATTGACTCATTTTTAATACCCCCCACAACTATCTTTATGTTCTTTCCATCTTTTCGAAGTTGATCTTCTAGTCATTCCAACATAAACTTTCTTCTTTCCATCTTTTCGAGTACTTACACCAGTATATACCCAGCCACCTTTTTTCTTATTTGCCATTATTTATACCTCCTACCTTTTGCCGCGTTTCTTTGTCTCACTACATTTCCTTTTCCGCCCCTACCATGTCCCCTGGAGACTCTTGGCCTATATTTATGGGCTAAAATTCCTATTTCTTCAGGTTTAGGGATTGTATGTCCTAGCTCGTCAAGTGCTTTATCAAAGATTACCTGAACAGAAAGATTGTGTTTATCTATGAATTCCATCTGTGAAGGATAAAGTCTTATATTTGCTCGACAGATCCTTCTTTCACGTTGAAATATATTTTTTACATCTTCAAGTTTCATTTTGTTTGTCACCTCGCACGTTTAGTTGTACGTACAAACAGTAAGTACGGCTGAATATATAAATGTTTTGGTGATTGAGAATATGAATTTATAAATAGATTATTTCTTCAGAAGCTTCTTTGTGTCTAAGAAGCTTTTGAGAGAACCATTTAGTTCTTGATAACATTTGCTTTAATCAAATCTTCTCTTAATATGCTACAACCAAAAATTTGTAAATCTTCACCAAAAACCTGAATTAATTTAATTCCTTCTTGTTGATAAAGTGCAATCTTTATCTTAGCTCTCTCATCATAATCTGGCTTATTAGAATTACCATATTTCATGCCCCAATATTCAATATATATCTTTGTCCCTTTAATAAGAAAATCAGGCCTCGCCCTTTGTACATAATCAGGTGTTTCTTCTTTACCAAATTCAACAAGAACATCGTATTCAAAATCAACATTATTACTCCATAAAAAATCAGCGATCTTTTTCTCACCAAAAGACTGAACTTTAATTCCACTTTTAGTAGGTATAGTACACTTTTCTTTGACCATCTTTTCAAATTCTTTTGAATCTATTGGCGCAGGATTATATTTAGAATACTTTTGAACCCTGATTACTTTCCTGATAGGATTTCCATTCTCATCATAACTTACTCCCATTTTAATTATATCTCATTAATTAGGTATTATATAAATAACTTATGATGTTCTCAATCACCAAAATCTATTTTAATTAACGTTGTATTTAGTTCAATATGCAAATAAAAGAAATGCCTTGGTGGAACAAACCGCATCATCGGCTGAGAAGTAAAGGAGAAAGTAAACTTAATCCAGCAGAACTATTATCTTTAATTCTTTGGAGTGGGAAGAAAGGAGAAAATGCAATTGATGTTAGTAATAGGTTGTTGAACAAGTATAGTTTTAACAAACTAACTACCTTATCTTTAACAGAGTTAGAAAAAGAAGTAGGAAAAATACCTGCAGTTAAGATTAAAGCAATGTTTGAAATCTTTAAACTAACTAATTGGGTTAAAAGAGGCGGATTTAAACCAACAATAGAATCTGCTCAAGATGTTTACAATTACTTTGTAGATTTTTTATCTGGGAAGAAGAAAGAACATTTCTATGTATTATGTTTAGATACAAAAAATAGAATTATTGAAAGAGAAGTTTTAGTTTCAAGAGGAACTTTAAATTCATCTTTAATACATCCCAGAGAAGTGTTTAAAGAAGCTATTAAACGAAGTGCTAATGCTGTTATTTTAGTACATAACCATCCTAGTGGCGATTGTAACCCTAGTGATGAAGATTTACGTGTAACTGAGAAGTTAGTTTCTGCTGGTGAGTTATTAGGTATTAATGTCTTAGATCATGTCATTGTTGGTGAAGGTTGCTGGAGCTGGAAGGAGAGGTAATTATTTTAACATATTAAGATTGATATCAGGGAGTTTAAGATTATTTTCAAAAAAAGTCCTCCAAAGGGCTTTATTTTCTTTTTTATATTTATCATAAGCAATTCTAAGAGAAAAACGTAAATCATTTGCAATCTGTTCCATCAGTAATAAATATTTATTATCTTCCCTCTCAGATTTATTAATCGTTGGGAAAAGTAACTTAAACTCATCAAGAAAATCCATAATTGTTTTATAAGCTTGATCCGAACTTAGTGATAATTTTTGGATTTCCTTAGATTTATTTATCCATCTTTCAACAAAATTTTTAATTAAATCTAAATTATTCTCACATGTTATTATTTTATTATTAACAATAATCATACTTTAACCTCAAAAGCTTCTCTTAATACTGCTTCCATTAACAGATTAGCATTTTTCTGATTTTCTTTAACTTTTATTTTTAATTCATCACAGAGTTTCATTAGTTGATCAATTTTTTCAACGATACGTTTTTGTTCGTTGAGTGGAGGAATTGGAATAATTAATTTTGGCATATCTGTTAAATTAAGTTTATTAGTATGTAAACCCCCAGCTTTAATTTCAAGATATTGTTTATACATTATTGGAGAATTCATAAGTTGTTCAAAATAATCTTTATCAATAAAATTTGTGAAAAATTTTATTAGTCCTAAGCTTACGAAAATACTAAATTCTCTATCATCCCGAATTAATGCGCATCTGCCCAGTGTACCTATCCTACAAAACAACAGATCATTTTTTTCTGGTTTACAACGTTTAATCAATTCTTTATGTTCATTTGAAGTAATGTGTCGGCAACTATTGTATGAGATCTTACCAAAATCAATATCTTTTATTGATAAAAATGGTACTCCTTCTTCTACATAACGAGGAGTATGATGAGTTCCATCTGTAATCTTGTAACAGACATCTATTATTCTAACAAAATCCCACCCACTTGGCAATTCAAACGGAATTTCTTCTTCTTTAATTGGAGGAAGAAATTTATCTTTTCTTATTTTTTTTTCTTTAATCATTTTTTCCTTCTCTTCTTTTATTTTCTTTAAAAGAACAGAAGCAGGTTCGTCATTTGGATTTTGAGAAATAATTTTTCCTTGTACTGCTTCTTGAAAAATTGCTTGACAAAGTTTATTTACGTAATTTTCGTTCTGGGCATAGAAATGATTCATTTCATTAATCTCTTTACTGATATTATTGATTCTATCCCTAATATTCTCTTGGGTTGGTAAATCTGGAAGATCAATCTTAAGTGGTAAAAAGTGTTTTGGTTTCAATTCTGTTTTAATTCCACCCCTTACTTGACTTTGCATTACTTCCTTGAAAGTTCGACTCTTCAAAAACCATTTAAAGTAATCAATGTCAATTTGTGATTTATCAAAACCATAAGAGGAATAATGAATTGTAGCTAAAACATCTTCATCTCCTTGATAAATAGAAACCGCGCCCTTCTCAACGTTAATACCAGAAATAACTAAGTCTCCTTTCTTAATTAAAATCATATTAGTATTAGTTTGTTTACCCTCCAGTAAATGTATCTTTCCTGAAAAATCTATTTTATACAATCTTTTTAATCCTAACTCATTTGCTTCAGCTGGTTTAAAACGATTCTTTCTCTCAGTTAAGAAAGAGCTAATCTCAATATTATTCCAAGTAGACATTTACGAAGCCTCCTGAATTAATTTAAGTAATTCTTGAGTTTTATTCATGTTTTTCTCAATTTTACTAATTATTTCCTCTTTGCTTAATTGTTTTTCTTCTTCTATGACGTGTGGGTTCTTAGAATCTAAATTATAGTTCTTATTTTTTATTTCATCCATAGAAACTTTCCAGCAATATTGAGAAAATTTTACATCTTCCCTATTATTCCACCATTCTTTCTCTAAACCAAATTCTGAATATCTAATTGGTTTGGTCTTTGTGTATTTTTTATAGCCTTCTGGTAGGGGATGTTCAAAATACCAAATATCTTTAGTTGGTTCTCCTTTTTTAAAGAATAATAAATTTGTATTTATATCAGTATAAGGACTAAAGACACCATTTGGAAGTTTAATAATAGTATGCAAATTAAAACCAGAAAGTAATTTATCTTTAATTCTAATAGCAACACCATCACCAGTCATTAAGCCTCCATCCGGAAGAACTATACCACATCTTCCTTCATCTCTTAATAATTTCATTATCAAAACAACAAATAAATAAGCAGTTTCTTTAGTTCTATATAGAGAAGGGAAATTGAGTTCTACTCCTGGTTCAATTGCTCCGCCAAACGGAGGATTTGTAACAATAACATTAACCATATCGCTTGGACCATAACCAACTAATGGTTTCCCTAAGGAATCTTTATGTTCAACATTTGGCACTTCAATATCATGCAATATTAAATTTGTAGTACACAGAAGATGAGGTAATGGTTTTAATTCAGAACCTAAAACATTTTTTTCAATTAGTTTATGCTCATCAATATTTTTTACATTTTTTTTTAAATAATCTATAGAAGAAGTCAAAAATCCACCCGTCCCACAAGCAGGATCTAAAAGAAGTTCTTTTGTTTTAGGGCCTACCATATCAACAATAAACCTAGTTACTGGCCTTGGCGTATAAAATTCCCCATAATCCCCTGCACTTTGTAACTCTTTTAATATCCCTTCATAGATATCATTAAATAAATGTCTGTCTTCACTTTTATTAAAGTCAATTTGATTTAATTTATTTATTACTTGCCTAATTAAAACACCATTTTTCATATAATTTATAGAATCTTCAAATAGTGATTTAACAATAAATCCTTTTGGGTTACCATCTGGAGTAGCACTTATTTCTTTTAATTTTTTAAACATCTCTTCAATAAATTTTAAGAGTTCTTCTCCAGTAATGCCTTCATTATTGGCTGCCCAACTCCTCCATCTGAATTTTTCTGGGATTATTGATATATATCCCTCTTCTAACCCCCATTCTTTTTCTTTGTCATCAAAAACTTTAAGAAAAATCATCCAAACTAATTGTTCAATTCTTTGAGCATCCCCGTTAATGCCTCGATCTTTTCTCATGATATCCCTTATTGATTTAATAACTCCCGATATTGCCAATCTGTCCACCTCCTGAATAAATATGATTTTCCAATTCATGAATTGCTTCAAAATATTGTTCTTTACCACCAAAGAAATTTATTATCTCAACTGGTGTTCCAAAATCACGTAAAGGATTTACTTTTAATACTTTTAAATCTTCCATATCTTCAATACCTTCATCAGTATATTTATCTAGAAGAGCATTGATTACTGCACGAGCTTTCTCACCATATTTCGTAAAGTAATCTCTTTTCTTTACATTATCTGCTCGTTCTTTTCGTGTTAATGGTTTTTTGTCAAAAGCCACATGACAAATTAAATCAAATTCATCAAAGTCTTTCCCCACTTCATGTTTTAATTCATCAATTAATACACCCTGCTCTCGTAATTCATTAAGAATTGCTGATTTCTTCTCGGCTGTATTCCACTTTTTTAAAAAATCATTAAGAGAACGATATTCCTCTTGTAATGTTTTTTTTGTAAAATCATTTAAAGTTTCAGTAATCAATTTTCCATCTTTATCATAATACTGAACTCTTTCATTAAGAACAGACACTTTTAGATTGTTGATATAATATTTTCTAGGTTTATCAGATGTTTCCCTGATTATGTCAACGGACGATTTAGTATCATAAATTATTTCCTCTTTTTCTACTTTTTTTGCTTCTTTTATCTTCAGCTCAGTTTCTAGTTTTGGTTCATATATTTGCACAGGTTCACCATCAAAGTCTGGATCGGCAAATAGATGAGTCACATGACGAAAGTCCATAATAGTAAAGTAATGTTTTCCATAATCCTCCCTGATTCTTGTACCTCTTCCAATAATTTGTTTAAATTCGGTCATTGATTTAATATGACTATCAAGAACAATTAATTTACATGTTTGGGCATCTACCCCCGTAGTCATTAATTTTGAAGTAGTTGCAATAACTGGATATTTACTTGCAGGATCAATAAAATTATCTAACTGCTTTTTTCCAATATCATCATCACCAGTTATTTTAAGAATATAATAGGGATTTTTAATCATTAAATCAGAATTTTCATTCGCAAGTGCCATTCTCATTCTTTCTGCATGGTCAATATCAACACAAAATATAATAGATTTTGCAAATCTATCTCCACTATTCTTCAGAAATTCGCTAACTTTTTTAGCAACTAATCTTGTTCTGTCATCAATAACAATATTTCTATCGTGATCAGTGACATTATATATCCTATCTGGAACATTATGGCCATACTTATCTTTCATTCCTTTTGTTGGCCTCCACCCCTCAACATCTTTATCAATAGAGATCCTTACAACTTTATAAGGCGCTAAAAATCCATCATCAATCCCCTGTTTTAATGAATAGGTATAAACTGGTTCACCAAAATAATCAATGTTAGAAACTTCTTTAGTTTCTTTAGGTGTTGCAGTCATTCCAATTTGAGATGCTGTTGAAAAATATTCTAATATCTCTCGCCATGCAGAATCTTCTCTCGCACTTCCTCTATGACATTCATCAACCACAATTAAATCAAAGAAATCTCTAGAAAACTGTTTATAAATATTCTTCCAATCTTCATTTCCAGATAGACCCTGGTAAAGAGCTAAATAAACTTCATATGAAGTGTCAATATTTCTTTTTGTTACTTTGGTCATAATATCTTTAAATTTCTTAAAGTCATTATTTCTTGCTTGATCAACAAGAATGTTTCTATCTGCTAAAAATAAAATTCTTTTCTTTGCTTTTGATTTCCATAATTTATAAATAATCTGAGAAGCAACGAAAGTTTTTCCTGTTCCTGTTGCCATGACCAATAAGATTCTATCTTGTCCTTTGACAACAGCTTCAACAGCTTTATTAATAGCAACTTGTTGATAATATCGTGGCACTTTCCCTTTTTCTTCAAGATGATATTCTTGAGTGATTATTTCTTCTTCATTTTTATTAATTCCTTTCCATCTTTTGTAAGTATTCCATAATTCTATTGGACTTGGAAATCCATCAATAGGGAGTTCTTTTTCAATCTCTTCTAATTGACCCGTCCTATCATGTAAAATAAAACCATCCCCATTAGAACTAAATACAAAAGGAATATCTAAAATTTCTCCATATTCAATACCTTGTTGTAACCCAGAACCAATTGAATGTTTATTATCTTTAGCTTCAATAATTGCTATAGGGATATTAGGTTTGTAAAAAAGAATATAATCAGCACGTTTTCTTTCCCCTCGCACAATCTTATCACCTTTGATAATGATTTTACCATTAGTAAAAGAATATTCCTCCCTAAAAATATCCCAACCTGCTTGTTTTATTGCAGGAGTGATATACTTTGTACAAATGTCCCTTTCTGATAATTCTTTTTTATTCATTTTCATTTTCCTCTAAATCAATTGTTTTCAACCATTTGTTAAAAACTTTAGCAAATTTCTCAGCATTTTCAATTAACCAAGTAAACTGTTGTTTTTGATCATCTTCATCAGTGAAATCAGCTTTCTTTTCAATTTTTACTTGACAAAACTTATTCATCCTATACCAACCCGATTCAATACCTAAATCAGATTCAATTTCTTCTTTTCGTTCTTCTAATTTATCCATTATTGATTTAGGATCAAATTTAGATGAATTTATATAAACCCCACAAGTAATTAAATTTTTTCTTGAATCAACTGTTAACGTAACATGGGCATGAGAACTTCCTAAACTGAAATTATACCAATGTCGTGGTCGTGCTTTTCTAAAACTTAAAACGGATCCTTTTTTTGTAGCAAAATCTTGAAATTCTTTCCAATAATTTAATTGTGCTAATTTAGTTTCAGTTAATTGTTCATTCTTAACAGCTTGTTTGATTGTCTTCGCCCAGTCATTTGGACTTTCAATAATTTTAAAATGGGGTGCAGATAATGATTCACCAATTTTCCACAGTTCTAATTCTATTGCAAAAAAATGAGTGTCTTCATCGGTTTTTCTGTTTAACCATTCAATTGCACTTTTATGTTCATCATTAACTCTTTTACAAATCCAAATAATCATCTTTGCCTCATGGCCAGAGGCATAAGTGATTAGTTTTCCTAAATGATCATGATCTGTAGGTTCTAATTGATTTTCGATTAAAACTACTTTTTCAGAATTTGCTTCTTTAGCTAAAATATCGGAATTATATTTTCCAACACTGGCTTCAGTTTCCACCATTTCAAGTTCGATGTCAATAGCATCACCAAGAAGTTTTAGATTTTCTTCTTTAGCAAGCCAGGTAGTAAAATCATATGCTTCATGTTTCCATCCCTCTCTTAAATCCACTTTTGATAATTTTCCAAATTCCATTTTATAATACTCCAGTCCCCATTTTTTATAAACTTTCCTCCATTTTAAACAATCCATTCAAATGTAACAGATTAAACCCTGCCCGAAAGTCTTCAGAGATTCCAAAATTATTGTCTTTGAAATCTAACCAAGTACCTTTCAAAGCTTTCTGAGTTTGGCCCATTTTCGTTAAAAGTTTACAATAATCTTCTTCATCAATGTCTTTGATTACAAAAACATATTTCTTTGCTATTTTACCATCCATGTAACGTAAGATTCTACCATCGCGCTGAATTGATTGCCGTTTAGTTTTAGTAAAACTTACTAAAACTCCAATAGAAGCATCAGGTACATCAAAACCCTCATCAACAATTCTAGCAGCAACCAAAATCCCATTACTACTTTGCTTAAAACCGGCCAATTGTTGATGTTGTTCTTTTTTCTTTAATCCGCTATGAATTACAAAGATTTTCCTGTCAGGATAACTTTTTTTCAAAACTAAGTTTATTTTTTCAACAAAACTAATTCGATCACAGAAAATAATTGTTTTTTTATCTAAACTGTTTGCTAAACCTCTGACTGCTTTTAATTTATTAAAAGCAGTAAAACGAATATTTTCCATCTTTCTAATTACGCCAATATAAGCTTTAGCTTCATCAACACCGGCTTCAGATAATTCTTTCAATTTCTTAAAAAAGTTCTTACTATTAGGATTTAAACCGTACAGTCTTTTCAATTTAGATAAAAAAACCCCTAATTTTTTCCTAAAAGTGTTATATCTTTCTGACTCATCTCCAGTTAATTCTACTCTAATCATATTAAAATCCATTGGTGCAAGTTCAACATGTTCTTTAGGTACATCAATCTTAGTCCCAAAATATTTAACAATTTCTTTAGTGCCTTCAGAATCATATTCTCTGTCTGGAGTTGCACTAATTCCCAACTTATAAGAAAATTCAATTTTCAACAAATCTTTATAAGTTTCTGCACCAACATGATGAACTTCATCATGGATAACAAAATCAAATTTATTTTCCAATTGTTGATAAAAAAGATTTCTATCTCTGGCTGCAGAATTAATGACATAAATCATAAACTTCTTACCTGAAGAATTATCTTTTTTAGGTCCATAAAATTCGCCAATCTCTTCCTCTGAAACTCCAAGAAACTTAACCAATTCTTTCCTCCACTGTTTCAACAAATTAATTGTTGGAACAACAATTACTGTTTTCAATCCAGGTTTTCTAAACCTCAACAAATCTATAGCCATCATCGCAAAAACAGTTTTGCCAGCAGCAGTAGGAGCTTCTACTAAAGCTGAATAATTTACATTAGAGAGCTCTTTCAAAGCCTTTTCCTGCCACAAGCGAGGTCTGAAATTAGTTTTCATTTTTATATATTCACATTAGCAGTATTAGAACCACTAGCTAATTGTTGTAAATTAGCTTTTCCCAATAAAAGCTGAATTTTATTTGCTAAATCTATTAATGAATTGCTATAAGATGAAAGTTTCATCTCAGTCATTGAATTACTATTAATTTCATTAATAGCTTCTTCATCTGTTTTACATTCAGTAATTATTCTTGAAGTTTCTTCGAGATAACTAAGATGGCTGCTAATCTGGCTTAAAAGTTCAGTATGTTTTGAAATTGTTGCCGGCTTTTCAGAATCCATCTTCTCAATATCACTAGCATACACAGTCTCAGAAATCAACATTTCTCCATCATTATCTAAAGATTTAACTAATTCTTTAAACTCTGCAAGATTAGGTATATTTCCTGTTTCTTTTTGTATTTCCAATAATTTTTCAATTTTGTCCCTCTTTAAACATTTTGTAGTAAACAAAGGTCTTAATGGATTTAAGTATTCTTTGAGAGCTTTCGCTGCCGCTTTATACTTATCTGATTGTTCCAAAAATAGATTTTTTGTAAAATTCACATCACAAAAATCAAAATTTAATTCACCACAAATTAAAGCCCTCTCTCCATGAATCCCAACTCCTATTTTATCATTTACTTTTATGATTCTCTTATTTTTATACAAATCAAAACCATATTCTTGATGTTTCTGTGACCGCTTAGTTTGTATTCTTAACACCCCAGTAATAATATCATCTTTTTCAGTTGTAATTGAAATTGGTTCTTCCATGATGTAATTATTTTTTTGAGGTATACATTTATAACCCTCTACAAATATCTCAATTTCTCCAGAATTAATAAATGCTTTATATCTTTCAGCGAGATATTCATTTAATCGGTCTGATTTCTTGCAGGTAGGAGTAAATAATAAATCGCTAATAATTATTTCTGTTCCACTTGTAAAATCATTAGTAGAAGGATAACTTTTTATTGAAACTTCCCAATTATTTTTTTTTTCAAATTCTACTTTATCAAATTCAACAATGTATTCTTCTTTAGAATTATTTTGTTTTGTTCTAATCGTTAGGATATTGCCTAAAGATAGACCCGCAGTTTTCATTCCTAAACCAAAAAAACCTAATTTGCCTTTTTTACTTGATTTTCCCAAAACAATAGCCGCTCTTGCAGTTTCTTTATCCATACCTTTACCATTATCTTTAATGGATACTTCTTTACTAAATTCATCAAGTTCTAAATCTATCTTAAGTTTCTTTCCAGGTATCCTGGCATCAATAGAATTATCCACTAATTCACTTATTGCATCTCTTAAATTATATCCTACTTGTCCTAAATGCCCATATATTTTTGTATCTGGTACTGCATTAAATTTTTCAATTTTCATTTTTGTATTCATTTTTTATACCCCTAGTGCTTTAATATGATTGGGTGCACTAATCCCATATATTTTTTCTAACGCTCTTTGATTTCCCGTATGAATAAAACCCACAAAAGGAGTTTTTATTCCCCACCTAAATTTTTGTGTTTGTTTTTTTTGCATATTTGACACCTCTTTCACAAGTATTGCTTCCAAAACTTGATAGTTTTATGATGAATAAACTGATATATGTACTTTTTGGGTGTAATAAACACATTTTAAGAAAAATACACATTTTGTTTATTTTTGTTTATTAAACGAAATATTTAAATAATCAAAGTCATTTATTACAAAGATGGTAACAAGAAAAATAGTTCAACACGGAAGTTCTTCACTAACTGTAACATTACCTAAAAAATGGGTTGAAAAAAATAATTTAAAAAAAGGAAACGAGATTAAAGTTGATGAAAAGGGAACATATCTGGTTATCGGAGGAAAAGGAAAACATATTAAATCAAAAACAACAATTACTATTCCTAATGATATGCCTTCTTCTGCATTAATGCATTATACCGCAGCCCTTTATAGAGCAGGTTATGATCATGTTAAATTTATTTTTTCAACAGCAGAAGCATATAATAACATTGCAAAAGTTACAGGAAATGACTTAAATAGTTGGGATATAATAGAAAATAAAAAAAATTCTTGTGTTATTGATTCTATTTCTTCTTTAGATCACACTCAATTTGAAAATGTCCTAAAAAGATTACTATATGGGATTACAGAATTATCAACGGACAGTTTAGAAGCAATTAAAAATAAAAATATTGAAGAAATTAAATTAGCACAAACAAAAGAAAACACGATTAATAGAAATGCAAATTTCTGTGAAAGAATTTTGATAAAAGAGGGGTATAAAGAACCAGATAAGATACCATTCTTATTTTATATCATAAAAGAGTTAGAAAATATCGGAGATGAATATAATGGTATTTGTTATTGTTATCTAAAAGATGGTAAAATAAATAAAAAAACACTAGAATTATACAAAGAAATTAATGATCTTTTAAATGAATTTAAAAAACTTTACCTAAAAGAAGAAGCACAGAAACCGTTGAATATTCAAAATGCAGCAGAATTACATTCAAAAATAAAAGAAAAACAAAAAATAGGATATAAACTTCTTGCAGGAAATCAAACTGATGACTGTATATTACATCACTTAATAACAGTGTTACGAAAAACAAAATCTTGTTTAGGTTGTTTGTTTTCAATAATGATTGCTGAGAAAAAAAATTAAACTATTGGATTCTATTTTATAATTATCACAACATTTCTCTCATAAATAACCATTGTTCTGTTTTTTCTGGATTGATTTTGTTCTTCTTAGCATATTCAATTATTCTTTTTCTTAATTCTGACTGTTGATGGTTTCTAGCAGTAGTTCGTAATGTTCTAATTGTATGAACTTTACTTTTATTGGTTGAAATTAAATGCATATTAGATATTAATTTACAGACAAGCTTACTAAAATAATCATCATTCTCAAAAAGTTTTTCTAAACGAGGAAACTTTTGTTCAATATTAACTTTCAACTTTTTTATTCGTTCATATTCCAGTTTTTCTTTTTTTTTTTGAGATTTTAAACCAAGAATACCGTATCTAATTAAGTATGTTTTCTCTTTTTTAATTTCTTTAAGATATTCTTCTTTTTGAATATCACCATCTGGTCTTCTATTTCCAAACCTTTTCTTTTTTCTCAGTTTATTAATTTTTTTCTGTAATTTTGAACCAAGCAGACCAAATTTGATCATATCTTTTTGCTCTAAATTCTTTTTTTTAATTTTAAGGTATTCTTCTTTAGAAAGATAACCGCCTGGTTTTCCATTCCCGCGTTTTTTCTTTTTTTTCATTTTTTAAAAGATCATAAAAAATTATGGATTAACTTTCTCCAATTCTTCAATTTTAGTTATAATTTCACCCATTAATTATTCTTTATTTCGTTAATTCCTTTAACCCATCAACAATCCAGATCATCCCTTCGGTATCCAGTTCGCAATACTTCAATAAATCCGCACGGACATCAGGACCATCTTCATAAGTCATCTTTAAATAAGATATCAATGCTAAACTACCATCGTTAATGTTTAAGTCAGCGTACGGATTTTTACCAACTATAGCTGGTAAAACAGACTTTAACCCGCATTTACCTTTTTGTTTAGGATTGTAATATGAAAAAGTCTTAAATGGAACGATTAAATCTACTACTCTACTGACAACAGATTCAACCCAATCTTTGTAAGCAGGAAAAACCAAAGCCATTTCTCTCAACATTCTAATTTCAAAAGATTGATTATAAGTGAGAATAGTTCCTTTATCTCCCAAAACTTCTTTCAAAGTTTTAAGAAACTCTTCCCGGGGATCATCTTTAGATGAAGCTAAAAATTCATAATGCTTCCCTGAAACATGTAAAGACCATTGAAATGATACTTGTTGGTATGGCCTTGTCCCATCCAACACAGGAACAGCAGACATAAAAGTTTCAAAATCTAAATAATTAACAGGTTCTTTCAAACTACCCAAAAATTTCTTCAATTCTTGCTTGTTAACATGAACAGTTTCATTTTTCTCACAAGCATGTTGAATACCTTGCTTATCATTAAGCAAATCTATTGGAACGTCTGTTAATAACTGCATTCCATCATCTAACCATTGAAACGCTTTCTTCTTTCTAATGTTATACAAATCAAACACAGAAGAAGATGGTAAGAAACCCCAACATTCATCTTCTAAAGGACAATCGTAAGGGTCAGCACAATCTAAAGAAATATTAACATCAGGACATAAATCACTTTTCATAACATTAATCATGTTTTCTATCCTTTCTTCAATACCAACAATAAATTCTTCAACTTGTGAGGTGATATCTTCTTTAGTAAGAATTTGGTTAGGATCAATCTCTCCATTTTTAACAAACTTATTATTAATATGAGCAAGAAAACATTTCCTAATTTTTAATCCTGCTTTTTCATAAACATGTTTCTGAAAAGAAACATCGTGAATATTAATGTCTTTAATGGAAGTACCACTTTTAACTTCAAGAATGTCCCATTCATCTCCTACTGGAATTAATATGTCTGCTCTTGAATATAAATTGCCCACCATAAACGCAGGTTCAAAAAGTGGTTTACCTAAACCAAGAACTTCTTTAGTTTTTTCTAAGTTTTTCTTAAAATCTGCTTCAGGGATATCAATACCTTCAGGATATAACTTTTTAGCTAAATGTCCAACTTTATGACCTTGGTCAAATAAGTGTTGGGTAGCTAAATCATGTTCAGGAAGCCTATCTTTCTCATGTAAAGATACCCAGAAGTACTTTAAGCATTGTAATCCGTTCAAGTATTTAGATTTTGATAGTAGTGTCATTTTATGTCTCCCCCTAATTCTTTGATTTCTTTCAAGATTTTATCTCTTTTCTCTTTAATATATTCATCAACATCACCTTTTGGAAGTTGTCCTAAGTTCATTCCCCATTGAATCATTTCTTTTTTCTTAGTTGTTCCCCAATGGTAATAATGTTCTTTTAACTCTTCAATCTTTTTCTCTTTAGCTTTTTCTTTCTTTTTCTGGACTTCTGCTTCTTTCTTTGCCAAAACTTTTTCAGTCATATATTTTTCAATTATTTCTGGAGTAAAACCGGTTGTAATATCTATCCCACTATCTTTTGCCCATTTTGAAATATCATAATTTACCGCTCCCCTTCTGTGATCTATAGCAAACCAACTTCTGCCTGTTGCTAAAGATATTTCTTCACTAGTTTTTGTAGGCAAACATAATTGATAAGTTTCATTAGCTGTCCATTCGCAAGGAAAAGTTTTCTGTTGACCTAATCTTTTTCTATTAAAAGCATTAACATTCTCAAATTCAACAACTTCAAATATCCTTCCCAGTAACTCAATTAATTTTTCTTTCTGTTCTTCTGTAACCTCAATAGGATGTTCAAAGTCAAGATGTTTTTTTGTACCCACAAGTAATCTCATCATTTTATATCCTCTAAGTATTCTTTAATTAATTCAACAGTAATAAGAGCATTCTTTTTATTTTTTTTACTTGCCCAAGCATTGATATCATAAATTCTATTTCTGGAAAGTTTAATAGCCATTGATGAACGTTTTAGTTTCCCAGCAAGAAACTCATCACTTTCATGGCTGTGATTTATCAGGTATAAAAAATCTGAAGCCCCCCATCTTTGTCCGCCAACGATTACTTTTCCGTTATATTCTCTATCTGGTTCAATGGTGTTTATTTTTTCAACAGAACCAAATATTTTTTCTAATCCCAAAATAAATTCATCACGATTTTTATCTTCTAAAAAATAGGGAGGTATTTTGAAATCAACTAAATTATCTCGTGTTTGTAAGATCATTTTTTATTTACCTCATCTTCGCTTAAATCATAATCGCAATTTATTAATTCATGTTTTTTTCTACTTTTCCATTGTCTTATTAAAAAAGCTTCAAATAAAAGAGTATCAGCATAAGCAAACTCGTTATTGTTGAAAATAATATAATAGAATTCCATATTTTGCATGATATAATCTTTAGTGTCAGTATACTTAATCCCCATTTTTTTTTGAATATTTCTTCTAAATGAACTATTTGAACTTTTTGGACTATTGGATAAATGTTGTTTTATTCTTTTTTTAAGTTTGTTTGCCCGACCAACATATTTGACTTTTCTATCTTCATAAAAAATATACACTCCTGGATTATCTGGTAAATTCTTAATTAAATCATTAGTTATTTTTTTTGGAACGGCTTTACATACTTTTCGGTAATTCCTACTTAATTCTTCAAATATCTTTTTCTTCATTTCAATTTCCTCCTGAGAACATCTACCAACTTCCGATCCATATAACCATAAACATCAGATATATCTAAGTTAAGTATCCGTTTTTTTAAATATTGTGTAGGAAATTGCTTCCCAATCTCTGATCGTTGTCTTTCCTCAAAAACATAAACAATGTCAGCCCACTCTAGATCTTCTTTTTTAAGATTAACAAAAACACCTGCATATTTACCACCAAAGATATTAGCAGCTGTCCGACTTCGATACTTTCCTAGATTACAAACAAACAATTTATTCATTTTATAAATATACAAAACCTCACTTTAATATTATCTGTCGTTGGACATTCAGTAGAATTAGGTACATAAGAACTACCTAAAACAATCCCAGTTAAATCAATACATGCCCAATCAAAATAATCCATAATTAAGTGAACTAATGTCTGACGATTGTTTTTCTCAAGAACATAAGAAAAGTTTCCTAAAAATCTTTTATTTTTGATATTATTTACAAAAAAAGATTTAATTAAATCATAAATTTCTTTTTTAATTTCAATTAATGATTTACTTGGGTCTAAAGTATAATCAAGAGATATAACTTCATAATTAATGTTATTAAACAATTCTTTCGCTGAAGGGATTTCTTTATTATCAAGAAAAATGTTGTTTAACTTTTTATTTGCATCTGCCTGTTTATGAAATAAATCGTTACGAAATTCTTGAATTTCATTTAAACTAAGTCTATCTAAAATCATATTATCACCCGCACTTCTTCTTTACCATAACGAACACCATAAACCGGATTGTCAGGAAGATCATACCCAGAAATTAAAGCAATAAAATAATCCATCTCAAAACTTTTAGGAATAGTTACTAAAACTAGATTCCCCTTACCAGTAGGAGCAACTAAAACTTCATGTCCTTCACAAAAATTAGTAATTATTTCTTCCATTCATAACCTCGCAATCTTACCGGCATCCGTTAACTTTAAATCTTCTACTAAACCCATCTCTTCTAGTTCTTTGATGTTTCGGTACAACATTGCCCGAGAGATATCAATCTTTTCAGATAGAACCATTAAAGAAGTAAACTTTTTTTCCTCTAAATATTCAAGAACTTTTTTTTGTGATTCATTAAGTTGAAATTGTAATTTTGGTAAAAAAACTGGTAGTTCACCTTTTTCCTCAGGATAATAGAGTATTTTTTTTACTCTCGATGGCCTAGCATAAGCACCAAATAATAAACCAATAGCTTTAGTCTTTCTTCCAGAAGTAATATTTACAAAAATTTGATCATCTTTAGGTTGCATATCAATTATTTCTACGGCTTTAGTTGCAATAGCAACAATGTCATAAACTTCTGTTTTAACAACTTTGATATCAATAACTCTACCTAAAGAGTTTTTTAACAACTCTAAACTCTTTTCCTGCTCTTTAGAAGGGACTTTGTCAATAAGAAGATACATTCTGCTAGGACCAAGTTTATTAGCTGCCACTAATACTGGATCTACATTGTATAATGTTGCAATTAAGATTTTGTGATTTCCCATATTTAAGTATTATAATGAACGCTTAGTTTATAAATATTTCTATTAAAAAGCATAAAATTCTACAAATGAGTAGAAAAGTTTAAATATAAGTATATCTCACATACTTCTATGAACGACAAAAAAGCAGTCAAGATTCATGATATAAAGGAGGATGAATTTGTAGATTTTATGAAAGACAGGAAAAACTATAAATCTTTTAAAAAAGAAAATGGACCAGATAACTGAAATGTTAAAACAAAGTAAAGAAAATATTGCAATTAGATACTTACCCAGAAAAGATTATGAAAAGCGAAAAGAAGATTTAATTTTAACTTTACAAGAAAACTTAAGTAAATTAGAAGATAAAAAACAAGAGTTCATGGAGATTGCTGTAGAATTATTAGAATCTAAAGAAAAATCTGAAAAGACTTTACAGTTTATTAAGAAAGACTTAGAAAAGATCAATACCACTATTGTGCAAACTAGAGGGTATGTTTCTCTGATCAATAATAATCCTTTCTTTAGAGATTAAAAATGAAATTAAAAACTATACCACTCGCCAAGAATATCGCTTATAAGAATTTCCAGTAACTAACATATCTATCAGAACTTCGAAATAGATATTAAAGGGTTAATTCTCAAATATAAAAAGGGGTGATTGAATATGAATACAGAAAATTTTTTACCAAATATTTATCTAAATAAACACATGAAACAAGCATTACTATTGCAGTTAGTTTCTAAAGAACCAATTAATATATTGTTTGTAGGCGATCCATATAGTGGAAAAACAACGATACTACAAGAGATGGCTAAACAAAAAGAAAAAGCAACAT